>Ga0209257_1002411_pt1 | contig 18682 bp, 17 predicted proteins | sample AraplaCvi_mCL_r2_FD_184277 | JGI IMG/M metagenome (GOLD analysis project Ga0209257, IMG submission 184277) | Arabidopsis root microbial communities from North Carolina, USA - plate scrape MF_Cvi_mCL_r2 (SPAdes) (version 2) | ecosystem: Host-associated > Plants > Roots > Endosphere | place: USA...
AACAGATGAAGAAGAGATCCGATTTCGAACCAAGCACCGGCAATGTATTCGCTGATCTCGGTCTCGAAGATGCCGAGGAATTGCAGGCGCGTGCCGAGTTGATCCATGAGATCAATAAGGTCATCAAGCGGCGTGGCCTGACCCAGACTGAAGTTGCGGCGACGGTTGGCCTTTCCCAGTCCGATGTGTCCCTATTGACCCGCGGAACGGTCACCCGCTTTTCGACCGAGCGGATTATGCGGGTACTGCTGCGCCTCGGTCGCGATCTTGAAATCGTCGTCAAGGCCAAGCCGCGCAATCGGGCGAATGCGCAGGTCAAAGTGCGTGCGGCCTAGTCGGAGAGATGCGTCTCTTCGAAATCGCGCGACCGCCGACCAAGATCCGCGGCTCTCGTGATCGTCAGCATACCGGCGGCGCACCATTTGTGGTATGGTTGATACCTACACGCCGACTTGTCCGCCGAGGCTCCAGCCAGGCGCGCAATCGTGCCTGCCCCTTCCGGTGCGCGGAACACGCCGGCGGGCGCTGATTGAAATTGTGAATGCTGCACGGAGAACCGCACCCACTGGGACGCGGGGCCGCTGGCCTGCAACGCAGACAAGACGCAGACAAGGTGAAGTTTGCGCGCAGGTCCCGCATAACACCGCGCCCGGCGCTGTCTGCGCGACGAGGCGGACCGAAGTGTAATCTGTCCAGTGCCTTAGTCCGCCCGCAACGCAGACGGGACGCAGACAAAGAGAAGAATTTGCGCGTCGGCTCCGCGTGACACCACGCCCGGCGCCGTCTGCGTGACGGGGCAGACGGAAGTGTAATTCGTCCCGTGGCTTAGCCCGTCCGCAACGCAGACAGGACGCAGACAAAAACAAATGTTTGCGTTCAGCTTCCCATGACATGGCGCTGTCTCAGCGAGGTCTGCGTGGCGCCGCGTGACCGGGTTGGAGTTCGCGCCGGATGCCGCGTCCGGGTCGGCCGCGCGTGCTCCCACGCACTCAGCCGCGCTCCAACTTGTACCGGGCTTTTACAGAATGAAGAATCGACCGGGCCGGCCAGAATCGGAAAAAACACTCCAAGTCAGAGGCTTGATGCGGCTTTACGCGCTTTGAAATAGGGGTGGCCCGTATAAGCTGGATGGACGTGCGCTCCAGCTATTGCTGCATGTGCAACACGGACCTGACCCGGACAGAAATCAGTTCGCCTGCTGGGCGCCCTCAGCGATTCCCCTTGCGCGCCAGGAACCGTGACATCCGCGCTAGGCCTTGCTCCAGCACGTCGGTGGGGCAGGCATAGCCCATGCGAACGGTGCCTTCGAGGTCGAAGGCGCTGCCGGGGCAGAGCATGACGCCCTCCTCTTCCAGGAGCCCGAGGCAGAAGTCGCGGGAGGACATTGGCAGGTCGTAGGTGAGCAGGGCGGTGGTGCCGGATTTCGGCTTCACCCAGCGCATCCGCTTCTCGCCCTCCATCCATTGCGCGAGGATCGCAAGGTTGTCTCGGGTGATGCGGTGGGCGCGGGCGAGGATCTTGTCGCGGTTCTCCAGCGCCAGCGCCGCGAGATAGTCGTCGATGCGGCCGACGCTGATCGTGTTGTAGTCGCGGTGGATCATCGCGGCCTCCAGAACTTCGCGCGGCGCGACGATCCAGCCCAGGCGCAAGCCCGCCAGCGAATAGGCCTTGGACATGCCGGCGGTGCTGATGCCCTTCTCGTAGAGATCGGCCATCGAGGCGGTATAGCCGTCGCCGCTCTGATCGGTGCCGCGATAGACCTCGTCGCACAGGATCCAGGCGCCGACACTTCTTGCAAGGGACGCGATCTCCGCGAGCATCGCCCGGTCCATCAGCGCGCCGGTCGGGTTGTTCGGGTTGTTGATGGCGATCAGCTTGGTCGTCGGACGCAGTATGGCTTTGAGCGCCGCGAGATCGGGAAGGTAGTTGTGCTCTTGGCGGAGGTGGAGCAGCGCGACCTCGGCGCCGATGCTTTCCGGGATCGAGTAATGCTGCTGATAGGTCGGCACCACGGCGATCACATGATCGCCCTTCGAGACCAAAGCCTGGTGCACCAGCGCATTGGCGCCGATCGTGCCGTGGCAGACCAGCACGTTCTCCCGCGCCTGTTTCAGATAAAGCGAGGCGATGGCATCGCGGAGGCGCGGGCTGCCTTCGATATCGCCATAGCCGAGGCGCATCGGCAGGAGCTCGTCGAGCACGCTCTGGCGTTTGCCCGCCATGTCCAGGAGCTCGCCCAGGGTGATCGAATCGACGCAGGTTTCGGCGAGGTTGAGTTCGCACTGGGTCTCGAACGCGTTCATCCACATCTCGACGCCGAACGGCTTGATCTCCATGCAGGCTCCCCAGAGTCAAAAGCAGAGTCAAAAGCTGAGCGAAGTGTCGCGCGTGCCGTGGCGGTGCAATGCGCCGTCACCAGCCGACCGCCGCTTATAGACCAGGAACGGAAAATGAACTATAATCCGTTTCGCGCGCAACGATCGAAACGGCGCGCTGCATCCTTCATCGCACGCAGGTATTTCGGGCGCCGCCAACGGAGACGGGCGGAAACGCTGACCGGACGTTGACGGAATCGCGAGACGGAATCAGCCTGCGGTCACGTGCGACGTTGACCGGACGTTTACAGAATTGCGCAACGGCTTGGGTCCTGAATGCGGTTGTTCATGCCGTATGAAACGCTTGCTCCGCTTTCGCCGCTATCGGCTCGCGCGCACCCTGTCCGGGCCCGGCTGGCTCTTCGCGGAATTGGACGTCAGCCAGTTCAGTGCCTGGTCGACCACGGCGATTCCGGTTTTCGGCTGGGCAACCGGCACGGTCGCGACCGGCTTCGACCCGTAGGAGACGGTCTGGGCCAGCGCCACCGGCGGCTTCGGCTTGGCCGCGCGATAAGTGGAAACGGCATCGGCATGGATATAGGCGGTCTGACCCTGGCGGGTCGCGATCTCGTACCAGGCGCCGTCCTTGGAGCGGGCGACGGCGCGGATCTCGGCATTGGCCGGCAGCTTGGCGACGACCGAGGCCGCGGTGCTCGGCTCGGCGCGCAGCCGCGAGCCCGACTTCGCGAACAGGCTGCGGGTCATGGCGACGAAGACCGGCTTCGCTTCCTCGGCTGGCGCGCTCTTCGTATCGAGGGGCACGAGACCGGCGATCGGGGTCAGCGTGTGGATGTTCTTCTCAACAGCCGTCGGCGCCGCATCGGCGACGAGATCATCCTCCGCCCGGTCGGTTGCGGGCGGGATGAAGTAGAACGACTTCACCAGCGAGGAGGAGTCCCAGGGCGTCTGGCGTTCCTCGGTCGCGGCGAGCACATGCTCGCGCACGCGCTGGAAGACTTCGGGGAGATCGAGGCCGGGGAGCTGCATCGCCGAGGCCAAAGCTTCGGCGAACGGGCTGTGCGCGCCGTTGCCATCGACCGCGACCTCGCCTGGTGCGGTCGAATAGCTGATGAAGGTGCCCTTGGGCTTGGTGCGGATCTCGGCGAAGCCCTGGCTCGCGGCAATCGAGCGGAAGTCGCGGGCCAGCGGGTTGTTGCGGCAGGCGTCGAGGATCATGATGTTCACCCGGCTGTCGGCATAGGCCATCTGTTTCAGGACCAGATCGGCCGAGACGCCGTCGATCTCGACATCGACCTCGCGCGAGATGTCGGCATCGGTCGGCACCAGGTAGTTCTGGCCGCCGAGCTGCAGGCCGTGGCCCGCGTAATAGAACAGTGCGACCGCATCCGGCCCGGCCTTGGCGAGCCGATCGCCGAAATCGACGATCGCCCGCTGCATCGGCTTCTGCGCGGCATCGGTCACCAGGATGACCTCGAAGCCCAGCTTCTTCAGCGTGGTGCCGATCAGCTCGGCATCCTTCTTCGGATTGGCGAGCTTCATTTCGTCGGAATAGTTTGCGTTGCCGATCACCAGGGCGATGCGCGGCTCGCGCTTGACGAACGGCGGCGGTGCGTCCGGTCGGGCCGCCGCCTCGCCGGCGAGGCCGATGAAGACGAGGAGAGCGAGAAACAGAGAGGCGAGACGCGCGATGGTGAGCATGACCTTCATCCCAAAGGTGATGGGAGTGAGGATTCCGAAATGCATTCGGCTTGACCACTTCGGGTATTCGATGAGAACTCGACTTGAATTTTAGTGAAACTTGCCGCGCCTCGTTGCGAGGCAGCATCTCATTGAAGCTGCTGGAGAATTTTAAGCGCTCCCGAGCGGATTTCGGCGATTCGGGGCGGCTCCGTTTCCAGATTCTCGCCAGAACTGCACGCGCGTGTGAGTCAGCCCCCGGCGACGTCGTCGCCGAAATGCTCCACGCGGGGGAAGGGATCGTAGAATCGATGCAGCAGCGCACGCCATGTCTCGTAGCGTGCCGATTGGCGGAAGCCGATCGTATGGTCCTCCAGCTTCTCCCACTCGACCAGCAGCAGATAGCGGTTCGGCGTCTCAAGGCAGCGCCGGACCGCAATCGACCGAAAACCCGGCGTCGCCGCAATCAGCGGCCGCGCTTCACGCATGGCGGCCTCGAACGCGGCCTCCTCGCCGGGCTTCACATCGAGCAGAGCGGATTCGAGGATCATCAGATCAGCACCTTGCCGGGCTCCGGGGCGAGGTCGCCCGGGATGACGGCCACCATCAGGTGCTCGACCGTGCCGTCCCGGCCGAGCGGCAGGATCAAGGTCTCCTCGTCGAAGGTCTTGGTGTCGAATGCGCCCTGCTTGCGATAGGCATAGGGGCGAAGGCGATCCACCACGCGGTCGTAGCTGGCGGCGACGAAGTCGATGTAATCGGGCATGCCCAGCGCGTCGAGGTACTTGCCGGTATAGTCCATGCCCGACAGCATGGCGAGGATCGAGCCGTCCAGCCGAAAGCGATAGCGGCGCGGCGCGAGCTCCACCTCGACCAACGTCACGTAGCCGAGGATGTAGCGGAAATCGAGCGGGTCGATCGCGGCGCGCATTGGCATGAGAGCGCCGGCACAGCGAGCCTGCCAATAGTCGTAGAGCCGCTTGAGCCGCGGGTCGTGCAGGTCGTCCAGGCAATCGGCAGGCAGGCTGGTCACCGGCCGTGTCCTCCACGCGGGTCGGGCCACCCATCACTCCGTGACCGGTCGGTGATGTCAAGTCGGGCATGCCCGCGGTGGACAGCACTCGTTCATTGGATCGAAATTCGGCGCGCCTTCGCCGTCGCACGGCGCGATCGTTGCGCTGAGGCTTAGGCGCGAAGCCCTCGCGACGGTTTGTCGCTTGCGGCTGGCCCGGACTCCTTTTAGGGTCGATTCCAAGGCCGAGAAGCTTCAACTATTGGCCGTTTTCACCACCCAGCAGCCCCCTGAGGAGTAAAACGCCATGGCCCAGAATGGACAGGACGTCGTCATCACTTCCGCCGCGCGCACCGCGGTCGGTTCCTTCGGCGGGGGCCTTTCCAAATTGTCGGCCCATGAGCTCGGCAAGGCGGCGATCGTGGAAGTGCTGAAGCGCGCCAAGATCGCGCCGGGCGAAGTCTCGGAAGTCATCCTCGGCCAGATCCTGACCGCCGGCGAGGGCCAGAATCCGGCACGCCAGGCGGCGATCGGCGCCGGCATTCCTTACGAGAAGACGGCGTACGGCATCAACCAGCTCTGCGGCTCGGGCCTGCGCGCAGTGGCCTTGGGTTTCCAGGCGATCCGCAACGGCGATTCCGAGATCGTGGTCGCCGGCGGCCAAGAGAGCATGAGCCAGGCGCCGCATTGCATGCATCTTCGCAACGGCGTGAAGATGGGCAACGCCGAGATGGTCGACACGATGATCAAGGACGGTCTCTGGGATGCCTTCAACGGCTATCACATGGGCAACACCGCCGAGAATGTGGCGAAGCAGTTCCAGATCACCCGCGAGCAGCAGGACCAGTTCGCCTTGGCCTCGCAGCAGAAGGCGGAAGCCGCCCAGAAGGCCGGCAAGTTCAAGGATGAGATCGTTCCGATCGTGGTCAAGGACCGCAAGGGCGATGTCACCATCGACAGCGACGAATATCCGAAGCACGGCACCACGATCGACGTCCTCACCAAGCTGCGCCCGGCCTTCCTGAAGGAGGGCGGCACGGTGACCGCGGGCAATGCCTCCGGCATCAACGACGGCGCCGCGGCGGTGACCTTGATGTCGGCCGATCTCGCGGCCAAGCGCGGACTGACACCGATCGCCCGCATCGTCTCCTGGGCGACCGCCGGCGTCGATCCGGCGATCATGGGCACCGGCCCGATCCCCGCCTCGCGCCTCGCGCTGCAGAAGGCCGGCTGGAAGATCGATGATCTCGATCTGGTCGAGGCCAACGAGGCCTTCGCCGCCCAAGCCTGTGCGGTCAACAAGGACATGGCCTGGGATCCCTCGAAGGTGAACGTCAACGGCGGTGCAATCGCCATCGGCCATCCGATCGGCGCCTCGGGTGCCCGCGTGCTGGTGACCCTGCTGCATGAGATGCAGAAGCGGAACGCGAAAAAGGGCTTGGCCACGCTCTGCATCGGCGGCGGCATGGGCATCGCGCTCACAGTCGAACGCTAGACGTAAGAAACGATCCAGGGGAGGATATATGGCACGGGTGGCAGTGGTGACCGGGGGAACCCGCGGCATCGGTGAGGCGATCTCGGTCGCCTTGAAGAATGCGGGCTACAAGGTCGCGGCGACTTACGCCGGCAACGACGCGGCGGCCAAGGCCTTCCAGGACAAGACCGGGATCGACGTCTTCAAGTTCGACGTCGCCGACTTCAAGTCCTGCGAGAAAGGCGTCGCCGAAATCACCGCGAAGCTCGGCCCGGTCGAGGTGCTGGTCAACAATGCCGGCATTACCCGCGATGGAACGATCGTGAAGATGACGCCCGAGCAATGGGAGCAGGTCATCCACACCAACCTCACCTCCTGCTTCAACATGTGCCGGCTGGTGATCGATTCCATGCGCACGCGCGGGTTCGGCCGGATCGTCAACATCGGCTCGATCAACGGCCAGGCCGGGCAATACGGCCAGGTGAACTATGCCGCGGCCAAGTCCGGCATCCATGGCTTCACCAAGGCCCTGGCCCAGGAAGGTGCCTCGAAGGGGATCACCGTCAACGCGATCGCGCCGGGCTATATCAACACCGACATGGTTCGCGCCGTGCCGCAACCGGTGCTCGAGAAGATTGTTGCCAAGATACCGGTCGGCCGTCTCGGCGAGGCTTCGGAGATCGCGCGCGGCGTCCTCTTCCTGGTCGCCGACGAAGCGGGCTTCGTCACAGGCTCCACGCTCTCGATCAACGGCGGCCAGCATATGTACTAGAGGAGAGCGCGATGGCCGATACCGTGATGGGGACCTTCCAGGTCAAGGCCGGCATGGTCGATCGGCTCTCGCTCCTGCTCGACAAGCACTTTGCCACGATCTCGCGGCTCGGTTTGGGCGGCGGGCCGAAGCCGGTTCGTGTCGTGCTCGACCAGCCCACCGGCCCCGTCCTCTACGAGATATTCGACTGGGTGGACGGTGCCATCCCGAAAGCGGCCGAGAATCTCGAAGTGAAGGCGCACTGGGGCGAGATCGAGGCCTGCTGCGAGGCGCGTGGCGGCAAGCCGCCGCTGGATTTCCCGCATGTCAGGCGCCTTTCCGCCTGATCTCATCCAAGCAAGGAGCAGTACCCGTGGCCCTGATGCCGTTCATCGAGGAGACCGATGCCTCGTCGGAAGTGAAGGCGGTCTATGAGGACATCAAGGCGACCCGCAAGGTCGACTGGATCAACAATTTCTGGAAGGTGCTGGCCAACGATCCGGCAACGCTCAAGCGGACCTGGGAAGACCTGAAGCAGATCATGGGGCCGGGCACGCTCGATCCGGTCGTGAAGGAGATGCTCTACCTCGCGGTCAGCATGACCAATTCCTGCGAATACTGCATCGTCAGCCACACCGCCGCCGCGCGCAAAGCCGGCATGAACGACACGATGCTGGCCGAGCTGGTCTCGATCGTCGGCATGGCCAATGCCACCAACCGCATGGTCAACGCCTACCGCGTCGAGCCCGACGAGCGCCTGGTCAAGGCGGCGACCGGCGGAAAGAAATGTTGAGCGCGGACCCGGCCTGCCGGCTCGGACTTCGGCGTATTTCCAACAGCTTGCCCGTTCTCCCTTTGTTAACCATGGGCGCTCATACTGGCGGCGTTTCAATGTATGAGCCCGCGCCATGGCGAAAACGGCAACCGAGAAGACACCCGAGCCGGAAATCGAGACTGAGGCCGAAGAGGCCCTGGTGGCGAGCGAGCTCGACGAGCGGACTCATGCCGAGATGCTGATGCTCTACCACGAGGCGGTGAAGACCAGCCGCTTCGGCAAGGCGCAGCAATGGCGCTCGATGGCGATCGGATTGACGGCGATCTTCGGGCTCGGCGTGCTCGGCGCGCATGTCTCCGAGGACGATTTCCTGTTCCGCCTGTCGCAGTTCCTCGGCGTCGTGATCGGGCTCGCCGCGGTTTATCTGATCGTCTTCTATCAGTTCTGGCAGAACACCGAGCGCGAGAAACTGGTGCGGATCATGGCGCGGTTTTCCAATCTTTCGCGCTCGATCCGCGGCATGTCCTCCGGCCGCGAAGCCAGCCTCCGCCGCTTTGTGGTTCTCGGATTCATGGTCCTGGTGATCCTCGGCGCGGTCGTGCTGATGATCGCCTATCTCCAGAAGCTGCCGCGCTGATTACGGTCGGTTGGTGACCGCGTAGGCGTTCCCGTCCGGATCCTTGCCGTTGCAGAACGACACGACCTCGGAAGCATGGATCTTGCCGAGCTTTGCGCCGCGCGCTTCCAGCCAGGCTTTCGCCTTGGCGACATCCTTGGCATAGAAACCGATCTTCGGTGGCCGCGCACCGACGCGCGACTTGCCCTTGTGCAGGCAGAGCCGGCAGGTGCCGGCGTCGAACTGCTTCCAGCCGGGCGTATCCTCGACCAATTTCAGACCCAGAATGTCGCGATAGAAGGCAGTCATCCTGTCCATATCGCCGGTGAAAAGCGTGATTCCTCGGATCGCCAGTTCCATCTCGTTTCCTCGTGTTTGGCTTCGAACGCCAGCGCAGCACGAAAGATTTTTTTTAACAAGGGCGCGGGCGATCGGTCTAACCTGCGCGACGACCCCACGGTGTTTCTGCGAGGACACATGACGCTCTCCGGCTTCATCGCCTATTCCGGCGCGCTGGCCTTGGCCGCCGTCATTCCCGGCCCCCAACTGGTCGCAATCGTTGCCCAGGCCCTGCGCGGCGGCCATCGGCCGGCGGTCTGGATCACAATCGGTATGGTGGCGGGCGACGTGCTCTATCTCGCCGCGGTGCTCGCCGGTCTCGCCTATATCGCGGAGACGTTCACGGCTCTCCTCACCGTCATCAAATGGGCGGGTGTCGCCTATCTGATCTGGCTCGCCGTCCAATTCTGGCGGTCCGGTATAACAGCCGAGGCGGAGCAGACGACGCGCGGCGCCCGAACCGGCAGGAGTGCCTTTCTCGCCGGCATCCTGGTGACGCTCGGGAATCCAAAATCGGTGCTGTTCTACATCGCGATCGTCCCGACCATCGTCGATCTCGGCACCGTCACCCTGGGAGACTGCGTCGTCCTTCTGAGCCTCACCGCAGTCATCCTGACGCTGGTCCAGCTGCCCTTTGCTTTCGCCGGCGCCAAAGCCCGCGGCGCATTGCAGTCGCCCCGCGCATTGCGCCTGGTGAATCGGGGTGCGGCGCTCTTCATGGGCGGCGCCGCGGTCACGATCGCCGCGCGCAGTTGAGCGGCGGCTACTTCCCGCTGCCTGCCACGTCCTGGGTGTCGCGCGTCAGGTAATAGGCGAGCAGGATCGGGCCGAAGGTGATCACCATGACCATGACCGCCGCCACATTGGTGACCGGCCGGTCATGCGGCCGCGACAATTCCTTCAGGATGAAGATCGGCAGCGTGTTCTGATTGCCGGCGGTGAAGGTCGTCACGATGATCTCGTCGAACGAGAGGGCGAAGGCCAGCATGCCGCCGGCCAGGAGCGCCGTCGCCAGGTTCGGCAGGATCACATAACGGAAGGTCTGAAAGCTGTTGGCGCCGAGATCCATCGAGGCTTCGACCAAGGCCGGCGATGAGCGGCGGAGGCGCGCGATCACGTTGTTGTAGACCACGACGATGCAGAATGTGGCGTGGCCGAGCACCAAGGTCCAGAAACTGAACGGCAGGCTGGCGAGGTCGAAGGCGGCGCGCAGACTCATGCCGGTCACGATGCCCGGTAGCGCGATCGGCAGCAGGATCAGCAGAGTGACCGTCTCCTTGCCGAAGAAGCGGAAGCGGTACATGGCCGCGGCCGCCAGCGTGCCCAGGATCAGCGCAATCAGCATCGAGACCAAGGCGACCCGGAGCGACAGGCCGAGCGCCGCCCAGAGATCGTCGCGGGCGAAAGCCACGCCGAACCATTCGGTGGTGAGCCCCGGCGGCGGGAAGCTGTAGGAACGGTCGTCGGTGGTGAAGCAATAGAGGATGATGAAGAGGATCGGCACGTTCAGGAAAAGAACGCCGAACCAGGCGGCTGCCGCCAGGCCGAACCCGGCTTTTGCCTTTCCCGTATCAGAGCGCATCGAAAGCCCCGAGACGCTTGGCGAGGGAGAGGTAGACCGCCATGATCACGATCGGCACTACGGCAAAGGCAGCGGCCAGCGGCAGGTTCGACGCTGTGCCCTGGTATTGATAGACCAGCTGGCCGATGAAGGGCCGCGACGAGCCCACCAGCTGCGGGATGATGTAGTCGCCGAGGGTCAGCGAGAAGGTGAAGATCGACCCCGCGGCAACGCCCGGAATCGACAGCGGAAGGATCACCCGCCGGAAGGTGTCGCGGGGATGAGCGCCGAGATCGCTCGAGGCTTCGATCAGCGACCGCGGCACGCGTTCCAGCGCCGCCTGGACCGGCAGCACCATATAGGGCAGCCAGATATAGACGAAGACGATGGTGGTGCCGATCATCGAGGTGCCGAGCGAAGCGCCGCCGACACCCGGTGTCGCCAGCATCCAGTCGAGCGGCCCCTGTAGACCGAGATGCGCCAACACCCAGGTGACGGCGCCCTCCTTGGCCAGAATCAGCTTCCAGGCATAGACCCGCACCAGATAGTTCGACCAGAGCGGCAGCATGACCGCGACATAGAACACCGCCTTCGCTCGCGGTCCCGCATAGCGCGCCATATAATAGGCGAGCGGGAAGGCGATCGCGGCGCAGATGAGTGTCACGACCGCAGCCGTCGTCACGGTGCGTCGGATCACCGACAGGCTGGTGTCGTTGAACAGGCCGGCATAGGTAGTGAAGGTCGGCGAATAGACCACCTTGCCGGTGAAGTCATCGACCGAGAAGAAGCTCTGAACCAGCAGTGAGAACAGCGATCCCAGATAGATGATGCCGAGCCAAAGCAGCGGCGGCACCAGCAGCAGGATCAGCAACAGCTTGGGCCGCACATAGAGCGCGGTCGAGATGCGGTGCAGCAGCGAAGGTGTTGCGGCGGAGGCCGTGGTTTCGGCAGACAAGATTTCGAACCCCAATTTGCGCCATTCAGGGCCAAGGGCCCGGAGCGGTCAAGCAGGTTTTGCCGCGCTGCCGGCAAGCGCGGCGGCAGAATCGACTCCACAATCTACGCCTAAAAGTATATTTTCATCGGCCATGCTCGTCGCGAAGGGGAGAGACGATGGGGCAACGTCACCGGCTGACTGCAACGCGCAGGCAGGTTCTTGCGGGCGCATCGTCGCTCGCAGTTCTGTCGGGGCTCGGGCGCGCCATCGCCTCGGCGGCGGATCCGCCCCGCTGCCTGATCGACGTCCATTGCCACATCTTCAATGCCCGCGACGTCCCCGCCGGCGACTTCGTGCTCAATGTGGTGGCGCGCGAGCATGACGCCGGCGGATTGGCGGCGGCGTTGGGTGCCTTCCTCGTCGCCTTGCTGTCGGGCCGCGCGCCCAGCGTCGGCGAAGAGCAACGCAAGATCGGCTCCGCCCGCAACTTGGCGGCCGTCGCTTTGAACGAGGATCAATTCCACGCCCAGGTCTCCGACGCCATCGAGCAACTGAACGCCAAGGCGGCGGTTGCGCCGCCGGCGGTGGTCCTCGCCTCGCCGACGGCGCGAACACTGCTGGAATCCGGGAACGAGGCGGAGGAGCTTGTCGTTCCCGTGGACGGCCAGGCTCTCAATCCGGAGGCGCGCGCCTTGTTGGAGTTGAAGCGCAACTACGGCTTCAGCGAGGCTCCTGGTCCCTCGACGGCGGCGCCGATGACGCCATCCGAGTTGAGCGAGGCCATGCCGGAGTCGGGAGCGATGTTGTCCCCCGCTTCGCAACAAAGCCTCGCGGATGCCGTGGTCGCCGATGTGGCGGCCATACGCAGAGGCGCACCGAGCACTCCCGCCGGTCGCCTCATTGCGATGGCACGCGTCTTTCTCTCTTATCGCATCGAAAACATCCGGACCCTCGACGAGACGATCAGGCGCAGCGCCGACGCGCCCAGCGTGCGTCTCTATTGCCCGGCGTTGGTCGATTTCGATTCCTGGCTGGGAGTACGCCCGGAGAACGCGTCAACCGCGTTGCGCGAGCAGGCGGGCCTGCTGTCCCAGATCTCGCTCCGGACCGATGCCAAGCTGCTGGTCAACGGCTATATGGCGTTCGATCCGCTGCGCGCCGCAATGGGACGGCTCGCGCCGCTCGGTGCGCCCGATCCGCTCTTCCTGGTCCGGAAGGCGGTGGAGGATTTGGGCTTCATTGGGGTGAAGCTCTACCCGCCGATGGGTTTCCGCCCCTGGGGCAACGCGGGGGCCAGGCAGGTCTACGGCAAGTTCGTGAACGGTTGGCTGAAGGATCATTACATATCCGTCGATCGGTTCGAGGCGAAGCTCGACGAGGTCTTGGGCGAGCTCTACGACTGGTGCCTCAACGAGGACGTGCCGATCATGGCGCATTGCGGCAACTCTCAGGCGGCCTTCAAGGAGTCCGGGCTGCGCGCCAATCCCGATTTCTGGGACAAGCTGCTGCAAAGTCGATCTGCGAACGGAAAGCCCCGGGCGAACCTGCGGCTCAATCTTGCCCATTCAGGCGCGGTCTGGTGCCATATCGATCCGAAGATGGAGAAACCGGCGGATTCCAAAGAGAGCGACGAGCACGCCCGATGCAGGGCGGCCATGGGCTGGAGCGACAAGCTGTTCGGCATGCTGGCCAATCCGGCGTATCCCAACCTTTGCGCCGATCTGGCCGACGTGGCGGCGCTGGTGATCGACGATTCGGGCCTGGAAGAGGGAAAGCAGGACGGGCTGCGCAAGACCGGCAAGGTACTGCGCGGTCTCGTCAACCACACGCCGCGTCCGGATCTCGTGCTGCCGAAGCTGCTCTACGGCACCGATTGGATGTTTCTGGCGATGTTTCCGGATTTCGACCGGTTCGCCGATGGCGGCGCAGACCTGGCGAACCTCATCCAAAGCACCCCGGATGCTTTCATGTGGCGTAACGCCGCGCGGTTCCTGGGTCTGGTGAAGCCGGGTCCGAACGGGCGCGACAGCGCGACGGTCACGCGACTGCGTCGCTTCTATCGCGCCCGATCCGACAAGCTGAAGAGCCTCGATGCTCTCCTGGTCTAGCGCGACGCGCCTTCAGTGGCCCTCGCCCATGGCGAGCCACCAGGCGCAGTCGGAGCCGAGCTCGGCCAGCGCCTTGGCCTCATAGGCCTCGACCTCCTGGGCCGTGAGCGTATCGTGCCAGCGCCCGTTGGTGCCCTTGTGGACGAAAGTCTGGGCGCCGCCCTGCCACAGCGAACCGCCGAGCGGCGCGACTTGCTCTGCATGACTCTTCATGTAGTCGAACGAGCAATGCTCGACGATCCGCGGGAAGGCCGCTTCGTCGATCTCGATCTCCAGGAACTCGGCGATCCGGCGGATTGCGCCGGGCAGGTCGCGCTTCATGTCGCTGAAATGCAGCAGCTGCACGTTGGGCAGATGGCGGATCTGCCACCAGGAGCGGATGTTCTCCCAGAACGGCCAATACGGCTCGCCATTGCCTTCGAACCAGCGCCGGTAGAAGGCGCGGATATCGTTCGGGCCGCGCTCCAGCCGCGGGCCCTGGCGGCCCGGGCAATCATTGAAGGCAGCAAAGAAGTCGTCGGTCGCGTTGATATGGTGGTTGAACAGGCTCCAGATCGCGTCGCGCCCGTCGCGCCCGATATAGATGTACTTGGCCTTCGGCGAGAAGACGAGCGCATCGACCGGCAAATGAGTCTTCAGCACGCGGCGATGGGTCTGCAATTCCAGCCCGTCGATCACCGGCTTCGGCATGATTCGAAGATCGACCCAGGGCGAGAGCTTCGAAACCTCGACATCCTCGGCGCCGTTGAAGATCAGCTGCGAGACGATCTGCTGCGTCCAGGTCGTGCCGGACTTGGCGTAGGTGGCGACGATCACATCGTCGCTGCGGAACTTGAAATCGTTCCAGACCGTGGAGTCCATGTGGTGGTTGTGCATCTCCCGGCGCTTCACCGGCCAGGTGATCGGTGTCATCAGATTCATGACTGCCCTCGTCTCGATGTCCGCGCCCCAACGGTCGGCGCTTCATTCCCTCTTCTTCGCGAGACGGGCAAGCTTGGATGCAGCCGAGAGCGACCGTCGTCACACCGAATGTGGTGACCGGCCGTGTTATCGATATCGAGGGTGCGGCTAGACCGCGACCGCGGTATGGGTGGCCGAGGCGGTCGAGAGCAGGTTGCCGAGGTCTTCCTTGGCCATCGGCTTGCCGAGCAGATAGCCCTGGACCAGGTCGCAGTTCTCCTGCTGCAGCAGGTTGAGCTGGGTGGCCGATTCGACGCCTTCGGCGGTGACCTTGATTCGCAGCGATTTGCCGAGCGCGATCACTGCACGGATGATCGACATCGAATCGGCGTTCTTCTCCATCTGCGCGACGAAGGACCGGTCGATCTTGATCTTGTCGAAGGGGAAGCGCTGCAGATAGCTCAAGCTCGAATAGCCGGTGCCGAAATCGTCGAGCGAGATCCGGACGCCGGCTTCCTTCAGGACCATGAGCGTCGCCAGTACGCGGTCCGGATCGTCGATCAGCAGGCTCTCGGTGATCTCGAGCTCCAGTCGCGCCGCGGGCAGGCCGGTTTCCTTCAGGATGGCGAGAATCTCCTTGGCGAGATCGGCATGACGGAACTGGGCCGGAGAGAGATTGACCGCGACCAGCTTGTCGTTCGGCCAGCTCGCGGCATCGGTGCAGGCGCGTCGCATCACCCAGGCGCCCAAGGGCATGATCAGCCCGCATTCTTCAGCAAGCGGGATGAACTGGACCGGCGAGATCGGACCGCGCTCCGGATGAGTCCAGCGCACCAGCGCCTCGAAGCCGACGATCTTGCCGGCGCCGCAATCGGCCAGCGGTTGGTAATGGACTCGGAGCTGCTCCTCGGCCAGAGCGTGGCGCAGGTCTCGCTCGAGCAAGCGGCGCTCCTGCAGGCGGACGTCCATCTCGGCCTCGAAGAAGCGAAACGTGCCGCGGCCGGCTTCCTTGGCGCGATAGAGTGCCGTGTCGGCGGCGCGCACCAGATCCTCACCCTCCTCGCCGTCGCCCGGATGGAGGGCGATGCCGATCGAGGTGCCGATCATGGTCTGCTGGCCGCCGAGGTCGAACGGCCGGGCGATCGCCTTCACCAGACGCTCGGCCATGATGCCGGGCCCGTCCGGATGCGCGACGCCGACCTGGATGATCGCGAACTCGTCGCCGCCGAGACGCGCCGCGGTGTCTTCGGTGCGGATGCTGTCGGCGAGGCGCTTCGCCACCTGGCGCAGGAGCTCGTCGCCGGCGGCATGGCCGCCGAGGTCGTTCACATGCTTGAAGCGGTCGAGGTCGAGGCAGAGCACCGCGACCGTCGTGCCGTCGCGCTTGCTGCGCGCCAGAACCTGGGTCAGGCGGTCCATGAACATGCGGCGGTTCGGCAGGCCCGTCAGAGAGTCATGATGCGCCATGTGGCGGATCCGCTCTTCCGCTTCCTTGCGCTCGCGGATGTCGCGGACCGCGAGCACCTGGGTGTCATGGCCGTTGCCGTGCTCGGTGCGAATGGTGCGGGTCAGCACCTCTGCCGGAATCAGCGTTCCGTCGGCATGCTTGAGCTCGATCTCGCAGGCGGCCTCGATATCGTCGGTGACGTATTTTCGGAGCATCGGCCGGCTGGTATCGGCGACGCAGTCCATGACGTCGCGGCCGATCAGCGCTTCCTGGGACATACCCATCAGCTCGGCCATCGAGTGATTGGTGTCGACGATGCGCCCGCCCTTGTGCATCAGGATGCCCTCGAAGGTCGCCTCCGTCAGCTGGCGGAAACGGGTCTCGCTGGCGGCCAATCGCTCGGCCTCCTTGGCGGAGCGACTGACCAGATGCTCGTCGAGGATCGCGCCCGCCAGGCTGAAGCAGAGGATCATCAAGGTGACGGCGGTTACCGCGATGGCGAGCGCGATCGGCGAGATCGCCTGCGCCGGCACGGGCACGCTCGGATCCGGCATGATGGCCGTGCCGGCCATGCCGGTGAAATGCAGGCCGACAATGCCGAGCGTCAGCAGGATCGCGGCGCTGAGGCGATGCGTCGTGTCGAACTTCTTCAGTCCCACCAGCGCGGCGATGCCGCCGCCCACCATGCCGATCAGCAGCGAAGCGACGACATAGGGGGTGTCGTAGAGCACGACGCCAGGCACCACCAGCGCTGACATGCCGATATAATGCATGGCGCCGATGCCGGCGCCGATGATCGCGCCGCCGAGCAGCGGCATGCCGATCCTGCGCATCATCGACACGGCAAGGCCGAGGCCGGAGACCAGCACCGCGACCAGAATCGAGAGTGCGCTTGGACCCGCCTGATAGCCGGCCGGCAGGTTGGGTTGGAACGCGATCATCGCGATGAAATGGGTGGCCCAGACGCCGCTCCCGGTCGCAACGGCGCCGGCACCGATCCACCAGACGCGCGCCTTGCGGCTGGCACCGACGGCGCGGCCGAGCAGGCTGAACGCGCAATAGGCGGCGAGGAAGCAGATGAAGCCTGCCACGATCACCAACCGAAGATCGTGCTGCTGGGTGATGCAGTTATAGACTTGGAGCATTCAGGTCGGTTCCTCCGCCGACTCCGCTCGGCCAGCATGCTGGCTGGCGGATCAGCGCCCGCCAAGTCTGAAGGAACTAGAGTCCTTCGCCTTCAAACCGATAGCCGAAGTCGCCCCGTTCTAGGCCCGCAAATATTATAGGATGGTTAAGCTCTCGGGCCTAGCGGCAGAATGCTCACACGCGGCGTGACGCCGTAACCGACCGGATGGCGTTTCAGGATTCAAATCGCATCAGATGCCGCGGCTCCCACCACAGCCGCACGGCGTCGCCCTGCACCGGCTCGAAATGGGCGTCGCGATTCTGCAGCAGTACGGTCAATTCGCCTCCACCCTCGAGCGCCACCAGATAGCGGGTGTTCGCACCGAGGTAGAGGATGCTGGAGATCGTGCCGGTGACGGTCTGGCCGCCGGCGGGCGGCGCCACGCGGGCGGGCTCGAGATGGATTTTCTCCGGCCGCACCGAGACCGGCGCGGCGGAGCCGGTCAGGCGCTCGGCGAGCGCGCCATCGATCAGATTGGAAATGCCGACGAAGCCGGCGACGAAGGCGGTCTTCGGGCGCTCGTAAAGCTCGGCGGGCGAAGCCATCTGCTCGATCCGGCCGTGGTTGAAGACGGCGACCCGGTCGCTCATGGAAAGCGCTTCGCCCTGGTCATGGGTGACATAGATGAAGGTGATGCCGACCCGGCGCTGGATCGCCTTCAATTCGACCTGCATCTGCTCGCGCAGCTTGAGATCGAGCGCGCCCAGAGGCTCGTCGAGCAACAGCACGCTCGGCCGGTTGACCAGGGCGCGGGCGAGTGCGACGCGCTGGCGCTGGCCGCCGGAAAGCTGCGAAGGCTTGCGCGCGCCGAAACCCGACAGCGCCACCATCGCAAGCATCTCTTCGGCGCGCCGCTGGCGTTCCGCCTTGGGCACTTTGCGGATCATCAACCCGTAGCCGACGTTATCCAGCACCGACATGTGCGGAAATAGCGCGTAGTCCTGGAACACGGTGTTGACGTCGCGGTCATAGGGCGGAATGCCGGTGACCTCCTGCCCATGGATCGAAACCGACCCGCCGGTCGGCTGCTCGAAGCCGGCAATCAAGCGCAAGCAGGTGGTCTTGCCGGATCCGCTCGGCCCCAACATGGCGAAGAACTCGCCGTCCTTGATCTCGAAGCTGACGTCGTCGACCGCCTTCACCGCACCGTAGTGTCGCGAGACGTTGCGGAACGAGACCGCGAGCGATTCCCCATTCGCCATCATCGATTCCAAGACCCCCAAATGGAACGGGCGGGCCCGCTTGCCACCGGGGCCCGCCCGTGCCGCATCATATCAGACTACTGGCCGCTCTGGACTCCGTTGAAGGCTTCGGTCCAGGTCTTGTAATCGACGCAGGTCCGGCCATTGCCGCAATCCTTGATCGGCGTCTTCCAGAAATGGATCTTGTCGAAGAGATCCGCGCCGTTGTTCTTGCAACCCTCGTCGCCGAGCAGCTCCTGGCCCTTGCAGGCCGCCGGCACCGCCGGGACGCTGCCGAACCAGGCGGCGACATCCGCCTGCGTCTTTGGCGCGATCGAATGCTCGAGCCACATATAAGCGCAATTCGGATGCGGGGCGCTGG
>Ga0209257_1002416_pt1 | contig 18671 bp, 21 predicted proteins | sample AraplaCvi_mCL_r2_FD_184277 | JGI IMG/M metagenome (GOLD analysis project Ga0209257, IMG submission 184277) | Arabidopsis root microbial communities from North Carolina, USA - plate scrape MF_Cvi_mCL_r2 (SPAdes) (version 2) | ecosystem: Host-associated > Plants > Roots > Endosphere | place: USA...
CGGCCCAGCTTCGCGCCGCGGGCCTGCGCGTGGAGACGGACCTGCGGAACGAGAAGATCAACTACAAGATCCGCGAGCACAGCCTCGCCAAGGTTCCGGTGATCGCCGTCGTGGGGCGGCGTGAGGCGGAAGAAGGCAAGGTCGCGCTGCGGCGCCTCGGCTCCGACGGCCAGCAGATCCTGACGCTGGCCGAGGCCGCGAACATCCTTGCCACGGACGCGACTCCGCCCGATCTTGCCCGTAACGGGAGCGACGGGAACGCTGGTCAGGGGGCCGGCGGGATGGAGGCTGGATGAACAGCATCGCCGCGCCGATCTTCGCCGTCGAACCTGTGGCCGCGCCGGATTTCCTCCGGCAGCGGCGCAGCGTCTCGGTGGTGATGGTGGTCTACATGACCGGGGAGGCGCTGGAACAGAGCCTCGCCTGCGTCCTGGCCGATCCCCTGGTCGACGAGCTGGTCGTGGTCGACAACGGCTCCCCCGCCGGCGAGGCCGCGCAGCTGCGGGCGCTGGCCGCCCGTGATTCGCGGGTGGTGCTGAAGACGGGCCACGGCAACGTCGGCTTCGCGCGGGGCGCAAACCTCGGCGCCCAGGCGGCCAAGGGCGACGTGCTGGTGTTCCTCAACCCCGACGCCTTCCTGCAGCCGGGCTGCGTGGCGGCCCTGGCGCGCGAGGTCGAGGGCCGGCCTTCGCCCTGCATCGTGGGCGGCCGGGTGCTGAACGCCGACCGCACCGAGCAGCGCGGCGCGCGGCGCGGCGAGATCACCCCCTTCAGCGCCCTGATGTCCATGAGCGGCCTGGCGAAGCTAGCGCCGGCCTGGGGACGCTACGAGGTGCACTGGGAGGGCGACACGCTTCCTGGCCAGGCGGCGCCCACGCCCACCATCTCCGGCGCCTGCTTCTGCATGCGGCGCGAGGACTTCGACCAGGTGGGCGGCTTCGACGAGGGCTACTTCCTGCACGTCGAGGACGTCGACCTCTGCTGGCGCGTGCGCCAGGCCGGCGGCGAGGTGCTGTTCCACCCCAAGGCCGAGGTGGTCCATATCGGCGGCACCAGCCAGACCAGCCCGCTGAAGGTGGAGTTCCACAAGGGCGTGGGCCTGGCGCGGTATTTCCGCAAGCGCGCCAACGGCGTCGGGCAGCAGGCGCTGGCCTGGGCGCTCTCGCCCCTGGTCGTCCTGGCCGCCGTCGCGCGGCCGCTGTTGTGGCGACTGAACGGTCGGGCGGGCTAAGGCACCGCCACCGGCATCGGCTGGGCCTGCGGGAAGCCGCCCGCGCGGGCCACGGAGGAGGCCACCTTCTTGTCCAGCAGGCCCGAGGCCCAGACGCCGATCTCGATGAGCTGGTCCAGGTCGTAGCCGGTCTCGAAGCCGGCGCGCTCCAGCATGTAGACCAGGTCCTCGGTGCCGATGTTGCCCGTGGCGTTGGGCGCGAAGGGGCAGCCGCCCAGGCCGCCGACGCTGGCGTCCAGGATATCGACCCCCGCCTCGACGCCGGCAAAGGCGTTGGCGAGGCCCGTGTTGCGGGTGTCGTGGAAGTGCAGGCGAAGCGGGATGTCCCCGGCCGCCTTCTTCGCCAACTCGATGCGCCGGCGCACCATCCAGGGGTCGGCCACGCCGATGGTGTCGGCCAGGGCGATCTCCGCCACCTTGGCCTGCGCCGCCGCCTTGACGATCTGCATCACCCGCTCCTCAGGCACCTCGCCCTCGAAGGGGCAGCCGAAGGCCACCGAGACGGTCACCGACACCGGCGGGTCCTCCGGCCGGCGTGCGCCCATGATGTTGGCCATGGTGGTGATCTGCTCGTCCACCGAGGCGCCCTGGTTGCGGATGCCGAAGCCGTCCGAGGCGCAGACCACCACATTGGCCTCGTCGCAGCCGGCGCCCAGGCAGCGTTCCCAGCCGCGCAGGTTCAGCACCAGGCCGATGCGCGAACGGCCGTCCTTGTGCGGCAGGGCGGCCATGATCTCCTCGGCGCCGGCCATCTGCGGCACGCGCCTGGGGTTCACGAACGAGACGACTTCCATCCGCCGGGCGCCCGCCGCCTCCAGCCGTTGGATCATCTCCAGCTTCTGGCCCACCTCGAGCAGGGTCTTCTCGTTCTGCAGGCCGTCGCGCGGGCCCACCTCCACGATTTCGATACGCCGGCTCATCGTCTGACCTCGCTCAGGACCTCGGGCGCCACATAGACCCGAAGCGTCATCGGATCACCCTTGGAGTAGTTGATCCCGCTGATACGGGCGACGAGGACGGCCGTTCCCGCGCGGACCTTCAAAGCTTGCTCGAAAGCGGCCTCTTCGTGCTGCTCGACGATGGCCGGGCGGCCTTCGACGATCGCCTGGGCGGCCTCGGCCGGGCCGTCGAGCTCGGTGGCGGTGCCCAGGGCGAAGACCAGGCTGGGTTCGGCGAACCCCGCCACGGCCACCGGCGCCTCGGCCACGCCCTGGCGCGGCAGCAGCCGGGTCAGCTCCAGGGCCCGCTCCAGCCGCGCCGACAGCCACAGCGGATCGAGCCGGGGCGCGAAGGCGGCCGCCAGGGCCGCGTGGCCGACGATGGCCAGGACCAGGGCCGCCAGCAGGGCGTCCTGCGGCGCGTTGCGCGCCATCAGATAGGCGCCCACGAGGCCTGCCGCCGCCAGCAGGCCGCCGGCCAGGGTCGCGGCCCAGGCGTCCGACGGGTCGCCATAGAGGGAGAGCAGGTAGAAGACCGCGCCGGCCAGGACCAGGCCCATGACCGCCGCGAGGCCCGCGCCCACCCAGCGGGCTACGGCGCCGATCGGCTCGGCCAGCGCCCGGGCGGCCAGCCAGGCCAGGCCGCCATAGGCCGGCATCAGGTAGTGCGGCAGTTTCGTGGGCAGGGCCTCGAAGACGATCCAGGCCGGGACCAGCCAGGCCAGGGCGAAGCGCACGCCCGGCTCGGCGCGATGGCGCCAGGCCGCCACGGCCGCGGCCGGCAGCAGCAGAGTCATGGGGAACGAGAGGAGCGGGGTCAGCAGCAGGTGATAGCCCGGCGGCGCGCCATGGCTCTCCTGCCCGCCGGCCAGCTTGGGCGCGAGGTCGGAGCCCAGGGCCTCGGACCAGAAGCCGCCGTCGGTGGCCACGGTCACCGCACCGGCCCATGGCCCCACCACCGCCAGCACGATGATGAGGCCCCACCACCACTTCAGCCCCGCCAGCCAGCCGGTGCGGCGGTCCCAGATGGCCAGGGTGATCATGGCCAGGAAGGCGATCATCGGCCCGATCGGGCCCTTGATCAGCGCGGAGGCGGCCAGCGCGCCCCAGAAGATCCAGACGACGCGCCGTCCCGCGGGCGGGCCGCCGCGCCGGGCCGCATAGAGGCGGGCCAGGGCGGCCATGGCCAGTGCGGTGGTCCCGGCCAGCGCCGAATCGGTCTTGGCGATGAAGGCTTCGGTGGAGACCAGCAGGCTGGCGCCCAGCATGGCGCCCGCCAGCATCGCGGTGCGGCGGTCGAAGAAGGCGGCGGCGCCCCAGGCGCAGGCGGCGGCGGCCAGCATGGCGCCCAGCAGCGACGGGAGCCGGTAGGCCCAGATCTGCCGCGCCTCGGGGCTGGAGGTCAGGGTCACGGCGGCCGCCTGCAGCCAGTGGATGCCCACGGGCTTCTTGAAGCGCGGCGCATCCTGGAACCGGATCACGACATAGTCGTCGCTCTCCAGCATCTGGGCGGTGGCCTGGGCGAAGCGCGCCTCGTCGCGGTCCAGCGGCGGCATGGCCACCAGGCCGGGCAGGCCGGCCAGGAAGGCGATGAAGGCCGCGAGCGCCGGCCCCCGCCAACCGCCGCTCCATTTCGTCAGGGCGCCATCCAGCGTCATGGCGCCCTGATAGCACGATCCTTTCTCCTGCCACGTTTTCCGCTATGAGCGGACCATGGCTTCCGCGCCCGACATCTCAGTGGTGGTTCCCGTCTACGACGAGGAGGGCGCGGCGCCGGCCCTGGCGCGCGAGATCGCCGCGGCGTTCGCGGGCCGCTCGTTCGAGATGATCTTCGTCGACGACGCCAGCCATGACGGCACGCGGGCGGCGCTAAAGGCGCTGTCGGCCGAGATTCCGCAGCTCCGGGTGCTGGCGCACCGCAAGAATTCGGGCCAGAGCCGCTCGCTGCGGTCGGGCATCCTGGCCGCCCGGGCGCCGGTGGTGGTCACCCTGGACGGCGACGGCCAGAACGACCCCGCCGACGGTCCGGCGCTGGTCGACGCCCTGGCCGCCGGCCCGCCGGAACTGGCCCTGGTCGGCGGCGAGCGGGTGAAGCGCCAGGACAGCCGCGCCAAGAAGCTCGCCTCGAAGATCGGCAACGGCGTGCGCAAGCGGCTGCTGCACGACACCGCCAACGACACCGGCTGCGGGCTGAAGGCGTTCCGGCGCGAGGCCTTCCTGCGGCTTCCCTACTTCGACCACATCCACCGCTACCTGCCGGCCCTGATGCTGCGCGAGGGCTACCGGGTCGAATTCCGGCCGGTGAACCACCGCCACCGCCAGACCGGCCAGTCGAAGTACACCAATTTCGGCCGTCTGGTGGCCTCGCTCTCCGACCTGTTCGGCGTCGTGTGGCTGCAGTCGCGGGCGCGCAATCCTGGCGGCGTGGACGAGGTTTAGAACTCCTCTCCCCTCGGGCTTCGCCCCCGGGGGACGAGGCTTAGGCCGGCACTTTTCCCAGGGTCTCCTTCGCCACCGCGATCCCCGCTTCCATCATCCCGGACACGGTCGGCGCGACCTCGTCGGGCAGGACGTCGGCGATCCAGGTCAGGCGGCTGCGGCCGCCGCCCAGGTCGGCGACCTGGAAGCTGGCCGAATGGTGGGAGAAGCGTTCCGTGCGGACCGAATAGGCCAGGCGGCGGATGTCGTGGTCGCAGCCCAGGAACAGCTCCTTGGCGACCATGCCGTTGCCGAACGTGACCATGCGGGCGCCTTCGACCAACTCCACGTTGGTGACGAAGCCGGGCGCGAAACGGGTGTGCACGGCGCCGAAGTCGGCGACGGCGTCCCAGACGGCGTCGGCCGGCGCGTCGATCTCGACGGTTTTGATGATGGTGGCCATGGGCAGCTCCTTCTCCTGAGCCGCAATCTGGCTATTCGGGCCGCCGGTTGCTGGCGGGAAACGGACGGGGTCACCCGGTCAGGTGAAGGCGCTGATCAGCAGGGTGACGACGGCGACGTCGACAAGGCGGGAGAGGATGAGCAGCATTTGCCGGTCCGTGATCGCGAGCTACGAACACGGTTAAGCAAGTCTGGCGCCACGCGAGCGGAACCCATGGCCCTGTTCTTCGACGCCCCCTGGTTCGATGGAAAACTCGAGGAGAGAGGCCTGTCGCGCGCCGTCATGGCGGCGGCGGCCGGGCTGAGTGAGAGCGAACTGGCCCTGGTCTTCAAGGACCAGAGGGAAGTTTCCGCCGGGCAGGTTTCGGCCTTCGCCGAGCTGCTGGGCGTGCCGGCGGTCGAAGTGGCCAGCCGGGCCGGGGTCTCGACGCCAGCGCCGGGCGCGGCACCGCCCACGGACGCGAAGCTGGCCGCATTGGAGCGGCGGGTGGCGGCGCTGGAGGCGGAGATCGCCCGGCTGAGGGGCGACGAGGACTAGATGTCTTCGCGGGCCGCGCGGCCCTTGCGGGCGCGGCGGTCGTAGCTGCCCGACCATTCGGTGCGGTTGTAGGTCTCGCGGGCGTGATCCATGAGGGTGGCCCCGGCGCGCAGGCCGCGACGCTCGCCGTGCTGGCCGATCACCTGGGCGGCGAACTCGGCGTAGCCGCGAGGCCGCTCGTCGCGGAAGCTGCGGGGCGGGACGACCGGGCTGACCGGAACCGGCAGGTTCGACGACCCCGTGGCCCCGGACCCTTCGGTCCGGTCCGTCTCGGTCTTCGACGCCCTGGGCGCCGAGATCGCACGCTGGATACGATCAATACGGGACATCTTGTCGCGGAACCTGCAATGAGCGGGCCAAGACTCAGCCCTTTGCGAGCTTGTCCAGCTGAGCTTGCATCTCCGCCATCTGCTTCCGCAAGGCCGTTAACGCCTCGTCCCCGGCCGTATCCGCTTTTGTCGCAGGCGCTGGCGGCTCGTCCGGGCGCTGCGCGGCAGGCGCATAGGCGAACGGCGAGAACATCTTCATCGCACGGTCGAACAGCTGCAGGTTCTGGCGGATCTGGTCCTCGTAGCCCGCCATCCCGGCCGCCTGGCCGAAGCTGGAGAACTGGTTGCGGAGCCGCTCCTGCTGCTGGGTGAACGTCGCGAGCGACATTTCGAGATAGCTGGGCAGGAAGGCCTGCATCGAGTTGCCGTAGAAGCTGATCAGCTGCCGCAGGAACTGGATCGGCAGCAGGCTTTGGCCCTGGCTCTCTTCCTCGAAGATGATCTGGGTGAGGACGGTGCGGGTGATGTCTTCGTTGGTCTTGGCGTCATAGACCACGAAGTCGACGCCCTGCTTCACCATCTCGCTCAGGTGCTCGAGCGTGACGTAGCTGGAAGAGGCGGTGTTGTAGAGCCGCCTGTTTGCGTACTTCTTGATGACGACGCGCTCGCCCCCGGTGGAACTTCCCTGGGCGTCGGCGCTGGTCCCTTGGGTGTCGGCCATCCCTAATCCTTCACGCGGCCTGGCGATGACTCACCGACCTTTCTGCACCGCAGTATCGCGGATGCGAGCGCATAAGCAAATGGCATGAACCAATTGCATGAGCAGCCTTGCCCAACCCAAGGGCGGGGTGGATAGAAGAGGTCTGGAACGCCCCGAAAGCCTCAGGATCCGTCATGAGCGACATCGTCATCGTCTCCGCCGCCCGCACCCCCGTGGGCTCCTTCAACGGCGCACTGTCGAGCCTGCCGGCCCATGAGCTAGGCAAGATCGCGATCCAGGCCGCGGTCGAGCGCGCCGGCATCGCCGCGAGCGACGTGGAAGAGGTGATCATGGGCCAGGTGCTGCAGGCCGGCGCCGGCCAGGGCCCCGCCCGCCAGGCCGCGGTCAACGCCGGCATCCCGGTGGAAAGCCCGGCATGGAGCCTGAACCAGCTCTGCGGGTCGGGCCTGCGCGCCGTGGCGCTAGGCGCCCAGCAGATCGCCGAGGGCTCCGCGAAGATCGTCATCGCCGGCGGCCAGGAGAGCATGAGCCAGTCGCCGCACGCCCAGAACCTGCGCGGCGGGCAGAAGATGGGCGACCTGGCCTTCGTCGACACCATGATCAAGGACGGCCTTTGGGACGCCTTCCACGGCTACCACATGGGCCAGACCGCCGAGAACATCGCCGCCCGCTGGCAGATCACCCGCGAGGACCAGGACAACTTCGCCGTCGGGTCGCAGAACCGCGCCGAGGCGGCGCAGAAGGGCGGCAAGTTCAAGGACGAGATCGTCGCGGTGACCATCAAGGGCCGCAAGGGCGACACGGTGGTCGACCAGGACGAATACATCCGCCACGGCGCGACGATCGAGGCCATGGCCGGCCTCAAGCCCGCCTTCAACAAGGAAGGCTCGGTCACCGCGGCCAACGCTTCGGGCCTGAACGACGGCGCCGCGGCGCTGGTGCTGATGAGCGCCGACGAGGCCAAGAAGCGGGGGCTGAAGCCGCTGGCCCGCATCGCCTCGTGGGCCCACGCCGGTGTCGATCCCGAGATCATGGGCACCGGCCCGATCCCCGCCAGCCGCAAGGCGCTGGAGAAGGCCGGCTGGAAGGTCTCGGACCTGGACCTGATCGAATCGAACGAGGCCTTCGCGGCGCAGTCGCTGTGCGTGGTCCGCGAGCTGGGCCTGGATCCGGCCAAGGTGAACGTGAACGGGGGGGCCATCGCCATCGGCCATCCGATCGGCGCTTCGGGCGCCCGGATCCTGACCACCCTGCTGCACGAGATGAACCGCACCGATGCAACCAAGGGTTTGGCCACGCTTTGTGTCGGCGGCGGCATGGGTGTCGCAATGTGCGTGGAAAAGGTCTGATAGCCAGAACACCCGGATCAACGTGGTGACGGCGACTTAGGGAGAAGGACGGAATGGCCAGGGTTGCGCTGGTCACGGGTGGAACCCGTGGCATCGGTCGGGCGATCGTCGAGCGGCTGAAGGCCGACGGCTTGCAGGTGGCGGCCGGCTATTCCGGCAACGACGAGGCCGCGGCCGAGTGCGCCAAGACCCTCGGGATCATGGTGGTCAAGGGCAACGTCGGGAACTTCATGGACTGCAAGCACGCCGCCGAGGCGGTCGAGAAGCAGCTCGGCCCCATCGACGTGCTGGTGAACAACGCCGGCATCACCCGCGACGGCGTGTTCCACAAGATGACCTCCGAGCAGTGGAGCGAGGTCATCCGCGTGAACATGGACAGCCTGTTCAACATGACCCGCCAGGTGATCGAGGGCATGCGCGACCGCGGCTGGGGCCGGATCATCAACATCTCGTCGATCAACGGCCAGAAGGGGCAGATCGGCCAGACCAACTATTCGGCGGCCAAGGCCGGCGTCATCGGCTTCACCAAGGCCCTGGCGCTCGAGAACGCCAAGAAGGGCGTCACCGTGAACTGCGTGGCGCCCGGCTACATCGACACCGAGATGGTGCAGGCGGTGCCGCCCAAGGTGCTGGAAGCGATCATCGGCCAGATCCCCGCTGGACGCCTCGGCAGCGGCGAGGAAATCGCCGACACCGTGTCGTTCCTGGCGGGCGAACGGGCGGCGTATGTGACGGGCACGACCCTCTCGCTGAACGGCGGCCAATACCTGGTCGGGTGAAAGCCTCGCCCCGGTCCAAAAAGCGCCCCGATCCAGAGGCATCTGCTAGCTTGGCATGACAGGTGAGCGGACGGCGTCGAGGGGGGTGATCTGCGCGGCGCTTGTCAGCGTCGTGACGCTCGGATTCGCCCTGCCCTCAGAAGCCGGACCGGTCGACCGCCTGCGCGAGGGCCTGTTCCGGAGGGGCGCCGAGGCGACCAGCCCGCCGGTCGCCCGCTACGTCTCCGAAGAGGGCCGGGTGTTCATCCTGGACCGCACCCAGCCGGTCCCGATGCTGAAGTTCGAGGACAGCCCCGAGGTCTGGGCGCTGGCCCCGAACCCGGCGCCGCGCGGCGACACGATCTACAAGAACGACCTGGGCGAGCCCATGCTGCGGATCACGCGGCTGGGCGGCTTCACCCTGTTCACCGACGAGCGTCCCAGTGGCGAGGCCGTGTCGCTGGCCGGCGGCGGCGTTCCCCTGCGCCTGGCGCCGCTGGGCCCGCAGGCGGTGTTCGAGCGCCTGGCCCAGGCGTCCCTGCGCGCCAGCCGCGCCGCGCGCCGGCCGATGCTGTTCGAGGCCGAGGCCACGCCCGCCTCCTCGGCCCTGATCGCCGACGCCGCCGTGGTCACCAGCGTGGCGATCATCCGCCTGTCGCAGCGCAAGGACGGCCGCTCGCTGCTGAACCAGTTCAGCAAGGTGCGCTTCCAGGAGGGCCACAAGGCCCAGGCCACGCTGAAGAACGGCGTCCTCAGCATCGTCGTGGCCCCGAACCAGGGCCTCGCGGGTCGGCCGTCGTCGGACAGGATCATCAAGGTCGCGCGCGGGAAGTAGGCGCGCTGGTCGTCCCACACCTGTGTCATCCCGGTTTTCGCGCCAGCGAAAGACCGGGACCCACACGCTGGGTCTCGCCTTGAAGAGTGCGGCCTCGGCGGTGGCGCGACGTTATCCCCATCCGGCGCTTGTGGGTCCCGGACAAGCGCTGCGCGCTTTCCGGGATGACAGGGGTGGGGATGTTCGTCGCGTCGCCCCTACCCCCTGAAATTGTCCTTCGCCTCGCGGACCGCCCCGAAGGCCTTGTAGTCCGGCTCGCCGGCCGCGCCGACCTTGGCCGCCAGCAGGGGCGCGCGGAGGAAGGGGTTGGTGGCCTTCTCCAGGCCGATGGTGGTGGGCACGGTCCACTCGTCGCGCTCGCGGGCCGCGAACACCTCCTCGGCGCGCTTGCGCAGCGCTGGGCTGTCGTCCACCGACAAGGCGAAGCGGGCGTTCGAGGCGGTGTACTCGTGGGCGCAGTAGACGGTGGTGTCGTCGGGCAGGGCGGCCAGGCGCTGCAGGCTGTCCCACATCTGCGCGGGCGTGCCCTCGAACAGTCGGCCGCAGCCCAGGGCGAACAGGGTGTCGCCCACGAAGGCGGTGCGGTCGGCGGCGTCGTAATAGGTGATGTGGCCCAGGGTGTGGCCGCCGCTGTCGATCACCCGGAACGTCGTCTCGCCCAGCTCCACCGTGTCGCCGTCCTTCACCTCGCGGTCCAGCGGGGCGATGCGGGTCACCTCGGCGGGCCCCACGATGGTGCAGCCGGTGATGGCCTTGATGTCCGCGTTGCCGCCCGCGTGGTCGGGGTGCCAGTGGGTGTTCAGGATCATGTCCAGGTCCCAGCCCAGCGTCTCCAGCTCGCGCAGGATCGCCCCGGCGTCGGGCGTGTCGATGCAGGCGGTCATGCCGCTGGCCTCGTCGCGGATGAGGAAGCCGTAGTTGTCCGACAGGCACGGAAACTGATGGACGGTCAGCGGCATGGTGAAACTCCTCGCGGCCAGCACGATTTAGGCTGGCAGGCCGCTTCCGTCGAGCTTAGCCAAGCAACATGCGCCGCGACGTGCTCGAGCTCCGTCAGTTCTACGCCTCCGACCTGGGGCGGGCGGCGCGCGCCATGGTGGAGCGCAAGATCGCCGAGGCGTGGGGCGACGTCTCCGGCCTGGACGTGCTGGTGCTGGGCTATGCGACGCCGTTCGCCGCCGACCTGCGCCCCCGGGCGCGCCGGGTCGTGGCCGCCATGCCGGCGCAGCAGGGGGTGGAAGTCTGGCCCATCGACGGGCGCAACCTGGCGACGCTGACGCCTGAGGACAGCCTGCCGTTCCCCAACGCCCTGTTCGACCGGATCCTGGTGGTCCACGGGCTGGAGGAGAGCGGCGACCCTGTGGGCTTCCTGCGCGAGGTGTGGCGGGTGCTGGCGCCTTCGGGACGGGTGGTCGTCACCGTCGCCTCGCGCAACGGGCTGTGGGCCAACACCGAGAAGACCCCGTTCGGCCACGGCCGTCCCTACAGCCGCAGCCAGCTGGGCGAGTTGCTGCGCGAAGCAGATCTGGAGCCCTCGGGCTGGACCCGGGCGCTGTACGTTCCCCCGGTCGGCTGGATGGCCCGCTGGGCCGAGGGATTCGAGCAGGCCGGCTCCCGCCTGTGGCCGGGATTCGCGGGCCTCCTGCTGATGGAGGCGGTGAAACAGACCTTCGCGGTGAAGGCGCAGGGGCAGCGCTCGCGGGTGCGGGCCGCGCGGCCGGTGCTGTCTCCCGCGCCCGGCGCGGCGCCGGTTTCGCGGGCGCCTGGCGCGCCGGCCCTGCGACAGCGCTTGGCGCCACCGCGGCGAAGGTCTTAGCTGTCGGCCAGGATTCGAGTTCCAGGGAGGCGTAAGGCGCGCATGAAACTGATCATCGCGGTCATCAAGCCCAGCCGCCTGGACGCTGTGCTGGACGCGGTCACCGAGGCCGGCGCCTCGGGACTCACCGTCACCGAGGTGCGCGGCTACGGCCGCCAGCGCGGCAAGACCGAAGTCTACCGGGGCGCCGAGTACGAGGTGAAGCTGCTCCCGAAGGTGAAGCTGGAGATCGCCGTGCCGTCCGACATCGTCGAAACGGTGATCGACGCCATCCAGCAGTCCGCCAACACCAACAAGATCGGCGACGGCAAGATCTTCGTCCTCGACCTGGAGCGGGCCCTGCGTATCCGCACCGGCGAACAGGACGCCGCGGCCATCGCGGGCTGACCGCCATCTCCCGGAGCCTCATGCAGGCCGGGCTCCTCGCCGCCGCCCTGGCCCTTCTGGCCGCCGGCCCCGCGGCCGCCGCAGACCTGACAGCCGCCCAGGCCGTCGAAGCCCTCAAGCGGCACGTCTGCTTCAGCCGGACCTGGTGGGGCGACCCCTACGCGCGCCTCGGCCAGACAGTGACTGTCGACCTGCGCCTCGACGGGCGCACCGCTTACCTGTGGAGCGAGGACATGCGTGCGGTGCCGCGCGTGCGCCGCTGGGCCGACAGCTATGTGGTGGTGGCCCGTCCCGCCGGGGCGGCGGTGACCCAGCGCTCGGGCTACAACATCGAGCTGCTGCGCGGCGAGCCGGCCTACGAGCGCGACCGCAGGCGCGTCTACGCGTCCCAGACCCAGCGGATGCAGGTCGAGCTGCCGGCGGCCTGCGAGCCGAAATTCGAGCCGGACACGCCCACCAAGGTCGAGATGAAGGCGCTGGTGGGCAGCAGTCTCGCCACCGCGCTCGCCACCTGGGGCCGGCGAACGCCGCGCGGCGGCGTGCGGATGATCGTCGCCAACTTCAACCCCGACTACCCCGAGACCTTCGCCTACCGCCAGGACACCGGTGAGGTGCTGCGCATCGGCCTCCTGTCGGGCGACCCCATGAGCTACACGGGCGGCGCCTACAAGCGCTACGCCGTCACCCCCGTCGCCCGCGGCCCGGTCGCCATCCAGCTCCGTCGCCTGATCCAGCGCTACGGCGAGACCCGGGTGGTGACGCTGCGGTGAGTCAGTCCCTGCTCATGAAGGGGAGGGAGAAGTCAGCGCTTCCGCCGCTTGGGCTTGGGAGGCTCGTCCTTCGGCAACTCGACCTCTCCGAACAGGTTCTGCGGCGGCGTGGCGGTCGCCTGGGGTTCGGACCGGCGGCTCAGCAGGAAGAGGGCGGTTTCGGCGCGCCAGTTCTCGATCGGCTGGCGCGGGTCGATAGGGCGGGCGGGTTTGCCGTCGGCCAGGGCGGCGCAGCCGTCGATGCGCAGATCCAGCTCGTCGCAGAGGGCCGTGAAGTCGCGCAGGGTGCAGAGGTGGATGTTGGGCGTCGACCACCAGGGCTCGGGCAGGGCGCCGGTCTCGGGCATCCGGCCGCGGGAGACCAGGGCCCAGCGGACCTTCCAGTGGCCGAAGTTCGGCACCGAGACCACCGCTTGGTCGGCGATGCGCAGCAGTTCGGACAGCACGTGCCGCGGCTCGCGCATCTGCTGCAGGGTCTTGGACAGGATCGCGTAGTCGAAGGCCCGCGTCGGGAAATGGTCCAGGTCGCGGTCGCCGTCGCCCTGCACCACCGCCAGGCCGCGCGCCAGGCAGGCGGCGACGCCCTGCGGGCTGATCTCCAGACCTTGCCCGTCCACGCCCTTCTCGCGGGTCAGCAGTTCCAGCAGCTCGCCGTCCTCGCAGCCGATGTCGAGCACGCGGGCGTTCGGCCGCACGAGCTTCAGGATCTCGGCGAAGTCCTCCCGAATCGCGCTCATGGGCGGATGGCGCTCAAGCCAGCCCTCGCGCCTGGGATTGCGCCGCCAGGAACCCGCGAAGGGTCTGGTCCAGCAGCGGCTCGTCCAGGAAGAAGGCGTCGTGGCCCTTGTCGGTCTGGATCTCGGCGAAGCTGGCCCGGCAGCCGGCGCCGTTCAGCGCGCGGACGATGTCGCGGCTCTCGGGCGTCGGATACAGCCAGTCGGACGAGAAGCTCAGCACGCAGAACTTCACGTGCCGCGCCTTCACGAACGCCTCGGCCAGCACGCCGCCGTACTTCGCGCCCAGGTCGAAGTAGTCCAGCGCCCGGGTGATGTAGAGGTAGCTGTTGGCGTCGAAGCGGTCGACGAAGCTGGTCCCCTGGTGGCGCAGGTAGCTCTCGACCTGGAAGTCGGCGTCGAAGCCCCAAGACAGGCCGTCGCGCTGCAGCTCGCGGCCGAACTTCCGCTGCAGGGCGGCTTCCGACAGGTAGGTGATGTGCGCGGCCATGCGCGCCACGGCCAGGCCCTTCTCGGGCCGCACCCCGGCGGCGAGATAGGCGCCCTGATGCCAGTTGGGGTCGGCCATGATCGCCTGGCGGCCGACTTCGTGGAAGGCGATGTTCTGGGCCGAGTGGCGCGCGGCCGCGGCGATGCAGACCGCGCTGAACAGCTTCTCGGGATAGTCCGCCGCCCATTGCAGCACCTGCATGCCGCCCATGGAGCCGCCGATGGCCGCGAACAGGGTGTCGATGCCCAGGGCCTCGATCAGCATGGCCTGCGCCCGCACCATGTCGCCGATGGTGATCACCGGGAATTTCAGGCCGTAGGGGGCGTTGGTGGCGGGATCCAGCGAGGCCGGGCCCGTGCTGCCCATGCAGCCGCCGACCACATTGGTGCAGATGATGAAATAGCGTTCGGGGTCCAGCAGCAGGCCGGGGCCGACGAAGCGGTCCCACCAGCCGGGCTTGCCGGTGACCGGGTGGGTGGAGGCCAGGTGCTGGTCGCCGGTCAGCGCGTGGCAGACCAGCACGGCGTTGGACTTCGCCTCGTTCAGCCGGCCGTAGGTCTTGTAGCCGATCTCCAGCGGCGCGAGCTTGGCGCCAGAATCCAGGCGCAACGGCTGGCTCGCCGGGAACCGCCAGGTCCCGCCGCCGATCTCGATCCCCGCCGTGATGGGGGCCTGCGCCGTCATGGCCGCGTTGGACCGCCTCGCCCAGGCGGTGTCAATGGCTTGCAGCAGGACGCGCCTAGGCTATGGAGGATATGGGTTAGGGAGCACGCATGGATCGTCTGATCCTCCTGCGCCACGGCAAGGCCGAGGCCGATTCCGTTAGCGGTGACGATTTCGACCGGCGGCTCGCCCCGCGCGGCATCCGCGAGTCCGCGGAAATGGCGGCGCAACTGGCCGACATGGGCTTCAAGCCGGACGTGGCGCTGGTCTCGCCGGCCGCCCGCGCCCGCGGCACGTGGGAAAGCGCCGTCGACGCGTTCCCGGGCGCCGAGACCCGCTTCGACGACCAGCTCTACCACGCCGATTCGGGCACGATCCGCCGCGTCGCCGAGGCGGCGGGCGCCAGCTCCGGCACGGTGATCGTGGTCGGCCATAATCCGGGCCTGCAGGAGCTGACCATCCAGCTCTTGATGGAGGGCGCGGCGCCGTCCAGCCTGATCGCGCGGGCCCAGCGCCACTTCCCGACCGCGGCGGCGGCGGTGTTCCTGTTCGACGGCAATGGCCGGCCCCACTTCGACGGCCTCTTCTTCCCGGAGCGCTGACCCGTGCGCATCTACAAGATCCTGCCGCGCGCCGAATGGACGGCCGCGCAGGCCGCCGGACGGTTCGATGGCTCGCCGATCGATCACGAGGACGGCTACATCCACTTCTCCACGGCGGCCCAGGCGCAGGAGACCGCGCGTCGGTACTTCGTCTGGCTCAAGGACCTGGTGGTGCTGGAGGTGGAGGGCGATGACCTGGGCGAGGCTCTGAAGTGGGAGCCGTCGCGCGGCGGAGACCTCTTCCCGCACCTCTACGCGCCGCTGGCGGTGGCGGACGTGCGCGCGGTGCACGAGGCGCCGCTGGACGCGGACGGCGTGCCGAGGACGCCCGCATGAACGACCTCCACGGCCTCGCCACGCGCGCGCTGCGCGTCCTCGACCCGGAGGACGCCCACACCGCCGCGATCGCCGGCCTGAAACTGGGCCTGGGGCCGCGGGCGCCGGCCGACGACCCGATCCTGGCGACCGAGGTCGCGGGGCTGAGGCTGCCCAACCCGGTCGGCCTGGCCCCGGGCTTCGACAAGAACGCCGAGGTGTTCGGCCCCATGCTGCGCGCCGGCTTCGGCTTCGTGGAATGCGGCACCGTCACGCCCAAACCCCAGGCGGGCAACCCGCGCCCGCGCCTGTTCCGGCTCACCGAGGACCGAGCGGTGATCAACCGCATGGGGTTCAACAACGAGGGGCTGGAAGCCTATGCCGCCCGCCTGGCGCGCCGCGGGCCGGGCGTGGTGGGCGCCAACTTCGGGGCTAACAAGGATTCCGAGGACCGGATCGCCGACTACGTCACCGGGCTGACCCGGCTGTGGGGGCTGGCCTCCTACTTCACGATCAACATCTCCTCGCCCAACACGCCGGGCCTGCGCGCGCTGCAGACCAAGGCGGCGCTGGACGAGCTGCTGGGCCGGGTCGCCGAGACGGCGGCGTCGCTGCCTCCCGCCGGCCGGGCGCCCATGTTCCTGAAGGTCGCGCCCGACCTGGAGGACGGCGAGGTCCAGGCGATCTCCGACACCGTGGCCGCCCACGGCCTGGCGGGCGTCATCGTCTCCAACACCACCATCAGCCGCCCGGCGCTCAGATCGGCGCACCGCGACGAGGCCGGCGGCCTCTCCGGCGCGCCGCTGACGGTGCTCTCCACCGCGATGCTGGGCCGCTTCCGGCAGGCGGCGGCGGGGCGATTCGTGCTGATCGGCGCCGGCGGGATCGGATCGGGAGCCGACGCCTACGCCAAGCTGCGCGCCGGCGCCTCGGCCGTGCAGCTCTATTCGGCCCTCGCCTTCGAGGGGCCGGGCCTCGTGCAGCGCATCAAGCGCGACCTGGCCGCCCGGCTGCGCGCCGAGGGCTTCCGCTCGGTGGCGGAGGCGGTCGGGGCAGGGTAGCTTCGCCCATGGGCGCTCACGTTGCCGCAGCGGCCCCGCTGCACTAATTCGGGAGGACGATGGCGGACGCACCGACCGAAGCTCCCGAGCGGAACCGGCGCCGCCTCTTCTGGCCCGGCGGCCTTTCCGCGCGCCTCCTGGTCCTCACCGTCGTTTTCGCCGCCCTGGGCGGGGCGATCGCCATCCCGCCCGCCATGGCCGCCTACGAGCAGCAGTGGCTGCTGGACCGGGTGCGCGCCGCCGAGCTGGCGTCCCTGGCGCCCGAGGTCGCGCCCGACCGCGTGGTCTCCGAACAGCTGAAGACCCAGCTCCTGCAGGGCGCGGGGGTCGAGATCGTGGCCGTGTCCATCGACGGCGCCCGCTCGCTCGTGTTCTCGGCGGGCCGCCCGGCGCGGGCGCCCTACCTCGTCGACCTGCGGCCGAAGGCGGCGGGCCTGGCGCTGTTCGCGCCCTTCCAGACCCTGCTGGGCGACGGCGGGCGCGTCCGGGTCATGGCCGAGCCGCGCTTCCGCAGGGAGGCCGACTTCATCGAGTTCGTCGCCACCGACACCGAGCTGAAGCGGGCGCTGGCCAGCTATCTCTGGCGCCTCGTGGCCATCGTGGCCGGGGTCGCGGCCCTGGCCGGCCTGATCGTCTACCTGGCGCTGAACCTGTTCCTGGTGCGCCCCATGCAGCGGATCACCTTCGCCATGGAGCGGTTCCGCGCCGATCCCGATGACCCCGCCGCCAAGATCCAGCTCTCCGGCCGCCGCGACGAGATCGGCCGCGCCGAGGCCGAGCTGAGCCGCATGCAGGCCGACCTGCGCGTGGCGCTGAATTCCCGCGCCCGGCTGGCGGCGCTGGGCGAGGCGGTGGCGAAGATCAACCACGACCTGAAGAACATGCTCACCGGCGCCCAGCTCGCGTCCGAGCGGCTGGCGGCGTCCAAGGACCCCAAGGTCAGCCAGGCCCTGCCCCGCCTGGAGCGCGCCCTGAACCGGGCGGTGAAGCTGGCCGCCGACGTGCTGGTCTACGGCAAGACCCAGGAGGCCGCCCCCGAGGTCCAGTCGGTCCACCTGACCGAGGCGCTGAAGGAGGCGGCGGCCGAGGCCCGGCTGTCGGACACGGGCGTCAAGCTGGTCTCCAAGGTGGGGACGGCCGACCTGGTCACGGCCGACCCCGACCAACTGCACCGCATCCTGGTCAACCTGCTGCGCAACGCCCGCCAGGCCATCGAGCACCAGGAGGGCCGCGCCGGCGTCGGCCGGGTGGAGGTTTCGATGGAGGCCGTGGGCGGCGCCTGCCTGATCCGCATCTCAGACGACGGCCCGGGCGTGCCCGAACGCATCCGCGAGCGCCTGTTCCAGCCCTTCGCCGGCTCGGGCCGCCCGGACTCGACCGGCCTGGGCCTCGCCATCGCCCGGGAACTCGCCCAGGCCCACGGCGGCGATCTCACGCTGTCGGTGACGGGCGCACAGGGCACCGTGTTCGAGCTCCGCCTCCCGGGCGCCCCGGCGCCGAAGGCACGCGCGCGGCGGGTGAAGGCGGAGGGGTAGGGGGTCGGCGTCCAGCCGGCGCTCACCCACCAGCACCCTTGGACCTTGCCGTTCCCAGACAACCATGCGTTGCTGGATGGACTTTGGGTTGGGGCTGACGCGAATGACCAGGGGCACGCTTTGCTTTGCTCTCGGACTGGCTCTGGCGGCGCAGGGCGTCGCGAGGGCGCAGGATCAGGGGCGTCCCGTCATCGATCCCAACAGCGTCGCCTGCGCCTCCGGCAAGCCGGAGGAGATGGTCCCGGCCTGCACCCGCATTATCCAGGGCAAGGGCCGGACGCCCATCGAGCGCGCCATCGCGCTGCGCAACCGCGGCTTCGTCTACCAGCAGCGCGGCGAATGGGACCGGGCGATCGCCGACTATGATGCGGCCCTCCGGCTCGGCCTGCCCGCCGCGCAGAGCGAAGGCGTCATGGCCCGCACCTACGTCAACCGCGGCATCGCCCATGCGGCCAAGGGCGACGACAACCATGCCATCGCCGACTTCGGCGCCGCCATCGCGGCGGATCCGGCGGTGGCCTCGGCCTATCTCAACCGCGCCACCCTCGCCATGCGGCGCGGCGATAACGCGAACGCCCTGGCCGACCTCGACGAGGCCGCCCGCCTTTCGCCCCAGGACGGGGCGGTCTTCGCCGCCCGCGGCGTGCTGCGCAGCAACGCCGGCGACCTCGAGGCCGCCATCGCCGACTTCTCGAGCGCCATCTCCCTCGACCCGAAGGATGCGACCGCCTGGCGCAATCGCGGCCTCACCTATCAGAAGGCGGGGGACGCGAAGCGGG
>Ga0209257_1002421_pt1 | contig 18635 bp, 15 predicted proteins | sample AraplaCvi_mCL_r2_FD_184277 | JGI IMG/M metagenome (GOLD analysis project Ga0209257, IMG submission 184277) | Arabidopsis root microbial communities from North Carolina, USA - plate scrape MF_Cvi_mCL_r2 (SPAdes) (version 2) | ecosystem: Host-associated > Plants > Roots > Endosphere | place: USA...
CTCATTCTTGTACTCGTACTTATTACCGGGCTTGCCAGCGCGGAGTACGGGTTTGTGTAAGTAAGAACCACACACCCAGGTCGATACCCAAGACCCCGCGCCCGAAACGGCGCGGGGTTTTTCGTTTCCGGAGAACGAAACACGTGAGAAGCAACGCCATCAAGCAAGGCCCCGCCCGCGCTCCAGCACGCGCCATGCTGCGCGCGACCGGATTGAGCGACGAGGCCATCGCGAAGCCTCTGGTTGCCGTCGTCCATACCTGGTCGGACGTCTCACCGTGCAACTACACGCTGCGCGACCTGGCGCAGCATGTGCGCGAAGGCGTGATCGAGAACGGCGGAACGCCTATCGAGTTCAACACCATTGCCGTGACCGACGGCATCGCGATGGGCTCCGACGGCATGCGCGCTTCACTGCCGTCGCGCGAAACCATCGCCGATTCGATCGAGCTTGCGGTGAACGGCCATTGCCTCGACGCGATGGTGCTGCTGGTCGGTTGCGACAAGACGATTCCGGCGGCGGCGATGGCGGCGGCACGGCTGGATATCCCGACCGTGATCCTCTACGGCGGCACGATCATGCCCGGCCATTGCCGCAAGGATGCGAGCGACAAGGCGCTGACGGTGCAGGACGTCTTCGAGGCCGTCGGTGCACATTCCGCCGGGCGCATCGACGACGCCGAACTGCACCGCATCGAATCGCACGCCTGCCCGGGCGCAGGCGCGTGCGGCGGGCAGTTCACGGCCAACACCATGGCGATGGTGCTGACCTTCCTCGGCCTCTCGCCGCTCCAGTTGAACGACATTCCCGCCATCCACGCCGACAAGCCCGCCGCCGCGCGGGCTTGCGGCGCGTTGGCGATGCAGCGTTTGCGCAATGGTGGTCCGGGACCGCGCGAGATCCTCTCTCCCGCAGCGCTGCGCAACGCTGCGTGCGCGGTCTCGGCCACCGCGGGTTCGACGAACGCCGCGCTGCACCTGCTGGCGATCGCGCACGAAGCCGGCGTCGCGTTCGACCTGGAGGAATTCGAAGCCGCCGCGGGCACGCCTGTGATCGCCGACCTCAAGCCCGGTGGCCGCTATACCGCGGCGGAGATGTTCGAGATGGGTGGCGCCGCGCTGGTCGCACGCGAACTGCGCGCGGCGGGCCTGATCCAGGACATCCCCACCGTCACCGGCCGCAGCTTCTTCGCCGAACTCGACGACGTTCCGCTCCCCGGCGCGCAGGACGTCGTGCGCCCGGTGTCGAATCCGTTCAAACCGCGCGGCGGCTATTCGATCCTGTACGGCGATCTCGCCCCCGAAGGCTGCATCGTCAAGCTCGCCGGCCACGGCATCGAGCACTTCGAAGGCACGGCGCGCGTGTTCGACTCCGAGGAAGCCGCCTTCAACGCGGTGCAGGCGCGGCAGATCCGCGCCGGCGACGTCGTCGTGATCCGCTTCGAAGGACCCGCCGGCGGCCCGGGCATGCGCGAGATGCTCGCCGTCACCGCGGCGCTGGTCGGACAGGGCCTGGGCAACGACGTCGCGTTGATCACCGACGGCCGCTTCAGTGGCGCGACGCACGGTTTCATGGTCGGCCACATCTCGCCCGAAGCCGCGCGTGGCGGCCCCATCGCGAAGCTGCGCGACGGCGATCGCGTGCGCATCGACGTGCGCACGCGACGCATCGATGTCGATGCCGACCTGCGCGCGCGTCGCCCCGTGCGCATCGCGCCGCGCGTCACCACCGGCGTGCTCGCGAAGTATGCCGCGCAGGTGAGCTCGGCCTCGCGTGGCGCGGTCACGGCGCCCGGCCCGCTAGACGCGGCGCGCGCGAAGTCGCGCGACATCCCCGTGCAGTTCGTCGACGACGAGTTCCTCGAAGAACCCGTGACGCCCGGCGAAACGAAGGAACTGTTCCTCGCCTGACACGCGAACCAACGCTCGCCCGACCCTCCGCCCCGCCCTCCATTCCACCCAACGGACATCACCATGACCACCCAGCACAAACCCCGCGTCGCCATCGTCGGTTACGGCAGCCAGGGACGCGCGCACGCGCTGAACCTGCGCGACTCCGGCTTCGACGTCACCGTCGGCCTGCGTCCGGGCGGCCCCACCGAGATCAAGGCGAAGGCGGACGGCTTCACCGTGAAGTCGCCGGCCGATGCGGTGAAGGACGCCGAACTCGTCGCCGTGCTCACGCCGGACATGGTCCAGCCGCAGCTCTACGGTGAAGTGATCGAACCGAACATCGCGCCGGGCGCGTGCCTGCTGTTCGCGCACGGTTTCAACGTGCACTACGGGCAGATCACGCCGCGCGAGGACCTCGATGTCGTCCTCGTCGCGCCGAAGGGCCCGGGCGCGCTGGTGCGCCGCGAATACGAGATCGGTCGCGGCGTTCCGTCGGTGTACGCCGTGTACCAGGACCGCAGCGGCAACGCCGAACAGCTCGCGCTGACCTACTGTGCCGGCATCGGTGGCGCCCGCCAGAACGCGATCCGCACCACGTTCAAGGAAGAAACCGAAACCGACCTGTTCGGCGAACAGGCCGTGCTGTGCGGCGGCGCGACCAAGCTGGTGCAGGCCGGCTGGGAAACGCTGGTCGAAGCCGGTTACCAGCCCGAGGTCGCGTACTACGAGTGCCTGCACGAACTGAAGCTGATCGTCGACCTGTTCTACGAAGGCGGCATCACGCGCATGCACGAGTTCATCAGCGAGACCGCGCAGTACGGCGCGCTCACGCGCGGCACGTACATCGTGGACGACAACACGCGCGCGCAGATGAAGAAGGTCCTCACCGAGATCCAGGACGGCACCTTCGCGCGCCAGTGGATCGCCGAATACGCCGCCGGCAACGCGAACTACAAGGCGCTCAAGCAGGCTGACCTGACGCATCCGATCGAAGCCGTCGGCAAGAAGCTTCGCGCCAACATGAAGTGGCTTTCGACCGCGCCGCAGGCCGCTCCGGCCACGGCCGAGAAGCGCGACGCGCAGACCGAGGCGGCCTGATGAACGGCGCCCGCTGGCTGGTGCAGGCCCTGGCGGCCGAAGGGGTGCAGACGCTCTTCGGCTACCCGGGCGGCGCGATCATGCCCTTCTACGATGCGCTGCACGGATCGCAGCTCACGCACGTGCTGGTCCGCCATGAGCAGGGCGCGGCCTTCGCGGCGAACGGGTATGCGCGGGCCAGCGGGCGCGTCGGTGTATGCGTGGCGACCTCCGGTCCCGGCGCATCGAACCTGGTGACGGGCATCGCCGATGCGATGCTCGACTCGGTGCCGATGGTCGTCATCACCGGGCAGGTCGCGACGCCGCTGATGGGCACGGACGCGTTCCAGGAACTGGACGTGTTCGGCATGACGATGCCGATCGTGAAGCACAGCTTCCTGCTGCGCCGCGTCGAGGACCTGCCGAACGTCGTTGCTGAGGCGTTCCGCATCGCGCGTTCGGGTCGCCCCGGCCCGGTGCTGATCGACCTGCCGAAGGACGTGCAGATCGGCGATGCATCGCACCTGCCGGCGCACGCACCGGCGCCGGTGGATGAGGTTCCCGCGCCGAAGGACGCGTCGCTTCACGCCGCGCTCGCGCTGATATCGCAGGCGAAGAAGCCCGTGGTCTACGGCGGTGGCGGCATCGCGCTGGGCGATGCGGTGCAGGCGTTCCGCACGTTCGTCGATGCGACGCAGATTCCCACCGTGCTCACGCTGAAAGGCCTGGGCGCGCTGCCGTCGGGCCATGCGCTCAACCTGGGCATGCTCGGCATGCACGGCAGCCGCGCGGCGAACCTCGCGGTGCAGGAAAGCGACCTGCTGATCGTCGTCGGCGCGCGTTTCGACGACCGCGCCACCGGCAAGCTGGCCGAATTCGCACCGAATGCGCGCGTCGTCCACATGGACCTGGACGCGTGCGAGATCGGCAAGCTGCGCCACGCCGAAGCCGCCGTGTGCGGCGACATCCAGCGCACGCTGACCGCGCTCACCCTGCCCTGCGCCGCGCACCTGCACGGTCGCAACGGCGCGGCGCGACGCGAATGGCGCGCGACCTGCCAGCAGCGCATGCGCGAATACGCGGCACGTTACGACGCGCCGGGCGAAACGGTGTACGCACCGGCGCTGCTGAAGCGGCTTTCCGAGCTCGCCCCGAATGCCGTCGTCGCCTGCGACGTCGGCCAGCACCAGATGTGGGTCGCGCAGCACTGGCGCTTCTCCACGCCGCGCCAGCACCTCACCAGCGGCGCACTGGGCGCGATGGGCTTCGGCCTGCCGGCGGCCATCGGCGCACAGGTCCAGTCGCCCGACGCACAGGTCGTGTGCGTGAGTGGCGACGGTTCTTTCCTGATGAACGTGCAGGAGCTGGCGACACTGCGTCGCTACGGCCTGCCCGTGAAGATCGTGCTGCTCGACAACCAGGCGCTCGGCATGGTGCGGCAGTGGCAGGAGCTGTTCTTCGACAAGCGCTATTCGGAAGTGGATCTGTCCGACAACCCCGACTTCGGCGCGATCGCGGCGGCGTTCGGCGTGCAGGCGCTGCACGTCGATCGCGCCGAATCCGTCGAGGCCGCACTGCAGGCGCTGCTCGCGGCCGACGGCCCGGCGCTGCTGCACGTCGCCATCGACCAGGCCGCGAACGTATGGCCGCTGGTGCCGCCCAACCACAACAACGCGCAGATGCTCGATCCGGAGCGTGATGCCGCAGCGTCCAACGAACCCACCCCCACCGAGGATCCCCGCCATGCGATACCAGCTTGATCTCACGCTCCGTCAGGCCGAAGGCGCGCTGTCGCGGGTACTGGGCGCCGCCGAACGCCGCGGTTTCCGCCCGCTCTCGGTCGACGGCGAAGCGCAGGCCGATGGCGACCGCTGGTACCTGCGGCTGACCGTCGAAGGCGAGCGCGACGAAGCGAACCTGCAGCACCAGCTCGAGAAGCTGTACGACTGCCTCGCGGTGGAGGTGTCGCCATGTCGATGATTGCCACGCAAGCGCCCGCACCGACGACGGCGCGACAACCGACCGCACACCCGATCGAACTCCGCGACGAAGCACGCCGCCCCGGCACGCCGCTGCTGTGGTTCGACGGCGAACTCACCCGTGCCGACACGCCGCAGGCGCCGCTCACCACGCACGCCATGCATTACGGCACCGGCGTGTTCGAAGGCATCCGCAGCTACGCCACGCGCGAGGGCGCCGCAGTGTTCCGCCTGCCCGAGCACCTGGAGCGCATGCGCAAGGGCGCCGACCTGCTCGGCATCGACTTCGACGTCGACGCCGCATTCGACGCGACGTTGCAGACGCTGCGCGCGAACGGCCATCGCGATGCCTATGTCCGCCCGCTGACGTGGCTTGGCAGCGGGGCCGACGGCATCAGCGTGGGCCTGGACGTGCCGGGCCTGAGCCAGCACTTCATGGTGATGACCCTGCCGACCGTGGTGCATCTGAACGGCAAACGCTCACGCCTGACGGTTTCGCCGTGGAAGCGCAATCCCGCCTCGTCGCTGCCGCCGCTGAAGCTGTGCGGCGCGTACATCAACTCGATCCTCGCCAAGCGCGAGTCGCGCCTGCGCGGCTTCGACGAAGCGCTCTTCGTCGATGAGGACGGCTACGTCGTCGAATGCACCGGCGCGAACGTCTTCATGGTGCGCGGCGGCGAAGTGACCGCGGTGGCGCATCGCGATGCGCTGCCGGGAATCACGCGCGAGACGGTGATCGCATTGAGCGGCGCGCAGTCGCGGTCAGTCACGCACCACGAGCTGCTGGATGCGGACGAAGTGTTCGTCTGCGGCACGGCGGCGGAAGTCGCGCCCATCAGCGCGCTCGACCGGCGCGAGTTCGGCGACAACCCGATCACGCGCGAGCTGCAGGCGACGTATGCGCGCGTGGTGCGCGGCGAAGAAGCGGCGTACGCGCACTGGCTGACGGCCGTCTGACATGGACGGCGACGTAGCCACCGATGTACGCGTCACGGCTGCCGATGTGCTGGCGGCGCAGGCGCGCCTGCGTCGCTACCTGACGCCGACACCGCTGCACCACGCCGAACGCTTCGGCTGCTGGCTGAAGCTGGAGAACCTGCAGCGCACCGGTTCGTACAAGGTGCGCGGCGCGTTGAACGCACTGCTGGCGGCGCGCGAGCGCGGCGATCATCGTCCGGTGATCGCCGCATCGGCCGGCAATCACGCGCAGGGCCTGGCGTGGGCGGCGTATCGCCTCGGCGTCAATGCGATCACCGTGATGCCGCGCGGCGCACCCGAAACGAAGATCGCCGGCGTCGCGCATTGGGGCGCCACGGTGCGCCTGCACGGCGACAGCTACGACGAAGCCAAGGCCTTCGCCGCCGAACTGGCCGCACAGAACGGCTATCGCGTGCTGTCCGCATTCGACGATCCCGACGTGATCGCCGGCCAGGGCACGGTCGGACTGGAGCTGACTGCACTCGCGCCCGACGTCGTGCTGGTCCCTATCGGCGGCGGCGGGCTCGCGTCGGGCGTTGCGCTCGCGTTGAAGTCTCAGGGCGTGCGCATCATCGGTGCGCAGGTCGAAGGCGTCGATTCGATGGTGCGTGCCCTGCAGGGCGATCGCACGTTGCGCGACCCCGTGGCGACGCTCGCCGACGGCGTTCGCGTGAAGGAACCCGGCCGCCTGACGCAGCGCCTGCTGGCCGAACTGCTCGACGACGTGGTCGTCGTGCGCGAAGCCGAACTTCGCGAAACGCTGGTGCGCCTGGCGCTGGAAGAACACGTCATCGCCGAAGGCGCGGGCGCGCTCGCACTCGCCGCCGGCCGCCGCATCGCCGGCAAGCGCAAGTGCGCGGTCGTCTCCGGCGGAAACGTCGATGCGGTCGTGCTTGCACAACTGCTTTCCGACGTGCGCCCACGTGCACCGCGCCGCCCGCGTCGCCGCCATCGCGATGCGACCGCCGCCCCTGCGCTGGAGCCGGCCATCGCCACCCTGAATCCCATTTCCGCAACCAAGCCGCGCGCCCCCGCTGTTGCGCGCGCCCACGAGGAGTTGACCGCATGAACGACCCCGCCGCCCGAGTACGCATCTTCGACACCAGCCTGCGCGACGGCGAACAATCGCCCGGTTGCAGCATGACCGCGCCGCAGAAGCTCCGCTTCGCGCACGCGCTTGCCGAGCTTGGTGTCGACGTGATCGAAGCGGGGTTTCCGGCGAGTTCGGAAGCCGACATGGATGCGGTCCGCTCCATCGCACGCGAGGTGCGCACCGCGACCGTCGCGACGCTGGCGCGCTGCCACGTCGGCGATATCGAAGCGTGCGCACGTTCGCTCGAAGGCAGCGTGCATCCGCGTATCCACGTGTTCATCTCCACCAGCCCGCTGCATCGCGAACACAAGCTCGGCTTGACCCGCGAAGAGGTGGTCGAACGCGCGGTGATGGCAGTGGAACTGGCGAAGCGCCATGTGGACGACGTCGAGTTCTCCGCCGAGGACGCCTTGCGTACCGAGCCGGACTTCCTGGCCCAGGTCTGCATCGCCGCGGTCCAGGCCGGTGCGCGCACGCTCAACATTCCCGACACCGTCGGCTACACCACGCCGAGCGAGATCCGGGCGCTGTTCGAATACCTGCGCGCGTCCGTCGCCGAATCGGGCGTGCACGGAGCGAACGAGGCCGTGTTCAGCGCGCACTGCCACAACGACCTCGGCCTTGCGGTCGCGAACTCGCTGGCGGCCATCGAAGGCGGCGCGCGCCAGGTCGAATGCACGATCAACGGCATCGGCGAGCGCGCGGGCAACTGCGCGCTGGAAGAACTGGTCATGGCGCTTCGCGTTCGCGGCGAGTACTACGGCGCGCACACGCGCATCGATTCGCGACGCCTGGTGCCGACCTCGCGCCTGCTCTCGCGCATCACCGGCATGGCCGTGCAGCGCAACAAGGCCGTGGTCGGGCAGAACGCATTCGCGCACGAATCCGGCATCCACCAGCACGGCATGCTCAAGCATCGCGGCACGTATGAAATCATGCGACCCGAGGACGTGGGTTGGGCGCAGTCGCAGATGGTGATGGGCCGTCACAGCGGCCGCGCCGCATTGAGCGACCGCCTGCAGGCGCTCGGCTTCACGTTGCCCGAAGCGCAGCTCAACGCGGTATTCGCCGGCTTCAAGTCGCTCGCCGAAAAGAAGCGCGAGGTGTTCGACGCGGATCTGGAAGCGCTGGTGCTGGGCGCCGATGCGCGCGCCGTTCGCGGGCACCGTCTGGCGCGCTTCCACGTCAGCACGGGCGTCGCGCAGGACAGCCTGCCAACGGCCAGCGTGCAGCTCGTCGATGCCGATGGCGCGTCGATCAGCGAAGCGGCGGTCGGCGACGGCCCCGTGCATGCATTGTTCGCCGCGCTCGCCCGCGCGACCGGCATCGCGCTGGAGATCGACAGCTACCAGGTCTCCAGCGTCACCACCGGCGACGACGCGCAGGGACAGGCGCAAGTGATCGCACGCGTGGACGGCCGCGAGTTCACCGGTTCGGGCACGAGCACCGACATCCTCGAAGCGAGCGCGCTCGCGTGGCTCGACATCGCCAATCGCCTCCAGCGCACGCGTGCGCAGATCGCCGACACGCGCGCCGCCGCGATTGCCTGATTCCCGATTCGGACCCCAGCCTTCAACCAAGCCAAGTCAATGACGAGCCAACTGAAAACCCTGTTCGACAAACTGTGGGACGCCCACATCGTCACACCCGAAACCGAGGCGGCGCCGGCGATCCTCTATGTCGACCTGCACCTGATCCACGAAGTCACCTCGCCGCAGGCCTTCGCCGAGCTCGACGCACGCGGCCTTCCCGTGCGCCGCGCCGATCGCACCAAGGGCACGCTGGACCACTCCACGCCGACACTGCCGGCAGACGCCAGCGGACAACTCCCATATGTGAATGACCAAGCGCGCACGCAGGTCGATACGTTGCGTGCCAACTGCGCCCGTTTCGGCGTGGAGCTGTTCGACTACGACAGCCCGCAGCGCGGCATCGTGCACGTGATGGGGCCGGAACTGGGTCTCACGCAACCGGGCCAGACCATCGTCTGCGGCGACAGCCACACCGCCACGCATGGCGCCTTCGGGGCGCTGGCATTCGGCATCGGCACCAGCGAAGTGGGCCATGTGCTGGCGACGCAATGCCTGTTGCAGCGGAAGGCGAAGACGCTGGCGATCAGCGTCGAAGGCGAGCTCGCGCCCGGCGTCGGCGCGAAGGACCTGATCCTGCACGTGATTGGCGTGATCGGCGTCAACGGCGGCACGGGTTACGTCATCGAGTACCGCGGATCCGCGATCCGCTCGCTGTCGATGGAGCAGCGCATGACGGTCTGCAACATGTCGATCGAAGCCGGCGCGCGCGCGGGGCTGATTGCACCCGATGACGTCACATTCGACTACCTGCGGGGCCGTCCGCGCGTGCCGCAGGGCGACGCGTTCGATGCCGCGGTGGAGCAATGGAAGGCGTTTCGCACCGACGAAGGCGCGGTCTTCGATCGCGAGGTGCGCATCGATGCGCGGGACATCCAGCCGACCGTCACCTGGGGCACGCATCCGGGCCAGGTGGCCGCGATCTCTTCGCGCGTTCCTGGCAGCGACGACGCGGATGAAGCCAAGGCGCGCGACTACATGGGCTGGGACGCCAATGCCGCCGTCGCCGGTCGTGCGGTGGACGTCGTGTTTGTCGGAAGCTGCACGAACTCGCGCCTGTCGGACCTGCGCGAAGCGGCCAGCGTGCTGCGCGGCCGCCACGTGCACCCGCGCGTTCGCATGCTGGTCGTGCCCGGCTCGGAGCAGGTCAAGCGCGAGGCCGAGCGCGAAGGCATCGACCGCATCGTGCGCGCGGCGGGCGCGGAATGGCGCGAGCCCGGCTGTTCGATGTGCATCGCGATGAATGGCGACCTCGTCGGCGCGGGCCAGCTGGCCGTATCCACCAGCAACCGGAATTTTGAAGGTCGCCAGGGCAAGGGCGCACGCACCGTGCTCGCCTCACCCGCGACTGCCGCGGCGTGCGCCGTGGCCGGCGAGATCACCGATCCGCGCCCCTACCTCACCACGCAACCCGCGCCGCACGCGTCCGCGCAGTTGGAGGCCGTCTGATGCAACCGCTGACCGAAGTCGTCTCGCGCACCGTCGTGCTGCGCGAACGCAACATCGATACCGACCAGATCATTCCCGCCCGCTTCCTCACCACGACCGAGCGCAAGGGTCTGGGCAAGCATGCGTTCAACGACTGGCGCGCGCTTCCGGACGGTTCGCCGAACCCGGATTTCCCGTTCAATCGCGCCGAGAACATCGGCGCGCGAATCCTCGTCGCCGGCCGCAACTTCGGCTGCGGTTCCTCGCGCGAACACGCGCCCTGGGCCCTCACCGACCTCGGCCTGCGCGCGGTCGTCAGCGCGCAGATCGCCGACATCTTCCGCAGCAACGCGCTGAAGAACGGCTTGCTTCCGATCGTGCTCGACGAGGCGATCGTGGATGAGCTGCTCGAGCAGCCGGGCGTCGAACTGCGCATCGACGTCGTGCAGCGCACCGTGACCTTGCCGGACGGCCGCAACGTGCAGTTCCCGCTGGATGCTTTCGCCCAGACCTGCCTGCTCGAAGGCGTCGACCAGTTGGGCTACCTGCTGAAGCAGGACCGCGCGATATCGCAGTTCGAACAGCAACGCCAACACCAGGAGTTCCGCCATGCAAGCTGAGATCGTCGTTCTGCCGGGCGACGGCATCGGCCCGGAAGTCACCGCCGCTGCGGTGCAGGTGCTTCGCGCCGTCGGGCAACGCTACGGCCATTCCTTCCATTTCACGCATGAACTCATCGGCGGCGCGGCCATCGACGCCACCGGCGAACCGTTGCCGGCGCAGACGCTCGACGCCGCCAGGCGCGCCGACGCCGTGCTGCTCGGCGCCGTCGGCGGGCCGAAATGGTCCGATCCCGGCGCCAAGGTGCGACCGGAACAGGGCCTGCTCGCGATTCGCAAAGCGCTGGGCCTGTATGCGAACCTGCGTCCGGTGAAGCCGCATGCCGCGGCGCTCGGCGCGTCGCCGATCAAACCGCACCTGCTGACCGGCGTGGACCTGGTCGTCGTGCGCGAACTCACCGGCGGCGTGTACTTCGGACAGAAGCAGCGCACCGCGACATCGGCGAGCGATCTGTGCGAGTACACGGTCGCCGAGATCGAACGCGTCGTCCGCCGCGCCTGCATGCTCGCGCGCACCCGTCGCGGGCACGTGACCTCCGTCGACAAGGCGAACGTGCTCGAAACCTCGCGACTGTGGCGCGAAGTCGCCACGCGCGTGGTTCACGACGAGTTCCCCGACGTCACGCTGGAGCACCAGCTCGTCGATTCGATGGCGATGCACCTGCTCGCGCGACCGCGCGAGTACGACGTGATCGTCACGGAGAACATGTTCGGCGACATCCTGACCGATGAGGCGTCGATGCTGGCGGGCTCGCTGGGGCTGCTGCCTTCGGCGTCGCTGGGCGAAGACGCGCGCTTTGCGAGCACTGCTCGCAGCGCGGCGGAGCGCCCGGCCATGGATGGACGGGCCGGGCTATCCGCAAGCCCGTTGCGTGACGCCACGGATGGCACCTCGAGAATGATCGGCCTGTACGAACCGATCCACGGTTCGGCCCCCGATATCGCCGGTCGCGGCGTCGCCAATCCGTACGCGACCATCCTCAGCGCGGCGATGCTGCTTCGGCATTCGCTGGGCCTGGAATCGGAGGCGCGCTGCGTCGAGAAGGCGGTGGACGGCGCGCTGACTGCGGGCGTGTTCACGGCAGACCTCGCGCCGGCCGGCCGGGGCGTGTCCACGCAGGCGGCAATGGTGGCAGTGTTGGAGCAGCTCGAACTGGAATGCCAGCCGGTGGTGATGCGCGACTGAGACGCGCAGCGCCACTTGACGCGATCAGGCGCAATTGGCGCGTTGGGCCAGGGTCGCATTGCCGGCTTCACGTGCTTCGGGATAGCGTGGGCGCCCATGAGCCCACGCACCGCCCTTGCCTTCGTCATCGCCTGCTGCCTGACCGCCTGTGGTTCGACGCCCGACTCGGCCGATGTCGCGCCGCAGGACGCGTTCTTCCGCCAGATGGCCACGCTGTGCGGGCAGGCGTTCGCTGGCCGCATCGCCGTGGACCGCCCGCCGACGCAGGACAACCCGCTCGCGGGCAAAGCGCTGGTCATGCACGTGCGCGAATGCAGCCGCGACACCATCCGCATCCCGTTCTTCGTCGGCGGCGACCGCTCGCGCACCTGGGTGCTCACGCGCACGGCGACCGGCTTGCGCCTCAAGCACGACCACCGCCACGAGGACGGCACGGAAGCCACGCTGAGCCAGTACGGCGGCGACACCGTCGACATCGGCACGGCGGAGCGGCAGGAGTTCCCGGCCGACGCCGCGTCAAAGGCGCTGTTCGCCCGCGAGGACCGCGAGACGTCGGTCTCCAACGTGTGGGCGATGGAGATCGACCCGCACGAGCGCTTCGTCTACGAACTCACCCGGCCAGGTCGCGAAGTGCGAATCGAGTTCGACCTGGAGCATCCGATCCCGGCACCGCCTCCGCCCTGGAGCGTTGCGCCGAAGAAGGAGTCGAAGCAGGAATCAATACCGAAGCCTTGAACAAGAAGGGCGCCTCCAGGGCGCCCTTCTGCATTTCGTGCGCTACGCCGCTTCCGGCGCTTTCACCCGGAACCACGCCGCGTACAGCGCCGGCAGGAACAGCAGCGTCAGGAACGTCGCGACCGTCAGGCCGCCCATGATCGCCACCGCCATCGGACCGAAGAACGCGCTGCGCGACAGCGGAATCATCGCGAGGATCGCCGCGAGCGCCGTCAGCACGATCGGGCGGAACCGGCGCACCGTCGCCTCCACGATCGCTTGCCACGGTGCCGCGCCTTCGCCGATGTCGTGCTCGATCTGGTCCACCAGGATCACCGAGTTGCGCATGATCATGCCGGCCAGCGCGATCGTGCCGAGCATCGCGACAAAACCAAACGGCACGCGGAACACCAGAAGGAACAGCGTCACGCCGATCAACCCGAGCGGCGCGGTCAGCAGGACCATGAAGCTGCGCGTGAAGCTGCGCAGCTGCAGCATCAGCAGCGTGAACACGACGAAGACGAACAACGGCATGCCGGCGGCGATGGATTTCTGTCCGCGCGTGGAGTCCTCCACGCTGCCGCCGACGTCGATCGAGTAACCGTACGGCAGCTGCGAACGCAGCCCGTCCAATGTCGGCGAGATCTGCGCCGTCACCGTCGCCGGCTGCGTGCCATCGTAGATGTCGGCGCGCACGGTCATCGTCGGCTGGCGATCGCGATGCCAGATGATGCCTTCCTCGAAACCGTAGTCGAGCGTGGCGATCTGCGTGAGCGGAACGCTCTTGCCGCTTTCGGTCGGCACCATCAGGCTGCCGAGCATGTCCAGCCGCAGGCGCTCCTCTGCCGGACCGCGCAGCAGCATCTCGATCAGCTCGTTGCCTTCGCGGTACGTGCTGATGTGCGAACCCGACAGCGAACTGGAAAGGAACTGCGACAGTCGTGCCGAACTCACGCCCAGCGCGCGGGCGCGCTCCTGGTCGACCACCAGGCGCACCACCTTGTTCGGCTCGTCCCAGTCGAGGTTGACGTTCACGACATGCGCGTTCTCGCGGATCTTCTCGCGCACCTGGTAGGCGATCTCGCGCACCTTGTCGATGTGCTCGCCGGACACGCGGAACTGCACCGGATAGCCCACCGGCGGCCCGTTCTCCAGGCGCGTCACGCGCATCTGCAGTTCGGGGAAACGCTGGAACACGTCGTTGATGAGCCAGTGTCGGACTTCCTCGCGCGCTTCCAGGCTTCTGGGCGTCAGCACGAACTGCGCGAAGTTCGCTGCCGGCAGCTGCTGGTCGAGCGGCAGGTAGTAGCGCGGCGAACCGGTGCCGACATAGGCGACGAAGTTCGCAAGGTCCTTGTTCTCCTTCAGGACCTGCTCGAAACGCTTCGCCTGCTCGGTCGTCGCACGCAGCGAACTGCCTTCGGCCAGCTCCATGTCGACCATGAGTTCCGGTCGCGTGGAATCGGGGAAGAACTGCTGCGGCACGAACCGGAACAGGAAGATCGACGTCGCGAATGCTGCCGCGGTGACGGCGATCACCAGCCAGCGACGACGCACGCAGAACGTCACCCAGCGACGGAAGTTCACGTAGAACTTCGTCGCGTACGGATCATGCGAGTGACCGTCGATCGGCGGCTTCGGCGCGATGTAGTCGTGCAGCTTCGGGAAGCGGCTGGCGATGCGCTCGCGCAACGCGTGCCAGCGATACGGAATCGAACCGGGCTTGAGCGGCTTCGCCGCATGGCCGTAATCGGGAAGCAGCTTGTCGCCCAGGTACGGAATGAACGCGACGGCGGCGATCCACGACACCAGCAGCGCGATGGTCACCACTTCGAACAGCGAGCGCGTGTACTCGCCGGTGCTCGACTTCGCGGTGGCAATCGGAAGGAAGCCGGCGGCGGTGATGAGCGTGCCGGTGAGCATCGGGAACGCGGTGGAATCCCACGCGAACGCCGCGGCCTTCAATCGACTGAAGCCCTGCTCCATCTTGATGGCCATCATCTCCACCGCGATGATCGCGTCGTCCACCAGCAGGCCAAGCGCGAGCACCAATGCGCCGAGCGAGATCTTGTGCAGGCCGACGCCGAACAGGTCCATCACGGCGAACGTCATCGCCAGTACGAGCGGAATCGACAACGCGACGACGAATCCGGTGCGCAGGCCGAGCGAGAAGAAACTCACCAGAAGCACGATGGCGACGGCTTCGGACAGCACGCGCACGAATTCGCCGACGGATTCGGTGACCGCGGCGGGCTGGTCGGCGACCTTGCGCAGCTCCATGCCGGCGGGCAGTGTTTTCTGCAGGTCGGCGAACTGCGTTTCCAGCGTCTTGCCGAGCTTGAGGATGTCGCCGCCTTCCTTCATCGCGACGCCGATGCCAATGGCATCCTCGCCCATGAAGCGCATGCGTGGCGCCGGCGGATCGGAGAAGCCGCGCTTGACGTCGGCCACGTCGGCCAGGCGGAACGTGCGGTCGCCCACGCGGATCGGGAACTCGCGGATCTCCTCGACCGACTTGAACTTGCCGCCCACGCGCAGCGCGACGCGCGTGCTGCCGGTTTCGAAGAATCCGGCGGGCACCATCGCGTTCTGTTCGTCCAGCGCCTGCTGCACGGCGGCCGCGGGAACGCCCAGCGTGGCGAGCTTCACGTTGGACAGCTCGACCCAGACCTTCTCGTCCTGCACGCCGAACAATTCGATCTTGCCCACGTCGGGCTGCTTCTGCAGTTGCAGCTGCACGCGCTCGGCGTAGTCCTTGAGCACGGCGTAGTCGAAGCCCTTGCCGGTCAACGCGTAGATGTTGCCGAAGGTGTCGCCGAATTCGTCGTTGAAGAACGGGCCGACGACGTCGCCTGGCAGCGTCGGCTTGATGTCGCCGATCTTCTTGCGTACCTGGTACCACAGCGGCGGGATGTCCTTCGAACGCAGCGAGTCGCGCGCGACGAAGATCACCTGCGATTCGCCGGCGCGCGAGTACGAGCGGATGAACTCGTACTGGCCGGTTTCCATCAGCTTCTTTTCGATGCGCTCGGTGACCTGGCGCGAGGTTTCCTCGGCGGTCGCGCCCGGCCACAACGTGCGGATCACCATCACCTTGAAGGTGAACGCCGGATCCTCGCTGCGGCCGAGCCGCAGGTACGAGAACGTACCGGCGATGGCCATCACCAGCATCGCGTAGATGATCAGGCTGCGATGGCGCAGCGCCCATTCGGAAAGATTGAAGCGCATGTCAGCGCGCCGGGGTCGCGGCGGCTACCGGGCGAGCTGTTATCGGGAGAGCTGCGACGGGGCGATTGTCGCGATCCACCGGCTGCACTTTCTGCCCGTCGCGCAACAGATGGCCGCCGGCAGCGACGATCCATTCGTCCGCTTCCAGGCCACCCTGCACCGGCACGCGATCCTCGCCGAACGCGCCGGTCTGCACCGGACGCAGCTTCACCGTCGAGGACTTCATGTCGACGACGAACACCGAGGCCTTGCCGCCTTCTCGCTGCAGCGCGGCGATCGGCACGCTCAGCGCTCCGTTGCCGTTGGTGGGCAGGTAGACGCGGGCGCTCTGGCCCAGCTCGATCGCGCCGGCGGGCGCATCGACGGTCACGCGTGCGGCGAACGTGCGCGATGCGGGATCGGCCGCCGGCGAGATTTCGCGGATGCGGCCGTTCCAGCGCTGGCCCGGACGCGACCACGCTTCCACCTGCACGACCTCGCCCGCCTTGACGTTGGCGATCATGGTTTCGGGCAAGGCGAAGGCGATCTCGCGCACGCCGTCGGCCGCAAGCGTGAAGACCGATTGCCCGGCCGCGACGACCTGCCCGGCTTCGGCCTGGCGGGCGGCGATCACGCCGTCGCGCGTGGCACGCAGTTGCGAGTACGCGGCCTGGTTGCGCGCGACTTCGAGGTCGGCGCGGGCGGCATTCACCTGGCCCTGCGCGGCGATGGCGGCAGCGTTCTGGGCGTCGAGGGTGGAACGGCTTACGAGTTGTTCGTTTGCGAGCTTCGCGAAGCGGGCCTGGTCGGCGCGGGCGCGAGCGAGTTCGGCTTCGGCCGCAGCGAGTTGCGCCTGCGCGGCGCGGGCCTGCGCCTGCAGGTCGCCGGGATCGAGCGTCGCCAGCACCTGGCCGGCGCGGACGTGGTCGCCGACATCGACATTGCGCTGCACGAGCTTGCCGCCGACGCGGAACGACAGCGGGCTTTCCTCACGGGCGCGAACGTCGCCGGCAAACGCGCTGGCGGTGTGGTCGGAGGCGGTGGGGTGGGTCACCAGCACGGGACGCGGCGTTTCTTCGACCGCGCCGCCACGCCCGCAGGCGCTCAATAGAAAGAGGGAGGAGAAGGCGACCAGCGTCCATGCCGACAGGCGGAACGCAGTGTGGGGAGAACTGCGCATTGCGGGGGTCCCTGCGGTTAATTAATGTACCTGTGAGTACTGTATAAATATCAAACCGGTTAGTCTAGTATTCCAGCATGATCGCTTCACGCCAGCCCTCCGCCAGCCCGCCAAAGACCGGCCCCGCCAAGCCAGCCGGCCCCGGTCGTCCGAAGGACATGGGCAAGCGCGCCGCCATCCTGGAGGCGGCGAAAAGAATGTTTACTCAGCACGGCTTCGATGGCGCCAGCATGGACCAGATCGCCGCCGAGGCCGGGGTCTCCAAGCTCACCGTCTATAGCCACTTCGGCGACAAGGACGCGTTGTTCCTCGCCGCGGTGGAGTCGCATTGCGACCTCTCGCTGCCCTCCTCGCTCTTCGAGCCCTCGCCCGGGACACCGTTGCGCGACCGGCTGCTGGCGATTGCCCAAGCGTTCTATTCGATGGTGACCGCGCCGGAGGCCGTCGCCGGCCACCGCATGCTGTGCTCGCCGCAGATGTCGAACTCGGGCCTGCCCAGGCTGTTCTGGGAAGCCGGCCCGATGCGCGTGCAGGGCGACTTCGCCGCGCTGCTGGAACGGCGCATCGGCGCGGGGGAGCTGGAAGTTCCCGACGTCGCGCGCGCGGCCGGGCAGTTCTTCAGCCTGCTCAAGGGCGAGCCGCACGCGTGCCTCGTGTTCGGCGGCCCGGGGCCGACGGAAGAGGAAATCCAACTGCACCTGGCCGCGGCAGTGGACCTGTTCCTGCGCGCCTACCAGGTCCACGGAACCGCAACCGACAAGCCCGCCTCCGGCGGGCGGTCGCGTCGATGACATCCGTCTCGGTTACTTCTGGCACTCAGTTCACCTTGGGGCCGCGGCGATCCTGTGCGCCGCGCCTGCAAAGGCCCGCAAGGGCATTGACGGTACAATTCGCGGTCTTCCGCGCGAGAGTCACGTAATGAGCACCCCCATGGATTACAACAAGGCACGCGAATTGATGGTCGAACAGCAGGTGCGTCCCTGGGACGTGCTTGATGGCCGCGTGCTCGATGTCATGGCGGCGCTCCCGCGCGAGGCTTTCCTGCCCGTGGCGCATCGCAACCTGGCGTATGCCGACCTCGCGCTGCCGCTGGCCCATGGCGAATTCACGATGAAGCCCGTCCTGCAGGGCCGCGCCCTGCAGGCGCTGGCGCTGGACCCGGCCGACGACGTGCTCGTGATCGGCGCCGGCACCGGCTATCTCGCCGGCTGTGCGGGCCGCCTCGCCCGCGATGTCCTGGCGCTGGAGCGCCATGCCGACCTCGCGCAGGCCGCAACCGCCACGCTGTCGGAGCTGTCGGTCGACAACGCCCACGTCGTGGTGGGTGATGCGTTCACGTGGACCACGGAGCGCCGCTTCACCGCGATCCTCGTCGCCGGCGCGGTGGACACCATCCCGCAGCGCTTCATCGACTGGCTGGAGCCGAACGGCCGCATGTTCGTCGTGCGCGGACGCTCGCCGGTGATGGAAGCGGTGCTGGTGCGCAACGATGTCAACGCGCCGCGCATCCAATCGTTGTTCGAAACCGATCTCCCCTATCTTGCCGGTGCGGCCCCCGCCCCGGCGTTCAAGTTCTGACGCAGCACCCCCACACGCCCGCAACAACGCGGGCGGCTCGATAAGAACGTAAAACCGGACAAGGACCTCGCATGATTCGCCGCCCGCTCGTCATCGCCCTCGCAGCAGCCGTGA
>Ga0209257_1002423_pt1 | contig 18630 bp, 18 predicted proteins | sample AraplaCvi_mCL_r2_FD_184277 | JGI IMG/M metagenome (GOLD analysis project Ga0209257, IMG submission 184277) | Arabidopsis root microbial communities from North Carolina, USA - plate scrape MF_Cvi_mCL_r2 (SPAdes) (version 2) | ecosystem: Host-associated > Plants > Roots > Endosphere | place: USA...
ATATCAGGGCGGCACCGCCTCGATCTCGAACATGGGCATGATGGGGATCAAGCAGTTCACCGCCGTCATCAACCCGCCGCAGGGCATGATCATGGCGATCGGCGCGGGCGAGAAGCGGCCGTACATTGTCGACGACGCGCTCGCGATCGCGACCGTGATGTCGGCGACCGGCAGCTTCGACCACCGTGCGATCGACGGCGCCGACGGCGCGCTGCTGATGAAGACCTTCAAGGAACTGGTGGAGAACCCGCTGGGATTGGTGGCCTGATCGGGCAAGGGTGATGCGCTTCGCTCGACAAATTGTTCATTTGTTGATCGGACTGCTCGCCACGGCATTCGTCGCGGCTGCTGCCAGCTGGGTCTGGCCCACCGCTTCGCACTGGATTTGGATCGCCGCCTATGTGGTCATGGCCATTCTCGCGTTGCGCGAGCTGGCAATGGCGCGACGTGCATAGCCCGGCGGATAGGGAGAATATTGTGGCTGACACCAACTACGATCTCATCGTCCTCGGCTCGGGCCCCGGCGGCTATGTCGCGGCGATCCGCGCGGCGCAGCTCGGGCTGAAGACGGCGATTGTCGAGCGCGAGAATCTCGGCGGGATCTGCCTCAACTGGGGCTGCATCCCGACCAAGGCGCTGCTGCGCTCGGCCGAAATCTATCATTATATGCAGCACGCGGGCGATTACGGCCTGATCGCGCAGCAGATCAGCGCCGATATCGACGCGGTGGTGAAGCGCAGCCGCGGCGTCGCGAAACAGCTCAGCCAGGGCGTCGCCTTCCTGATGAAGAAGCACAAGATCACTGTCCATATGGGCGAGGGCAAGCTGACCGCACCGGGCAAGCTCGAAGTGAAGGGCGAGAAGGGAACCGAAACCCTCACCGCCAAGAATATCATCGTCGCGACCGGCGCGCGAGCCCGCGACCTGCCGTTCGCGCCTGCCGACGGCAAGCGCATCTGGACCTATCGCCACGCACTCGTCCCGCCCGAGATGCCGAAGAAGCTGCTCGTGATCGGATCGGGCGCGATCGGGATCGAGTTCGCGAGCTTCTACAAGGATATGGGCGCCGAGGTAACCGTCGTCGAAATGCTCGACCGGCTCGTTCCCGTCGAGGATGCCGACGTCTCGGCCTTCCTCGAAAAGCAGCTCAAGAAGCAGGGCATGACGATCTACACCGGTGCCGGGGTCGAGGAACTCAAGGCGACCGCGACCGGCGTGTCGGCGAAGATCAAGGGCAAGGACGGCAAGGTCGAAAGCGCCGAGTTCAGCCACGCGATCGTCGCGATCGGCATCGTTCCGAACACCGAGAATATCGGCCTCGAAGCGCTGGGCGTGAAGACGACCAAGGGCCATATCGACACCGACGCGATGTGCCGCACCAACGTCCCCGGCCTGTGGGCGATCGGCGACGTCACCGCGCCGCCTTGGCTCGCGCACAAGGCGATGCACGAATCGATCATCTCGGTCGAGGCGATCGCGGGCGGCCATCCGCACGCGATGGACCCCCGCAACATCCCCGGCTGCACCTATTGCCGCCCGCAAATCGCCAGCGTCGGGCTGACCGAAGCGAAGGCGAAGGAACTCGGCTACGAGGTCAAGGCCGGCACCTTCCCCTTCATCGGCAACGGCAAGGCGATTGCGCTCGGCGAGTCCGAAGGCTTCACGAAGACCGTCTTCGACGCCAAGACCGGCGAACTGCTCGGCGCGCACATGATCGGCGCCGAGGTCACCGAGCTGATCCAAGGCTATACGATCGGCAAGACCGCCGAGCTGGTCGAGGATGATTTCATCGGCACCGTCTTCCCGCATCCGACCCTCAGCGAGACGATGCACGAAGGCGTGCTCGCAGCATTCGGTCGTCCGCTGCACATCTGACGATGGACCGCCGCTTGCTCGTCGGCGCCGCGGGGCTGGTCCTCGCGGTTGTCCTGCTCGGCCTGATCGTCAGCGCGGGCTGGACGGTGCGTGCCGATCTCTACGTCTCGCACGCACTGTCGCTGAAGGTCGGACAGAGCAGCCCGCTGCTGATATCCTTCATGCAATGGGCAAGCTGGATCGGCGGAGGCACGCCGCGCTGGATCATCTGCATCCTGCTCGCTGCGCTGGTCTGGCGCTGGTGCGGGCGGCGCTGCGGCATCGCGCTGGCGGGCGCGGCGTTGCTGTCGAACCTCGCTTCGAACGCGCTCAAGTTCGCGTTCGACCGCGCGCGGCCCGATATCATCGAGCATCTCGATCATGTGAACAGCGCTTCCTATCCCAGCGGACATGCGACGAGCGCCGCGGTCGTCTATCTGCTGCTCGCCTGGCTCGCGCCGCCGCGCTGGCGGCCGCTGGCCTGGACGATTGCTGCGGCGATGATCATCCTCAACGGCTTCTCGCGCATCATGCTCGGGGTGCACTGGGCGAGCGATATCGTCGGCGGTACGATGCTCGGCGCCGCCTTTGCGCTGCTCGGTGCCTGGTGGGCGTCGCGACCCGCACTAAGGGAATCGTAAGCTCTCTTCGCTAGGAAACCCCACGCGAAGCAGGGGTTTGCGATGCGACTTTCGATCGGCGGCATGCTCGGAATCATCGGCGGGCTGATCCCGCTCGTCTATATCGGCTGGCTGCTCCGTCATTTCGTCGGCGTTGGCGGCGGGACGGCGGATGGCATCGCGATGATCGGGCTGGGCCCGACGGTGATGGGGTTGACGGTCGTCGGAATCCTTTTCGCGCTGCCGCTGATCATCAAATTGCTGCGCGCTGTTTCGGGCACCAATCGCGTTCCCGGCGCGAGCGCAGAAGCCGCAGGCGAGCTGTCGACCGAAACGCAAGGCTTCGACGCTGACGCCGCCTTCGCCAACTATATGCGCAACCGCGATGCGTCACCGCCGCCACCGATCGCCGCCGACGCCGAGGATCTGCATCCGGTCACGCCGCGTCCGGGCGGGTTCGGCCGCAAGGGCGTCTGATGAAAACAGTCAACTATGCGCGGGCCAAGCTGGTCAAGGCTGTTGTCGGCGCGCCGCTTCTGGCGGTCGCAGGCTTTGTTTGCCTGCCTTTCGTGGGTACCTTTGTCGGCGTGATCGTCCTGATGGGCGGCGTGGCCTTGCTCGGCCATGCAGCGTTGGGCGCACGCAAGCTGTTCGGCGACCCGGCCGCGCTCCGTTATGATCGCGACCGGCTGACGATCTCGACGATGTGGTCCGAGAGCACGGTCCGCTGGAGCGACGTTGCGGAGGTCGGAACCTCGGCGCTCAACACTTATGCCTTCTACGGCCTCATCAAGGTCGGCAGCACGAAATATCTCGACGTCAGGATGCAGGGCGGCTTCTTCGCAAAGAAATATCGCCTGCTCAGCGGCATGCTCGATCTCGACAGGCATGGAGTCGCTGCGCTTGTCGAGGATCTTGCGCTTCACCGGATTGCGGCGGCGCGCAATCCCGCACAACGGATCGAACTGACGCCCGAATGGAGCGCCCCGCAGGCTGAGGCAGCCTTCGACCCCGACGCTGCGCTCGCCAATTACATGCGCCGCAGCAGGATGGCGGAGGCACCGGAGCCGGCTCCCGTGGCGCCCGGCTTCGGCCGCCGCGACAGTCTTGAAGGTGCGCCGCAGCCGCCGCTGTCCGGATCCCGCCCGGGCGGTTTCGGGCGCAAGGGGCTCTGACCCTCTCGACAGGCGCGATGGTACGGCTAGTGTCGCGGGCATGGCTCAAGGCACGCACGACTTCGTCCCCGATCCGCGCAACGACGCGATCCTGATCAACGTCAACGGCACGCTTGTTCCGCGCGCGCAAGCGACGGTGTCGGTCTTCGACAGCGGCTTCATGCTGGGCGACGGCGTGTGGGAGGGCATCCGCGTCCACAAGCGGCGCATGGCCTTCCTCGACCAGCATCTCGACCGCCTGTGGGAAGGCGCGAAGGCGATCGCAATGGATATCGGCGTCTCGCGTGCCGAACTCGAACAGCGGCTCTTCGACACGATCGATGCGAACGATATGGACAGCTGTCATATCCGGCTGATGGTGACGCGCGGTATCCGCTCGACGCCCTATCAGGACCCGCGCGTCGTCATCTCGCCCGCGACGATCGTGATCATCGCCGAACACAAGGACCCGTTGCCCGCAACGATCGAGACGGGCCTTTCGCTTTTCACCGTTCACGTCCGCCGCGGCGACCCTGCGGTGCAGGATCCCAAGCTCAATTCGCACTCGAAACTCAACTGTATCACTGCCTGCATCCAGGCGGCGCAGGCGGGCGCCGACGAGGGGCTGATGCTCGATCCGCACGGCTTCGTCGCAACATGCAATTCGACGCATTTCTTCATCGTCCGCAAGGGCGAGGTGTGGACCTCGACCGGCGATTACTGCCTTGGCGGGATCACGCGCGGCAATGTCATCCGCATCTGCCGCGAGAATGGCATTCCGGTTTTCGAGAAGAACTTCTCGCTCACCGACGTCTATGGCGCCGACGAGGCTTTCGTCACGGGGACCTTCGCCGGTGTCGTCCCGGCACACACGATCGACGGTCGCAAGCTGACGGGGGGCAGGGGGCCGATGGTCGAACGGTTGCAGGGGCTCTACAAGGCGCTGATCGAGGGCGACATAGCCGGACGCTCGCGCCCGTGACCGATTGTATCCGCATCGCGATGTGGTCGGGGCCGCGCAACCTGTCGACCGCGATGATGCGAAGCTTCGGCAGCCGCGCCGACACCTTCGTCAGCGACGAGCCCTTCTACGGCGCTTATCTGAAGGAGACCGGCGACCCGCAACCGATGATGGATCAGGTGATGGCGTCGATGGACTGCGACTGGCATGGCGTCGCGCGCAGCATGTCGGGGGCCAATCCGGAGCGCACACCGATCTGGTACCAGAAGCATATGGCGCACCATATGGTCGGGCCGATCGCGCACCACGACCTGCCGGGCCTTCGCCATGCCTTTCTGATCCGCGACCCCGCGCGCGTCGTCGCCAGCTATGCAGCGAAGCGCGTGATGGTGCGCCCCGATCATCTCGGCACCGGCAAGCAGGTCGAATTTTTCGATCGCGAAGCCGACCGCCTCGGTCGCGCGCCGCCGGTGGTCGACAGCGCCGACATCCTGCGCGACCCGCCCGCGATGTTGCAGAAATTGTGCGCAGCGCTCGGCATCGCCTGGGATCCCGCCATGCTCGGATGGAAATCCGGAATCCATGAGACTGATGGCGTGTGGGCTTCGCACTGGTACGACGCGGTGGTTTCGAGCACCGGCTTCGGCTCTCCCGACAAACCGCAACCGGAATTGACCGCAGAGGGACAGGCGGTCGCCGATGCGTGCCGTCCAGGCTATGACTATCTGGCGCAGCATAAAATCACCGCGGGGTGAAATTTCCGCTGTCCTAACAAGTCCTGTTTTGCCATCCAGTTTGCGGGCAAACTCAACAGGCGGATCAGATATGCAATCGCGAATGAAGTTCGGCAGTTTTCTGCGGGGAATCGCTTTGGGCTCGACGGCGCTTTTTGCTGTCTCGGTTCATGCGCAGGACGGCGCCGGCCAGACCGTCATTACCGCAGCGCGTTACGTTGACGTCCTCACCGGCAAGACCATCGACTATCCCGCGATCTTCGTCGGCGCCGACGGCCGTATCACGAGCATTGCCGATGCCCGCACGGTGCGCTGGGGATCGAACGTCAAGCATATCGACCTTGGCGACAAGACGCTGCTGCCCGGCCTGATCGACATGCACGTCCATCTCGACGGACCCGCCGACATCGGCGGCTATCGCGGTCTGGAATTCACAGACAGCTTCTGGGGCATGACCGCGGTCAAGAATGCACGCGACATGCTCGACGCGGGCTTCACGACGGTACGCAACGTCGGTTCGTCCGACCGCAACGACATCGGGCTGAAGCAGGCGATCGAAGCCGGCTATGCCGTCGGACCGCGCATCGTGCCCGCCGGCTATGCGCTCGGCGCCACCGGCGGCCATTGCGACAGCACCTACCTGCCCCCCAGCCTCGAAAAGAAGGACGGCAAGGAAGAGGGGGTTGCGGACGGCCCCGAAGAGTTTCGCTATCAGGTCCGCCGCCAGCGCAAATATGGCGCCGAGGTGATCAAGGTCTGCGCGACCGGCGGCGTTTTCTCGCGCAACACCGAACCGGGCCAGCTTCAGGTGTCCGAGGTCGAACTGCGCGCGATCGCCGACGAGGCGCATCAATGGGGTCTGCGCGTCGCTGCGCATGCGCATGGCGCGGCGGGCATCCGTGCCGCCATCGCCGCGGGGATCGACACGATCGAGCATGTCAGCCTGCTCGACGACGAAGGCATCCGCATGGCGCTCGCGCGCAAGCAGCCGGTGTGGTTCTCGATGGATATCTACAACACCGAATATACGCAGGCCGAGGGCGCGAAGAATGGCGTGCTTGAGGATAATCTCCGCAAGGACCGCGAGATCGCGCAGATCCAGCGCGAGAATTTCCGCAAGGCGACCAAGGCGGGCGTGCGGATGGTGTTCGGCTCCGATGCCGGCGTCATGCCGCACGGGCAGGTCGGCAAGCAGTTCCGCGTGATGGTCGAATACGGGATGACGCCGATGCAGGCGATCCAGGCCGCGACGAAGAACGGCGCCGAGGCGCTGGGCCGCGAAAAGGATGTCGGGGCGATTGCAGTCGGACGCTATGCCGACATCATCGCGGTCGACGGCGACCCGTTGACCGACGTGCGTCAGCTCGAGGACGTCGACGCGGTGGTAAAGGGCGGGGTGCTGGTGAAGGGCGGCTAAGTCCTAGATCACCAACCTGTCGACCATCGCCTCGCGCATCTTCGGCGTCAGGTTGAGCACTGCCTCCGCATAGGTCGGAATGTCGCCATGGTCGCGCCGCACGGTCACGAGCGCGGCGTCGAGATAGGCGGGATTGACCGACATCAGCGCGCGGATCGCATCGTCGCTGATATCGCCGCCGTGGCGCGCGCGGATGCTCGCTGCGCCTTGGGCGATCCGTTCGTCGATCTTGCCCGCGGTGTTGGTGAGCAGATAGTCCTGCATCAGATCGTCTTCATGGACGCCGAGCAGCCGGTGGACAATGGCAACGGCAAAGCCCGTGCGGTCCTTGCCCGCGACGCAGTGGACCAGGCTAGGCGCGTCATAGTCGGCAAGTGCCGCGAGATAGAGCCGCAGCGTCGCGACGAGCGCCGGGCGGTACGGCATGCCGGCATAGGTATCGATCATTCGCGACCGTGCGGTCTCGCCGTCGATCGCTCCGCCTGCGGCCTGCAGATGCGGGGCGAGGCCGGCCGTGATCCCGCCGGCGAACAGCACCCGGGCGGAGAAATTCTCCGACCGGCGGCACGGGTGAATCTCGCGTTCGTCGTCGCCGCGCAGGTCGATCACGGTTTCGAGGCCCAGCGCGTCGAGCGCGGTCAGATCCTCGTCGCTCGCGGCCTCGTGGTGCGCCGAGCGCCACAGCGTCGCATCGCGCAACCGCCCGCCACCCTCGACGGCATAGCCGCCATAGTCACGGAAATTGTGGATGCCCGACAGGGGCAGGACGCGCTCGGCGAGCATGGTCAGTCTCCTGTAAATACCGGATCCCGCTTCTCGACAAAGGCGTTGATCGCCTCCCGGTTGTCGGCGGTTTCATGGACGATCGCCTGATAGGCGGCGCTGAGTTCGAGGATATCGCTCATCCGGCTGTGCTGCGCCTCGCGGAGCAGTCGCTTGGTCAGACGAAGCGCGCGCGGGGGATTGCAGACGATGCGCTCGGCGATCGCAATCGCACGGTCGAGCAGTTCGGCGTCGGGAACGACTTCGGTGACAAGGCCATAGTCCTTCGCGGTCGCCGCGTCGAAGCGGTCGCCGGTCAGGAACAATTCGGCGGCGCGCGGATAGCCGAGCACCTTCTGCAGCAGCCAGGCGCCGCCGTCGCCGGGGACGATCCCGACCTTGATGAAGCTACACGCGAATTTCGCACTTTCGGCCGCGATGCGGATGTCGCATGTGCAGGCAAGGTCGCAGCCGAGCCCGATCGCATGGCCGTTGACCGCGGCGATCATCGGCACCTCGCAATCCATCAGCGCCCGGATCACCGCCTGCACACCCTTGCGGTAGTTGCTGCGCGTGGAATCGGGCTGGTCGAGTACGCCGATGCCCTGGCGATCCTTCATGCCTTTCAGGTTGCCGCCGGCGCTGAAGGCCTTGCCGCTGCCAGTCAGGATGATGGCGCTGACGCTGCGGTCGTCGCCGAGCGCGCGGAGCGTCTCGATGATGTCCTGGCAATCCTCGTGCGTGCCGATCGCGTTCATGCTTTCGGGCTTGATCATCGTCAGGATCGCGATCTTGCCCCGCCGCTCGACACTCAGAAACTCGCCCATCAAAATCTCTCCTGTTTCGCGGGGCAGGCTATGCCTCGCGGATCGTGGTTGCAAGCCATGGATGACGACCGGACGCGCTGCGGTGCCGGGTCATCTCGTGCGATATCAGCGAACCGCGCCGCCATCGCGCAGGGCAGCAATGCGGCTCGCATCATAGCCCAGCGTCGCGAGAACGGCGTCACCGTCTGCCCCGACAGCGGGGGCCGGCCGCGGCACATCGTTCGAGGTTGCCGAATAGCGCGGCGCAGGTGCCGGCTGGGTAACCCCGCCGACGGTCAGGAATGTTTCGCGTGCGACATTATGCGGATGCTGCGGCGCTTCGGTCAGCGACAGAACGGGCGCAAAGCAGACGTCGGTCATCTCCATGAGCTCGCACCATTCGTCGCGCGTCTTCGTGGCGAACAACGCGGTCAGCCTGTCCTTCAGCGGCCTCCATTGCGAGGGATCCATCTGGGGGTCGAACGCCGGATCCGTGTCGAGCCCGGTCTTTTCGCGCAGCAACGCATAGAATTGCGGTTCGATCGATCCGATCGAGATGAATTTGCCATCGGAGCAGGTGTAGGTGTCATAGAAATGTGCGCCGGTATCGAGCATGTTGACGCCCGGTTCGTCCTTGATCCGCCCCGCGGCGAGGAAACCCCACGTCATCCCCGCGAGCAGCGCCGAACCGTCGGTCATCGCGCAGTCAATCACCTGGCCTTCGCCGGTCTTCGCCGCGTGGACAAGCGCGCTCGACATGCCGAAGGCCAGCATCATGCCACCGCCACCGAAGTCGCCGACATAATTGACCGGCGGCAGAGGCTTTTCGCCTGCGCGCCCCACGGTGTGCAGCACGCCGGAGAGCGCGATATAGTTGATGTCGTGGCCCGCGGCCTGCGAATAGGGCCCGAACTGGCCCCAGCCCGTCATACGGCCGTAAACCAGCTTCGGGTTGTCGGCGAGCAGCACCTCGGGACCAAGGCCGAGCCGCTCCATCACGCCCGGGCGATAGCCTTCGATGATGCCGTCGGCGCTCTTGCACAGGTCGCGCGCGATCTGCACCGCCTCGGGGTTCTTCATGTCGAGCGAGATCGAGGTGCGGTTGCGCGAGAGCGGGTCGCGCGGATCCATGAAGCCACCCGGACGATCGATGCGGATCACCTCGGCGCCATGGTCGGCGAGCATCATGCCGCAGAAGGGGCCGGGGCCGATGCCCGCGAATTCGATGATGCGAATGCCCTGAAGCGGTCCAGCCATGTCTCTCGTCTCCTTTGCGGCCCTCGGGCCCTGAATATTGCACTATTGTGCCAGTGAACTTCAAATTGTCGCGGAACTGTCAGACTATTGCAGCCCCGATGTCACCGCGCACATCTATCGGGCGTCCATGGAACGGGCATCCATCGCACTCGATCGCCGCGGCTTCGCCAAGAGCCTGATGGCCACCGCCTTCGCCGGCCTCGCACTTCACAGCCGCCATGTCTCCGCCGCTATGCTGGCCGAAGGACGGGGTTTCGGAATGCCGGTGCCCGACGCGGCGGGTATCCTCGATCTGCCGCCCGGCTTTTCGTACAGGATTGTTTCGCAATTCGGACAGTCGATGAGCGACGGGAACAAGGTTCCGAACAGTGCCGACGGAATGGGCTGTACGACGCTCGCCGACGGGCGGCTGTGCCTGATGCGCAACCATGAACTGGGTGCAGACGAACTTGCCTATGGCGCCTGCGCTGTCGGAACGAGCGCCGATGCGGCGGCGTTCGACTGCGTCCGCGGCGGCAGCAGGGAGGCGTTGCCGGGCGGTGTGTCGACGCTGGTTCTCGATCCCGTGACCCTCGCGGTCGAGGAGCAATATCTCGCTCTCGTCGGCACGATCCGCAACTGCGCCGGCGGCATGACCCCATGGGGCAGCTGGTTGAGCTGCGAGGAAGATGTCTCGCGCGCCGGCAGCCGGCACGGTCAGGATCATGGATGGGTGTTCGAGATGCCGGTTGCGCCGGGTCGCCTCGTGGCGGCCGAGCCGATCCGCGCGATGGGCCGGTTCAACCACGAAGCCGCAATTTGTGACCCCGGAAGCGGTGCGATCTATATGACCGAAGACCGGCAGGACAGCCTTTTCTATCGTTTCCTGCCTGCGGTGCCGAGGCAGCTCCGCAAGGGCGGGCGCCTGCAGGCGCTGGCGCTGGTGGATCAGTCGCTGGCCGACACGCGCAACTGGTCGGGCAAGGTTCTGGCGACCGGCGAATGGCACGATGCGCGCTGGATCGACCTTGACGACGTCGAAAGCCCGAAGGACGATCTTCGCAAGCGCGGGGCGCGGGGCGGCGCCGCGATCTTCGCGCGTGGCGAGGGCGTGCATGGCGGCGAGGGCGAAATCTATTTCACCTGCACCTCGGGCGGTCCGGCGCGGCGTGGCCAGATCATGCGTTACCGCCCGTCGCCGGTCGAAGGAACGGCAGGCGAGGCGGCGCAGCCGGCGAAGCTGCAACTGTTCGTCGAAACGACCGAGCCCGAGCATTTCAGTTTCGGCGACAATCTGACCGTGGCGCCCAACGGCGACCTGATCGTCTGCGAAGACCGGCGCGGCGCCCGGCCTGACAACTGGCTGCGCGGGGTCACGCCGGACGGAAAGGTCTATCCCTTCGCCCGGGTGACGGCCGCGACCAAGGTTTCGGGCGTGTGCTTCGCGCCCGACGGCAAGACGATGTTCCTCAATCTCTACAGCCCGGCACGGACGATCGCCGTGCGCGGGCCGTTCTGAGGGAACGCGATCAGACACGCTCGATGATGATCGCCGGCGCCATCCCGCCTGCAGCGCACATGGTAACGAGGCCATAACGACCGCCCGAGCGCTCGAGCTCGTCGAGCGCGGTGCCGATCAGGATCGAGCCGGTGGCGCCGATCGGATGGCCGAGCGCCATCGAACCGCCGTTGATGTTGACCTTCTCGCGGTCGAGGTCGAGGTCGCGGATGAACTTCTCGGCGACGACCGAGAAGGCCTCGTTGATTTCCCAGACGTCGATGTCGTCCTTGGTCAAGCCTGCCTTTTCGAGGACCTTCTTCGCTGCCGGGACCGGCGCATTGAGCATCAGGGTCGGATCGTCGCCGATATTGGCATAGGCAACGATACGCGCGCGGGGTTTCAGGCCGTTCTTCTCGGCATATTCCTTCGACGTCAGCAGTACGGCGGCGGCGCCATCGACGACTCCCGACGAGTTGCCGGCGTGGTGGAAATGCTGGATCTCGAGATCGGGATAGCGGCGGTTGATCTGCTTGCGGAAGGTCACACCGCCACCGAGGTCGAAATCGGCGAGCGCCGCGAAGCTGGGTTTCAGCGAAGCCAGACCTTCGGCAGTCGTTTCGGGCCGCGGAAATTCTTCACGGTCGAGCGCGACGCTGCCGTCGGGATTGTGGACCGGCACCACCGACTTGGCAAAGCGGCCTTCCTTGATCGCGCGGTCGGCGCGCTGCTGGCTGACGAGCGCGAGCGCGTCGAGCGCCTCGCGGCTGATACCCTCGATCGTCGCGATCGCGTCGCCGCACACGCCCTGGTTCGACTGGGGATGGAGTTCGTCGAGCGCTTCATGGCCCGAGCCCATCATGCGCGGCGGCAGGCCCGCGTTGGCCTGCTCTGCCGTATAGGCGCTGGTGTAGCTCATCATCTCGGTCCCGCCCGCGATGACGCAGTCTTCCATGCCGCTCATCACCGTTGCAGCGGCGAAGTTCACGACGCTGATGCCGCCGCCGCAGAAGCGGTCGAGCGTCGTGCCGCTGGCCTTGATATCATAGCCGGCCGACAACGCGGCCATGCGGCCAAGGTCGCCGCCCTGTTTGCCGTTCTGCGACGAGGTCGACCAGACGATGTCGTCGACCGTGGCGGTGTCGAGATTGTTGCGGTCGCGGATCGCGCCGAGCACCGTCGCCGCAAGGTGCTGGGGGTGCAGATGCGACAGCGCGCCCTTGCCGGGCTTGCCGATCCCGCGCGGGGTACGAACGGCATCGATGATATAGGCTTCGGCCATGGAAGGTTCCTTTCGTGGAGACTTTCGAAGATCGTAGGTCGATTGAAAAGCGGGTCGTCGGGGAGCTTAGCGGGGGGCCATGCGGATGGCGCCGTCGAGGCGGACGGCCTGGCCGTTGAAATAGGTGTTGCGGATCATCTCCATCGCAAGGCTGGCATATTCCTCGGCCTTGCCGAGCCGCTTGGGGAAGGGGACCGAGGCCTCGAGGCTCTCCTTGACCTTCGGATTCATATTGTTGAGCAGCGGCGTCCCGAACACGCCCGGCATGATCGAATTGACGCGGATGCCAAGGTCCATGAGGTCGCGCGCCATCGGTAACACGAGGCCGTTCACGCCCGCTTTCGCCGAACCGTAGATCACCTGCCCGATCTGGCCATCCTGCGCCGCGACCGACGCCGTCAATACGATCGCGCCACGCTCGCCATCTTCCATTTCGGGCAGCGTCGCCATGCCTTCGGCCGAAATCGACGCGACGCGGTAGCTTGCCGTCAGGATCCCTTCCACGCCGAATGCATAATCCGCGGTCGGCGTGCGACGATAGCCGCCCGTTTCCTTGTCGAAGGCCAGCGTCTTGCCGCGGCGCGAGGTCATCGCGCAGTGGACGCAAATACGTTCCTGTCCATGCGCGGCGCGGGCTTTGGCATAGCCGTCGAGCACCGATTGTTCGTCGGTGATGTCGACATGGACGAATAGTCCGCCGATCGATTGCGCGACCTCTTCTCCAAGTGCATCGTTGATGTCGAAGATCGTCACCTTCACGCCCGCCGCGGCGAGCGCTTCTGCGGTTGCGCGGCCGAGGCCGGAAGCGCCGCCGGTGACGACGGCAGCCGTGTTCGGGTCGAATTTCATGGGGAGGCTCCTCAGGCTGGAATCTGGTTGAACGGGACACCCTTGTCGGGACGATGATCCTGCGGCAGCCCGAGGATCCTTTCAGCTATCGTATTGAGCAGCGTCTCGTCCGATCCGCCCGCAATGCGTCCGGTCGGCGCGTTGATCCAGCTCGTCGCCCAGTCGTCCTTGGGCGAAAGATGTTCGTCGAACAGGAAGGCGTCGGTGCCTTGCAGGTCGAGCGCGAGTTCGGACAGCTTCTGGCGTGACCGCACGGCGACGAGCTTGTTGAGCGAGCCTTCCGGACCCGGCGTCATTCCCGCCTGCATCATCAGCCGCGCGCGGCGGTTGATCGAGTCGAGCCCGGCGCGCATCGCATAGTTGCGTGCGATCTGCTGACGGATACGGCCATCCTCGATCGCCGGTTTGCCATTGATCTTCAGATCCTTCGCCAGATCGACGAACAGGTCGAGGTGAGGGCCGAAGCCCGCGCTGTCGGTCGCGACATAGCGTTCGATCATCAGCGTCGTCAGCGCAACTGCGAAGCCGCCGCCCACGGGTGACATCCGGTGGTCGTCGCTGATCTTCACATCGTCGAAGAACACCTCGTTCACGTGGCTGTCGCCACCCGCCAGCTTGATCGGACGGACGGTGACGCCGGGCGCCTTCATGTCGACCCAGAAGTAAGTGAGACCCTTGTGCTTGGCGACGGTCGGATCGGTCCGCACGACGATAACGCCATAGTCCGAATATTGCGCCCAGCTGGTCCAGACCTTCTGCCCGTTGATCTTCCACCCGTTGCCGTCGGTCTCGGCGCGGGTGCGCAGACCGGCAAGATCGGTTCCGCCCGAGGGTTCGGAAAAGAGCTGGCACCAGATCTCCTCACCCTTCAGTGCCTTGACGACGCGTTCCTTGACGAACTCGCGGTCGCTGCCGAACTGCATCAGCACCGGCACCGGCATGCCGAGCGAGATGCCGAAATAGACGTTGGGGAAGCCGTGCTTCATCTCCTCGGCTTCGAAGGTGATCTTTTCGATATGGCCAAGGCCCTGGCCGCCGAGCTCGGTCGGCCAGTTGATTCCGGCAAAGCCTGCGTCGAATTTGGCGCTCTGGTACCGGCGGCCGAGCGCCAGATCCTCTTCGACGGTCAGGCCTTTTCGTGCAGCCTTGCCGAATTGCGGGACGACGGACTCGCACCATGCTGCGGCCTTGGCGCGCCAGGCTTCGAGATCGCTCATGCGGCTTCTCCTGCGAGGCGGTCGACCAGCACATCTTCCCAGAAGAAGCTGCTGCCCTGTTCGAGCGCGAGGGTACGCGCACGGCGCATATGGAGGTGGAGCCCGATCTCCCACGTCACGCCGATCCCGCCGTGAATCTGGACGCAGTCGCGCGCCGCGGTGTCATAGGCTTCGGTCGCCGACAGGCGTGCGGCGGCCGCGGCGGTTATGAAATCGGCCTGGCCCTCGCGCGACGCGGCGTGGATGCAGTTCGCACGCGCCAGTTCGATAAGGCCGTAGAGTTCGGCAATTCGGTGTTTGATCGACTGGAAGGCGCCGATCGGCTGCCCGAATGCCTTGCGGGTAACGGCATAGTCCCGCGCGATTTCCATCAGGGCTTCCGCGCCGCCGGTTTGTTCGTGTGCGGTCACGACTGCCTGCAAAGCGAGAATGTCGAGCGCAGCGGCGCGCGCGGCTTCGCCGACCGCAAGCGTTTCAGCCGGGGTCGCCGTGAAAGCGATGTCGGCGATGCAGCGGCTGTTGTCGAAACTCTCGACCACCGTCCGCTCGACACCCGAAAGTTCGGCAAGAGCGAGTACCGGCATACCGGGGCCGTTGGCGAAAACCAGCGCAACGTCCGCGAACAGTCCCCCCGATACGCCGCCCGCAACACCATCGAGCCGATCGCCGGTCAGCGTGACGACGGGCTGATCGGGCAGGGGATCGGGGCCGGAAGCGAACGCGACCGCTCCGATCGCCTCGCCGCTCGCCAGTGCGGGCAGCCAGCGCGCCTTTTGCGCGTCGCTTCCATAAAGCTCAATGCCCTTGGCGACGCCGAAGCTGGAGGTGAGGAAAGGCGCGCCGCTGAGCGTCCGACCCGCCTGATGTGCGATGAGGCCTAGCTCGACGAGGCCGAGTGCGAGGCCCCCATGCTCTTCCGGCAGGGCGAGTGCGGTCCAGCCCTGTTCTTTCGCCATCGCCCAGAAACCGTCGTGATATTTTCCGCTCACCTGCAGAAGCGGCAGCAGGTCGTCCTTGTTCATCCGGGCTTCGAGAGCGCGGCGCGACTCGGTCGCGATCGCTTCCTGCCCCTCGTCGTACAAAATCGACATCGGCCTGCTTCCTCTCTCTTGTCGTTTCGCGCCATCATCCGGACGTTAACGTAAACGTCAAGTGTTTTGACGCTACGGATCGATGACGGTCAACTGGCGCTCCTGTCAGGCGAGGCCAGCCTTCCAGTCGCGCCTGATCTTCTTCGCGAGGCTCCATTTGTGGACCTCGGTGGGGCCGTCGTAGATGCGGAAGGCACGGACCTCGCGGAACACCTGCTCGACGATCGTCTTGTCGGTGACGCCGGTGCCGCCCATGACCTGGACGCAGCGGTCGGCGATGCGCATCAGGGCTTCCGACACCGCGACCTTCGCCATCGAGCTTTCTGCGGTGCCGAGCGAGCCGGTGTCGAGAACGCCCGCACACCAGTCGATCATCAACTCGGCCTGTTTGATGTCGATCAGATTCTCGGCAAGCATGAAGCCGACGCCTTCATGGTCGATCAGCGGCTTGCCGAACGCCATGCGGCGGTTCGCATAGTCGGTCGCGATCTCGTTCGCCCGGATGCACGCGCCGAGCCATCGCATGCAATGCGACAGACGCGCCGGAGACAGGCGGACCTGCGCATAGCGAAAGCCTTCGCCTGCTTCGCCGAGCATCTGGTCGGCGGGAATGCGAAGGTTGTCGATCGTCAGGGTTGCGTGGCCGCCGGGCATCGAACTGTCGATGGTGTTCGGGACATCGTCGATGCGGATGGCCGGGTCGGGCAGGTCGACAAGAAACATGCATGCGCCCTGCTCGGACTTCGCCATGACGATACCCACGCGTGCGCCTTGCACGCCGGTGATGAAGGTCTTGCGGCCGTTGACGACCCAGTGATTGCCGTCAGGGTGACAGGTGGTCTGCATCATCGACGGGTCGGAGCCCGCACCGCCTTCATCGGCGGGCTCGGTCATGAAGAAGGCCGAGCGAACGCGACCTTCCACCATCGGTTTCAGGAAACGCTCCTTGAGTTCAGGGCTGCCTTCCTTGCCGAGCAGGTACATATTGCCCTCGTCGGGCGCCATGGTGTTGCAGGCGAGGGGGCCGAGCGGCGACAGCCCGCTCTTGATCAGGACCACCGCGGTCTCGCGCTGGTTCAGGTGGCTGCCGTCGCCAAGGATGTGCGGCGTGAGCACACCGGCCGCGCGTGCGTGTTCGCGCATCTCCATCACAAGATCGTCGGTAGGGGCGCCGTGATGGTCTCGGCGGGGATCCTTTTCGAACGGAACTACCGTTTCGCGGACAAAGGCTTCTACCCGCGCCGCAATTGCCAGCGCCCGATCCGATATGCCTTCGCTCGTCGTCATTCCGATTCCCTTCACTGCCTACGCAATCGCTCAACCCGACGTTGACGTAAGCGTCAAGTTAATTCATGTGCAAAGCCGATGCTGCCGTAAGGGCAATAATATTAGGAAAGGACGGGCCATGGCTTTCAGGACGCGTATTACGGAGATGCTGGGCATCGAGCATCCGATCGTCCAGGGCGGCATGCAGAGCGTCGGTTACGCGGAACTGGCCAGTGCTGTGTCGAACGCCGGGGGACTCGGTATCCTGACCGCGCTGACCCAGCCCAGCCCCGATGCGCTGCGGGAAGAGATCGAACGCTGCCGCGCGATGACCGACAAGCCCTTCGGCGTGAACATGACCGTCTTTCCGACGATCAACGCGCCCGATTACAAGGCCTATGCCCAGGCGATCATCGACGGCGGCGTGAAGATCGTCGAAACGGCGGGTACGCCGGCGGTCCGCGAGATCTGGGAAATACTGAAGCCGCACGGTGTTGTCATTCTCCACAAATGCACCGCGGTTCGCCACGCGCTGTCTGCCGAGCGGGCAGGCTGCGACATCATTTCGATCGACGGCTTCGAGTGCGCCGGCCATCCGGGCGAGGATGATATTCCCGGATTGATCCTCATCCCCGCGGCCGCCGACAAGGTGAAGATTCCGATGCTGGCCTCGGGCGGGTTCGGCGACGGTCGCGGGCTTGTCGCCGCGCTCTCGCTGGGTGCGGAAGGGATCAACATGGGGACGCGTTTCTGTGCGACGGTCGAGGCCCCGATCCACGACAATGTGAAGCAGGCCTATGTGGACAATGACGAGCGCGGCAGTTTCCTGATCTTCCGGAGCCTCAAGAACACCGCGCGTGTCGGCAAGAGCGCGGTTTCCGAAGAGGTCGTTCGCCGCCTCGCGCAGCCCGACGCGACCTTTGCCGACGTCGCCGAGCTGGTGAACGGCAAGGCTGGACGCGAACTGCTCGAGACCGGCGATCTCGACAAGGGGGTATTCTGGGCCGGAATGGTTCAGGGACTGATCCACGACGTCCCGACATGCCGCGAGTTGATCGACCGCATCATCGGCGAAGCGGAATCGATCGTCGACCAACGGCTTGCGGGCTTCCGTCGCTGAGGCGCATATTTCGCGCGAACGGTTAGGCGGAGCCGGTTGACCCAGCTCCGCCACGCCGTCAGTCGAAAAGCTCTTCCAGGAAGGATTTCCGGCGTTTGGGATATCCCTTGTGATATCCGCTTTGCCGGTTGTCCCAGCCCGTTTGCGGTGCCTGTTGCGGGTAAGAAGGTTGCGGAGCCGCCGCTGGCGGCGTGTCGGCAGCGGCGCTGCGCTCGATGATCTTGTCGAGCTCGCCGCGATCGAGCCATACGCCGCGGCATTGCGGACAATAGTCGATCTCGACGCCCTGCCGGTCGCTCATGGCGAGGGGAACCTTGCAGACCGGGCAGGGCATTCCGACAGCAGGCCCGGTCATCGCCATACTCCCCGATTTGCCGGTCGCATCGACTGCGTTCCGAAGGCTGTCGCGGAAAATGAATATGCCATCACATAACTCCCAGTTGTGATCCAACCGAGGTGTCGATGTGGCAAACGAATGAAAAAGGTCGAGCCACATCGAGGATTCCTCGATGCGGTCCGACATCACGATCGTGAGATCGCCAGAGGGGCCCGGCCCGCTCGTGGAACATAGAGGCTGCGCGCCCGAATTCAACGGGATGCAGCCGGAGCCGCTTCGCCTTGTCGTGCGGGGGGCATCGGTTCGGCACGCGACAAGACGCCGCACAGTTGCCGCGGCGGCACATATTGGCTGATCGAGAATGAAAGGATGGTGAGCCCTGCTGGGTTCGAACCAGCGACCTACTGATTAAAAGTCAGTTGCTCT
>Ga0209257_1002426_pt1 | contig 18595 bp, 18 predicted proteins | sample AraplaCvi_mCL_r2_FD_184277 | JGI IMG/M metagenome (GOLD analysis project Ga0209257, IMG submission 184277) | Arabidopsis root microbial communities from North Carolina, USA - plate scrape MF_Cvi_mCL_r2 (SPAdes) (version 2) | ecosystem: Host-associated > Plants > Roots > Endosphere | place: USA...
CAGAACCGCTCTGGATTTTTTCGCTTCGCTCGCAATGACGAAACCTTATTTCGCCGCCGCGCGCGACTTGTCGCGAGCGGCGCGGAATTCGTCGCCCTCGTTCCAGTTCGGCCATGCATCGGTCATCGCGAGCATGCGGCCTGCAGCATAATAGAGGCGCAGGTCGGACATCATGCCGCCCCAGTTGGTGATCGCCTCATATTCGTCGCCGGGTGCGTGATAGCGGTTCTTTTCATAATCCTCGGCCGCCTTCTTGCCGGCTTCGACGCCGCCTTCGACCAGATCGTCGCCGCTGCCGAAGTTGAACATCGGCACGCCGAGCTTAGCGAAGCTGAAGTGATCCGAACGATAATAGAAACCCTTCTCGGGGGTCGGTTCGTCCTTGATCACGCGCTTTTCCATCTGCGCGAGCTTCGCGACATAGGCGTCGAGTTCGGACTTGCCGCGGCCGACGACGACGATGTCCTTTGCCGGGCCGATCGCGTTGAGCGCGTCCATGTTCACGCCGCCGACGGTCTGCGCGAGCGGGAAAATCGGATTTTCGGCGTAATATTTCGAACCGAGCAGGCCCGATTCCTCGGCCGTTACCGCCAGGAAGACGATGCTGCGATCGGGCGCGCCTGCCTTGTGAAAGGCCTGTGCCAACGTCACGAGACCGGCGATGCCACTCGCATTGTCGACCGCGCCGTTGCAGATGTCGTCGCCCGCAACTGGCGTGCAGCGGCCGAGGTGATCCCAATGGCCGGTGTAGAGGATATATTCGTCGGGACGCTTGGCACCCGGTAGAACGCCGATGACGTTGCGCGACATCTTCTTCGAAATTTCATTGTCGAAGCCGAAGTTTGCCTTCACGCCGGTCAGCGCGACGGGCTTGAACCCCTTCTTGCCCGCCGCGGCGCGCAGCTTGTCGAGATCCTGTCCGGCGCTCGCGAAGAGCTCCTTCGCCTTCGGAAGCTGGATCCAGCCGTTGGCGACGGTCTGGTCGGCACCACCATTCTTGCTTTCGGCGAGATAGTTCGCACCGGTGTTGCTCGATTCAACCACATTCCAGCCATAAGCCGCGGGCTCGGTGTCGTGGACGATCAGCACGGCGGCCGCGCCCTGGCGTGCGGCTTCCTCATATTTATACGACCAGCGGCCATAATAGGTCATGGCGCGGCCGTTGAATTCGCCCTTGGCTTCCTTGGTCTGCCAGTCGGGGTCGTTGACGAGGACGACAACGGTCTTCCCCTTCACGTCGAGCCCGGCATAGTCGTTCCAGCCCTTTTCGGGGGCATTGATGCCGTAACCGACGAAGACGACATCGCTGTCCTTGATCTGGGTCTTCGGCTGCACGCGATAGCTGAACGCTACATAATCCTTCGCATATTGCGCGGTCACCGGGGTCTTGCCGCCGGTGAAGGTGAGCGGCGTCGCATTCTTCGCAGTGATCTCGACCAGCGGGACGTCCTGCGTCCACTTGCCGTTGTTGCCAGGCTTCAGCCCCGCTTGCTCATATTGCTTGATGATATAGGCGACGGTCCTTTCTTCGCCCGGGGTGCCGGGGGCGCGGCCCTCATAGGCGTCCGACGACAGTTCCTTGGTCACTTCCTGCAACGTCGCCAGCGACAGTTCGGGGATCTGGACGTCGGGGATGGTGGTCGTGGTCGCCGTCTTGTCGGAGGCGTTGCACGCGGCAACGGTCAAGAGAACCGCAACGGCTGCGGTCGTTCGGGGGAAGCGAAGCATGGAAATTCCTTGGGTTTTCGAATTCGACGGACGGCTTGTGCCAGCCGCGACGCGACGATGCAAGGCGGGTGACGATTGCGCCCGGCGCCGTAAATGCCGCCATTAGGGTTCCAAAAACGCTTGATAATCTCTCCGTCATCGCCAGTCTGCGCGTCGATATTGAACGGGGGAGTGCAATGATTTCAACGAAATGGGCGGGCCGCGGCTTTTCGGTCGCGGCCTTGGCGGCGGCTTTATCGCCGATGGCGGCGGCCGGCGCGCAAGAGGCCGACAATGCGGCGCGTTTCGGCGCAATGGAATCGATATTGGATGTCAGCTTGTCGCCCGACGGCAATCATCTGGCCTTCATAGGGCAGGGCAAAAACCGGTCGCGCAACCTCTACATCGTCGACACCGCCGAAGGCGCCGCGCCGCGTAGCATCCTGGCGAGCGACGGCGGGGAAGGCGGCAATCTCAGCTGGTGCGGATGGGTGACCAATGCACGCCTCGCCTGCGAGACGTTCGTTCGCGATCAAGTCGACGGCCAGGTCTTCGGAGCAACCAATATCATCGCGCTCGACGCCGCCGGCGGAAATTTGCGCGTGCTCAGCAAACGTCGCAGTCAGCGTTCCCTTTACGCCGATTTCCGCGGCGGCAGCGTCATCGATTGGTCGACGACCGACAATGGCTCGCTGTTGATGACGCGAAGCTACGTGCCCGAAAGCAGCATGAATACGCGTATCGCCGAGCGCGGCGAGGGTTTGGGGGTCGATCGTGTCGACACGGTGAAAACGACCGCCCGCCGCGTCGAGGCGCCCAACCGCGATGCCGTGTCCTATATGTCCGATGGGCGCGGCAATGTTCGTATCATGGCGACACAGGGCTTTTTGAGCAGCACCGGGCAACTCGATTCGGTGGTCCGTTTCTTCTTTCGTGCGAAGGAAGGCGGCGCATGGCAGCCGCTCGCGCAAACGGATATCGTCGCGCAGGACGGCTTCGATCCGGCGGCGGTCGATGCCGCGACCGACAGCGTTTACGGGTTCCAGAAGATCGACGGCCGCCAGGCGGTTGTCGCGATGGCTCTCGATGGAAGCGGCAGGACGAGCACCATCTATTCGCACCCCGAGGTTGACGTCGATAATATCATCCGCATCGGCCGGAACGGCAGGATCGTGGGCGTCTCTTACGCCACCGATCAGCGCGAGGCGGTGATGACCGACGCCCCGGTGGCAAAGATGACGGGTGCGCTGTCGAAAGCGCTTGGCGGCAAGCAGGTTGTGATCGTCGACGCCACGGCCGACGAGAGCCGCTATCTGGTTCGCGCTGAGTCCGACACCGATCCGGGTGCCTATTATCTCTATACGCCCAAAGCGAAGGAGCTGCGCCCCTTATTGTCTTCGCGAGTTCCGTTGGCGGGAACGACCTTGTCGCCAGTGAAGGCCATCACCTATCCCGCCGCCGACGGCACGATGGTGCCGGGCTATCTGACGCTGCCGCCGGGGCGCAGCGACGCGAAGGGATTGCCCGCCATCGTCATGCCGCACGGCGGCCCGTCGGCGCGCGACGAATGGGGTTTCGATTGGCTTGCGCAATATTTCGCGCAAAGCGGCTATGCCGTGCTCCAGCCCAATTATCGCGGATCGTCAGGCTATGGCGACAAATGGTACCAGAACAACGGGTTTCAATCGTGGAAGACAGCGGTCGGCGACATCGCCGACGGCGGTCGCTGGCTGGTGTCGGGGCAGGGCGCCGACCCGGCCAAATTGTCGATCGTCGGCTGGTCCTACGGCGGCTATGCCGCGCTGCAATCGGGCGTCCTCGCACCCGACCTGTTCAAAGCGATCGTCGCCATCGCCCCCGTCACCGACCTACAGCAGTTGAAGGACGAAGCGTCGCGGCAGGGGACGGGGCGGATCAACACCAAATTCATCGGCGCAGGCCCGCATATCCGCGAAGGCTCACCCGCGCAAAACGCCGAGGCGATCAAGGTGCCGGTGCTGATGTTCCACGGCTCGTTCGACCAGAATGTCGATATCGCCCAGTCGCGGACGATGCGCCGTGCGCTGGAGGGCAAGGGGAAGCGCGTCGAGCTGATCGAATATCCCGAGCTCGCGCACAGCCTGGAAACCGGTGAGGCGCGGACCGACATGCTGCGAAAGATTTCAGCCTTCTTGCCGCACTGAACGAAAAGGGGCGGCTCGTTCACGGGCCGCCCCTTGCGTCTTTTTGTTCGTCAGAATGTGTATTTCAGCGTCACGCGTCCATTTCGCGGTTCGCCATAGACGAAGCCCGGGAACCAGACGTTGCCGCTGAAGAACTTCTTGTCGAAGATATTGTCGACGTTGAGTTGGAGCGACAAAGCCTCGGTCAGGTCATAGCGCGCCATTACATTAGCGATGGCATAGGCGGGCTGCCCGATCGGTTCGACAACTCCGGTGCCGGGATTTTCGGCAGTGACCGGCGGGCGGCTTTCCCATTTGACCGCGCCGCCGACGCTGAGCCCGTCGAGCGTCCCGGTAAAACCGTATCGCGTCGAGAAATTGAACGCCCGGCGTGGCTGGTGCGCGAGCACGTGCAGGCCTTCGGCATCCTTTGCACTGTAGTCGCTCCAGCCGGCGCTGATGTCCCATTGGGGGGTGATTTTGCCGACGACCTCCAGTTCATAGCCCTTGGCGACGGTTCCCTTTGCGCCGCGATAGGCCTGGATCGGCGTGCCGGGGATAAACCCGTCGGCCACCGCCAGATTGTCCTGTTCGATGCGATAGACCGAGGCTGTCGCAAGCAACTGGCCATCGAGCAGCAGGGCTTTCAGGCCGGCTTCATAATTTGTGCCTTCGAGCGGATCGATCAGATTGTTGTTACGATCGCGCAGATCTCCCTGCGGCTTGAAGATATTGGTGTAGCTCGCATAAGCCGACAAATTGTCCGTGAAGTTATAGATCAGCCCGAGATAGGGCGTGATCTGCCCCTTGTACGACAGGCTGTAGGGGGACGGGCTGTACAGGCTCTCTTGCTCGTTGCGCTTGTAATAGCTGAGGCGGCCGCCGCCGATCAGCTTCAGCCCGCCGATGAGGCTGATGCGCGTCGAGGCATAAACCGCCGCCTGCGTGGTGTTGCCGAAACCGGACATGTCATAACGGTCGCCCCATTGGGGCTCGGCGAGCCGGCCGTCGAAGCTGTTGAAGTCGGCGATCGGGTCGATCGCAACCGGATCGCGGTTCGTCCAGCCGTTATCGACGCGGCTTGCCATCGCGCCGAACGCGAGGTCGTGCCGGCCGCCCAGCAAGGAGAAGCTGCCATTGGCCTGGATGCTGCCATGCCATTGTTCGGGATCGGTCTTGTACCAATAGCCATAGGTGCCGACGCCCGCGCCGGTCACGCGATCGGGCAGGCCGTCGAGCCACAGCAGCTTCGAATTTTCGAGCCCCTTGTGATAGGCGACGTCGCCGCGAATTTCCCAGTCGCCGCCCAGTTTGTGCTTGAGCGTGGCAAAGGCCGAAATCTCGGTGGTGTTCCAAAGGCCCCAATCGGCGCCGGTGGTCTTCGAGCGCCGCCAGTCGGTGCGCGTGCCATCGGTGTACCAATAGGGCAGCTGCGCCCACATGATCCCGTCGCGCTCGTCGCGCTGGTAGCTTGCGCCGATGGACAGCGTCGTGCGGTCGCCAAGATCGGCGTCGATCACCCCATAGAGAAGGACGCCCTTCTTCTTTTCCAGATCGACGAAACTGTCCTGCGTATAAGCCTGAGCGACCGCGCGTGCGCGCACCGTGCCCGCGGCATTCAGCGGCGACTGGACATCGAGCGTTGCGGCGAAGCGATCCCACGATCCGGCCTCGACGCTGATGTCGCCGGCAAATTCGCTTGCCGTCGCATGTTTGCGGATCAGGTTGACGACCGCCGACGGATCGCCGGCGCCCTGCATCAGGCCGGCGGCGCCGCGCACCAGGTCGACGCGTTCATATTGCGCGGTGCTGGTCTCGCCAAAGCCGACATTGCCATTTTCGAACGGTGCGCCGTCGAGCTGGAAGTTCTGAACTTCGAAACCGCGCGCGGTGATTGCGCTGCGCCCGCGGTCGATATCCTTCTTGGAAATGCCGACGGTGAAGTCGAGCGCGTCGTTGATCGTGTTGAATGCCTGATCCTGAATCTGTTGCCGGGTGATGACGCTGATCGTCTGCGGCGTTTCAAGCGGAGAAAGGGGCAGTCCCGTCGCGGCGGTCGGCTGGTCGGTCCGACCATAGCCCGAAACGACGATCACGTCATTGGCCTCGTCGCCCGACACGTCGTCGGCTTGCTGTTGCGCGTGGAGCAGTGTCGGCGCGAAAAGCAAAGCCGACCCGGTCAGCAGCAAACGAAGTGAACGTCGCATCATAGTCCCCTTTTTAAATTCCGATCCAGCGCGACCTGTCGTCGTCGTCCGGTCGATCATTCGTGGGACGTGCCCTAGTGCGACGCATTATCATTTGCAATATGCGCGTGTATTTTGGCTGGCCATGATGTGGCTATCGGTTCGTGGGAACGACGATGAAACGAAAAAGGGCGGCCCGCTGCCGGACCGCCCCTTTTGAATTCGATAGCGAACTCGATCAGCGCGAATAGAATTCGACGACGAGATTCGGTTCCATCTTCACCGGATAGGGCACTTCGTCGAGCGTCGGGACGCGGACGTAGATTGCCTTGGTGCCGTCGACGGCCAGATATTCGGGCAGGTCGCGCTCGGGCAGGCTCTGCGCCTCGGCGACCAGCGCCATTTCCTGCGCCTTCTTGCCGAGGGTGATTTCGTCGCCCGGCTTCACGAGGCGGCTCGCGACGTTGCACTTCACGCCGTTCACATAGACGTGACCGTGGCTGACGAGCTGACGTGCCGAGAAGATCGTCGGGGTGAACTTCGAGCGGTAGACGACGGCGTCGAGGCGGCGCTCAAGCAGGCCGATCAGGTTCTGGCCGGTGTCGCCCTTCATGCGCGAGGCTTCGAAATAGTTCTTCTTGAACTGCTTTTCGGTGATGTCGCCGTAATAGCCCTTCAGCTTCTGCTTCGCGCGGAGCTGGATGCCGAAGTCCGACATCTTGCCCTTGCGGCGCTGACCATGCTGGCCGGGGCCGTATTCGCGGCGGTTGACAGGGCTCTTCGGGCGACCCCAGATGTTCTCACCCATCCGGCGGTCGAGTTTATACTTGGCGCTCTGGCGCTTCGACATTGTCGTCTCCAATATGCTGTGTGCCGAAGGATTTCGGCGGTTCCCGGGTCGCACCATATGGCCAGATGCCATATGCGACCGCCGCTTCACCGGGGTGCGGGGTCCATTGCGAAGGCGCGCGGTTAGACGGGCAGGGGCGCAAAGTCAAGCGTTGCGGCGCCAATTGGAGCCATATCTCGACAGCGCCAAAAAAGCCGCTAAAGGCAGCGCGCATGACGTCCGCCAAACTTCCAGAACAGTGCCAAACGATGATCGAGGTCCGTGCCGGGGTCGATCAGGTCGATCGTGAACTCGTCGCGCTGCTTGTTCGCCGTTTCGGTTATATGGACGCTGCGGCGCGCATCAAGACCGACCGGGCGAGCGTTCGCGACGAAGCCCGCAAGGCCGAGGTGCTCGACAATGTCGCGCGCGAAGCCGAAGCCGCCGGCCTGCAGCCCGCGCGGCTGCGCGCCGTGTGGAACGAACTGGTCGAACAATCGATCGCCTATGAGGCGACCCGGTGGGATAGCCTGCGCGCCGATAGCTGATCGTTTCGAGTTGGCGGCGCCCGCCGAAGCGGGCGCATCCGATCGTCGGTGAACGCTTGGGGCAGGCTCAGAAGCCCGCAGCGCCCTTCAGCCGCGAGTCGTTCCGCACGTCGCTCTGTTGACCGTCCCATTCTTCCTGCGTCTTGCAGATGCGGCTCTTCAGGCGCGATCCGGTGCTCTTGTTGGCGCGGCACACCATTTTCGGCTTTGCAGGTTTGGTTTCGCTGGTCGTGGTTTGCTCGGCCGAGGCGGCCGCTTCGGGAGCGGCGGCGGCGAGCGCAAGCGAAAGGACGAGAGTGAGCATCGATAGCCTCCAAGGGGGAAAGCTGCGCGTTATCGTGGACGAGGCGTTCTGCCAAGAGCGGTTATGATGCCGTGCATCATCCTGATATCATTGTGCGACCAGCCGGTTTTGGTAAGCGCGGTGCGTAAGGTACGCAGCGTCGCCTCGGTGCGCTCGGGCGGAACGAAATAGCCGCTCGCGTCGAGATCGCGCGTGAGATGCTGGATCAGTTCTTCCAGTTCAGCGTGCGGTGCGGTCGGGTCGAGCGGCACCTCGGGCGGGCTCGCGAGCGCGATACCCTTCGACCATTCATAAGCGAGCAGGATCACGGCCTGTGCGAGGTTGAGCGATGCGAATTTGGGGTTGATCGGCACTGTAACGATCGCGTGCGCGAGTGCGACATCGTCGGTCTCGAGCCCCGAGCGTTCGGCGCCGAAGACATAGGCCGAGCGGCCCGCACTCGCATGAGCCTCGCGCGCCGCGGCTTCGGGGGTCAGCACGGGCTTCATTACGCCGCGTTTGCGCACGGTGGTGGCATAGATGGTGGTGCAGTCGGCGACCGCCTCGGCCAGGCTGTCGAAAACCTTTGCCTCCGCCAGCACGATGTCGGCGCCCGCCGATGCCGGGCCGGCGTCGGGATTGGGCCAGCCGTCGCGCGGGGTGACGAGGCGCAGTTCGGTCAGCCCGAAATTGAGCATCGCACGCGCCGCCTTGCCGATATTTTCACCAAGCTGGGGACGGACGAGGACGATGACGGGAGGCAGTGCGGTGCCGGTCATTTGATCGGCCGTGCTGCCTCGGTCACCGACGACGCGAATTCCTCGAAGTCCTTGGCCTCGGTAAATTCGCGGTACACGCTGGCAAACCGGATATAGGCGACGCTGTCAAAGCCCTTCAGCGCTTCCATCACCATGCCGCCGATCTGGGCTGCTTGGACTTCGCTGTCACCCGAGGTTTCGAGCTGGCGCTGGATGCCCGACACCAGCCGTTCGATTCGCGCGCCGTCGATCGGGCGCTTGCGGCACGCGATCTGGATGCTGCGCATCAGTTTTTCGCGGTCAAAGGGTTCGCGGCGGCCATCGGCCTTGGTGACCCCGACTTCGCGGAGTTGGATACGTTCGAAGGTCGTGAAGCGCGCGCCGCAATCCTCGCACTGGCGGCGGCGGCGAATCGCGGCGCCGTCCTCGGTCGGACGGCTGTCCTTCACCTGGCTGTCTTCATGTCCGCAATAGGGGCAGCGCATCGGTTAGCGTTTCACCCGGCTGTAAAGCGCGATCGCAGCACCGGCGAACAGTCCGACCGGCCAGGTGACGACCGGCAGCAATATGCCCGCAACCGCACCAACCGCGCCGCCCGTCAGCACGGGTTTCGTCGAGGGATGGGCCAGCCCTTGCTTGCCCATCGCCTTGACCTCCTCGATCGTCACTTCGACGAGCGTCGGTTCCTCGGGGTGTTGCCGCGCCATTGCTCTATCCTCAGTAAATCGGGAAGCGTTCGCACAGCGCGCGGACGCGGCCCCGGACATTGGCTTCGACATCGGCATCGCCATGCTCGCCCTTGTCGCGCAGCGCCTCGAGCACGTCGGCGACCATATCGCCGATTTCCTCGAATTCGGCGATGCCGAAGCCGCGCGTCGTACCCGCGGGCGATCCGACGCGGATGCCGCTGGTCTTCACCGGCGGCAGCGGGTCGAAGGGGATGCCGTTCTTGTTGCAGGTGATCGCGCTGCGTTCGAGCGCCTCATCGGCGTCGCGGCCGGTGATGCCGAGCGGGCGGAGGTCGATCAGCGCAAGGTGCGTGTCGGTGCCGCCCGCGACGACATCGGCGCCGCGTGCTTTCAGGCGGTTCGCCAGCGCCTGCGCATTGGCGATCGTCGCCTTGGCGTAATCCTTGAACTCGGGGCGCAGCGCTTCGCCGAACGCCACGGCCTTCGCCGCGATGACGTGCATCAGCGGGCCGCCCTGCAGGCCGGGGAAGACCGCCGAATTGATGCGCTTCGCGATCGCTTCGTCGTTGGTCAGGATCATGCCGCCGCGCGGGCCGCGCAGCGTCTTGTGCGTCGTCGTGGTGACGACATGCGCATGCTCCATCGGCGAGGGGTGCGCGCCGCCGGCGACGAGGCCCGCGAAATGCGCCATATCGACCATCAGCAGCGCGCCGACATCATCGGCGATCGCGCGGAAGCGCGCGAAATCGAGCGTGCGCGGATAGGCCGAGCCGCCCGCGATGATCAGCGTCGGGCGATGCTCTTTCGCCAGCGCTTCGACCTGGTCGAAATCGACGAGATGGTCGTCGGCGCGCACGCCATATTGTACCGCATTATACCATTTGCCCGACATGGCTGGCGGCGCGCCGTGGGTCAGGTGGCCGCCGGCGTCGAGGCTCATGCCCATGATCGTCGCACCGGGCTTGGTCAGCGCGAGCATCACCGCGCCGTTCGCCTGCGCGCCCGAGTGCGGCTGGACATTGGCGTAGCCGCAGTCGAACAGCTGCTTCGCGCGGTCGATCGCGAGGGTTTCGACCTCGTCCGACGGCGCGCAGCCCTGATAATAACGGCGGCCGGGATAGCCTTCGGCATATTTGTTTGTGAAGACGCTGCCTTGCGCTTCGAGCACCGCCTTCGAGACGATGTTCTCGCTCGCGATCAGTTCGATCTGATAGCGTTCGCGTTCGAGCTCATGCTTCATCGCCGCCGCGACGGCGGGGTCGACGGTGCCGACGCCGTCGGTGAAATAGCCGGCCGATTTGATGGGCTTGTCGAGCGTTTCTGTGGTCATCGGCTGGTCTCCAGTTGCGGCGGATTCGAAAGCTTGTCGACGCGGCGCGCGTGGCGGTCGCCGGCGAAATCGGTGGTCAGGAAGGCGTCGAGGCAGGCCTTGGCCATATCGATGCCGGTCAGGCGCGCGCCCATCGCGATGACGTTCGCGTCATTATGTTCGCGCGCCAGCTTCGCCGATAGCGGCTCGTCGACGCGCGCACAGCGGGCGGCGGGGTTGCGGTTGACCGAGATCGAAATGCCGATGCCCGATCCGCAGAGTGCGACACCGCGCTCCGCGCGGCCGTCGGCGATCGCTTCGGCCAGCGCATAGCCATAATCGGGATAATCCACGCTGTCGGGGCCGTTGGTGCCGAGGTCCTCGACCTCGTGCCCCTTTTCGCGCAGCCAGTCGGCAAGCACGGCTTTGAGCTCGTAAGCGGCGTGGTCGGAGGCGATGGCGATGCGCATGGTGCGGCTCCCGCGGGGTCTAAGGGAATCGATGTCGGCCCTTTAGGCGAAGCCGCGCGGATTGGCCATAAGCGAGGTGGCAAATTTGTGACGGCGCCGATAAAGGCGGGCTATGTCCGACACGATCATCTCCATCCTGATGCTGACCGGCGTTCTTTTGACCGGTGGCGCCGTCCTCGTCTTTCGCAAGGGCGACCGTCGCCGCGCGCTGCTGATGCTCGTCGCGGCGCTCGTGATGTTCGCTAATGTGACGATCTGGCTGGTGCCGGTGAAATAATCCTCCCCGTCGCGCCGCGACAGGGAGGATCGTCTCGTCAGCGGATCGGCGAATCGGGCGCGAGCCGCATATCCAGATAGTTATCGAGCGACTTCATCAACTGGTCGAGCTCATGCTCGAAGAAGTGGTTTGCGCGCGGGATTTCGTCGTGATGGATCGTGATGCCCTTTTGCGTGCGCAGCTTGTCGACCAGCTTCTGCACCGCGCTCGGCGGCACGATCTCGTCCTGCCCGCCCGCGACGATGATACCCGACGAGGGGCAGGGCGCGAGGAAGCTGAAGTCATACATGTTCGCCGGCGGCGCGACCGACAGGAAGCCGCGGATCTCGGGACGGCGCATGAGCAGTTGCATGCCGATCCACGCGCCGAAGCTGAAGCCCGCGATCCACGTCGTCTGCGCCTCGGGATGGATCGACTGGACCCAGTCGAGCGCCGACGCGGCATCGCTCAGCTCGCCGATGCCGTTGTCGAACGTGCCCTGGCTGCGGCCAACGCCGCGGAAGTTGAAGCGCAGCACCGCGAAACCGCGCGCGACGAAGCTTTTGTACATCGCCTGCGTGATGCGATCGTTCATCGTGCCGCCGCCCTGCGGATGCGGGTGGAGGATCAGCGCGACCGGCGCACGCGGACGCGGCGGGGGCGAGAAACGGCCTTCGATGCGGCCCTCGGGGCCGGGGAAAATGACGTCGGGCATGGGCGCACCTTTATGTTTTGAGGCTTGCCACCGATTCGCCGAAAGGGCGGGGTGGCGGAGCGAAGTTGGCGCCTATATAGAAAAAAGGTCGCAACTTGCAACTTTTGCGAATCGATCGCAATAAGGACGTCCTTCCGGAATGATTTACCTCGATTACCAAGCCACCACGCCGCTCGCTCCCGAGGCGCGCGAGGCGATGCTGCGCTGGCTGTCGGTGGACGGTTTGGGCAACCCTTCGAGCACCCACAAGGCCGGCCGCGCCGCCGCCGCTGCGGTCGAGGTCGCACGCGACCAAGTCGCGGCGCTGCTTCCCAGGGGCGGGCGGGTCTTTTTCACCTCGGGGGCGACCGAGGCGCTCAACTGGGCGCTGTTTCGCGGCGCCGACGTCATGTCCGGCGGCGTCGCGGGGCTCAGCATCGAACATGCTGCCTCGCTGCAGTGCCTCGAACGGCTGAATGCGACCATCCTGCCGGTCGATGGCGCGGGGCTGGCGCTGCCGCCCGAAGCCGCGCTGATCCCCGAGGGCGGCATCGTCGCCACCATGCTCGTGAACAACGAGGTCGGGACGATCCAGCCCGTCGCCGATTTCTCCGCCGCCGCGCATGCTGGGAACAGCTTGCTGCTCTGCGACGCGGTGCAGGGCTATGGTCGCGTCGCGATCCCCGACGGACCCGACCTGATCGCGATTTCGGCGCACAAGATCCACGGACCGATGGGTATCGGCGCGCTGTGGGTGAAGGACGGCATCGACCTGCCGCCGCTGATGTTCGGCGGCGCGCAGGAACAGGGGATGCGCTCGGGCACCGTCTCGCCCGCGCTCTGCGCCGGCTTCGGCGCGGCGGCGGCGCTTGCGGCCGAGCGCTTCGATGCCGACGTCGAACATGTCGAGCGCCTCTGGTCGCTCGCGCTCGATATGCTCCCCGAATGGACGATCAACGGCGACGCGACCCGCCGCTACCATGGCAATCTCAACGTCCGGCGCGAGGGCGTGAACGGCCTCCGCTTGATGTCCGATGCCCGCGACATCGCCTTCTCGCTCGGCAGCGCGTGCGGCAGCGGGTCGGGCAAGGTCAGCCATGTCCTCCGCGCAATGGGCGTCAGCGAAGCCGATGCCCGCGCCTCGATCCGCCTAGGCTGGGGGCGCTACACCAGCGAACAGGATTTGCGCGACGGCCTCAACGCGATCAGGGACGCCGCGCGATTGCAGGGCGTGAACTGATGCGCGTCACCTTCATCCACGCCGACGGCAAGCAGCGCACCGAAGCCGACGCCGAACCCGGATCGATCCTGCTCGACATCGCGCAGGCGCATATGTTGCCGCTCGAAGGGACGTGTGAAGGCCAGATGGCCTGCTCGACGTGCCATGTCATCGTCGCGAAAGAGGATTTCGACCGCCTGCCGCCCGCAAGCGAGATGGAGGAAGATATGCTCGACCTCGCGGCGGGGGTGCGCCGGACCAGCCGCCTGTCGTGCCAGATCCTGCTGACGGACGATCTTGACGGGCTGACGGTGCACATCCCAGCCGAAAGCCGCAACATGCAGGGCCCGCGCTGACGCCAACTCTCGTCATCTTGGCGAAAGCCGGGATCTCGCCGGTGCATCATTGCGCGAGGTTGAGATCCCGGCCTTCGCCGGGATGACAATAATATATGGTTCGGGCCAGCGCTTGCATTTCGCCTAATCCGCCGCCATATGCGCCGCGGGAGTCGGGCGGACGCAGTCTTCGCCAACCCGGTCAGGTCCGGAAGGAAGCAGCCGCAACGAATTCGCTGCGGGTCGTTCCGGCTCCCACCCATTTCCCCCTTCGACAAGACCGCGGCGCGCCCCTAAGACGGGGCCATGAGCGATTCCGCCGACGACGAAACCCCGATGCTGGGAATGGACCTGCCCGAGACGACGCCGCAGCCGTCGAGCGGCCCGTACCGCGTGCTTGCCCGCAAATATCGCCCGCAAACCTTTGCCGAACTGATCGGACAGGATGCGATGGTGCGCACGCTTGGCAACGCGATTGCGCGTGACCGGCTGGCGCACGCGTTCCTGATGACCGGGGTGCGCGGGGTCGGCAAGACGTCGACCGCGCGCCTGATCGCCAAGGCACTCAACTGCATCGGCCCCGACGGGCAGGGCGGGCCGACGATCGATCCGTGCGGCGTGTGCGAACCGTGCCGCGCGATCACCGAAGGCCGTCATATCGACGTCATCGAGATGGACGCCGCGTCGAATACCGGCGTCGACGACGTGCGAGAGATTATCGAGGCGGTGCGCTATGCCGCGGTGTCGGCGCGCTACAAGATCTACATCATCGACGAAGTGCATATGTTGTCGCGTAACGCCTTCAATGCGCTGTTGAAAACACTCGAAGAGCCGCCGCCGCACGTCAAATTCCTGTTCGCGACGACCGAGGTGAACAAGGTGCCCGTGACGGTGCTGTCGCGCTGCCAGCGTTTCGACCTTCGCCGCATCACCCCCGACATGCTGTTCGCGCATTTCAGCTCGATCCTTCAAAAGGAAGGCGTCGAGGCCGAGGCGCCGGCGATCTGGCTGATCGCCAATGCCGCCGAAGGATCGGTGCGCGACGGCCTGTCGATCCTCGATCAGGCGATCGCCCACGCGAATCTCGATGGCGGCGGGATGATCGCTGCGGCGCAGGTGCGCGTGATGCTCGGCCTGTCCGACCGCTCGTCGATCGCGCAATTGATGGCCTCGATCCTCGACGGCGATGCCGGTGCCGCAATCGACCTTGCCCGCGCCCAATATGCGCTCGGCATCGAGCCCGTCGCGATGGTGCGCGGGTTGATGGACCTGACGCACGCGATCACGCTGGCAAAAGTGTCGCGCCACGACGATCCCGCGCTCGCCGAGGCCGACCGCGAACGCATCGGCGATTGGGCGAAAAAGCTGGGCTTCGCGCCGCTCAACCGGCTGTGGCAATTGCTGCTCAAGGGGCATGACGAGGTCCTCCGCGCCAACAATCCGCTCGAACATCTCGAAATGCTGTTGCTGCGCGTGATCTACGCAGCGTCGATGCCCGATCCCGGCGAACTCGCCAAATTGCTCGAATCGGGCGGGATTCCGACGAGGTCTCTCGCAGCGCCGGCGGCGCCCGCGGGGCAAGAGAGCATGGCGGCCGAACCCGGCGCCGCCGCCGAAGCGCCTGCAAGCCCCGAGGCACCGGCCTCTGCCCTGACCGTCGCACAGATTCATCAGCTTCTTGAAAGCACGGGAAATCATCGGCTTGCGGTCGATGTCTACGATCATTTGCGAATCATCACCCTCGAACCGGGCAGCATCGTTTTTGCGCCCGCCGGCGCGCTCGGCGCGTCCTTCGCACGCGATCTCGGCGACGCGCTGCTCGCGCAGACCGGCAGCCGCTGGCATGTGCGGGCGGGCGAGGGCGAGGGGCGGCCCAGCCTCGGCGCGATCCGCGCTGCGGCGCTGGCCGACAATGACGCGCGAATCCGCGAATTGCCCGTGGTGAAGGCCGCCTTGGCCGCTTTTCCCGACGCAAAACTTGAAGAGGCAGGCGACAATCGCCATAAGTCGAACCCATGAAATCGATCGAAGAAATGATGAAGGCGGCGCAGGAAGCCGCCGCCACGGTGCAGGCGCAGATGCAGGAGGCGCAGGCGAAGCTCGACAGCGTCGAAGTCGAAGGCGTGTCGGGCGGCGGTCTGGTGAAGATATTGGCGAGCGCCAAGGGCCGGATTAAATCGATCAACATCGACGACAGCCTGATCGTTCCTGCCGACAAGCAGATGCTCGAAGACCTGCTCGCCGCCGCGTTCAACGACGCGCGCGAAAAGGCCGATCGGGTGAGCAACGAGGAAATGGGCAAGATGACCAGCGGCCTGCCGCTGCCCCCGGGCTTCAAGCTGCCGTTTTGAGCGGGCCCCCAAATCCCTCTGGGCCCCGCTGTTCAGCGCAGCGACATTGAATGCGTGCCAAGTTACGCCATATTAGCGATGAACACCCTATAAGAAGGGCGGAGCGCCCGGTCGCGGGGCCCGTCCAGGAGCCGTAATGACGCAATCTTATCCCCTTCTTCCGCTGCGTGACATCGTCGTTTTTCCGCACATGATTGTGCCCCTCTTTGTCGGCCGCGACCGTTCGGTCGCCGCGCTTGAAACCGCGATGGAATCGGACAAGGAAATCTTCCTCGTCGCCCAGCTCGATCCGGGCGAAGACGATCCGCAGCGCGACGATCTCTACGACGTCGGCGTGATCGCCACCGTGCTCCAGCTGCTGAAATTGCCCGATGGCACCGTCCGCGTGCTCGTCGAGGGCAAGGAGCGCGCGAAGCTGCTCGGCCTGACCACCGAAGAAAAGGCCGTGATGGCGAGCGTGAAGCCCGTCGGCGACACAATCGACGACAGCGTCGATACCGCGGCGCTGATGCGCTCGGTCGTCGACCAGTTCGAAAATTACGCCAAGCTCAACAAGAAAATGCCCGCCGAGACCGCGGTGCAGCTGTCGCAGATCGAAGACGCCTCGCGTCTCGCCGACTCGGTTGCGGGCAATCTCAACATCAAGGTGTCCGACAAGCAGGCGCTGCTCGTCGAGGATGCCCCGTCGAAGCGGCTCGAAATGGTCTTCGCCTTCATGGAAGGTGAGCTCGGCGTGCTGCAGGTCGAAAAGAAGATCCGCGGCCGCGTGAAGCGCCAGATGGAAAAGAGCCAGCGCGAATATTACCTCAACGAGCAGTTGAAGGCGATCCAGCGCGAGCTCGGCAACGACAATGGCGAGGGCGGCGACGACCTTGCCGAACTCCAGCTCAAGATCGACGGGCTGAAGATGTCGAAGGAGGCCAAGGCCAAGGCGAACGCCGAGCTCAAGAAGCTGCGTGCGATGGCGCCGATGTCGGCCGAGGCGACCGTCGTTCGCAACTATCTCGACACGCTGATCGGCCTGCCGTGGGGCAAGAAGTCGAAGCTCAAGAAGGATATCGCCAAGGCGCAGGCCGTCCTCGACGACGACCATTATGCGCTCGAAAAGGTCAAGGACCGGATCGTCGAATATCTCGCGGTTCAGGCGCGCACCAACAAGCTGAAGGGCCCGATCCTCTGCCTCGTCGGCCCTCCGGGCGTCGGCAAGACCTCGCTCGGCCGCTCGATCGCCAAGGCGACCGGGCGCGAATTCGTGCGCCAGTCGCTCGGCGGCGTGCGCGACGAAGCCGAAATCCGCGGCCATCGCCGCACTTATATTGGCTCGCTGCCGGGCAAGATCGTGACGAACCTCAAAAAGGCCGGCACGATGAACCCGCTGTTCCTGCTCGACGAGATCGACAAGCTCGGCCAGGATTTCCGCGGCGATCCGGCATCGGCGCTGCTCGAGGTGCTCGACCCCGAACAGAATGGCAAGTTCCAGGACCATTATCTGGAGGTCGACGTTGACCTCAGCGACATCATGTTCGTCACCACCGCGAACTCGCTCAACCTGCCGCAGGCGCTGCTCGACCGCATGGAGATCATCCGGCTCGAAGGTTATACCGAGGACGAGAAGGTCGAGATCGCGAAGCTGCATCTGATCGCGAAGCAGGTCGAGGCGCACGGGCTGAAGGCCGGCGAGTTCGAGCTGACCGAAGAAGGCCTGCGCGACCTCATCCGCTATTATACGCGCGAAGCCGGCGTCCGTACGCTCGAACGCGAGATTGCGCGTCTGGCGCGTAAGGCGCTGCGCCGCATCCTCGAAGGCAAGGCGACCAGCGTCACCGTGACGCCCGACAACCTCTCCGAATTCGCGGGCGTGCGGAAGTTCCGTCACGGCATGGGCGACCTGGAAGATCAGGTCGGCGCGGTCACGGGGCTCGCATGGACCGAGGTCGGCGGCGAATTGCTGACGATCGAAGCCGTCACCGCATCGGGCAAGGGCCAGGTGCGCACCACCGGCAAGCTCGGCGAAGTGATGACCGAATCGGTACAGGCCGCGCTGTCGTTCGTGAAGGCGCGCGCGCCCGCTTATGGCATCAAGCCCAGCCTGTTCGCGCGCAAGGACATCCATATCCACTTGCCCGAAGGCGCGGTGCCGAAGGATGGCCCGTCGGCTGGCGTCGGCATGGTCACCGCGATGATTTCGACGCTGACCGGGATTGCGGTTCGCCGCGATGTCGCGATGACCGGCGAAGTCACGCTGCGCGGGCGCGTGTTGGCGATCGGCGGCCTCAAGGAAAAGCTGCTCGCGGCGCTCCGCGGCGGCATCACGACGGTGCTGATCCCCGAGGAAAATGAGAAAGACCTCGTTGAAATTCCGGCCAATATCACGACCGGCCTGAAGATCATCCCGGTCAGCCATGTCGACGAAGTGCTCGCCGTGGCCTTGGTTTCGCCGGTCGTTCCGATCGAATGGACCGAGGCCGACGAGCTCGCTGCGTCGCCCCCGGTTACGGCCGGAACCGACCCCGAAACGACGATTCGGCACTGACTCAGGCCCGCTTCGCGGCATTTCGCCCCAAATTCGTCGCAAAATCGACGTTTTGGGGCGTTTTTCCCCCTTTTTTGCTTTGACAAGGCGGGGTCAAACATCGTTAGTGACGCGCCATGGCTTCGGGCCATGAGAATCAATTTAACCAACCATAATGCAGGGGTTCCTTAGGCATGAACAAACAAGACCTGATCGCCGCCGTCGCTGACTCGAGCGGCCTGACCAAGGGTGACGCGAGCAAGGCCGTCGAGGCCGTGTTCGACGCA
>Ga0209257_1002430_pt1 | contig 18570 bp, 17 predicted proteins | sample AraplaCvi_mCL_r2_FD_184277 | JGI IMG/M metagenome (GOLD analysis project Ga0209257, IMG submission 184277) | Arabidopsis root microbial communities from North Carolina, USA - plate scrape MF_Cvi_mCL_r2 (SPAdes) (version 2) | ecosystem: Host-associated > Plants > Roots > Endosphere | place: USA...
TGCCGGCCATGAAGATGAGCAGCAGCAGCCAGCCCACCAGCAGCCCGGTCCAGGTGTGCAGCCAGGCCATGGACTGGCGGAATCCATTCTTCATGCACGTGCTCCCAGTGCGAGGGTGCCCAGCCAGAACAACGCGGTGGGCGCAGCGATGCCGATCCAGGCGCGCAGTGCGGTGCGGGTGGCAAATGCCCACAGCGCGGCGCAGGCGCACAGCACGATCGCCACCAGCATGCCGGTCAGCACCGCCTGGGCGCGGGCGATGGGCAGGGCCACGGCGAAGAACATCGCGCAGGTGGCGGCCAGCGCGTAGCCGCCGATGATCGCGGCCAACGAACGCGACAGCACTCCCAGCCAGGGGCGGTTGAAGAAACCGCCGAAGCGGTTGAACCAGCTGGCATCAGGCGTGCTGTCCACGGGAACCTGCAATGTCGGGTCGAACAACAAACGTCACCGGCCGGGGCCGGTGACAGGGGGAGGGTGGCCATCCGTGGCCAAGCCGCCGCACAGGGCGGGGGTATCCTTGGAGAACGGTGTTGCCTCTGTCGCGCACCGCAGCGCCACCATCGGCGGCGCGCAGGACGGCATCGAGCAAACATCCAGTGCGCTAATGATAGTCATTATCATTCGCTTCGGCAAGACTGATCGGCGTTTCGCGCCACCCGTTCTTCGCGCGGCGGCTGCAATACTGGCCGCATGACCGACGCAGACCTGCACGCTCTCGACGCCTTGCCCGATCCCGCCGGGCGCGACCCTTACAGGCTGGCAGCCGATGAGGACTGGTGGTCCCAGGTAGCGGCGCTGTACGACCTCACCGACGAGGTGGTCATGCTCGACAACGGCTACTGGGGCGCGATGGCGCGGCCAGTGTTGCAGTCGTATCAGCGCGCCACTGCACGGGTGAACCGTGAGAATGCCTGGTTCGGGCGGCGGGAGTTCCCGGCGTTGTTGGAACACGCGCGTGCAACGCTGGCCGAAGCGCTCGGCGTGGGCCCGGATGAGATCGCGCTGACCCGGGGCGCGACGGAAGCGATGCAGGTACTGATTGCCGGCTATCGGCACCTGTCTCCGGGCGATACCGTGCTGTATGCGGACACCGACCACGAAAGTGCGATCGCTGCCGTGCAGTGGCTGCGCGAACGCAGGGGCGTGGACGTACAGCGCATCGTGCTGCCGGAGCCGTTCGACCATGACGGCATCGTGGACACCTACCGCCAGGCGCTGGCGCGCTACCCGCGCACCCGCCTGCTGCTGCTCACCCAGGTCGGCCATCGCAACGGCATGCTGCTGCCGGTGGCGGAGATCAGCGCACTGGCCCGCGCGGCCGGCGCGGACGTGGTGCTGGATGCGGCCCATGGCGTCGGCCAGGTCGACACGCCGCTGCGCGCGCTGGGCGCGGATTTCGTCGGCATCAACCTGCACAAGTGGATCGGCGCACCGGTCGGCATGGGTGCGCTCTACGTGCGTCGCGGACGCGTTCAGGACCTGGATCCCTGCATGGGCGAGGCCGACACCGGCGATATCGACAGCCGCGTCCACACCGGCACGGTCAACTTCGCGGCGGTTATGGCCTTGCCGGCCGCGGTATCGCTGCACCAGCGGATCGGCGTGGCCAACAAGCGCGCGCGCCTGCTGCGCCTGCGCAACCAGTGGCTGGATGCGCTGCGCGACGACGCCCGGATCCAGCTGCTGGCGTCACCGGATCCGCGTCTGTCCAGCGCCATCGCCGCCTTCCGCCTGCGCGGGCAGGTCAGCCTGGAGGCCAACGCCGCCACGGCCGAGCGCATGCTGCAACAGTCCGGTGTCTTCGTGGTGGCCCGCGAGGGATTGGCGTCCGGTGCCTGCGTACGCGTGACACCGGGCATCTTCAGCACCCCCGCGCAGATGCAATCGCTCGTAAACGTGGTGCGCGCCGTGGACTGATGGGCGTCAGGCTGGACCTGGCTGTTCCAGCGGCTCGATGATCAGGCGCACACCGAGAGCGCCAAGTACCCGTTGAACGGTGTCGAAGCGAGGATGCGCGCCCGGCTTGAGTGCCTTGTAGAGACTCTCCCGCCCGAGGCCAGAGGCCTCGGCAATCTGCGCCATGCCACGGGCGCGCGCCACCACCTGGAGTGCATCCTGGAAATGCGCGGCGTCATCCGCGGAAAGTGCCTCGGTGAGGTACTGCGCAATGGCGGCATCGTCGACCAGATGATCCGCGGGATCGAAAGCAACGAGGACTGGCTTGCTCATGGTTGAATCCTGAAGAGGCAGTTGCGCGCTGTGGTTGCATCACGTTCCACGCGGGAATTGGGCGGCCATCTTCTGCGCCTGCAGGATGTCCGGAGCTTGGCTGTCCTTGTCGCCTGCGCAGAGCAGGATGATGATTTGCCGGCCCCGCCGCGTGAAGTACACGCGGTAGCCGGGGCCATGGTGAATCCGCAGCTCACTGACGCCGCTGCCGATGGGTTTGATATCCACCGGCAGACCCTGAGCCATCCGTTGGATGCGTTCGGCAATCACTGCGCGGGCGCGCGTATCACGGAGCCTGCGCATCCATTTGTCGAACGCTTCCGTAGCCTGGACCGTAACCATACACCGAATGTATCCATTTGGATACATCGTGCAAGGCCTTATCCGACAGTTCGAACGCTTCGTTCAGCGCGAGCTGCAGGCCTTGGCGATTTCGGTATCGATCCGCTCCGGTGCGGGGCGTCCGAACATCTCGCTGATCTCGCGTCGGGAACGCAGTTCTTCGCATTGCTCCGGATTGGCCGCGCCGTCGATCACGGTGCCGCGGACCGGGGGCTCTCCACGGCCAGCGTCAGCCTGCATGCGGCGGCGGGCCTGGTGCAGGTCGCGCTGGGCGCGGGTGCGCTCTTCCCACGTGAGGTTGGGGTCTTTGACAATCGGACGGGTCACGCCGGTGTCCTGCTCGGGCGGGCAGGGTACCGTCTGGTAGATGTTCTGGCTGCCGTTCGCGCACTTGTACACGCGCCCGGCGTGGGCATTGCAGGCCAGCGCGCACAGCGCCAACGTCATGATCGTCCTTCGCATGGTTCCCCCGGTGGGCCACTCCAGCCCTGAATGCGCGGCAGAATACGCGAACCACGTCTCAAAAACACCCGGGCAATCTGTCAACCGGGCCTACTACAAACAGCGGTGGAGCCACCCCCTGCGTGGCTGCGCAGGGCAGTCGCTACCAATGCATCCAAACGGTCAGCGCATGCAGCAACAGCCCGATCAACCCACCCACCAAGGTGCCGTTGAACCGGATGAACTGCAGGTCGCGTCCCACGCTCAGCTCCAACTGCTCCACCAAGTGCCGCTCGTCCCAGCCCTTCACGGTCTGCGCGATATGGCTGGTCACGCCTTCGCGCAACCGGCTGGTCAGGCGCTCGGCGCCATCCATGAGGTGCTGGTTGAGTGCCTCGCGCAGTGAAGGGTCCTCCTGCAGCGCCTGGCCGATCTTGCCCAGACTGCGCTGCAGGTGGCCGGCCAGCGCAGACGATTCGCTGGACAGATCGGCGCGCAGGCTGGCATGGATGCGCGCCCACAGGCCCTGGACGTACTCCTGCACCGCCGGGTGGTCGATCACCTGCTGCTTGAGCTGGTCGACCTTTTCCGCCAGTGCCGGGTCGTGGCGCAGGCGCTGGATGTAGTCGCCCAGCCACGCCTCGTAATCCTTGCGTAACGGGTGTTCCGGCTCGGCCAGGATCTGCTGCAGTTCGGCCAGCACCGCGTGCGCCATGCGCTCGGCCAGGCTGTCGCCGATTTCATCAATGGGTTTGACCCAGTTCACCGTGCTGGCGAGCTTCGGCCATTCGCGCTGGATGTAGCGCACGATCAGTTCAGATGCGCGCTGCCGCACGGCGTCGTTGTCCATCCACTGGCTGATCCGGGTCAGCCCTTCGTCCAGCACCCGCTGGTGGCGGTTGTCGGCGGTCAGCAGGCCCAGCAGCTCGCCGGCAGTGGCCGCCGCGTTCCACTGCCGCAGCTGCTCGACCACGAACGCCTGGATGCTGCGGCGAACGGCGGCTTCGTCCAGGAAATCCAGCGCCTGCAGGGCCCAGCCCCGCGCCATGTCGGCCAGCAGCCGCGACCGTGCGGGATCGGCCAGCCAGCTGCCGAGCCGGCTGGCGGGGTCGAACACCTGCAGCCGGGCCAGCAGTGCCTGCGGTTCCAGGAACTGGTCGCGCACAAACACCGCCAGGCTGTCGGCAATGCGCTCCTTGCTGTGCGGGATGATCGCGGTGTGCGGGATCGGCAGGCCCAGCGGGTGGCGGAACAGCGCCACCACTGCGAACCAGTCGGCCAGCGCGCCGACCGCAGCGGCTTCGCAGAACGCGGACACCCACGCCCAGATACCGCGTTCGCCGTTGAGATGGCTGATGACGAAGCCGGCCAGCATGGCCAGCAGCATCGCCAGGGCAATGGCTTTGAGGCGGCGTAGCTGGGCGCGGCGGGGGTCGACAGAGGGCGTGCTGTTCATGCGGCAAGTGTATCGACCCGGATGCGAACGCCGCCTCGACAAGCATTCTGGAGGGCCGGCCAACGGCCGGCGCTACCATGGAACTCCCACATCGCTCGACGGTAGCGCCGGCCGTTGGCCGGCAGAACGGGTCACGCCACGTCGCCGACCTGTCGGCGAAGCGCCGCCAACTGGGCACGCAGCGCATCGTTTTCGAGGGTGAGCGCGATCACACGCTGGCGCAGCTCGGCCGGACCTTCGCCCAGCGAGGCCAGCGCCTCGGCGATCTCGGCCTCACGGCTGGGATCGACATCCAGCTCGCCATCGGCGCTGTGCAGCACCTCCTGCACCGGCTTGCGCGGCTTGCGCTTGGCCTCGCGCACGCGCTTGGCCGCCTGTTTCAGCTCGTCCTTGCCTGCGGCCGCGGCCGCGCGCTGTTCCTCTTCCGGCAGCGCCGCTACGGCCGCCGCAGCGCTGATCGAGATCACCCCGCTCTTGACCGCTTCCACCAGTTCCGGCGCGGCCTGCTTGTGGATGCGTTCGATCATCGTCACCTGGCTGCTGCTCAGCCGGGCTTCGCGCGCCATGTCGGCGCGGCTTACCTTCGGCGCCGGCGCCCACGGCGGGCTATCCTCATCGCCTTCGGGCGTGGCATCGACAATCTCGCCGTAGCTTTCGCGCTGCAGCTGGGCCTGGCCGGCGCGGTGGCGCTCGGCCAGGATGTCCCGCTTGCGCAGGGCCAGCACGCCGCGCTGGAAATCGGACACGCTGCGCCGGCCCAGGTGCTGTTCGATCATCCACAGGTGCACGTCGTCCATCGATTGGAAGCGGGTGTTCTGCACCGTCTGGAACGGCAGGCCGTGCTTCTGGCAGATGCCGTAGCGGTTGTGCCCATCCACCAATACATCGTTCCACAGCACCAGGGCGTCGCGGCAGCCTTCGGCCAGGATGCTGCGCTCCAGCGCCTCGTGTTCGTCGGCGGTGAGCGGATCGATGTAGGCCTTGAGTTCTTCTTTGACGACGATGTCCATGCAATCCGGTTGGCGAGCAGCTGTTGACCGCCCATTGTACCGGTCGCCGGGATCACGCCGTGGCGCGGATCATCTCGCCCAGCACGTCCACGATCCGATCGATCTGCGCCCGGTCGATGATCAGCGGCGGCGACAGCGCGATCACATCGCCGGTACAGCGCACCAGCAGCGCCCCATCGCGGAAGCAGCGCTCGAACACCTCAAAGCCCCGGCTGCCGGGGGCGTCCTTGCGCGGCGCCAGCTCGACCGCACCGATCAGCCCGAAATTGCGGATGTCCACCACGTTCGGCAGCCCGCGCAGGCTGTGCAGGCGGGTCTGCCAGTATTCGCCCAGCTCGATGGCACGGTCGAACAGGCCCTCGGCGGCGTATGTGTCCAGCGCCGCCAGCGCAGCAGCGCAGGCCAGCGGGTGGCCGGAATAGGTATAGCCGTGGAACAGCTCGATGGCCCCCGGCGGGCCCTGCATGTACGCGGCGTGGATGGCATCGGACACCATCACCGCGCCCATCGGCACCGCGCCGTTGGTCAGCCCCTTGGCCATCGTCAGCAGGTCCGGGGTGACCCCGAAGCGCTGCGCGGCAAAGGGGTTGCCGACTCGGCCGAAACCGGTGATGACCTCGTCGAACACCAGCAGGATGCCGTGCTGGTCGCAGATTTCGCGCAGGCGCTGCAGGTAGCCCGGCGCCGGCAGGATCACCCCGGCTGAACCGGCAATGGGCTCGACGAATACCGCCGCGATGGTGGAGGCATCATGCAGCGCGATCAGCCGTTCCAGGTCCTCGGCCAGTTCGGCGCCGTGGCGGGGCAGCCCGGGGGTGAAGGCGTTGCGTGACAGGTCCAGGGTGTGGCGAAGGAAGTCGCTGCCTGCCAGCAGAGGGCCGAAGCCTTTGCGGTTGTTGGGCAGGCCGCCGATCGAGAGCCCACCGAAACCGACCCCGTGATAGGCCTTCTCGCGTCCGATGAAACGGGTGCGCTGGCCTTCGCCGCGCAGCCGGTGGTAGCCGAGCACGATCTTCATCGCCGTATCCACCGCCTCGGAACCGGAGTTGGTGAAGAAGGCATGGTTCAGCGGTCCGGGGGCGAGCGCGGCCAGTCTCTGCGCCAGCACGAATGGCAGCGGCGTGCCCATCTGGAAAGGTGGGGCGAAATCCAGCGTAGCCGCCTGCTGCTGGATGGCCTGCACGATCAGCGGCCGGGCGTGCCCGGCGTTGCAGCACCACAGTCCGGCGGCGCCATCAAGGATCGGGCGGTCGTCCACGTCGTGGTAGTACATGCCTTCGGCACGCACCAGCAGGCGCGGTGCGGCCTTGAACTGGCGGTTGGCGGTGAACGGCATCCACCAGGCGTCGAGGGTGGTGGGTGCGTGTTGGGACAGCGGGGATGGCGGTGTTTCGGTGGGGGGCATGGTGCTGGACCCGCGAATGTGGATGGTCTCGACTTTACTGCCTGGATCGTTGCTTCGTCGTGGACCGCCTGGTCCGGCCAACGGCCGGGGCTACCGCTGGTTTCGTTCGGCACAGCCTGGTCCGGCCAATGGCCGGGGCTACCGCTGGTTTCGTTGTTTCGCGTGCAACCATCGCGACGGTGGGCGGCGGTCACGTGGCAGAATCGGGCAGCTGATCTTCCCGCACGTGAACGATGTCGACTCCTGCCGCTGCCAACGCCGCCAATTCGCCCCGCCGCATCCTGCTGGCCAGCCTGATCGGCACCACCATCGAGTTCTTCGACTTCTACATTTACGCCACGGCGGCGGTGCTGGTGTTCCCGCACCTGTTCTTCCCCGACAGCAGCGAGGGTGCCGCGCTGCTGCAGTCGCTGGCGACCTTCGCGGTGGCGTTCATCGCCCGGCCGGTCGGCTCGGCGGTATTCGGCCATTACGGCGACCGGATCGGGCGCAAGGCCACGCTGGTGGCTGCGCTGCTGACCATGGGCGTGTCGACCGTGGCGATCGGCCTGCTGCCCACTCACGCCAGCATCGGCATCCTGGCGCCGGCGCTGCTGGCACTGTGCCGGTTCGGCCAGGGCCTGGGCCTGGGCGGCGAGTGGGGTGGGGCGGTACTGCTGGCCACGGAGAACGCGCCACCGGGCAAGCGGGCCTGGTACGGCATGTTCCCGCAGCTGGGCGCGCCACTCGGGTTCCTGCTTTCGGCCGGCATCTTCCTGCTGCTGGGCCGCGCGATGAGCGATGCGGACTTCCTGCAGTGGGGCTGGCGCGTGCCGTTCCTGGCCAGCTCACTGCTGGTGGCGGTGGGCCTGTGGGTGCGCCTGAACATCCATGAGACCCCGCAGTTCCAGGCCGCACTGGACCGCAACGAACGCGTGCGCCTGCCGATGTGGACAGTGCTGCGCCACCACCCGCGCACCCTAGTGCTGGGCACGCTCGGGGCGTTCGCCACCTTCGTGCTGTTCTACCTGATGACGGTGTTCACCCTCGGCTATGGCACCACCGTGCTGCACTACAGCCGCGAGCAGTTCCTGCTGCTGCAGATGGTGGGCATCCTGTTCTTCGCCGCCGGTATTCCGCTGTCGGCGATGTACGGCGACCGCTGGGGCACCCGGCGCACGATGATCGTGGCCAGCGGCCTGATCCTCGGTTTCGGCGTATTGTTCGCGCCGTTGTTCCAGGCCGGCAGTCCGTGGCTGGTAGTGGGGTTCCTGGCCCTTGGCCTGTTCCTGATGGGCCTGACCTACGGGCCCTGCGGCACGTTCCTGGCCGAAATCTACCCGGTCCAGGTGCGCTATACCGGCGCCTCGCTGTCGTTCAACCTGGCCGGCATCCTCGGCGCGGCGCCGGCACCGTACGTGGCGACCTGGCTGGCCGGCCGTTTCGGTCTGGTCGCGGTGGGCTACTACCTGTGCCTGACTGCGGTGATCACCATCCTGGCGCTGCTGGCGATGGGCCGGCCAACCCGACTCAGCGGAAAATCCGCTTGAGGGTGCGACCCAGCCAGCTGCCCTGCTGGTGGTCGCGGGCGAACTGGTTCAGGTGCTGCTTGACCGATTCGGCGTAGGCCTTGTCATCGCCGCGGATGTGGTTGAACAGCCAGCGCGACAGCATCGTGCGCAGTTCGTCGGTGATGTCCTCGCCGGCCTGGAAACGCAGCCGGTATTCGGACACGCGCTTGCCGAATATCTCGTGCACGCGCTTGTGCGCGGCGCAGAACGGGTAGCCGGCTTCTTCCATCAGCTCTTCCTCGAACGCGAAGTGCGACATGGTGTAGTCCACCAGTTCGTCGATCACCTCGGCGACGGCCACCTTGTGCAGGCTGGTCTGCGCCACGTGCAGGTGGTTGAGCATCTCCACGATCCGCATGTGCTGGTGGTCGATGACGTCGATGCCGATGTTCAGGTCGTCCTGCCAGACCAGAAGTGCCATGCTGCGTTCCCTGTGATGTTCGCTGGGAACGACTCTAGGCAGGGCGGGGCGCACCTGCGTTGATCTGGATCAAGGCGCCAGCGCGGGTTCCCGGGCGGCGGTCGCCTCGCGCGTGCTGCACACGCGGTTGCGGCCGCCGGCCTTGGCCAGATACAACTGGCGGTCGGCTTCGGAAATCAGCCGGTGCAGCGAATCGTGCTGCGGGCGGATGCAGCACAAGCCGATGCTGACCGTCATCCGCAGCGTGGTGTGACCAAGATCCACTTCCAGCGCGGCGATACGCTGGCGCAGGATCTCGAAGTAGCCGATGGCTTCGTCTTCCTCCAGCCCCGGTACCAGCAGGCAGAACTCTTCGCCACCGAAGCGCGCGATCAGGTCCTGGTCGCGTGCGTGGTCGGCGACGGCCGCGGCCACCGCCCGCAATGCGTCGTCGCCGGCTTCATGGCCATGTGTGTCGTTGATGTGCTTGAAGTGATCGATATCGATCATCGCCACCGCCACCTGCTCACCCTGTACCTGCAGCTTCGGCAGTTGGCGCGTGCTCTGTTCCAGGAAGCAGCGGCGGTTGGGCAGGCCGGTGAGAAAATCGCGGGTGGCCAGGTCCTGCAGCGTGCCGATCAGCTCCAGCTGGTCCACGTTCTGCGAGACGCGGCAGAAGAACTCCTCGCGCGAGAAGGGTTTGCGCAGGAAGTCATTGGCGCCGTTCTTCAGGAAGCGCGGAATCAGCGAGGGATCGGTATTGCCGGAAATGCCGATCACCGCCACCTTGTCGCGCGAGCGCAGGGTGCGCAGCCGGCGGGTGAATTCCACGCCCTCCATGCCGGGCATTTCCTGGTCGACCACCGCCAGCCGGATCGCCGGGTGGGCTTCGATCGCCTTCAGGCCCTCGGCACCGTCGGCAGCCTCGTAGACGTCGTGGCCATACATGCGCAGCAGCGAGGCGGCGTACATGCGCGCGGACATGGAATCGTCCACCACCAGCGCGGCGATGCGCCGGTTGCGGTCCAGGCGCTGCACCAGCCACACCAGGTAGTCGATGCTGCCGGGGGTGTTCTTGAGCACGTAGTCGATGATCTGCTGCTGCAGCACGCGCTTGCGCAGGTCCTCGTCGTACACCCCGCTGACCACCACCGTACGCAACCCGCGCGACAGGAAGTACTCCACCACCTTGTCGCGGTCGCCATCGGCCAGCACCAGCCCGGTCAGCACCAGGAACCAGCCCTGTTCCTCATCCAGCAGGCGCCCGGCCTCGGCCAGCGAGGTCGCCACCGACACCGGCAGCTCCAGCCGCTGCTCGATGGCTTCCTTGAGCATGCTGGTGAACGTGCGCGAGTTCTCCACCAGCAGGATCCGCTGGGGGAGGTCATCACCGGGGTCGCTGGGGAAGGCGCCCTGAAACAGTGCCGGCATGTTGCGTACGCTCGAATCCGAGAGGGTCGGAAGGTGTATCGGCGTCTTCACGCCGGACTTTAGGCCCAATCTTCTGATCTGTGACCGCAATGTCCGGAACCGGGGCTGCAACGCCCGGATCCGGAGGTCCCGGACCGTAGCGCGATACCCTGCGTGGCAGCCCTCCCGACTCCGCCGGGCCAATCCGTAGGAAGAATCAATCGTTACCCGACTGGAATGAGAGCTGATGCACGTACGGGCATGCTTCCGCCGCTTACGATTCCTCTGTGCTCGAAACTCTGGTCCGCAAAGCATGGACAACCTCTACAAGGAAGTGACCCCGCTACTCACGTTCCTGCTGCCGGGCTTCCTTTCCGCATCGATCTTCTATGGATTCACGTCTCATCCCAAACCCAGTCAGTTCGAAAGGACCGTGGAAGCATTGGTCTTCACGTTTGTGGTCCATGCAGCAACCGGGATGGTTCAGGTCCTGCTGGAAGGGGTTGGCCGGATGTTCACCGTCGGAGACTGGACATCGGCAAGTCATCTCAGCTGCTCGGTGTTGATGGCGACAGTCTTGGGCGCGCTGATGGCCGCCGCCGTCAACAGAGACACGTTTCATTCCTGGCTGAGAGGAAAGGGGTTGACCTCGCGCACCTCACATTCAAGCGAGTGGTACTGCGTACTGGGATCGAATCCCACAGACATTGTGCTGCACCTTATCGACGGCAGGCGGCTGATTGGTTGGCCAAAGGAATGGCCTCTGAATCCATCCAATGGCCAGTTCTATATTCAGGATCCCGCATGGATCGACGACGATGGAAACACAGTAGAGCTGCGTGATCTGGATGGCATAATCATTCACGCGGCCGATGTCAGGTGGGTCGAAGTGATGCTTGGTAAAGGAGTCGAACATGGCATTTCTACGTAAAGGATCCAACCCGCCTCTGCCGGCCTCCCGGCGAAAGCGGACCGAGGATGCAGATCCGGCGGCTCGCAGCACCCAACGAAAAGTTCCGCCGAACCCACCGCCGGCCCCCAAGCGCCCCTGAGTTGAGCGCTGCGCATCAACGCGTAACGTTCAACCCAACACATCCCGCAGTTTGTACCAGGACATGGCGGCCACCAGCAGCGGCGTGCGCAGCAGCTTTCCACCGGGGAAGCGCCCATGCGGAATGCGCTCGAACACATCCAATCGTTCGTTCTGTCCGGCAATGGCTGCGGCAATCACTGCGCCGGCCAATCCCGTCGCGGCGACGCCATGGCCGGAGAAACCCTGCGCGAAGTACACGTTGGGTGTGAGCCGGCCCCAATGCGGGGCGCGGCTGCGGGTGATGTCCACGTAGCCGCCCCAGACCTGCTCCATGCCCACGTCGGCCAGCTGCGGGAACACCTGGTGCATGCGTCTGGTCATTACCCCGCGCAGGTTCGGTGGCGGCAGCGCCGAGTAGCTCGCGCGGCCACCGAACAGCAATCGGTGGTCAGTACTGAGCTTGAAGTAATCCAGCGCCCAGCTGACGTCGGCCACGGCCATGTCATTGCGGATCAACGCCCGGGCCCGTTCCTCGCCCAGCGGGGCGCTGGCGCCGATATAGGTACCCACGGGCATGATCCGGCTCTCCAGCTCCGGTGCGATGCCCTGCAGCCATGCGTTGCCGGCGATGACCACCTGGTTGGCGGTGACGGTGCCGTGGGCGGTACGCAGCTGCGGGCGGTCCCCGCGCACCAGTTCCAGGACAGGGCTGGCCTCATGGACCACCACGCCCAAGCCCTCGGCCGCGCGGGCAAGCCCCAGCGCATAGGCGAGCGGATGCAGGTGGCCGCTGGCCGCATCGAACATCGCGCTGCGATAGCGCGGGCTGTCGAGCTGGCTGCGCAGCTGCTGCCGGTCCCACCACTGCAGGGGGTAGTCGTAGCGCTCTACCAGGGTGTCCATGCCTGCACGCAGCGCACGCTCCTGTCGCGCATTGATTGGCACGCTGGCATGGCCATCGCGCCAGTCGCACTGGATCGCGTAGTGGCTCAGGCGATTGCGGAGCAGGGCCATGCCCTCGCGGGAGAAGTCGAACAGGCGTCGCGCATCAGCATTGCCGACCAGCCGTTCCAGCGTATCCACCTCGCAGCCGTAGCCGACAATGGCCTGGCCACCATTACGGCCCGAGGCACCCCAGCCGACCCGGTGCGCCTCGAGCACGGTCACCCGGTAGCCGCGTTCGGCCAACGAGAGCGCGGTCGACAGGCCGGTGTAGCCCGCGCCCAGTACGCACACGTCGGTGGCATGGTCGCCCCGAAGCGGCACGCGCAGTGGCGCGTCGGGCACGCTGTCGGCATACCAGCTCGGTGCGTGCGCCTGTCCGGCCAGGCTCATCGGGGGCTCGCTCATGCGCACAGCATGCCAGCAACCCGTGTCGAGGGCAGGTGCGCCCGCTGTGACGGCGGCTGCCGACGGAGGTACAGTGGCGCTATCACAGTACGTTCCAGCCCTTCGGCGAAGCTTGTCGTCGTTACTCCAGCACAGCAGACCGGTCATGACCACCCGAACGCGTTCGCGCAAAGCCCCGTCTCCATCGCGCAAGGCCGCCGCTCCGTCGCGGAAGGCCCCCGCGCGCAAGGCCGCCGCCAAACCGGCCGCCGAAGAGAGTGTGCTGCTGCGCTGGCTCAAGGATCGCCACATCACCGAAGTGGAATGCCTGGTGCCGGACATCACCGGCAACGCGCGCGGCAAGATCATCCCGGCCGACAAGTTCTCGCATGACTACGGCACCCGGCTGCCCGAGGGCATCTTCGCCACCACCGTCACCGGCGAGTTTCCGGACGATTACTACGAACTGACCTCGCCGTCGGACTCGGACATGATCCTGCGCCCGGACCCGGATACCGTGCGCATGGTGCCGTGGGCCACCGACCCCACCGCGCAGGTCATCCACGACTGCTACACCAAGCACGGCGAGCCGCATGAGCTGGCGCCGCGCAACGTGCTGCGCCGGGTGCTCGATGCCTATGCCGAACTGGGCCTGCGCCCGGTGGTGGCGCCGGAGCTGGAATTCTTCCTCGTGCAGAAGAACACCGACCCGGACTTTCCGCTGCTGCCGCCCGCCGGCCGCTCGGGCCGCCCGGAAACGGCACGGCAGTCGTACTCGATCGATGCCGTCAACGAATTCGATCCGATCCTCGACCTGATGTACGACTACTGCGACGCGATGAAGCTGGACGTGGACACGCTCATCCACGAATCCGGCGCGGCGCAGCTGGAGGTCAACTTCACCCACGCCAACGCGATGGACCTGGCCGACCAGGTGTTCCTGTTCAAGCGCACCATGCGCGAATCAGCCATGCGCCATGGGGTGTACGCCACCTTCCTGGCCAAGCCGATGGAAACCGAGCCGGGTAGTGCCATGCACATCCACCAGAGCCTGGTGCGGGTCAGCGACGGCCACAACGTATTCAGTGGTGACAGCGGCGGGGAGGAGTTCAGCCCGCTGTTCGGCCACTACCTGGCCGGCCTGCAGAAGTACGTGCCGGCAGCGATGGCCTTCTTCGCCCCGAACGTGAATTCCTACCGGCGGCTGGTATTCGGCGAGGTCTCCCCCAGCAACGTGCACTGGGGCTTCGACAACCGCACCTGCGGGCTGCGGGTGCCGATGGATACCCCGGAAAACATGCGCGTGGAAAGCCGTTTTGCCGGCTCCGACGCCAATCCCTACCTGGCGATCGCCGCCACCCTGGCCGCCGGCCTGCTGGGCATCCGCGAGCAGGGCTCGCCGACTGCCCCGATCAGTGGCAGCGCCAAGGAGCTGGGCTACGACCTGCCGCGCTCGCTGGGCGAGGCGCTGGACGGCCTGGAGCGCTGCCCGGAGCTGCGCGAGATGCTCGGCGAGCGGTTCTGCCGGGCGTATGTGTCGGTCAAGCGCAAGGAGTACGAGACCTTCTTCCGGGTGATCAGCTCCTGGGAGCGGGAGTTCCTGCTGCTGAATGTGTAAGCGGCCCCAGCCGCCCGATCAGGCATGGCCGTGAGCGCCATGTGCTGGGAAAATACCCGGCTGCCCGTTAGGCTGGCACCGTCATGCCGGTCCGGCCGGTTCCCCCGCCTTGCACCTGACCTGTGGAGAGTCCGATGAAGCTGCGAATCCTCACCCTCGGCATTGCCGTTTCGATCCTCAGCGCCTGTGGCGGCGCCAAGCAGGAAGACAGCAAGGTGCTGAACGTCTACAACTACAGCGATTACATCGCCGAAGACACCATCCCGAACTTCGAAAAGGCCACCGGCACCAAGGTGACCTACGACGTGTTCGACAGCGACGAGATGGTCGAGACCAAGCTGCTCGCCGGTGGCAGCGGCTATGACGTGGTGGTGCCGACGCTGAACTTCTTCGGCCGCCAGATCCAGGCCGGCGTGTTCCTGCCGCTGGACAAGAGCAAGATCCCGAACCTGGCCAATCTCGACCCGGAGATGATGAAGCGCATCGCGCAGCAGGATCCGGACAACAAGTACGGCGTGCCGTACATGATCGGTACCACCGGCATCGGCTACAACGTGGAAATGCTCAAGGAGCGCTTCGGCGGCAGCACCGAAATCGCCAACAGCTGGGACCTGATCTTCAAGCCGGAAAACATCGCCAAGATGAAGGACTGCGGGATCACGATCCTGGATACGCCGGCCGACATGATTCCGATCGCGCTGCATTACCTGGGCGAAGACCCGCACAGCCATGACCCGGCGGTGATCCAGAAGGCGGCCGACCTGCTCAAGACCATCCGCCCGTACGTGCAGAACTTCCATTCCTCGCAGTACGTGGGTTCGCTGGCCAACGGTGGCACCTGCCTGGTGGTGGGCTGGTCGGGCGACATCATCCAGGCCCGCGACCGCGCCGCCGAAGCGGCCAACGGCGTGACCGTAGCCTATTCGATCCCGAAGGAAGGCGCGCCGCAGTGGTTCGACATGCTGGCCATTCCCAAGGATGCCAAGCACCCGGAAGCGGCCTACGCCTTCATCAACTACCTGCTGGACCCGAAGGTCGCCGCGGCCAACACCAACTTCATCCACTACGCCAACCCGGTGAGCGCGGCCACGCCGCTGGTGGACGAAGCGATCCGCAACGACCCGACCATCTACCCGCCGGCCGACGTGGCCGCGAAGATGTTCACCTACTCGATCAACCCGCCGGATGTGGACAAGCTGTACACCCGGTTGTGGACCGAGGTGAAGACGGGTCGGTGAGGCGACGGGTTTGAACGATGGAAAGAGGGGCCGCCGGTGAAGATCGGCGGCCTTTTTCATGCAACGGCGTTTTGCGAGGACGCAGCAGCAAGGTGGCGCAGGATGCAAGGCATCAACTCGGCTGCATCCCGCCCACCATTGCACAGGAAGTTCGAGCTCGGTCGCTGCAGGTTGTACATGCCGATGAAGAACAGTCCCGGCTGCGGGGAGACGCCGAAATCGCCCAGTGGGTAGCCGTTCGGGTCGAGCACGCCCGGCACTTCGAGCCATGGCCACTGCGCATCGAAGCCGGTGGCTGCGACAATCGAGCCAATGCCGGCGGCGTCCAGCCGGATGCAGCGTGGTGAGGCGTCCGGCTCCCAGTCCAGGTAGACCTCTTCGGGCAGATAGCGGGCGTCGTCGGTCGGTGTCTCTGCGGTGGATGCATAGTGCGCATCGGCCATGTCGTTGAGGTGCCTGTACTCGGCGCGGGTGCCGGCCACCGCCTCGCGGATCTGCGGGCGCGCATCGCGGAAGTGCGCGATGTGGCCTTCCAGGTGCTCCAGCCTGCCGAGCAGCACGATGCCGTCGCGGTGCATCGACAGCAGGCTGATGGAGCTGCCCATGCCCAGCGCGCCGGTTCCAGAGACCAAGGGGAACTCAGCGGTTCTTGCCTTCTGCATCGCGCCCGGCACCCCGGCGACCACGTCCGGCCGCTCGCTTACGTGCCGGTGCAGCAGCCCCTGCATGTCCCACCAGTGCATGGAATCCCTGCCGCGTACCCGGCGGATGTGCGAGAAACGATCGGCCATGGACCAGTACACCTCGCGCCCTGCAGTACGAAGGTCCTGGGCGATCTGTGCGCCGGACTGGCCACCGCCGATCACAAGCACGGCGCCCGGGCCGAGCTGCTGGGGTCGCTGGTAATCGCCGGAGTGGACAACCTCCAGCTCGGAGGCAGGAGAGAAGAACGCCCGCGGCCAGCGCGGGCGGCGGTACTCCCCGCTGGCCACGACCACGCAGCGTGCTTCGAGCGTGCCGTCGCTGGTGATGACGCGGTAGCCGTCGCCTGCCGCAAACACCCGATGCACGACGCATCCCTCGACGACAGGCAGCCGCCGCCGGCGCGCATAGTCGGTCAGCATGTCGATGACTTCGGCCGCGGTGGCAAAACCCGTGGGATCCGTGCCGTCGTACTGGTAGCCGGGCAGGGCGGTCAGGAAGTTGGGCGTGTTGAGGCGGAAGGAATCCCACCGTCGCGTCCAGCTCGAGCCGATGGTCTCTGCTTCCAGAACCAGATGACGCACGCCTGCCTCCACCAGCAAGGCGCTGAGCGACAGGCCGGAGTGTCCTGCTCCAATGACAACCGCGTCATAGGGCCGTGCGTCGGGGATGGCTTGCATGGGTAACTCCTTGTGTTGTGCGTTCGGCGTTCGTGGAGGTATCGCGCTCCCGCCGTCGGGAGGTCAACGCGATGTCGCGCGGAATGTGACGCGTCACTTGCCTGTAGTTCACGCGTGTTGGAAGGTGTGCACGCCATCAAGGAACCGGCTGAAATCCCGTTTCGGAAGACCGGGAGCGACAAGCGTTCAGGCGTTTTCAGCTGCCGCTCTCGCGGGAATGGGCCAGGCATGTCAAGAGGCACTTCGACACCGTCGCGTCTGTACCGGGTGGTCGCGACAAAGGCAGGGCGTTCACGTCGCCTCGGCGGCACGCTTATTAGGGTTCTTCCTGAGACCATTGGCCCGGCTGGGCCCAACCGCCACGATCCGGTATCGCTGCTGTCGCCAACGGTCGCTAAAATGGGCCGTCCCCCCGTCCTGACGCCGCTCCTGGAGCCGCTGCCCATGTCATTCGAAGCCAAGCCGGAAGGCGAGGTCGCCCCGGCGCTGGAGCCGGGCTATCTGTCCATCCGCGCGCTGCGCAAGGAATTCGACGGCTTCGTCGCACTCGACGATGTCAGCCTGGACGTGCGCAAGGGCGAGATCTTTGCCCTGCTGGGCGGCTCAGGCAGCGGCAAATCGACCCTGCTGCGCTGCCTGGGCGGGTTCGAGACCCCCACCGCCGGCACCATCGACCTGGACGGCCAGCGCATCAACGCGCTGCCCCCGTACCAGCGCCCGATCAACATGATGTTCCAGTCCTATGCCCTGTTCCCGCACATGAGCGTGGAGCAGAACATTGCCTTCGGCCTCAAGCAGGATGGCCTGGCCCGCGACGCCATCCGCCGCCGGGTCGGCGAGATGCTGGAGCTGGTGCAGCTGGAGAAGCTGGCCAAGCGCAAGCCGCACCAGCTGTCCGGCGGCCAGCAGCAGCGCGTGGCGCTGGCGCGGTCGCTGGCCAAGGGGCCCAAGCTGCTGCTGCTGGACGAGCCGATGGGCGCGCTGGACAAGAAGCTGCGCTCGCAGATGCAGATCGAGCTGGTCAACATCATCGAAACCTCGGGGGTGACCTGCGTGATGGTCACCCATGACCAGGAAGAAGCGATGACCATGGCCACCCGCATTGCGGTCATGGATGCCGGCTGGATCCAGCAGGTCGGCAAACCGGACGAGATCTACGAACAGCCGGCCAACCGCTTCGTAGCCGGCTTCATCGGCTCGGTCAACCTGTTCGACGGGGTGATCGACGAGGACCTGCCCGAGTACGTCACCGTGCGCACGCCGCTGTTCCCGGCGCCCATCTACGTGGCGCACGGCATTACCGGCTACGAAGGGCAGCCGGTGGCGTTCGCGCTGCGCCCGGAGAAGGTGATGATCGGCAAGGACGAACCGGCCGGCGACACCAACAAGGCGCAGGGCGTGATCGAGGAGATCGCCTACTTCGGCAGTCATTCGGTGTACCACGTGCGCCTGCCCAGCGGGGCCAAGGTGCTGTCCAATTTCGCCAACTCGCAGCGTTGGGCCAGCGATGGCCTGACCTGGGGCGACAGCGTCTGGGTGCACTGGCGCGACAACGATGGCGTGGTGCTCACCGCATGAACGCCACCGGCTGGAAGCGCTGGCTCCCCGGCACGCGCAGCGGTGTGATCGCCGCGCCGTACCTGTGGCTGCTGCTGTTCTTCGCGGTGCCGTTCGTGATCATCCTGATGATCTCGTTCGCGCGCACCCAGGTCGGCTCGCCGCCG
>Ga0209257_1002438_pt1 | contig 18499 bp, 15 predicted proteins | sample AraplaCvi_mCL_r2_FD_184277 | JGI IMG/M metagenome (GOLD analysis project Ga0209257, IMG submission 184277) | Arabidopsis root microbial communities from North Carolina, USA - plate scrape MF_Cvi_mCL_r2 (SPAdes) (version 2) | ecosystem: Host-associated > Plants > Roots > Endosphere | place: USA...
GGGGCAACTCGACCGATGATGGAGGAATGGCTTTCTGAATTCGACAAGGAATTTCGGTCCGCTATCGGGAATGAAAAGGGTAAATTTGCAGATCCTTCCTTCATACCGGGTCAAGCTGACGTGTGCGAGAAATTCCTGGCCGAAAACCGCGCAAAGTTTCATGCACTGATGTCGAAATGACCTTAGCGGTGATAAAAGCATTTAGTGCTAACTTTCAGTTCCAGCGGACGCCTGACGGCGCCGCTGAACAGCCACGTTAGGCACGCGATTTCCATGGACCGGGATCTAGAAGCAATCAAGGCCGCACTTGTTCAATATCCTCCCGAGGGGATGGATGGATCGTTCGTCGATCTTTTTGTCATTCCACACGTTACGCCTGCCAACGTGCATGAGGTTCTCAAGGTAATGAGTGAACACGAAGACCTTAACAGAGCGTTCTGGAAAATGATCAACAGAGCCCCTACGACTGAAGAAGGTTGGAGGTCACTCATGTTCATTGGTAGCGGTATGAGCGACGAGGAACTTCAGGAACGGAATCGCCAAAGGTTGAGGCAGGCCGTCGAGGTAGTTCGCAAGGCCCGCGGTCCGATTCGAGTCCGCCGCAATGAACTGTTTCGGCACCGTTCATGAGAGTCGATCTTCCTCTTCTTTTGGCTCGTCGGTGCCTAACCCCTCCATCGAGCGGACGTCCCAACGCGGGCTTCGCCCACTTTGTGCCGCCGCTCGTGTCGGACGTGCGGTAGCAATGACAGTGCATCGACTTGTGACAATCCTGGTACTTGGCATCATCCTTCCTGGCTCCTCCGCCGGCGCGGAAGCTTCTTTCGCACGCAAGCCTTGGTCGCGGCACTGCACTACTCAAGGCATCCCGGCCGGAGACGCTAAAGAGGCGGCATATCTGGAGGCTGCCGCAACTCGCTGCGACCCGGCGGATGCATGCGTGCTTTCTTGCAGTCGCAGCGGCTGTGTCGAGGGCATTGCCGGGGGCTGCTACCATGCTTGTTCGCGCGGCATCCCGGAACAACTTGCTGAGCGGGCAGATCGATGGGAGGCCGGGCCATCCTGCCGGTTGCCGCCTAACGATTCATTCAAGCCGAAGGCGCCTCGCGGCTCGGCTCAGTTCTGGCGTCGGGCCTCTGAGGCGAAAACCAAATGAGTTACTCCATCACACACCGCAACGGCAGCATGGACTCCGATTCACCGCTCTCCACGCTACCTGCGTTGCTGGCTGAAGTAAGAGAACGGCCAAATGATGCCGAGCATGGAAGTGTCGCCTTGACCCATGAATCGGAATGGTGCTTGTCTGTGTCGCGCGGAGGTTACGTGATCTTCGAAAATCTGGAAGATGGTGGCGAACGACACTTAAGAGGTGTCTCTGACGCACAGGTTCTGCTGATGTGGGAGGATCTAGCTGCTGGTCGTATCGCAAAATTGTATGAACATCCGTGGAAACCTGGCTATTAGTAAAATGGCCCTACAGAATTTTCTAGCGGACGCCTTCAGCGTCGCTGGCTTGAAGCATTAGGCTGCTATGATGCAACGTTACGAATCTAGACTGACATATTCCGAGGAACGCGAGCTTTGGTACGAGCGCGATGTACGCAACAACGCATATCGGGCACGTGTTGAACTGGAGATTGACGCAGGCGCAGTCTTTCTTTTGGCGGGCGGCGACCGCGATCTTCTTTGTCGGCCCTTAGTTCCGAAGCGTTTTTGGTACGAAACGTGGCTGGCGTTTACTACGCGATACTCGGGTACGCCTGGCTTCCGTACCTTTGGGACAGGTCCGCAGCCTAACTAATTATTCAAGCCGCCGCCATCCGCGGGACCGCCGATGGCGCCGATTAGTTTCACGGTAGGGGTCTATGGAAAATCTTTCGACATCCGACAAGAGCATTTCTGAGCAGTTCCGCAAGTTAGCCATTAAGGTTCTTGTTAAACTGGTACTGAAATCTGTCCTATGGTTTGGGCTTGCGTGGTTACTTACGCGCTTTCTTGTTAATTCCCTTTGGCCTTGGTACGCAGTCTTCGCCTTAGTGGGGATTGGAGTGATCTTTTCTATCGTTATGCTCTGTGGTGCATCGCTCGCTGACGTCAACGAAAGCAAAAGGAGATGATGCGTTTTCCTAACCTTCAGCTCCTTCGGCGTCCGCTGACCGTTGCAAGAAGCCGCACCCGCGGCGACGCGAGCTGCGTTAGTAGGCTTTGCCGGATATGTCAATCCGCCTACAGACAAGCTTGTGCTTGGTACCTCTTGGGAGGGCGAAGTCACAATCTTCGAGTTGTACGTTGTGGGTGAACGGGCTGAAGAAGCATTTGTGCTTACAACTACGTCGGTTGACAGCTTTTCAGGGAAAGTCATTTCCGTGCAAGTTCATGAAAAGGCATGGGCCGCTATAGCCCAACAATCCATTCAAGCAGCAGATGAGAATTCTTCGAACATTGGACACTGAGGCGCAGGCTGCGCTTACGCGTCAGTTCCCCCAGCTTCAATCGGTACTCGAACGAGAACCTCATTCGATGGGTCGCTTTGCCATCTCAGTTTTTGATCATTGGCTCCGTGACGACAGCGAGTGGCACTTGATGGACTGCTACGAAGGAGCTGAACGGGCCGAACGGAACAGGAAGTTCCAAGCTCACTGGGAAGCGCTTTTCGACGCGACCGAACTTTACACGGTCAGGTATCGCGGACGTTGGCCGCACAAATCAAAGCTCGTGCTAAAGAAGTATCTGGACAAGTCAGGGTTTCTCGATCGTTGTCGCTTCGATCCGAATCGAGCACCTACTCAATTCGTCATGATGCCGGAGTACGACTGTATTTTTGCGGCCTCTTGGGATGACACGAATGTTGCGTTCTTCAATTCGAGGGAGAGGGCTGAGCCTGTCATCGCCATGGCTAAACAATGTGGCTTACACTGTCTCGAATATGACGTTCAAGCCTAAGCTATCAATCGACCGGATGGCTTCCCAGCTGGTCAATCGCCACGTTGGACACATAATATGTTCCGAATTTCGTCGTTGATTTTTATTTTCCTAGTAGGCCATTGTATGACTGCCATTGCGGCTGATGACATCGATTCGAAGTATTTTTCACGCAATGTCCGCTACGTGATGTTGAAGGATAAGGTCGCTCTCGTTGAACGTGACCGACCTGGTATGGCAACCATCGATGAGTGGGCACAGCTGGTTTTCCTTAGCGCCGACGGTGAGCACAAAGTCAGTGAGCTCATTGCCGCTCTTGGCAGCCAGTATCAAGATGGCGCCCCAAAAGGGCTAGCCGAGCAAACACGAGCACTGGTAAATGACTTGCGGCTGCGTGGCTATCTGACGCTGCACGACCAGAAGCGGACGCTGCCTTATTACCTCGCTGTGCCAGTCGAACAACAGGATAAGGAGCGAGCCAAGGCGCTAATGAAGGCGGATGGTTTTCTTAATGGGACGCCAAAGTGAGCGTCGCACACTGGGACTGAGAGAAGCATTTGATAGAACTTCGAAATGATGGCGGGTGGGCGACAATAGATAGCGACGGCATATGGCTCCGTCGCGGGTTTCCCGTTCAAGAAGTGCTTCTTCCTTGGACGAACGTCATGTTTGTTTCACCTGTACCGGCAGTGCGGCGCAGCGCTACCGGATGGAATACTTTTCGAGGCGAGCCGATATCTGCTTCCGCCCTGAGCAAAAGTCTTCGTTTCTATACGATTGAGGTGGCCGTCCACGACCGCTATCAGTTAATGTGTTCGTCGAAGTTTTTGACGCGATTTTGGCTTAGAACTTCTCTTTTCATCAAGCCGCTCTTCACTGCGGAAGATGAGCCGCACGCGCGCCGGGGATGTCTAAGCTTAGGCCTGAATGCGCGATGGGCGAAAAGGAATGGCCAAGCGATTGTCCGGGCCCTTGATGCGATCGAGTCCTTTTCCAAGTTCGGTCTGTTGTGCAGCTACGATGATTAGTCGTCCCAACTCTTAATCAATCGGGGGGGGCTTGCGCGTGGTGCGCCATAGCCGCCAACTATTCCGCACGTTAGCGGTTAGAGGCCGGATATGTTTCTTGGTTTGTTGATGGGAATTGCGGCTATTGCCCTTGGGTTGTTTCTGTTCCTTTTTGCGACTTGGTTGTTCTTCGCTCGTATTCGCGCCGGCGAATGCCTCGCGAAGAGTTTCAAAATGTCTCCGTGATTTGTTAGAGCTGGTCTGGTAGCGGTCGCTGTGTTGAATTCATTTTTCTGCCAGGCCATTCAATCAACTGGTTGGAGGCCTCAGCTCCTGCTTCCTGCGTTTATCAATACCCTTGGTGTCTACCGCAGGTAGGCTTGGTGGAATTTGGTGAGCCTTTTCTGACCTTTGGTAAGTTAAGATACGCCGACTTTTTCCGGAGCCCTTTGATGTCCTTACGCCCAATCGTTGCTGCAGCGCTTTTGCTGCAGGCCTGTTTCGCACATGCTAACAATACTTCCCTGGAGGGGCTGCTGGATGCCAAGTTGGCGCCCATGTTCAAGTCCAGCGCACCCGGTGCCGCCGTCATTGTGGTGCGAGATGGCGAGACGGTCTTCCGCAAAGCATATGGCCTGGCCGACGTCGACAAAAAGGTCCCTCTGCAAGCCGATATGCAGTTGAGACTGGGCTCGATCACCAAGCAGTTCACCGCAGTAGCAATCCTGATGCTGGCGGAGCAGGGCAAACTTTCGCTGCAGGACGACATCACCCGGTTCGTGCTGGATTATCCGACCAAAGGCAAGTCCATCACCATACAACAGCTGCTGCAGCACAAGTCCGGCATCCACAATTACACCGCCATGCGTTCGTTCTGGTCGGTGGCGCGCAAGGACATGAGCGTGGCGCAGATGATCGACTTCTTTAAGGATGAACCGCTGGACTACGCGCCTGGCGAACGCTGGGCCTACAGCAACTCTGGCTACTTCCTGCTTGGCGCAGTTATCGAGAAGGCCTCCGGCATGCGCTATGCCGATTACATTGCACGGAACATCTTTGAGCCGTTAGGTATGGTGGACACAGCCTACGAAGGCGTGGAGCGCAGCGCGAAGCGCCGCATTCCAGGCTATCGCGGTGGCTTTTTCTCGTCCTATAGTCCTGCCGATCAAATCAGCATGTCATTGCCCTACGCGGCAGGCGCGCTGGTTTCCACCGTGGACGATCTGGCGCGTTGGGATGCCGCCATCAGTGCCGGCAAGCTGCTGACGGCGGAAAGCTGGAAGCAGGCTTTCACGCCATGCACTCTGCCTGATGCGGCGGCATGCAACTATGGTTTCGGCTGGACCATTGGCAAACTGCGCGGACACCAGGAGATAGCGCACGGCGGCGACATCCCCGGCTTTAATGGATATGTAATTCGCCTGCCGGACGATAAAGTCTTTGTGGCTGTGTTGAGCAACGGCGAACGTAGTTTGCTTAATTCGGAAGTGGTGGCGCAGCATGCTGCTGCCATTGCCATTGGCGAACCATTCCCTGAACGGAAGGTCATTGCTCTGGCGCCGGAGGCGCTGGATGCATTCGTTGGCACTTATAAGCTGGCCGATAACAGTACCCGTACGGTGCGCCGAAAAGGGGCAGTCCTGACCTGGCAGCGCGAGGGGCGTCCAGCGACTGACCTGAAGCCGTATGCATCGACCAGCTTCTTCATGGAGGGAACCATGAATAGCGTCGAGTTCCGGCGCGACGCCGGCGGCAAAGTTACCAGCCTCTTGATGCAGCAGACCATTGGCGACCAGGTGGCAGAGCGTATTGCGGATTAAGCGAGTTGGCCTTACTGTGTGGGCGGCATATCTGCTTTTTCGCCCCTCAAGCTGGGGCGATTGGTTGAAGCTGAGGCACCGCGGGACCAGGACGATCGAAGGGTCTTTGTTGAAGTTCGGCCGCTGATTAATCTGGCTAAAGGTACCCTGATCTCACAAGGGGCGGTCGGTGGACCTCGTCTTCTTCGAAATCGACCGAACGAGGAAGTCATTCGCGGCTACGACATTCGGTCCTGTGCATTGAATCCGGGCTGGGAAACGGAGCCCGATGATTGGGATCGCTTTGTGCAACTGGATAAAAGGGGCGACCTGCCAGTCGCTCGATGAACTCGAAAAAGAACTTCTCGATCGATTTGGACTGCGCCTGGAAAACCTGGTAATTCCTGGCAGTACCGAGTCACCACTTTAACAATACAGCGGACGTCCCAGGGCTCTGATGGCCGTACGCCTTGCCTCCAAATATGAAACGCTTTTTTATGAAATTAGGATGCGCTCTGTGCAGCTTCTTGTTTGCGCTGCCATGCTGGGCCTGCGAAGAAGACCCGGTACAATCGGTCAAGAAGGGACAACCCGCGGATGTGATTGCCTTCCTTGACCGCGTCCTTGGATGTGCGCGTGCCCCATCCCGGAAAGCCACTGAGGCACTGAAATGTGATGACCGGACAAAGGACGAACTTGAGTTCCAAAAACGTTTCTCAGACAATGCCAAGGCTTTAAATGCACTGAACGTTGTGAAGTCGACCGTCAAGTGATGCATCGCTATACACCCAACATTTCAATCCAGCTGATGCCGCCCCATGGACTTCCCTAAAATTCGTTGCAAGGACGTTTCGTACAGATCCGGATTCATTGAAGTGAATCCAGGGATTCACGACGGCCACGTCAACCTGGAAATTTGGAACACCGCCCCAGATCGCGTTTCAATGATCGTGGACGAAGGCTCTCTGACCGATGAAGATGTTGTAGCCGTAACCGAAATTGAGTTGAGCGTCCCTCAAACAAGGGAACTGATTCGCCAGCTGCAGCTGGCTATATTCAAATTGGAGGCAAATTAGGTGCCCAACCATTCCCTCAACCTGAACTTCGCGTTGCTGCATGCTGCTACGGGTGACGGAAGCCTGCTCGTTTGTTAGATCGTGGCTCTCGCCGTACTATGTCGGCACAGTCGCCCCTGGAATACAATCTCGAACATGAACGAATCACAAAGCACCTCGAAACAGAAATCCACGAAACAAATCAATTCGGGCTTCTACGAAAAATTCATCAGCGGTGAGTTTGGCCTTGCGAAGACATATTGGTTATTTGGAGTTCTTCCCAATTTTATTGCCAATATTGCGCTACGTACCGTGGCCTCGGACGACCTGGCCTACTGGATTGGCGTTACGTTCCTGGTTTATTTGTGTGTTTTGCTCGTAGCTCTTTGGAACGCGGGGCGGAAGTATACTGGCTCCAAGATCTGGCCGGTCCTTGCTTTCTTGGTAGTTTTGTTGGGGGTACTGAGGAGCATCGGTCCGGTTCTCGATATGGGAGCGAGCTAGCGGAATAGACACGGGTCTATCGACCGGGTTTACGCGCTGTGCGCTGCCGCCGCCAGTTTTTGCACACGTTAAGGATTAGAAATGGTGTCCGCCGACGAAGCATACGCAATTTGCTACGAGCAGATCAATCAACCTGAAATCGGTTGGCCCGAAAAGCCCGAGATCGTCGTTACATCGACAATTGAAAGAGGGCATAGCTGGGTCTTCTACTACCAATCCAAGCCATATGTTCAGGATGGGGACCTCAGTCAATCTCTTGTCGGGAATGGCCCTTGTGTGGTGCTCAAGTCTGACGGTCGATTTGCGTTTACTGCGACCTACCCGCCAATCGAAGAGCGGATCTGCGAGGCAGAAGCATGGTTGCTCTCTGCCGGCGACACCGGGGCACGCTCCGTGGTCACTCACAACTAAGACCGAGTGAACCGCGCTTGCCTGTCCTCGGCCTGATAATCCTTCGTCGCCCTATGGACCTGGTGCTCTTGGGTGGGAAAATGGCTCGATTGGCGCCTTTCTTGAATCGGCCCATGCATGGGGCGAGGCTACTTCCGCTGGAACTCAGTTTTATCAAGTACCTTCCAACCCCTGGCGGCGCGCCGCGCAGATTCTTTTAGCAGGTAAGCTTTATGAGTAAGCTATCATCCGACCTTCAGCTTCGGCGGAGTGCCGCCAAACAAACACATGGAAGTGAAATGCCACGTCTGCCGCTGTTTATCGCTTTAATCCTGTTTGCTACCGCCTTGCGGGCCGAAGTTGATCCCTTTGCTGATCTGAAGAAGGGGCAGCCGAAAGATGTCGCCGTGGTGGCTGAGCGAATTGCTATGTGTACTCATTTTTCTGGCGAAGAACCGTACGACGCTGCGCGTCAAAAGGAGATCGCAGCGGCGATGAGGAAGTACAAATGCGAGAGCTTGGACAAGGACGAAGCGGCGCTGAAGAAGCGCTATAAGAACAATCCTGCTGTTCTTGATGTTCTACAAAAGGCTCACGAATGGTAAGGACCGAAGCGCCAGGTCGCTCGAACTGTGCAGTCCAGGGTTGTGTCACTGAACTATGTGCAGGGATCATGGAGACTAAGGTTTCGGGCAACCGCTCATACTAACCTGGGGCTAAAATTTTGCGCCGAGCTGCTTTCGCATACATCTATATATTGGTCGGTGTTGCTCTTTACTTTCCCCTGTTGGTGTATCACGGGGGATTCAGTATTCGGCTAATGGCGGCTTTCGCCGGCTTTACGGCCTCGCATCTCTTAATTTCCAGGAGCCTCTTTGGGGGAAGCCGAGCCGCCCGCCGCTGGATGTTACTGGCCTCCATCGCCTTTGCGCTGATACAGGGCTATTTCGTAGTGCGGGTAGCGCCGATGGTCTGGGAACGAGGATTCAAAGGTCATCTCACAATATTTTCATCAATTAGCGTATTGGTTATCTTGTTCATGTTCATCGGTTATGCTCTTGCCGCACGCTGGCTGGTGTATCGGCCAGGCCCAAGTTCGTAACTTCGCTCCGGTCAGCCGCGCTGAAGTCATGCGCCATACGGGGAAGAATCTTCCATTTTGATGCACTATTGCCAGACAACGTATTTCAGTGAACCGTAACAATAGCCCTTTCAGCGCGATGCTACGAAATCCGCTTTCCCGAATACTGATTTGGTGGTCTATTCTTACGACTGCCGGGTGGCTGGCTTGCTTCACTTTGAGTTATCAACTCCCGCCGGATGAATTCGATGTTTCAACCAGTCTTGGTTTTCGCCTGTTTGCGTCGTTATGCTTGTGCGGGTTGGTTTCGCTTTTTTTACTGTTTCTGTTCCTCTTCTTTGGTGCCATATTCAAGAGAAGCCGCACTGCTAACGACTGCTAGAGAATCCATATGCCAGCGCACATGCCATCAGTTCAGCCTTTGGTGGGAGAGGCTATCTCACAGGTTTGGTTCTCGGATTACGCCATTTGCTATCTTGAACTGGGTATGTTGAAGGCCGGGCGAGAACTTCCCAATGGCCGGATTGGAACCCCTCGCGGCGAGTTCACTGTATTCCTCGGATATGATTGGAAGGTTCAATCCGAAGGCGTCGATAGAACCCGCTTGGATTACCATGCCAACGATGTCGAACTTGCGTCGCTGGTTGCAAAGCTCGAGGGCGCGGTGATTCGATCTGTTGAGTTGAGTGCGACGGATTCCGAGATCAAGATGTGCTTGTCAAACGGAGTGAATATATTCACGGTCTCGGCGAACGGTGAAGCTCCAAGCTGGAACATCCGGGTCGATAAACAAGTCTCGGGGTATCTATGCATCAAAGACCAGGAGCTGGTGTTCGAACCCTCACGCCCCTGATGGTTTGCTTCAGCGGCCGTCATCAATTTTGTTACCTATGACATTACCTCCGCGAACCCCCGAAGTATCTAGCTTCGAAGCCTACAGGAATGAGGGTTTGAATTCGGGCGAGAGCTTTGCATGACGAATCGCATCGAGCACATGATTGAAAAACTGGATGCGATGCCTATTCTGGTGAACGCCTGCCCTTCGTTTGAAGATGCCTGGCATGCCCACCTTGACGAATTCGGCGATGACGCGCATTACGTCGCCGCAGGCGAATTTGCGCACCATTTGCTTCGACTGTTTCAAGCCAATGAAACTTCAACGTTCATCAGGGTAGGGGAGGCGCTCGAACGCCTCATCGTCGAAGGCTCCCCATTTGTTCAAGGGCTTGCCGTCGTCGGCGTTCTCGAAGGGATTCAGAACATCTGTTCCAACAACAAAACAGAACCGGAAGCGTTCTTTCCCTATCTTGGACTCCAGAGTCGCAATGCATGGAAAGAGCTTAACCGCGCGTGGTAGGAGCTGTTCGCAAAGCGTGGACTCGATGATTTCGCTGCGGCCCAAGTAAGGCGTGTCGTAGTCGCTTGCTTAATGTTAAAATGACAACCATCATTGCGGCACCTGGCCGCGGTGGATTCGACATGGACGCACGAATTATCCGATGTGCGCAGTCGCAATACTTATTGGACTTCACGATGTTCGCTTCTATTAAGGTCTTGGATATCGCAAAAAAGGCATGCTTGCTTGCCTTCCTTGCGAACGTTGACATTTGCGCGACTGCTGCCACGGTAAAGATCGTTGCGGAGGGCCCGGAGTTGGCCAATGCGAAGATGACGGAAACTGAGCGCAGCGGCTCAAGGTACTTGGCGCGGCATGTCGCCGGTTTCGTCGGCGACACGCTTGAACTCGAAAAGGGCGTTCACGAAATCTCGCTTGATGCTCCCAAGGACTACATCTTCGATTTCTCCATTCTGGTTGGAGATAAAGGCGTTACCGTAGATGGAGTCAGCATACGTCCGATTAATTGCAAGCCCGAATTACAGGCGTCATGGTCCGGTCCGAAGGTCGCGGTAAATAAAGATGGAACGGTTACGCTTGTCCTGGCAACTCCGCAGTTCGGTCCGCCTAACGGAAAAGGTGTATGCGCAGCTCCTGCCATCGTGCCTTGCGAAATGCGAAGAGTTGCTCTTGACGTCCAGACTTCACCGCGCGGCGCGGAAATCTGGATCGAGGGTAAAAAGCAGTCAGTCCGAACAAACCGCTTGGTCGAAACAGCTATGAGCGTTTGCAAAGACACGGTTGACGTTTTGCTCCGCCTCCCCGGCAAGCCAAACTGCTCCAGGAAAGTATCGCTCCTTGAAACCTCTCCCGCAAAAGTCACATGTGCCTTTGCCAGAGGTAATGCTCGATGATGTCCATTTTTGACTTTTCAGATCCTGCCTGGGTTCGCGAGAGTGGGTTGGCAAGAACCAAGCTTGTGATCAATCTTGCGCTGGCCGCAGTTCTAACCGGAGGGTTCCTCTTGCCTGAATCTGCAAACGCACAAGCCGGCGGGTCCAGGGAGCAGCTGGAACAGATGTTCGGCAACATTTCAAAGCAAACGAAGTGGGACATGTCGAAGGACATGCTGTGGGGCTACTTCTTCACGAATCCTTCGCGCGGACCGCTTGATGCTGCGGCGAAGCTGCTCTCGCAGTCGGGGTATCGCGTGGTCGACATTTACCTGTCCGAGAAAGAAGAAGCGTCCGCCCCGGACCTGTGGTGGCTTCATGTCGAGCGTGTTGAAACCCATTCGATCGACAGCCTGCTTAAACGGAATGCCGAGCTGTCTCGTTTCGCACAGTCTCACAAGCTGGCGTCCTATGACGGGATGGATGTCGGTCCGGCGGAGGGCGCCAAGGCGAAGTAATCTGGATCGGATACACGTAAAACTTCAAACTAATGCCACACTTCTTTGCAACCGCTAACGATCTGTTGCCCGTTTTTTCCGCAGTTGAATCGCGACGACGTCTTGTTTATACGCTCACTGGTCAAGCGTCGACCCCCGAGATTATTTCCTTCTTCGCGGGAGAGAAGCTGCTAACGCTTCGGGCGCCGGCGACCTCGGACACAGCATCGACCGCTGCAGCATATCTGGTGACTGAAGTCGACAGGCCCGTTGTGCCTAGACGCATACAGGTCCAAGGCGAGGAAATGCCTCGGCGGGCCATCGATCAACTTGCGAACTCCGATAGTGCGGTTCTTTGGCATGGCGGTTTCTGGCGTCCAGATGTTCTTCTGAATGGACGCATAGCCAGCGCTTCAAAAACTGTTCCTTCACTAAGTTTGCAACGCGCTTTTCAAACCCAAATCAAGCGACATTTTTCCCGCATCGGGGCCTTCTATGTTGGTGAGGAGGCCGCTCGCTTGCTGGACAGCGGCGCTCGTCTTACTATGTCAGCGCAATCGCCACCGGATTTCGACTTAACCCGAAATGAATGATTCGTTGAAAAATTTTGAAACATGGATTGATATTGCGCTGGCAAGTGGTGCCCCTTGTGCCATCGCAGCGTTCAACTTCAATATCTATGAAGAGCAGGGCGCATTCTCAGTTGAACTTGTCGGAGCGCCTTCGTTTGATGAAGAGGACCCTGATTGGGCCTGTGACGATGTCTTGAACTCGGAAGCGCAAAGGTTTTACGTTCCAATCCAATCTGGCTGCACCGCATGGCATTCCGCATTGGCGTTGGTCCAGGAGTGGCTAGTTGCGTATCTTGCGTCTGGTTCTGCAGGCGCAGCGCGCCTCAGGGAATCCGAGGCGGTAGCCGTCGGTTTTGTCGATGGCGATCTGGAGATCGTTTGGCGAAAAGACGAAGCATCCGATTAGCGGCGTCCCAACCCAATTCAGGGATGTCTGGGCGTTGTGCGATGTTTTTAAGAGCGAGGATGGCGCCCTTTGCACGGGTTTACGTCGTTACAAAGAGGCCATGCAGGAAGCGGGGCGTGTTGAGCCCAATCCTGAATTCTAGGATCGGTCACGCCATCGTGCCGTCCCTAGGGGCGGCACGATGGCGGTAGTGCTGCGATCTTAATGGACTGCCTGGTCGTGCGGCACAGTGACGGTCGCGGTCCGCTGCGTCACATTTCCAGCCTTGTCAGTGGCCGAATACGTAACGGTATAGACGCGATCCCTCTCCGCGCGTACGCTGAAGGTGGTGGCCGGGGTTCCGAACTCCGCCTGGACATCACCCTTGCCGCTGTCCGGCTTGTTGCTGGTGATGTTGGCCAGGATCACGGACTCGAGGCCGGATCCGCCGTCAGCGGCGTTCAGGACTGCATTGATCGGCACCATCATGTGGTTGGGTGGCCAGATCTCGCTCTTGTCCAGCGCTACCGACAGCGTCGGCAAGGTCTTGTCGACTTTGAACTCAATCGTCTTGACCTGCTCCACATTGCCAGCCTGGTCGCGCGTGCGGTAGCCCAGCGTGTAGCTGCCTTCGCCGAAGGTGATTGCGTCGCCTGTGCCGACCGCCCATGCGCCGCCGTTGACCTGGTATTCCGTGGTCAATGCGCCACCATAGGCCCCCGGACTTACCGCAAGGGTCACCGAAACATCTGTCGTGTACCAGCTGTTCCTGCCATTCGGCGACGCCGGGCTGAGGGCCACATTGGTTATCGGTACCTCCTTGTAGATGTTGTTGACAACGATGCTGGTCACGTTCGACATATTGCCGACGGCGTCACTGGCGCGAGCAAATACCGTGGTGTCGCTGGCGACGTGGATTGCGGCGGTGTAAGGCATCCATTCGCCACCGCCTGACATGTACTCCTTGACCGCTGCATCGTCCGGATAGGTAATGGTCACGGTTACGTCCTGGTTGGTCGGGGCGGTGGTGTCGACCGTCAGCACGGCGTTCACTGGAGGGATGCGGTCGATGTTGGCCACTGCATACTGCGTTACGTTGGACAGGTTACCCGCCGCATCGGCCGCGCGCGCGAACAGGATGCCGTTATTGGACATCAGTATCGGAGCGCCGTATGCAGTCCATACGCCGTCTTCGCCAAGCTTGTACTCTCTCGTGGCAGCATCGGCAGGGAAGACGATAGTGACCGTCACGTCCTTGTTGGTCGGAATGGTGATGTCTGCAGCGAACTGCGCATCCGCTGGTGCGGCTCGGTCGATGTTGGTGACGGCGTAGCTGGTGACAGGCGATACATTGCCGACGGAATCCACGCTTTGGGCGTAGACGGTGGCGTTGTCGGTGACGGTCACCGGCCCGGCATACGTCGCCCAGGCGCCGTTGTCGCCGATCCGATACTGGCGCAGCACCACATTGTCAGGATAGGTGATGCTGATGGTGACATTGCCTTGCGTTGGATCGGTGATGCTGGGGACGAAGCTCGCGCCGGATGGCGGTACCTTGTTGATATTGCCGATCGTGAGGCTGGCGATGGCCGACACGTTGGCAGCGGCGTCCGCGCTGCGTGCGTAGACCACGGTGTTGCCGGTTACGACGACAGGAGCGCTGTAAGCGGTCCAGGCGCCACCGTCGCCAACCTTGAATTCGCGGACCACGGCATCGGTTGGGTAGTAGATCGTCACGGTGACGTTCTGGTTGGTCGGGGCGGTAACGTCCGCGTACAGGCCGGCGACGACAGGCGGGGTCTTGTCCAGCGATACCGTTGCGGTGTGTTTCTGCTCGACGTTGCCGGCCCAGTCCACGCTCCAGTAAGCCAGGGTGTGCGGGCCATCGGCGGGGACGCGGATGCTGGTGCCGCTTTGCTGGGCGCCGCCGTCGATGGTGAAGTAGGTCGCTTGCACGCCCGAGCCGACGTCGGTAGCGCTCAGGGTGATGGTCGTGTCCTGGCCGACGGTGACGCCAGGTGCATCGGACTGGGTAAGGGGCGCGGTGGTATCAGCGCCGTGCAGCGAACCGTGCAGGCGAACTTCCGCCAGGTTGCCGCACCAGCTATTGCCGTTGAAGATGCGGATATAGCGGTAAGGAACGGCACTGGCCACGGCGAGGTTCTGCCAGTCCTGCGTTTGCGCGCCGCCGCCGGTAAGGTTGGTCCAGGCGGTGCCGTCATTGGAACCCTGGAAAACTACGCCTTTCGCGCGGAGCGTCTGGTCCTGCCGTGCCAGCATTTCAACACTGGTCAGGTTGACCTGGTTGCCGGACTTGAAGTCGAAGATGATGTAGCTGCCCACACAGCTGTTGTTGCTGCCGATGCGGAAGTCCGAGAACGTGCCGGTATTGCTGTCGAACAGGGCATCGACGGCCGTCCTGGTACCGGCGGCGCTATGGTAGGAAGTCTGGGACGAATCGATCAGCGTGGCAATGGTGGAGATGTTGCGGATCACATCGGATTCGTCGACCACATAAAGGCTGCTGCCATCGGTGGTCGCATTGGACGGGAAACCGGCGCTGCCATCCTGTTGCTGGTAGTTGATGGCAAAGGCCACGCTGCCTGGCGCTACGTCCGGCGGCAGCACTGCGGTGGCAGTGAAGTTGATGTTGTCCGTCGTTCCAACCGTCGCTGCCTGGCCCTGGATGGTGACGCTGGCATTGCTGATTGGCGCCTTGGCCGAGAACTTCAGGGTCACCGTATTGCCGGCGACCACGCGTTTGTTCAACACAGCTGCGGGGCTGAGCGATTGTGTGGACGTGATCGATGCCGTCGCAATCTGCGCGGTCGATTTGGTCACACCGTACAGGCGCAGTTCCGCCATGTTGCCGTACCAGTTGCCACCGTTGTAGACGCGCAGGTAGCGGTAAGGGGTATTGCTATTGGCCGTCAACGTTTGCCAGTCGGCGTTGTTGCCGGCGGCATTCGTGATCGTGGTCCAGCTGTTGTTGTCGTTCGAACCCTGGACAACGGTGCCGTTGATGCGGCCCACCTGGTCCTGCCTGGCGAGCACTTCGACACGCGACAGCTCGACGGTGCCGCCGCCACGGAAGTCGAATTCGACCCAGCCGCCGTAGCCGCTGCCACTGACGCGATAATCGGTGGCCGAACTGATGTTGCTGTCGAACAGAAGGTTGGCGGCGGAAATCGCATCGGCTGCATTGCGGCCGCTCGAGTCGGTCACGGCGGCAATGGTCGTGACGTCGCTGATCAGGCCAGTCAGGTCGGCGACGCTGAGCGAGCTGCCATCGGTGGTAAAGAAGGTCGGTTCGGCGTCGACGCCGGCGGCCGTCTTGTAATTCAACTGGAAGCTTACTTTGCCATAAGGCGCTGCAGTGTTGGCGACCCAGCTGGCGGTCCAGTTCAAGTTGTCCGTGGTCGTGACGGTGGCGGGCTGGCCCTGGATTGTCACGACAACGCTGTTGATCGGAGCGGTCGATACGAATTTCAGCTTGACGATGTTACCCGGTACGATGCGGTTGCGCAGGGCCTGGTCGGAACTCATGGTCACCGACGACAGCTGGTTCACCGTTTCGTAGCGCGTGCCGAAAATATGGAATTCGCCCAGCTCCAGCATGCTGCTGGAAGGTTCGATCATGGCGATCTTGAAGAATCGGTAGCGCTGGTTCTGCAGGTCGCTCTCGACCTGCAGGTTCTGCATGTCCTCCGTCACCACCGTCATGGCCGGCGTCAGGCGGGTCCAGGTGCTGTTGTCGTTGGAGCCGTACACCGTGGTGCCGCCGATCCGCTCGGGGAAACTGGTGCGCACCTGCAGGCCAAAGGCGGTCGGCGCGACCTTGAAGCTGGGGCCGAAGTCCAGGGTATGGGTCTGGTTCTGCGCCAGGTAGTACCCGACAAAGGAGTCGGGGGTGTTGTCCAGCGCATTCGGTACCTGGCTGCCAAACGTGGAGGAGGCCAGCATGTTCTTGTAGTTCAAGCTGCCATCGCCGATCACTGGCGACATCTGCTGCAGGCCGGCGACGGCCGAGCGCAAGGTGGCCAGCTTCTGGAAAAACACGTCGTCGCTCGCGCTGGCAACGACGCTCTCGATGTCGTTGTAGGCGGCCAGGTAGGTCGCCAGGGTCGAACTGACGTAAGGCAGGCTGGCGTTGTAACTCGCAATGACGGCATTGATGGTTGCCTGGCGATCGGTGCCCACAATCACGGTGGCGCGCTTGCTGGTGACGCTGGTGCCATCCCACACCGAGACGACGAAGGTGTAGGTGCCAGCCTGGGTTGGCTGCCACGAAAATGCGCCCGTGCTGGCGTTGAAGCTGGCCCCTGGTGGCGGATTGTCGATGCGGTAGCTCAGCGTGGCCGATGCGTTGGAATCGGTCGCGCCGAAGTTGGCGGTCACGGCCTGGCCGGCGCCGGCATAGGTGTACAGCTCCAGGTCGGCGTTCCCGCCTGTGAAGGTGGCCTGGCTGAGGGTGTTGCCGTTGACGTTGATGTAGTCAATATCGACCGTGGTGCCGGCACCGACGATCGTGACCGGCAGGAAATCGCCCAGAGAACCAGCGTAATGCACATACATCCACTGGCCATTGGTGTTCGGCAGCTGGATCGAGGTGCCGAAAGCCTGCATGGTGGCGATGCCATTGGTGCGTACCTTGAATGCGAGGTCGCTGGTGCCGTAGCCATAGCCGTAGACCGCGAACTTGCTGCCTTCCGGAGTGGCCGTGGTCTCGATGTAGGAGGAAGTAGCGTCGGTCTTGACGACCGAGTTGCCATCGAGCGGGGTGAAGCGCGTCTCTACTTCACGATAGGGGTTGGTGATGGTCTTGACCAGGTACTTGCTGCCTTCGCTCGCTGCGGCGGCCGGAATGAAAATCCAGAAGTCGCCGCCGCCGTCGCCGCCATCCCAGTTGTAGATGGTGCGGTTGGCGAAGATGCGCGTAAAGTTTGGCGCTACCTGCTCCATGTTCGCGCCGCGCTTGTAGGTGTAGTAGTAAAACAGTTCCCAGGTATTCTGGGTCAGGCGGCCGCGATAGCTCTCGGCCACGTCGCGGTAGACGACGGTCGGGCTGCCGTAGGCGTCAGTATGCGACGCAGTCGGAACCCAGGGAATCTCGTAGCCTTGCATATAGGTGCCGAACAGCTCGGCCGCCTGCAGGATGCGGTCGCCCAGGAATTCGTAAGGGCCGACGGCTTCGGGCGCGGTGGACGGCGTTCCTTCCACCGGATCGACCTTGGTCCCCTGGGCCATCATGAAGCGTGCCAGGATCTGCGCATTGGTGATGTCGCCGGCGCCGTGGGCCTGGTCGCGCCCCATCTCCACGTGCTGCACGGCGGGGGTGACTTCCTCGCCGGTCAGGTCGTTCCTTGTCACCAGGCGGAAGAGGGCCTTGATGGCACCATTCTGTCCCTGGTCGGTGGCCGTCTTGTTTACGGTGAACCACTCAACCGCTTCATCGTATTTGGCGCGGTTGCCGGTAAAGATCCAGCCCGACATCGCACCGATGGTGGTGTACAGGTGCTGGTTCATGAAGTGGTCGTTGCTGCTGTCATCGGTATAGATGGTGGGCAGCATGAAGCTGTTCACGAAATTGTTGGTGTCGTCTTCCGTCCACGCCAGCGAAGCGCTCTGGTAGCTGGTGTAGCGCAGGATTTCTGCGGCCCCCACCATACGTTGCAGCGGAATGCCAGTGTGGATGTGCGCGTCCGTGTAGTAGGCGAACTGGCTTGGATCCATCTGCGCGTACAGGCGGATGATGCGCAGTGCGTTGGCGCGATAAGTCTCGTTGCCCGTTACGTAGTACAGGATGGCCTGGGTGTAGGCGGTCAGCGCATCGGTGACGAAAAGCGATTCCACGCCCTGGCTGTTCAGGCCGTAGTAGCGCGGTTTGCTTGGATCGGATCCGTTGACGTTCTTGATGGTTGGATTGGTCGATGCTGCGCCCGACAGCAGCATCTGGTTGAAGTAGGTATTCCACGGCTCCTTTTGCGCCCGGACCTGCGTGCGCATGTTTTCCAGCACATTCTTGGTCAGGCCGACACCGGGATGTTTGAAGCCGCTT
>Ga0209257_1002443_pt1 | contig 18467 bp, 22 predicted proteins | sample AraplaCvi_mCL_r2_FD_184277 | JGI IMG/M metagenome (GOLD analysis project Ga0209257, IMG submission 184277) | Arabidopsis root microbial communities from North Carolina, USA - plate scrape MF_Cvi_mCL_r2 (SPAdes) (version 2) | ecosystem: Host-associated > Plants > Roots > Endosphere | place: USA...
TGGGGTCGAGAAAATTCAACCCACTGAAATCTCGGGAGTTTGTTCGCTATCCGCCGAGCATAAGCGGTCGGGGACATGCACTCACGGCAGGGCGTCGCGGATTGACCCACGGCCACGGGGTGAGTGCGTGTCCCCACGTCGTCCACGGCGTCATGAGACTTCAACGCCGGACTCAGCGGATCCGTTGGGGACACGCACTCACGGCTAGCGCCCTGCAAACCGGCCGGCGCCTTGTTGTGAGTGCATGTCCCCGGCCGTCCTCAGTGCAGCTTCAGCCGTCCCGCCACGCGCTGTTGCAGCAGGCGCGCCAGGGCCAGGACGATGGTCTTGGGCGTGCCCATGATCGCCCGGTGGTGGTCGAGATGCAGCGAGATATAGGCCCACTTGGCGATCAGGCCCTCGACGAAGAAGTTCGGCCCGCCCAGGCCGCCCATCAACGCCCCGACGCCCTTGTTCTCGCCCAGCGACAGCAGCGAGCCGAAGTCGCGATAGACGAACGGCGCCTCGACCCGGCGCTGGCCCAGGCGGGCGATCAGGGCCTTGGCCAGGTAGCTGGCCTGCTGGTGAGCGGCCTGGGCGCGGGCGGGGATGATCCGCCCTTCCTTGCCCGCCGTGCCGATCCAGGGCGCGGCGGCGCAGTCGCCCAGCGCCCAGACGTCGGGCGCGGAGGTCTCCAGCCGCTCGTTGACCACGAACTGGTTGGTCCTGTTGATCTCCAGCCCGTAGCCGGCGTTGGTCGGGGCGGCCTTGACCCCGGCGGCCCAGACGATCAGGTCGGCCGGGATGTCGCCCTGGCTGGTCTCCAGCCGGTCGGCGTGGACGGCCACCACCTTGGCCCCGGTGTGGACCCGCACGCCCTTGCGCTCCAGGGCGACCGTGGCCTGGTCGGAAATCTTCTCGGGCAGGCCGCCCAGGATGCGCGGCGCGGCCTCGACGATGGCGATGTCCAGGCGGAAGCGCTGCTCGGAGCCCAGGCTGCCCAGCAGTTCGCGATGGGCCTCGATCAGCTCGGCCGACAGCTCCACTCCGGTGGCCCCGCCGCCGACGATGGCCACGCTCATGCTCTTCTCGGTCGAGAACGAGGCCTTCATGAAGGCGGCCAGCAGGCGGGTGTGGAAGGCCTCGGCGTCCTCGGTGCGCTCCAGCAGGTGGGCCTGATCGGCGCCAGGGGTGCCGAACAGGTTGGAGCCGCTGCCGATCGCCAGCACGCCCCAGCTGAAGGTGACGCCGCGCTCGGGGACCAGCACCTTGCCGGCTTCGGCCAGGATGGGCTTGAGGCTCAGGCGCTTGGCGACGGGGTCGAAGCTGTCCAGGTCGCCCAGCAGGAAGCTGAAATGGTTGGCGCGGCCCAGGATCGAATAGGACAGGCCCTCCTGGTGGGTGTCCAGCGTGCCGGCCGCCACCTCGTGCAGGGTCGGCTTCCAGATGTGGAAGCTGGAGCGGTCGATCAGCAGCACCCGCTCCTTGCCCGCCTTGGGGCCCAGCTTGCGTCCCAGCCGCGCCGCCAGCTCCAGCCCGCCGGCTCCGCCGCCGACGATGACGATGTCGTAGTGCATGCCCGCCATCCAGAAATTCCTCAGATGGTGAATATATAGGGGTGAAGGCGAGCCGTGTCAGGCCAGGTTGAGCTGCCAGGACACGCCGAACCGGTCGTTGACCCAGGCGAAGCGCCGGCTGAAGCCATAATCGCCCGGCGGCATCAGCTCGGCTCCGCCCTCGCCCAGGGCTGCGGCGAGCCGCGCGAGCTCATCCTCGGACTGGCAATCGACGAACAGGGACGAGGCGGGCGTGAAGTCGAAGGCGTGCCTGACGAAGCTGTCGGAGCAGAAGACCTCCTGGCCGCCGATCCGGAAGCGGGCGCGGATCACCGTGCCTTCGGGACCGGGGCCGACGGGGCCGTAGCGCTCGACCTCGAGGATTTCGCCGTCGGGGAAGAGCGAGACGTAGAAGGTCATCGCCGCTTCGGCGTCCCGCGCCTGAAACATCAGGAACGGCCGTATGGTCTGGCTCACCGTCGCTCTCTCCCGGAACGCTGTTCCGCGTAGAATGACGGTGAGTTGTCCAAGACCGCAAGCCTCGTGGTACCGGTAACGCGTGGTTACCGGGGCCAAGGCCTACGGGATCGGGTTCATTTCCAGGCGCTTGTCCAGATAGTCGCCGACGCTCTTCTCGACGCTGGGCAGGTGTTCGGCCCAGAAGTGGGTGGCCTTGTCGACGACCTCGTAGTCGATGACGATGCCCTTCTGGGTGCGCAGCTTGGAGACCACGCGCTCGACCTCGACCGGCGGCACGACGGTGTCGGCCGCGCCGGTCAGGATCAGGCCCGAGGCCGGGCAGGGGGCCAGGAAGCTGAAGTCGTACATGTTGGTCGGCGGCGACACCGAGATGAAGCCGTCGGTTTCCGGACGGCGCATCAGCAGCTGCATGCCGATATAGGCGCCGAAGCTGTAGCCGGCGACCCAGGTCTGGGCGGCGGCGGGGTTGTTGGACTGCAGCCAGTCCAGGGCCGTGGCCGCGTCGGCCAGCTCGCCGATGCCGCTGTCGAACTCGCCCTGGCTGCGGCCCACGCCGCGGAAGTTGAAGCGCAGGGTCGCGAAACCGCGCTTCATGAACAGGTGGTACAGCTGCACCGAGACCGGATGGTTCATGTGGCCGCCCGCCTTGGGGTGCGGGTGCAGGATCAGCGCGATCGGGGCGTTGTCGGTCTTGCCCGGGGAATAGCGGCCTTCGATGCGGCCCGAAGCTCCGGTCAAAATCACGTCAGGCATTCAAGGTCCCTATCCAAAAAGGGGCGACGGGGCCGTCTCCTTCCGCCCTGAGGAGCGAAGGAATACTTGACCACTGCGCTTGGTCTTCCTAAATCCGCACCGCGCGCCTTGGTCTTTCGTCAGAGCCTCGGGCGCGAAGTCGCGGCTTGTAGCACACGCCTAAGCCGATGCGCGGGGAATCCGCAAGGAGATAAGGCGCATGCGCCTGAGCACCAAGGGACGCTACGCGGTGATGGCCATGACCGACCTGGCCCGTCGCCAGGATCAGGCGGAGGGCCGCGCCGTGGCCCTGGCCGAGATCGCCGCCCGCCAACAGATCTCGCTGTCCTATCTCGAGCAGCTGTTCGCCCGCCTGCGCCGCAAGGGGCTGGTGGTCAGCGCCCGGGGCCCCGGCGGCGGCTACCGCCTGGCCCGCGAGGCCCGCGACACCGCCATCGCCGACATCGTCCTGGCCGTGGACGAACCCCTGCGCGCCACCCGCTGCGGCGTCGCCAAGGGCAAGTCCGGCGCCAAGGGCTGCATGGCCGGCGGCGCCCAGTGCCTGACCCACGACCTGTGGGAGGAGATGGGCCGCCAGATCCACGGCTACCTGGCCAGCGTGTCGATCGCCGACGTGCTGGACGGCAAGCTAAAGGCGCGAGTCCAGAAGGACAAGGCAGGGGAGATGGCGGCGGCGTGAGCAAGCCCTCGATCTATCTCGACTACAACGCCACCGCCCCGATCCGTCCCGAGGCGCGGGACGCGGTGCTGCGCGCCTTCGAGACCGCCGGAAATCCCTCGTCGGTGCACGCCAGCGGCCGGGCCGCCCGCGACATCGTCGAGACCGCCCGCGCCCAGGTTGCCGCCCTGGTCGGGGTGGTGGCCGGCTCGGTCACCTTCGTCAGCGGCGGCACGGAAGCCAATGCCCTGGCCATCGGCAGCGCCGCCTTCGCCGGCTTCAACCGCATCATCGTCAGCGAGGGCGAGCACGACGCCGTGCTGGAAACCGCCGCCGCCTCGGGCCTGCAGGTCCTGAAGATGCCGCTGGACGCCGACGGCGTCGCTCGCCTGGACTGGCTGGAGGAAGCCCTCAGCGACGAGGGCCGGGCCCTGGTCTGCCTGATGCTGGCCAACAACGAGACCGGCGTGATCCAACCGGTCGCCGAGGCTGCGGCCCTGGTCCGCGCCGCCGACGGCTGGCTGCACGTCGACGCCGTCCAGGCGGCCGGCAAGATCGCCGTCGACTTTTCCGCCCTGGGCGCCGACACGATGGCGCTGTCAGCCCACAAGCTGGGCGGGCCGCAGGGCGTGGGGGCGCTGGTGGCCGGCACGCGCGCCACGATCGTGCGCCAGCAGCACGGCGGCGGCCAGGAGCGCGGCCGCCGAGCCGGCACCGAGAACGTCGCCGGGATCGCCGGCTTCGGCGCGGCGGCCGAGGCGGCGGCTCGTGACTTGCCCGCGATGGCCAATCAGGGCACATGGCGCGACGCCTTGGCCGAACGGGTCAAGGCCGCTGGCGCGGTCGTGCTCGGGGAGGGCGCGGCTCGCCTGCCTCAAACCCTGTGTCTGGCGGCCGAGGGCTTCGCCTCGCAGATCCAGGTGATGAACCTGGACCTGGCCGGGGTGATGGTCAGCGCCGGCAGCGCCTGCTCGTCGGGCAAGGTCAAGGCCAGCCGCGTGGTGGAGGCCATGGGCCGGGCGGACCTGGCCCCGTTCGCCCTGCGCGTCAGCGGCGGCTGGGCCTCGAGCGAGCAAGACTGGATTTCCTGCGGCGACGCCTGGCTCGCCGCCTATTCGCGTATCGGCGCCCGGCGCCGGGAGGTGGCGTAGTGGCCGCGGTCAAAGAGACCATTGATACCGTCGCGTCGCTCGAAAAGTACGAGCACGGCTTCACGACCGATATCGAGCAGGAGTTCGCCCCCAAGGGCCTCTCCGAGGACATCGTGCGCTTCATCTCCGAGAAGAAGAACGAGCCCCAGTGGATGCTGGACTGGCGGCTGGAGGCCTATCGCCGCTGGCTGGAGCTGGAGGAGCCGACCTGGGCCAATGTCGACTTCCCCAAGATCGACTACCAGGACAGCTATTACTACGCCGCCCCCTCGACCAAGGCCGGGCCCAAGAGCCTGGACGAGGTGGATCCCGAGATCCTGGCCGTCTACGAGAAGCTGGGCATCCCGCTGAAGGAGCAGGCCGTGCTGGCCGGCGTCGAGGGCGCGCCGCGCTACGCGGTGGACGCGGTGTTCGACAGCGTCAGCGTGGTCACCACCTTCAAGAAGGAACTGGCGGCGGTCGGGGTGATCTTCTGCTCGATGAGCGAGGCGATCCGCGAGCATCCGGAACTGGTGCGCCAGTACCTCGGCTCGGTCGTGCCCACCTCCGACAACTATTTCGCCTGCCTCAACAGCGCGGTCTTCAGCGACGGCTCTTTCGTCTACATCCCGCCGGGCGTGCGCTGCCCGATGGAGCTATCGACCTATTTCCGCATCAACGCCAAGGACAGCGGCCAGTTCGAGCGCACCCTGATCATCGCCGACAAGGGCGCCTACTGCTCGTACCTGGAGGGCTGCACGGCCCCGATGCGCGACGAGAACCAACTGCATGCCGCCGTGGTCGAGCTGGTGCTGCTTGACGACGCCGAGATCAAGTATTCCACGGTCCAGAACTGGTATCCGGGCGATCCGGAGACGGGGAAGGGCGGCATCTACAACTTCGTCACCAAGCGCGCCGACTGCCGCGGCGACCGCTCCAAGGTGTCGTGGACCCAGGTCGAGACCGGCTCGGCCATCACCTGGAAATATCCGTCCTGCGTGCTGCGCGGCGAGGGCTCGTCGGGCGAGTTCTACTCGATCGCCGTGACCAACGGCCACCAGCAGGCCGACACCGGCACCAAGATGATCCACCTGGGGGCCAACACCCGCTCGCGGATCGTCGCCAAGGGCATCAGCGCCGGCAAGTCGACCAGCACCTATCGCGGCCTGGTCTCGGCCCACCCCAAGGCCAAGGGCGCGCGCAACTTCACCCAGTGCGACAGCTTGCTGATCGGCAAGACCTGCGCCGCCCACACCGTCCCGTACATCGAGGCTCGCAACGGCCATTCGGTGTTCGAGCACGAGGCCACCACCACCCGCCTGTCGGACGACCAACTTTTCTATTGCCAGCAGCGCGGGCTGTCGCAGGAAGAGGCCGTGGCCCTGCTGGTCAACGGCTTCGTCAAGGACGTGCTGCAGCAGCTGCCGATGGAGTTCGCCGTCGAGGCCCAGAAGCTGGTGGCGATCTCGCTGGAAGGCTCGGTGGGATGACGACCGTCACCCTCTATCGACCCGTCGGTACGGAAGAGCTGAAGCTGATCGAGGCGTCCGGCTGGAAGGCGTTCCCGCCGCGGCTGCCCGAGCAGCCGATCTTCTATCCGGTGACCAACGAAGCCTACGCCGCCCAGATCGCCCGCGACTGGAACGCCGTGCACAATCAGGACAAGCGCGGCTACGTCACACGGTTCACGGTCTCGGCCGACTTCCTGGCGCCCTTCGACAAGAAGATCGTCGGAGGACGCGAGCACGAGGAATACTGGATCCCGGCCGAGGATTTGCCGCTGTTCAACGCGGCGATCGAGGGGCAGATCGAGGTCGTTGCGACCTATGTCGGCAACGAGCGCTTTGGCCTGGACAGCGAGCAATACGAATACGCGCGACGACTTGCCTATGAAGCCGTCCACGGCGCCTGGGCGGGGTCCTCTAGGATCATCGCGGACAGCCGAGCCTTCCTAGAAGGCGAAATTGTCGAAGCAGAGGATCAACGTCGCATCCTCACCGATCTTCTGAAGCTTGCTGCGGAAGATCCAAGTCACGAGTGGGAAGTCCCAACTCTGACGGGCTACTCAACGAGCTACGCCGTCGCGGCTCTGAATAAGATCAATGAGACCCATGCTTAATATCCAGAACCTCCACGCCAACGTCGGCGACAAACCCATCCTCAAGGGCGTCACGCTCGACGTGCCGGCTGGGCAGGTGCACGCCATCATGGGGCCGAACGGGGCGGGCAAATCGACCCTGTCGTACGTGCTGAGCGGCCGGGGCGGCTACGAAGTGACTGAGGGCTCGGCGACGCTGAACGGCGAGGACCTGCTGGCGCTGGAGCCCAACGAGCGGGCCGCCAAGGGCGTGTTCCTGTCGTTCCAGTATCCGCTGGAGATCCCGGGCGTGCCGGCCCTGACCTTCATCCGCACCGCGCTGAACGCCCAGCGCCGGGCGCGCGGCGAGGACGAGATCGCCGCCCCGGCCTTCCTGAAGCTGGCCAAGGAAAAGGCCGCGGCGCTGAAGATCGACTTCGACATGCTCAAGCGCGGCCTGAACGTCGGCTTCTCGGGCGGCGAGAAGAAGCGGATGGAAATCCTGCAGATGGCGATGCTGTCGCCGAAGTTCCTGATCCTGGACGAGACGGACTCGGGCCTGGACATCGACGCCCTGAAGATCGTCTCGGAAGGCGTCAACGCCCTGCGCGCCCCCGATCGCGGCATGCTGGTCATCACCCACTACCAGCGCCTGCTGGACTATATCAAACCCGACCGCGTCCACGTGCTGGCCGCCGGCCGCATCGTCGCCTCGGGCGGCCCGGAGCTGGCCTTGCAGCTCGAGGCCGAGGGGTATGACAAGTACACGGTGGCGGCGTGATGACGGTCGCACGGCATAGATCCTCTCCCTCCGGGGGAGGTGGCCCGAAGGGCCGGAGGGGGACCGCCGCGCCGACCCCCTCAGTCGCTTCGCGACAGCTCCCCCAGAGGGGGAGCATCTTCCGATGACCCTCGCCTCCGCCCTCAAGACCGGCGACCTGACCCAGCTGCCGTCGCGGCGCGACGAGGACTGGCGCTGGACCGACCTGCGCGGCCTGATCCGCCAGGTTCCGCCGGCGTCCCCGGCTTTCGACGGCGACGTCGCCAAGGGTCCGTTCGACGGCCTGGCCGCCGACGAGATCCTGTTCGTCAACGGCCGCCAGCGCCATGCCGCCGCGATCGGCGCGGGCGAGGTGGTGGCCCTGCGCTTCGTCTCGGCCAGCGAGGGGACGGCCCACGCCGCCGCCTACGCCATCGTCGTCGAGCCCGATACCACCCTGGTCCTGCTGGAAAGCCACGAGGGCCAGGCCGGCGGCTATTTCTCCGACGTGACCCTGGACATCGCGGTGGGCGAGGGCGCCCGTGTCGAGCGGATCGTACTGGTCGACGACCATGCCGAGGCCATCGACGTGGTCACCGCCGAGGTCGACCTCGCCCCCGGCGCGACCTTCAACCAGACCGTCCTGACCGCCGGCGCCCGTCGCCAGCGGATCGAGACCCGGGTCAACCACCCCGGCGCCCACGCCAGCGTGCGCCTCGACGGCGTCTACGCGCTGGTCAACCAGCGCCATGCCGACCAGACCACGGTCGTCACCCACGGCGGCGTCGACGGCGTCACCAGCCAGCTGACCAAGGGCGTCGTCGACGACCAGGCGCGCGGCGTCTTCCAGGGCCGGATCATCGTCCAGCCCGGCGCCGACCAGACCGACGCCCGCATGGGCCATCACGCCCTGATCCTGTCGGACAAGGCCGAGGTCGACGCCAAGCCCGAGCTGCTGATCTTCGCCGACGACGTCGCCTGCGCCCATGGCGCCACGATCGGCGCCCTGGACGACGAGCAGATCTTCTACGCCCGCCAGCGCGGCATTCCCGAGATCGAGGCGAAGGCCATGCTGACCCAGGCCTTCCTGGGCGAGGTGGTCGAGCGCATCGAGCACGAGGGCGCGCGGGACGTCGCCGTCGCCTGGGTCGCGGCCCGGCTGGGGAGGGCGGTCTGATGGCGTTCGACGCCCCCTTCGACGTCGAGGCGATCCGCGCCCAGTTCCCGATCCTGGCCCGCCAGGTGCACGGCAGGCCGCTGGTCTATCTGGACAGCGCCGCCAGCGCCCAGAAGCCGGACGCCGTGCTCGACGCCATGACCGGCCTGGCCCGCACCAGCTACGCCAACGTCCACCGCGGCCTGCACACCTTGGCCAACGAAACGACGCAAGCCTATGAAGCCGCGCGGGAGACCGTGGCGAGGTTCATCAACGCCCAGCCGTCGGAAGTCGTCTGGACCAAGAGCGCCACCGAGGGCGTCAACTTGGTGGCAGACACCTTTGGCCGTTCGCTGAAGGCCGGCGACGAGATCGTCCTGTCGGAAATGGAGCACCACGCCAACATCGTGCCGTGGCACTTCCTGCGCGAACGCTACGGCGTGGTCCTGAAGTTCGTCCCCGTCACCGACGACGGCCGGCTGGACATGGAGGCCTACAAGGGCCTGCTGTCCGAGCGCACCAGGATGGTGGCCATCAGCCACATGTCGAACGTGCTGGGCACCATCAACGACGCCGCCGAGATCGTCCGCCTGGCCCACGCGGCCGGCGCCCTGACGCTGCTCGACGGCTGCCAGGCCATCGTCCACAGCAAGGTCGACGTGAAGGCCCTGGACGTCGATTTCTACGTCTTCTCCGGCCACAAGCTGTACGGCCCCACGGGTATCGGCGTGCTGTACGGCAAGGCCGAGCGCCTGGCGGCCCTGCCGCCGTACCAGGGCGGCGGCGAGATGATCGGCTCGGTGTCGCTGGAAACCGTCACCTACGCCGACCCGCCGCACCGGTTCGAGGCCGGCACGCCGGCGATCCTCGAGGCCGTCGGCCTGGGCGCGGCGATCGAATGGCTCGGCGCCATCGACCGCGACGCGGCCCTGGCCCACGAGCACGCCCTCTACCAGCGGGTCGTCGACCAGCTGGACGGCGTCAACGGCGTGCGGATCCTGGGCACGGCCCCCGGCAAGGGCGCGGTGCTGAGCTTCGTGGTCGAGGGCGCCCACGCCCACGACGTGGCCCAGGTGCTGGACCGCTACGGCGTGGCCGTCCGCGCCGGCACCCATTGCGCCGAGCCCCTGATGAAGCGGTTTGGCCTCACGTCGAGCGCCCGCGCTTCCTTCGCCCTATATAACACCCTGGACGAGGCCGACGCGTTCGTGAGCGCGCTGGCCAAGGCCCGCAGTTTCTTCAGTTGAGCGACATGACCGAGCAACCCGCATCCGTGGTAACCCCGTCCGCGATCCCTCAAGCCGAGCTCGACAAGCTGACCGACCAGCTGATCGAGAAGCTGAAGACGGTGTTCGACCCGGAAATCCCGGTCGACATCTACGAGCTGGGCCTGATCTACAAGGTGGACGTCAGCGACGACAAGGACGTGGCCATCGACATGACCCTGACCGCCCCGGGCTGCCCGGTGGCCGGGGAAATGCCGGGCTGGGTCAAGGACGCGGTCATGGAGATCCCGGAGATCAAGTCGTGCCACGTCGACCTGGTGTTCGAGCCGCCGTGGGACCCCTCGCGGATGAGCGACGAGGCCAAGCTGCAACTGAACATGTTCTGATCGGTTCGAATCCCATGGAAACCGCCGTCACTCCGCGCGTTCGTCGCCCCCGTCCCAAGGTCGTCACCCTGACCCCGGCCGCCGCCGCGCGGGTCAAGGAGATCATGGACCGGGCCGATAAGCCCTATGCGGGCCTGCGGGTGGGCGTGAAGAACGGCGGCTGCGCGGGTTCGGAATACATCTTCGAATACGCCGCCGAGAAGGGGCCGATCGACGAGGTCGTCGAGGACCAGGGCGTGACCATCCTGATCGACCCCAAGGCCGTGCTGTTCCTGATCGGCACCACAATCGACTACGAGACCACCAAGCTGTCGTCGAAGTTCGTGTTCAACAATCCCAACGAGACCGACGCTTGCGGCTGCGGCGAGAGCGTGACGATCCAGCCGGCCGCGGAGGCTCTCGACTGATGCTGACCAGGACGCCCGCCTGCGTGGAATGCGGCCTGGCCTGGGGCGCGCCGGCCTTCCGCCACGAGGACCACAGCCCGCTGTACTGGTCGGACACGGGGATCCTGTGCTCGACCGGTTGCGCGACGAAGCATTTCGACCGGCGTCGTGAGGATGGGACGTTCGTGCCCGTCCCGGCGGAGTGCCCGGTCGAGTTTTAACGCCTCAGCCTAGCCGCCCAACAACTGCCGTGCCACCGCAGTAGCCACGACAGCAAAGACCACGAACGGTAGCGCCGAACTGGCCGCCACCAAGCGAGGCTGGCGCATCACGCCGCCGGCTACACAGCCCAAAGCCGCGATGAGGAGGCCAACCGGCAGGCCCAAAGCCCAGTACATGTACGTGTAGACTCCTGTCGGCGCATCGACGCTCAGGATCATCGCCACAGGCACAACGAGACCGAGGGCCGGAACGATCAGGAGCGCCCAGACGGTGGCGGCGACGAACGCGATCGGTGTCCGCGAGGGCTTGGGGCAGTCAGGCGACATGCTGGCTGACCCCCGCGCTGGCCACGTTCTTGCGCCCGTTCCATTCCACCAGCACCGAGGGCCTGACCGGCTCGCCGCGCGCCTGGGCGATCAGCTGGTTGGTGCGGGTCTCGATGACGTCTTCCATCCGGGCCATGAACTCGGCCTTGGAGAGACCTTGGGGCAGGGGCGGCAGGAACTCGATCGTCGCCGTGCCGGGGGTCTTCTTCTTGTCGGTCTGCCGCCAGAAGCACCCCAGGTTGGTGGCCACCGGCACGACGGGCAGGCCGAAGTCCTGGCTCATGTGGTAGACGCCGGTGCGGTAGCGGAACCGCTCGCCGGGCGCGGCCAGGTGGCCTTCCGGATAGATCAGGATGCGGCGGCCCTCGGCGGCCACCTGGGCGGCGCTCTGCGACAGCGCCTTGCGCGCCTCCGGTCCGCCGCAGCTGTCAACCACGATCGCCCCGAACTTCTTGAGGATCTGGCCCACCAGCGGGAACTTCTCCAGGTGGTCGCCGGTCACGAAGCTGAGGTTGTCGACATTGGCGAACATCACGAAGCCGTCGCCCCAGCTGTGATGCTTGGCGGCGATGATGAACGCGCCCTGGGGGAGGTTCTCCTGGCCCTTCAGGTCGATCTTCACCCCGGCGAAGACCCGCAGCGCCCAGAGCATCCGCTGGCTGTAGAGGCGCAGGGCGAAGGCGATCGGCCGGCGGCCCGGGAGCAGGGCGGAGAGGGCGGCCGACAGGCCGTAGAAGATCGACAGCACCCAGTAGTAGGCGTTGAACAGCGCGCTGCGCATGGTTCGATGTTCCTGGCGGATGGAGCGGGTTAGCGGGCGGAAAGCACGGCCTGGACGGCCGCGGTCATCAGGGGGGCGTGGGCCGAGAGGGCGTCGTCGCCCAGCCGGCCATAGGCCTTGTTCTGGGCGGTCTGGGTGATCACGCCGATGGCCATGGCGGCGATCACGCGCGGGTCGCCCGGCGGCAGCTGCGCCTCCATCATCGCCCTCTTGACCAGTCCCTCGACCATGGTCACCGGGTCGCGGCCGTCCTCCTGGTAGTAGGGCAGGAAGTGGTGCAGCTGCAGCAGGTGGAAGGAAAACAGCAGCCAGTCCTCGTCCGCCACGGTGCAATAGGCGCGGACCACGGCGGCGGCCTTGGCCTGGACGCCCGTCGCCATGTCGGCGTTGACCGTGATCAGGTCGGAAAGCCGGCGGTGGGTGGCCATGAACAGGCCCAGGGCCAGCTCGTCCTTGCTCTTCCAGTGGCGATAGATCGCGCCTTCCGACACCCCGGCCTTAGCGGCGATCAGCTTGGTGGTGGCCGCGTCGACCCCCCGGTCGACGAAGACCTCGAGGGCGGCGCGTTCGATCCTGGGCTTGGCGTTCATGACGGGAAGTCTAGCACCGCTTCTCAAGCTTGCAAGTGATTACTCACATCCAGTGGTCGGCCGTTGACCCCGACGCGGGCGGCGGCCTAAGCCGGGCCATGGTCCAGTCGATCCTGATCTATTCCATGGGCGAGGTGATCGGCGACGGCCTGATCAAGCTGCCGTTCATCGCCGGCCTGCGCGCCGCCTTTCCGCAGGCCCGGATCACCTGGTGCGCGGCCAAGGGGCAGACGGTTTATGCCGGGCCGCTGAAGACGGTGACAGCCGGCTATATCGACGAGATCCTGACCGACGGCCCGACGGGCGACGCGGCCCTGGACGTCCTGCCCTGGGTCAGGCCGTTCGGCGGGCGGACCTTCGACCTGGTGATCGACACCCAGGAGAACGCTCGCCGCAGCCTGGTCGCCCGCCGGGCCGCCAGGGGCCGCTTCGTCTCGGCCGCCGCCGAGGCGCGCAAGCCCGGCTGGCCGGTCGCCGTGGTCGAGCGGCTGGCCCGGCTGCTGGCCCTGGCCACCGGCGGGGCCGGCGCGCCGCGCCCCCTGGCCCTTTTCCATCCCGACGCCGTCGCCGCCGCCCGCGCCCTGCTGCCGACCGCCCGCCATGGCGGCCCCGTCTATATCGGCCTGGCGCCCGGCGCCGGCGGCCAGGACAAGCGCTGGCCACTGGAGCGCTACCTGGACCTGGCCCGCCGCGTCGAGGCGTCCGGCCGCAAGGCGGTGTTCTTCTTCGGCCCCGACGAGGCGGCCGACGCCCAGGCGGCGCGCGCGGCGGTCCCCGAGGCGCTGTTCCCGGAGGCGGACCGCACCGACGGCTTTCCCGAGGTGAAAGGCCCCTTGCTGGCTATCGCCCTGGCCGGCCGCCTGACCGCCGCCGTCGCCAACGACGCCGGCCCCGGCCACATGCTGGCGGCCGGCGGCGCGCCCCTGCTGTCGCTGCAGAAGGACCGTCGCAAGGCGGCCAAGTTCCGTCCCGCCGCGTCCCGCCTTGAGCTGCTGGTCGCGGAGGACTACGGACAGGACATGGCCGCCCTGCCGCTGGACGTGGTGGACGCGGCCCTGCAACGCCTGATCGCCGGAGTTTCCTGAAATGCCCATCCTGGCGCCCGTCTCGGCCGGCGAGCTGATCGACAAGATCACCATCCTGCGGGTCAAGGCGATGCGAATCGGTGATCCGGCCAAGGAGGCCAATGTCAAGGCCGAGCTGGCCCTGCTGGAGGAGACTGCGGCCCGCGAGCTCCAGCATTCGCCGGAGCTGGAGGACCTGATCACCCAGCTGACCGAGATCAACGCCGCCCTCTGGGACATCGAGGACGGCAAGCGCGACTGCGAGCGCCGGCAGGACTTCGGCCCCGAGTTCGTCGCGCTGGCCCGCCGGGTCTATATCGACAACGACCGCCGCGCCGCCGTGAAGCGCCAGATCAACCTGCTGGCGGGCTCGGATATCGTCGAGGAAAAGAGCTACCAGCCCTATCTGGCGGGGTAGGCCGCCAGTCGCTCCAGCAGCGGCGAGAGGGCGTCGAGCAAGCCCCCGATGTCACCGGGACGTCCCGTTTTCGCGAAGACGTCCTCGAACTCGGCGATTTCTAGGCCGACGACGCGGTTGCGGGCCAGGACCGCGCAGGCGTCGCGCAAGTCGGCGAAGTCGAGGCCGTCTTCGACGCTGTATTCGGTCGGCACGAGGCCCGGCGCCAGTACGTCGCAGTCCAGATGCACGTAGACCGGCCGGCCGCCGACCGCCGCGGCCAGACGCGAAGCGATGCCGGGGCCGGGCGCCACCAGAAGCGGCCCGCCGTCGGCGATCAGGGCGGCTTCGCACGGGTCCAGATCCCGCGCGCCGACCAGCACGACATCGGCTAGGTCCAGGCCCTGGCCCAGGCCGCTGTCCCAGAGACCGGCGGCGGCGGTCAGCACCATGCCGCCCAGATAGCCGGTGGTGGACTGGGCCGGCTGGTTGCAGTCGCCATGAGCGTCGAACCAGACGACCAAGGCGTCGGGGTGATGGCGGCGCACGACGGGCAGGGTGGCGATCGAGGCCGCGCAGCGTGCCTGGGCCAGCAGTGAGGCTCGACCGCTGGCCAGCACCGCGTCCAGTCGCGCGGCCAAGGCCTCCAGGCCGGGACGCGCCGCCTCCAGCTCCTCCGACCATCCAGCGGCCAGCGGCGGAGCCCGGACGCCGACAGGTTCGGCGACGAGCCCCAGGCGGGCTTCAAGGGCGGCGCCGACGGCCAGGGCGCCCGCCGCGCCGCGCGCGTTGCGATCGCCGGCGCGACCTTGGAAGATGGTGAGAGCCAGGGAGGACATGGATCCTAGCTAGTGGCGGATGCACGCCCTGCCTACCCACCAGGGACGAGGAAGTTCACCTAGGCCCGCTTGCCGACGGTCTCCTCGACCCGTTCCTCGAAGTCGCCGAGATTGCCGAACAGGTTCTCGACGGCGAACACCAGGCCGAAGACCCGGGCGGCGTCGTCGAAGGCCAGGGCCCGGGTGCCGCCGCCGGCCCGCAGGGTCTCGACCGCCGCCTGGAAGGCCTGGTGCGCCTCGGCGAAGGCCAGGCGATCGGGGCGCGAGCCGCCCGACAGCAGGGCCGCGCAGGCCCGCAGGAAGGTCGCGCTGGCGTTCAGCATGGCCGCGGAGGGCAGGGCCAGGCCGGGCGAGGGGAGGGCTTCGCGCAGCGCCCGGCCGATCATCACGCAGTCGTTGCGCAGCCTCCACAGCGTGCGGGGCAGGGCGTCGGTGACCGAATGGTCGCTCAGCCGGCTGGCGCTCTCGCGCTCGGCCTCGGTCATGGCGGTCTGCAGCTTGGACAGGGCCTTGAGCGTGTCGTCGTAGTGGCCGCGGGCGTCCAACTCGGTCGCGCCGCCCTTCAGCTTCAGGGCGTAGTGCTCCAGCAGGTCGGCCAGCAGGCCGGCCGCCTTGTCGGCGCTGTCGACCACCGTGGCGTGGGCCCGGGCCGGGAAGATCAGCAGGGTGGCGGCGATGCCGACCACGCTGCCGACCGTGATCTCGGCCACCCGCAGGAAGGCGGCGACCAGCGGGTCCATGTGGGTGGTCGTGCCGATCAGCATGATCACCGCGGTGACCGGCGCCACCTTGAAGGCCGGGCGGACGGCGGCCAGGAAGGCCAGCAGGGCCGCGGTGACGGCCAGGATCGGTCCGCCGGCCTCGGGCCAGCGGGCGTGCAGCATCGCGGCCCCGGCTCCGGCGGCCGCGCCGACCACCGTGCCCATCAGCCGCTCGATCGAGGCGGTGATCGTCGCGCCCAGGCTGGACTGGACGATAATCACTGCCGTGAACACCGCCCAATAGCCCTGGGGCAGGCGCAGCAGGGTGGCCAGGGCGTAGGCCGCCACCACCGCCGCCGACACCCGGACGGCGTGGCGCAGCTCGGTCTTGCGCGCCGCCGCCTTGGCCAGGGCGCTCCGCGAAAGCTCCAGGCCGACGAAGCGCCGCCAGTCGCTGGGCGCGGCCTCGGGCATCTAGGTCGCCGCCTCGCGCAGCATCTCCAGCGCTGTGCGCACCGCCGCCAGCTGCACGCCCTCGCGCGTCTGCCCGTCGAACAGCTCGTGGCGATGGACGACCGAGCGGTTAGCGCGGGCGACGGCGAAATGCACCGTGCCGACCGGCTTCAGCGGCGAGCCGCCGCCGGGGCCGGCCACGCCGGTGATCGCCACGGCGAGGTGACCGTTGCTGGCCTCCAGCGCGCCCTCGGCCATCATCCGCGCCACCACCTCCGACACCGCCCCGTGGTCGGCGATCAGGTCGCCCGGCACGCCCAGCATCTCGGACTTGGCGCGGTTGGTGTAGGTGACGAAGCCGCGCTCGAAGACGTCCGACGCCCCCGAGATGCTGCAGATCGCCCCCGCGACCAGCCCGCCGGTGCAGCTCTCGGCCGTGACCAGCCGCAGGGACCGCTCCCGCGCCTCATCGATCAGCAGGCGGGCCAGGGTCTCGATTTCGAGCGGAAACATCGGCGACTCGGCGCTTGGATCGGGGACACACACTCACACCACGGGCGAGGGTCTTATGGCAACGTGGATGGGATGAGTGTGTGTCCCCACCCGCATCCCGATCTTTAGGCCGGCGTCTCGACCACGGCGATGGCCTGGGCGGCCAGGCCTTCGCCGCGGCCGGTGAAGCCCATGCCTTCGGTGGTGGTCGCCTTGACGCTGACCCGGTCCAGCGGCAGGTCCAGGATCTGGGCCAGGCGCTCGCGCATCGCCGCCCGGTGCGGCTTGATCTTCGGACGCTCGCAGATCAGCGTCACGTCGACATTGACCAGGGTCCCGCCGCGCCGGCGGACCAGATCGACGGCGTGGGCCAGGAACCGGTCGGAGGACGCGCCCTTCCATCGCGGGTCGGTGGGCGGGAAGTGGTCGCCGATGTCGCCTTCACCGATCGCGCCGAGGATGGCGTCGGTCAGGGCGTGCAGGCCGGCGTCGGCGTCGGAATGGCCGATCAGGGTCTCGTCGTGGGCGATCTCGACGCCGCACAGCCAGACCGACTCGCCCCTACCTTCAGGATGGGGACCCCACCGGTGGGCGTCGAAGCCCTGGCCCATCCGGGTGATCCGCGCGCGGCCCGCCAGTTGCTCGGCCATGGCGAAGTCCTCCGGATAGGTCAGTTTCATCAGCATCGGGTCGCCGGGCGCGATCACGACCCGTCCGCCGTGGCGTTCGACCACCTGGCCGTCGTCGGTCGGCTCGTCGGGGCCTTCCCAGGCGGCGTAGGCGGCCAGCAGGCGGTCGCGGCGGAAGGCCTGGGGAGTCTGGGCCCGCCACAGGTCGTTTCGCGGTTTGGTGACAACGTTGGACTCGAGCGCCCCGCTTTTCAGCGTATCGGCCACCGGCAAGGCCGGAATCGCGCCATCGGCGACTTCGAGGGCCTTCAATACCGCCTGGATTGTTGCGGCGCCGAGAAAGGGCCGGGCGGCGTCGTGGATCAGCACGGGCTCATCGGCCGGGCGATCATTCAGGGCCGCGAGGCCGGCCTGGACGGAGAGGGCGCGAGTCGCGCCGCCGGGCGTCGTCGTCCAGCCCGTCAGGCCCTTCATCGCCATGTCCAGAAGCGGCCGCGCCTGCGAATCCGCAACGATCACGAGCTTTTGCGCGCCGCCGGCCAGCAGGGCTTCCGCCGACCAGCGCAGTACGGTTTTCCCTGCCAGCCTACGCCATTGCTTGGCCTGGCCGGGCCCGGCCCGGACGCCGGAACCGGCGGCGACGATGACGGCGGAGAAGGTCATGGGGGCTGTTTAGCGGGCCAAATTAACTTGTCCAGAGAAGGAGGCTTTACGGCGCCGCACAAATTGCCTAAAAACAGTGCGACGGGGATGTATAGAAAATGAGCAACGGTCTCACAATCGGCAAGGTAGAGGTGCCTGGGCGTGTCTGGATCGCGCCGATGACCGGCGTCTCCGACCTGCCGTTCCGGGAAACCGCCACCCGCCTGGGCGCGGCCTATGTGGCGACCGAGATGGTGGCCTGCGCCGAGTTCGCCCGCGGCCGTCCGGACGTGGTGCGCCGCGCCGCGGTGGGCGACGGCCTGCCGCTGATGGTCGTCCAGCTGGTAGGCCGCGATCCGGACTTCATGGCCCAGGGCGCGCGGATGGCCGCCGACGCCGGGGCCCAGATCATCGACCTGAACTTCGGCTGTCCCGCCAAGGAAGTCACCAAGGGCGCCGCCTCCGGCTCGGCCCTGATGCGCGAGCCGGACCTGGCCGAGGCCCTGGTCGCCGCGGCGGTCGAGGCCGTCGAGGTCCCCGTCACCGTCAAGATGCGCCTGGGCTGGGACGACGACAGCCGCAACGCCGCCGACATCGCCCGCCGGGCCGTCGACGCCGGCGCCCAGGCCATCACCGTCCATGGCCGCACCCGCTGCCAGTTCTACAAGGGCCAGGCCGACTGGGAGGCCGTGGCGGCGGTCAAGGCCGCGGTCGGCGTGCCGGTGCTGGTCAATGGCGACATCGTCGACGGCGACACCGCCCGCACCGCCCTGGACCAGTGCGG
>Ga0209257_1002449_pt1 | contig 18432 bp, 15 predicted proteins | sample AraplaCvi_mCL_r2_FD_184277 | JGI IMG/M metagenome (GOLD analysis project Ga0209257, IMG submission 184277) | Arabidopsis root microbial communities from North Carolina, USA - plate scrape MF_Cvi_mCL_r2 (SPAdes) (version 2) | ecosystem: Host-associated > Plants > Roots > Endosphere | place: USA...
GGACATGGCGCTCGAACGCATGGGGCTCGGCCGCCGTGTCGCGGTGCGTTGCCAGCATGCGATCACCGCGTGGCAGATCATCGCCGAGTCCGACATGCTCTATGCGCTGCCGCGCTCGCACGCCGAGGTGCTCGACGCAGTGTGGCCGATGCAGCTGCTCGACCTGCCTTTGCCGGTCGATCGGGGCGGGACCTATCTCTACTGGCATCAGGCGGCGCAAGCCGATCCCGCACTCGAATGGCTGCGCAGGATCATCATCGACGAGATGGCCAAGCCCGACTGATCATTCGCAATTCGAATATCGGATATTCCACTCTATCATTTTCATTGATGATGGGGCGCAGCTAGCTTCGCGCCAGATCCAGCGGAGATGCCGTCCATGACCGAAATCGAACTTCAAGCCGAACTCAACGACCTGCGCATGTCGAAGGAGGCGCAACCGCTCTTCGACGCGGTGAAGCGCCACATTGCGGAGAATGTCGACCCGATAACCGAGGAGTTTTTCCGGCTCGGCGAGAACCGCGCCGATCGCTGGAGCTGGGCGCCCGGCCAGCTCGAACTGCTCGAGGGTGCGAAGGCAAAGGCCAAGGCCTCGGGCCTCTGGAACTTCTTCCTCCCGCACGGCGACACCGGCACCCCGCTTTCGAATCTCGACTATGCCTATATCGCCGCAGAGCTCGGCAAGTCGCCGCTGGCGTCGGAATCGCTGAACTGCTCGGCGCCCGACACCGGCAATATGGAAGTGCTCGAAATGGTCGGCACGCCCGAGCAGAAGGATCGCTGGCTGAAGCCGCTGCTCAACGGCGAGATCCGCTCGGCCTATGTGATGACCGAACCCGGCGTCGCCTCGTCGGACGCGAGCAACCTCGAGACGAGCGCGCATCTCGAGGGCGACGAGTGGGTCATCAACGGCGAGAAATATTTCATCAGCGGCGCCGGCGATCCGCGCTGCAAGATACTGATCTGCATGCTCAAGACCAACCCGGAGGCGTCACGCAAGGGTCAGCATTCGCAAATCCTCGTGCCGATGGACACGCCGGGCGTGAAGGTGCTCGGCCCGATGCGGGTGTTCGGCGCTGACCATGCGCCGCAGGGTCATATGCATATGCGCTTCGAAAATGTTCGCGTCCCGCGCGAGAATATCCTGCTCGGCGAGGGCAGGGGCTTCGAGATTTCGCAGCTACGCCTTGGGCCGGGCCGCATCCATCACTGCATGCGCACGATCGGCAAGGCCGAGGTCGCGCTCGACCTGATGGTGAAGCGCGGCAACTCGCGTGTCGCCTTCGGCAAGCCGCTGTCGCAGCTCGGCAAGAATCTCGAAGTGATCGCGCGCGCACGCTGCGACATCGAGGCGATGCGCCTGATCGTGCTCAAGGCGGCGAAGGCGATGGATCTGCTCGGCAACCGCGAGGCGCGCGTGTGGGTCAGCATGGCCAAGGCGATGATCCCTGAAAAGGTGTGCCAGATCATCGATCAGGCAATCCAGATCCACGGCGCGACCGGTATCTCGCACTGGACGCCGCTGGCGGAGCTTTATGCCGACGTGCGCCATTTGCGCTTCGCCGACGGCCCAGACGAGGTCCATTACATGGTCGTCGGCCGCGACGAGCTGTCGCGGCACTGAAGAGGCGTCAGAAGCTCTTCGGGAGCTTCAGGACATGCGTCGCGACGTGGCTCAATATCAGGTTCGTGCTGATCGGCGCGACCTGATAGAGCCGCGTTTCGCGGAACTTGCGCTCGATGTCATATTCCTCGGCAAAGCCGAAGCCGCCATGCGTCTGGACGCACATGTCGGCGGCGTACCAGCTCGCTTCGGACGCGAGCATCTTCGACATGTTCGCCTCGGTCCCGCACGGCTCGCCCGCCTCGAACATCGCCGCCGCCTGATCGACCATCGCGGACGCCGCCGATAGCTGGACATAGGCACGCGCGATCGGGAACTGGATGCCCTGGTTTTCGCCGATCGGACGTCCGAACACTTCGCGCCCCGCGGCATAGGCCGACGCGCGGTCGATGAAGAAGCGTCCGTCGCCGATGCATTCGCTCGCGATCAGGATGCGTTCGGCGTTCATCCCGTCGAGAATATATCTGAAGCCCTTGCCCTCCTCGCCGATCAGGTTGGCGGCGGGGACGCGAAGGTCATCGAAAAACAGCTCGGTCGTCGCATGATTGAGCATCGTGCGCACGGGGCGGATGGTCAGCCCGTTGCCGGCCGCCTCGCGCATGTCGACGAGCAGCACGCTCATCCCGTCGGAGGATTTGGCGACCTGATCGCGCGGCGTGGTGCGGACGAGCAGGACCATCAGGTCGCTATGCTCGGCACGGCTGATCCAGATCTTCTGGCCGCTCACGACATAATCGTCGCCGTCGCGGCGCGCGAAGGTCTTGATCCGTGTGGTGTCGGTGCCGCTTGTCGGTTCGGTAACGCCAAAGGCCTGCAGGCGAAGCGCGCCGCTGGCGATCGCGGGAAGGTAACGCGCCTTCTGTTCCGCCGAGCCGTGCTTCAGGATTGTCCCCATCGTGTACATCTGGGCGTGGCAGGCGCCGCCGTTGCAGCCCGAACGATGGATTTCCTCCAGGATGGCGGTTGCGGCCGACAGGCCGAGGCCCGCGCCGCCGAACTCTTCGGGCACCAGCACCGACAGGAACCCCGCCTCGGTAAGGGTGCGGACGAACTCTGTCGGGTAAATGCGGTCGCGATCCAGCGCCTGCCAGTAGCTGCCGGGAAAATCGGCGCAGAGCCGGCGAACGGACTCGCGGATCTCGGGATGCGATGGCTCGGGCATGCGGCTCCTCTTCCTGTCGTCGAAAGATATGGTGCCATTGCCCTTAGCGGTGCTGCACGATGCGGCAACCCGCAATTCCGCGCAACCCGGTGCCGGTCTTCTAAGCGCCTCGCGAATGGCCGATAGCGCCTGCAGCCAGCCGGCTGCGCAGATATTGCTCCATTTCGCCGCGGCCGGTCGCGGTCAGCGCGACGTGCACGACGCGATTGTCGCGGTGTGAGGGTTCGCGCGCCATCAGCCCGCATTCGACGAGCCGGCCGATCCAGCGGAGCGCGGTCGTGGGCGGCACGGCGGCGGCGATGCAAAGGCTGTGAATGCTGACAGGGCGTTTCAGATGTTCCTGAACATAGAGATCAAGCAGCATATCCCATGCCGGCTCGGCAAAAATCCCCGGGTGGAAGAGTGCATCGCGTCGCCTGCGGCTGGCATATTCCGCCTGCGCGATCGCAGCGAGAAGGCTTTCCTCGCTTTCATACCCGTTGGCGGCCGGCAGAGGCGCGCGCGTCGATGCGTTCTGCATCTGCTGGAAGATTTCCTGGCCCATTACAGAAGACCCCTTTGTCTCATGCTGACGATATCGTTCCCGCCCACGACCAGATGGTCGAGCAGCTGGATTCCGACAGATTTGGTGAGTTGAGCGATCCGGCGCGTCAGGGCGATGTCCTCGACGCTCGGTTCGGCGGAATGCGACGGGTGATTGTGCGCCAGAATGATGCCATGCGCCCCCAGGTCGAAGGCACGGCCGAGGAGCCGCCGCAGGTTGACCTCGACATGGGCGGTGGCTCCGTCAGCGATCTGCTCGTCGGCAAGATAACCCCAGCCTCGCGTGACAAAGGTTGCATGCAGGCATTCGGTTGCCGACCGGCCTATGCTGAAGCGCAGATATTCCCGGAAAGCCGGATCGTCGATCGACACCGGAGCGCGCGAAATGGTTTCGCGCAGCCCGGCACCGAACAGCGTCCGCGCGGCGACGATAGCGTCAGCGAGCCGCCGGTCGCCTTCAAGCGCGGCCACGAGCTGTTCGGGGGTGGCTGCAAGCGCACGGCCAAGGCCGCCGAAATGGCGGATCAGCCGGTCGGCGGCAATTTCCGCGAGGCCGCCCGCGAAGGGTTCGAGGAGGTTCGCCACGGCGGGTAAGGCCCGTAACGCTTCACGCGCCTCGCGTGCATCCATATCCCTCCCGCCAGGATCAGCAGGATGAAGTAGAAGGGCCCGTACGTCATCAGCCCGTACGCCGACTTCACGAGCTTTGCGTCCACCTCGCGCGCGAAGTGCGAGATGACGGAAACGAGCTGAAAGGCCGAGAGCCATAGCGGATAGACCCGGTTCGCCGACAAGGCGACGCCGATGAATACGGCGGCGGCAGTGACGTCGATGAAAAGATGACCAAGGTCGACGGAGGCATATATCGTGCCGCGATCAATGACCGCGTGATACAACCGGTCGCCCAGATTCATGAAGACGATCACCGCCACGCAAAGCCGTTCGGGTGCTGCCCCCCAACGCCAGGCCGCCGTGATAAGCAGCAGCATCGTCGTCAGGTTGAATTCCCACAGCCAGGTCATGCGACCACGGTGGCTGCGCGCGGCGGTATCGTCAATTGCTAGGCGGCGTTTTCCTGCCCGAGATTTCCCGTCTCGCCGAAGGGATCCGTATCTTCGTGCCCCGACGATCCGGTGATCCGGACTTTCGCGCGGACAAGGGCATCGTGCGACCGAAAAACGTCGTTGGCCGAGGCGATGTCGGACTGGATCGCGCGGCCGAGCCGGACGATGGCGTCCTGCCCGATATGCGGCGCAGGAACTTCCTCGCTCTGCCGCGTCCGGAGTATCGAACTCAGGACTTCCAGTTTCGCGAGCAAGCTCTCGTCAGCCTTCGCTTCCGCCCTGCGGATCTGGGTGCGAATTCGCGTCATATACGCTGGAATGGGTGTGGTCATGGCAGTTCCCCCGGACCCCGGGCTCGCACGCGAAGGTCCGTCAACGATCGGGGCCGCTATTTGCCGACCACCGCCGTGAGAGCACCCGCCGCGGCCAGGCCGAGGACGAGGCTTGCAACGATCCCGAACAAGATGATCGCGATCGCGGCGCCACGGGTCAGTGCGGCATTTTCGCCGTCGAGCACCCCGGGAACAACCTTCGGAAGTTTCACCGCAGTCCAAGGGGGGTCAATCGATATCTCGAGCGAGTCCCCGAAGCGCAACGGATCGTCATGGCTGTCCTCGACCGGGTTTTGACCGGGTTCGGGCGGCGGGGCGAGACGAAGACTTTGCCTGTCAGTTTCTACACCTGCGGCCGGCGCGGCTTCCGACGGCAATCTCGCCATCGCCCAGTCGCGATACCGGCGCGCAAGCTCGAGCCGGGTGATCCCCGAAAAACGCGTGCGCAGCAGTTCGATCCGGCGATTGACGGCAGATTCGGAGAGGTCGAGCGCCGTCGCGATCTCCTTCGAGGTACGGCCGTTCGCAAGCAGGTCCAGCACCGCTGCCTGCTTTTCGGTCAGCGATGCGAAGTCCCCGCCATTGTTGTCCGTCGCGCCCATACACGCGAATAACCATGTTTCGGCGACCCGAAACAAGATGGAAATATCGAATCATTCACACGGGGTGGCGGGTGAGCCGTGGGAACGGGCGCCTATTCGGCCGCGATATAGATGCTTTGTGGCGCCATATATTCGAGCATGCCGTCCATGCCGTTCTCCACGCCGAACCCGCTTTGCTTGTGTCCCGCGAACGGCGTGTCGGGCCGGAGCACCAGATTCTGGTTGATCCAGACCGTGCCGGTTTCGAGGCGGCGGGCGATCGCGACGGCCTGATCGACATTCTTCGACCACACCGCACCCGCGAGACCATATTCGCTGGCGTTGGCGCGGTCGATGACTTCGTCGAGATCGTGAAATCGCATCATCGGCAGGACGGGGCCAAAGGCTTCCTCCTGCACGACGGCCGAATCCTCTGACGGGTTGTCGATGATCGTGACGGGGATGAAATAGCCCCCCGTATCGGGTCCGGCGGGCCCCTCCACAAGCGTCAGCCCGGCGTCCCTTGCGTCTTCGATCAGCGCCGATACCCGCTCGAACTGGCGCCGGTTCTGCAGGGGGCCGAGAACGGTACCCTGTTCGCTTCCGTCGCCGAGTTTCACGGCCCGGGCGATCGCCGCGAGCCGGTCGCGCAGCCCGTCATAGACGCTGTCGTGAACGTAGAGGCGTTTGGTCGCGACGCAGATCTGGGCGCTGTTGAAAAAGGCGCCGAAGAATATTTTCTGCGCCGCGTCGTCGAGATCGACGTCGGGCATGACGATCGCCGCATCGTTGCCGCCAAGCTCGAGGGTCAGGCGCTTGAGATCTTTCGCCGCGCTTTCCATCACGCGCTTGCCGGTCGCGGTCGACCCCGTGAACGAGATTTTCGCGAAACCGGGGTGTGCGGTCATCAGCGGGCCGAGCGCGTCGCCGCCCGAAATGATGTTAAGCACGCCCGCGGGGAACGCGTCTTTCAGCAATTCGCCGATCTTGAGCATGCAGAGCGGGGTGAAGGGCGAAGGCTTGAGCACGATGGTATTGCCGGCGGCGAGGGCGGGGGCGATCTTCCAGATCGAGAGATTGACCGGGAAATTCCACGGCGAGATTGCGCAGACGGCGCCGAGTGGCACATAATTCGTCTCGACCCGCTGGCCATCGCCGTTGTCGATGACATGCGTGGGCGGTGTCATAGCCGCATAGGCGCGGAGCCACGCCACCGCGATACCGATTTCCGACAGGGCACCGTCGGTCGGACGGCCCTGTTCACGCGTGAAAAGCCGGGCAAGCTGTTCCGCATTGGCGTCGAGAATGTCCGCGGCTTTCAGCAGGCAGGCCTGCCGCTCGCCGATCGGCACCGCACGCCATGTCCTGAACGCCCGCCGCGCGGCCGCCACCGCGATATCGAGCTGTTCCGGCGAGCAATCGGGCGCGGTCGCGAATACCTGCCCGTTCGCGGGATTGAACACCTCGATCTGTTCGTCGCCGGCCACAAGCGCACCGTCGATGAGCATCGAATATCCGGTCTCGAAATTCATGCTGGCCTCTCCTGCGATCCGATTGACTCGGATTAAATGAGCATTTAAACACTCGATTAAATGAACATTTAAACTGCGTCAAGGAGAGGCGCCGCGATGGCCATCGATCCGCAAACCCCCATATTGGTCGGCGTCGGCCAGATCGTTCGCCATTGGGACGGTCGGGGTATCGAAGACGCGCCGGGCCCGCTCGGGCTTCAACTCGCAGCGGCCAAACGGGCGCTGGCCGATAGCGGCGCGGCCGACGCGCTGCGCCGGATGATCGACGGCGTTGTTGTGGTGCGTGCCAACCATGACTCGATCGAGGGCGTGCGCCATCCGTTCGGGCGCTGCACCAACCCGCCCGCCACGCTGGCGGCGGAACTGGGGATCGAGGGCGCGCGCTGCATCTATTCGGTCGTGGGGGGCGATCAGCCACAGGCGCTGGTGAACGAGGCGGCGGAGGCGATCTTTGCGGGCGATGCCGAAGCGGTCTTGCTGGCAGGGTCCGAGGCGACGGCGGCGATGAAGCAAGCGTTGAAGACGCGGCTGACGCTCGACTGGTCGTACAGTATCGAGGGTCCATGGGAGGACCGCGGGTTGGGGCCGTCGCTCCTGACAGACTATGAGCGCGCGAACGGCTTGGGTATGCCCACGCAGACCTATCCGGCGTTCGAGCAGGCGCTGCGCGCACGGTTGGGGCTTGACCGGTCCGCCTATGTCGCGCTGATGTCCGAGCTGTGGGAGGGCTTCTCGCAGGTTGCGGCGGAGAACCCCCATTCGCAGTTCCCGCAGAGCCGCTCGCGCGATTTCCTCGCTACGCCGGGCGATGCCAATTATCCGATCGCCGAGCCCTATCTCAAATGGCATGTCGCGCAGGACGCGGTGAATCAGGGGGCGGCGGTCATCCTGACTTCGGTCGGTGCGGCGCGGCGTGCCGGAATCGATCCCGCCAAATGGGTCTATCTGCATGGCTATGCCGCTGTGAAGGATCGGCCGGTCATGGAACGGCCCGATCTGTCGCGGTCGCGCGCGATCGAGGCGGCGCTGCAGGGCGCGCTCGATATGGGGGCGAAAACGGTGCCCGGCATCGACCGGTTCGATCTCTACAGCTGCTTTCCCTGTGCGGTGCTGCTCGCGGCCGAGGCTCTGGGGGTAGACTGGCGACATACCCGCTGCACCGTCACCGGCGGGCTGCCTTTCTTTGGCGGGGCGGGGAACAATTATTCGATGCACGCCATCGCGACGATGGCCGAGCGGCTCCGCGCCTCGCCCGGCGAATTCGGCCTCGTCCTCGCCAATGGCGGTTTCCTCTCCAAGGAAGCGGCCGGCGTCTATTCGACCGAGCCGGTCGAACGCTGGCAACCGCGCCGCGACGATGGCGGCCAGCGCGACATCGACGACGCGCCTGCGCCGACCTTGCTTGCCGAGACGACCGACGCGGTAATCGACAGTTATACGGTGACTTGGAAGAAGGGGCAGCCTTCGCGCGGCTATGTCATCGCGTCGAACGAAAAGGGGCGCGTGCTGGCCCGCGTCCGTACAGGGCATCGCGCTACGCTGGCGAGCCTTGCCGAACAGGATGCGATCGGCCGGTCCGTTCGTATCGTTCACGAGCAGGGTGTGAACTTCGTCGAACCCGCAAGCCGGCTCTGCGAGCCCGCACCCGCAGCCGGGCTGGCGGCGCGGCGGTTCGGGCATGTGCTGGTCGAACGCCGCGGGCATGTTCTGGAGGTCACGCTCGACCGGCCCGAGGCCATGAACGCGCTTTTCAGCGCGGTGCATTTCGAATTGCACGAAATCTGGGATGATTTCGAGCGCGACCCCGACCTGTGGGTTGCGATCGTTACGGGGGCGGGCGACCGGGCCTTTTGCAGCGGCAACGACCTGAAAGTCACGGCGAAGGGCGGGGACATGTCGATACCCCCGTCGGGCTTTGCGGGACTCTGCTCGCGCTTCGACCGGACCAAGCCGGTCATCGCCGCGGTGAACGGGGTGGCTATGGGCGGAGGCCTTGAAATCGTCCTTGCCTGCGACCTTGCAGTTGCCGCGGCGAGCGCACGCTTCGCGCTGCCGGAAGTGAAGGTCGGCCTTTATGCGGCGGCGGGCGGCGTCCAGCGGCTGACGCGTCAGATCGGGCGCAAGGCGGCGATGGAACTCATTCTGACGGGGCGGCATTTCGACGCTGCCGAGGCGCGGGAACTTGGCGTCATCAACGATGTCGTCGATGGCGATGCGATGGACGCCGCGCGGGCGCTCGCCGAACGGCTGCTCGAAAATTCGCCGTCGGCGATCCGCGCTTCGAAAGAGGCGCTCAACAAGCTCGAAAATCTGGAATCGCTCGAGGAGGCGATGGCGGCCAACGGACGCATCTTCGGACGGCTGATGCGCACGCACGATTTTCGCGAGGGCGTCGGCGCCTTTGCCGCGAAGCGCAAACCCGAATGGAGCGGATCGTGACGATTGCGATGGACGGCAGGCCGATGCTTGACGGGATCCGGGTCGTCGATCTGACGAGCGTCGTCTTCGGACCCTATTGCACGCATATCCTCGCCGAACTCGGTGCCGAGGTGATCAAGGTCGAGGCACCGGGTGCGGGTGATGCCTTCCGCTGGTCGGGCAAGGCCGCGGCGACGCCGGGGATGAGCCCCGGCTTCATGGCGATCAACCGCGGCAAGCAGTCGGTTGCGCTCGATCTCAAGACCCCCGACGACCTCGCGTGCATGAAGGCGCTGCTCGAAGACGCCGACGTGTTCGTGCTCAACGTGCGCGGCAAGGCGGTCGAGCGGCTGGGGCTCGACTATGCCGCGGTGCGGGCGATCAATCCCGACATCATCTATGCGCATTGCGTCGGCTTCGGGCAGGACGGCCCCTATGCCGATCTGCAGGCCTATGACGATGTGATCCAGGCGGCGACGGGTACGGCAACCCTGTTGCCGCGCGTCGACGGCAATCCGCGTGCGCGCTATCTGCCGTCACTGATCGCCGACAAGGTCGCGGGCCTTCACGCCGCCTATGCGGTACTCGCCGCCGTGATCCACAAGCTCAGGACGGGAGAGGGGCAGAAAGTCGAGATCGCGATGTTCGAGGCGTTCAGCCATTTCATGCTCCTCGAGCATCTTGCCGGACAGAGCTTCGATCCCCCGAACGCGCCCGTCGGCTATTTCCGCCAGATCGATCCCGACCGGCAGCCTTTCCCGACGCGCGACGGCTTCGTCAGTATCGTGCCTTACACCGATGAAGCCTGGCCGAAGATGTTCGAGGTGCTCGGTAATCCGGGGTTTCTGAATGACGAGCGGTTCGCGACCCGCAAGGCGCGGACGGTCAATCTGGCACTGCTCTACCGCGAAATGGCCCGGCTGACCCCGGCTTTCACTACGGCAGAACTGATCGCGAAATGCCATGCGGCGCAGATTCCCGCGCAGCCGGTGCGCGATATCGGCGATATCATGGACGACCCGCATCTGGCTGCGACGGGCTTTTTCTCGCGGCAGGAGCATCCGAGCGAAGGGGCCTATTTCGCGATGGAGCATCCGGTGCGCTTTGCAAAACCGCTCGAATCGGCCAAGCGTCATGCGCCGCGGCTGGGCGAACAGTCCGACCGGATCCGCGCGAGGCTGAAGGGGCAATGACGGGGGCAGCATGGCCGAGGATCTGACCGACCAGCCGGCAACGGCGCAGCGTATCGTCGAGGCGGCGCGCAGCCTGATGATCGAGCGCGGGCTGCTCGAGGTGTCGATCGCCGACATTTCGGAGCGGGCCGGCACCAACGTTGCGCTCGTCAGCTATTATTTCGGCAACCGCGAAGGGCTGATGATCGCGATCATCGAGGGCGATGCACGGCGCGCCTCGGGGCATCTTGAACGCCTGCTCGCCGCCGATATTGCTCCGACCACGAAGATGGAAATCCACATCAAGGGATTGATCGAGGCCTATTTCGAGCGGCCTTATCTCAATCGCCTGCTCCAGAAGCTGCTGCGCGAAGCATCGCCCGAAGCCTCGGCAAAGGTCGGCGCGACCTTTGTCCGGCCGGTGATCGAGGCACGACGCGCGATCATTGCAGAGGGCATCGCGCGCGGCGAGTTTCGCGCGGTCGACGCCAACCTGGTCAGCTTTGCGATCGACGGCGCATGCGCGCATCTTTTCTCGTCGATACAGTCGCGGCACACGATCCTTGGCGACGGTTCGCTCGATCACGACCTCGTCGAACGCTATGCCGCGACGGTAAGCGAACTGATCGTCGGCGGGCTGCTCGCGCGTTAGTCGGCGAGCGCAGCCTGCGGGTTGAAGCCGAGCGTTGCCGAATAGCCGCCGTCGACGCCGATCGACTGGCCGCAGACGAAGGAAGCGGCGTCGGAGAGCAGCCAGACGATCGCCGCGGCGCTCTCGTCGGGCGTGCCGAACCGGCCGATCGGATGCATTCTTGCCGCGCCGCGCATCGCCTCCTCATTGCCCTGCAGCACGCGGTGAAGCATCGGGGTCTCGGTGCCGGCGGGTGCGATCATGTTGATGCGAATCCCGCGCCCGGCGTTTTCGACAGCCGCTGAACGGGTAAGCGCCCACACGGCATGTTTGGACGCGGCATAGACCGACTGGCCGACGAGCCCGGTAAACGAGCCGACCGACCCGACATTGACGATCGCGCCGCCGCCCGCGCCCATCGCGGCGATATCGACACGCATCGCGAAGAAGATACCGCGCGCGTTCACGTCCATGATGTCGGCATAGTCGGCGTCGGTGAGATCATGCATCGGTGCCATGCGTCCCTCGATACCTGCGTTGTTCACCGCGCCGTCGAGACGTCCGAAGGTGTCGGCGGCAGTCGAGACGAATGCATCGACCGCCTCCGATGTGCGGACGTCGACGGGCAGCCCCAGCGTGCGCGGCGCCCCGGCGCGCGCGGCTTCGCCGGCGACCTCTTCCGCTTTTGCGCGATTGCGCGCACCGACGACGACGGTCGCGCCGGCCTGCCCGCAAGCGATGGCGGTCGCGCGTCCGATTCCCGTCGAGCCGCCGACGACGAGGATGACCCTGTCCTGGAGCATGGGTGCGATCAGGCGGCGCGGGCGATCTGCGGCCGCGGCGCGCAGTCGCCGAGATAGACGCCGGGCGTTGCGCCGACCGGACGGTCGCGCTCGAACGTCTGCTCGCCGTTCACGAAGATCTGGCGATATCCGCCGGCGCGCGCCTTGCGCCGCCAGTCGCCGCCGGGCTGGTCGTGCACGACATCGAACCGGTCCTGATCGAAATAGAGCTCCGCGAGATCATAGACGAGAATGTCTGCCGCCATGCCCTCCAGCAGCGCGCCGCGATCCTTGATGCCCATCGCGCGCGCGGGCTGGTAGGACAGGCGGTAGTGCATTTCCTCGAGCGAGAGGAAGTCATTGTCGCGCACCAGCCACAGGATCAGGTCGGTGGTCCACTGACCTCCGCTGAAGTTCTTCGTATGCGCCCCGCCGTCGGAGGCCCCCGCGAGCACGCGGCCGTTCGACAGGAGGTCGGCGACCTTTGCGGGGTCGATCGCGATGCCCGGGGTCTTGAGTTCGATCCGGAGATCGCTTTCGAGGGCAGTGTCGATGAAGGCGTCAACCTCGGTCTTGCCTTCGGCAGCGGCGATCTCGCCCAATGTCTTGCCGAGATAGCCCTTGGCGTCGTTCGAGCCTTCGCCCATTCCGATCACCGTATAGTCCGCAAGCCCGCCAGCGGTCGCCTCGAACATTACCGGGTCATAGCTTTCGTTGAAACGGCGGCGGAATTCGGGATCGAGAAGCTTTGCGCGCTTGTCCGCCGGATCCTTGCAAAAGGTCAGTTCGCGATAGACGTCGAGCGCGTCGAGCGAGCAGCCCGGCGAGTTGAAGAGCTCGGTTTCGTTCCAGGCGCGGCAAATGACCGTTGCGGCATACATCTCGACGCCGTCCTCCTCGTTCATCGCGTCGAGCCATGCCATGCTCTGGCGGTGGAGGTCGGGAGTATATTCGCTGACCGAGAACACGTTGTGCAGGATCGGACGGCCGGTCTCGCGCGCCAGCTTCTCGCTGATGCTGCGGTCGCCGACCGGCCCGATCTGCGAGATCACCTGGATGATCCCTTCCTGCCGGTCCTTCAGCGCGCTCGCCATCGCGGCAGCATCGTCGGGATGCATGATGTCGGTCGGCATCGGCGATCCGTCGACGTCGACATGGTTGTTCTCATGCCCCATGAAGCTGAGCGACAGGCCGCATGCGCCCGCGTCCATCGCCTCGTGGATCAGCCCCTTGATCGTGTCGATCTCGGCCGCGGTCGGGCGGCGGTGCTTCGCATCCTCGCCCATCACGTAGAACATCACCGCATTAAGTGGCAGGAACATGGTGAGGTTCACCGCCTTGGGCGTGCGCCGCATCGCCTCGACGAGTTCGGGAAAGGTTTCCCACGACCAGGGGAGAGCAGTCTGCATCTGGATCGCGGGTACTTGTTCGGTCGTTTCCATCATCAGCATCGCGCGCTCGCGGTCCTTGACGTGGACGGGCGCGAAGCCGAAGCCGCAATTGCCGGTTACGACGGTGGTGATACCGTTTTCGCCGGCGTTCGAGCAGGTGGGATCCCAGAAGATCTGCGCATCATAATGGGTGTGGGTGTCGATATGCCCGGGCGCCACGATCAGCCCGTCGGCATCGATCACACGCGCGCTGCCGGCGTCGGCGATGTGCCCGATCCGCGCGATTTTCCCGTCCCTGATCCCGACGTCGGACCTGAAGCGCGGAAAGCGCGTGCCGTCGATGATCGTCCCGTTCTTGATGACGAGGTCGAATCCGTACATGACAAATCTCCCGGTATGTCGTTATGCGGGAAGAATGCGACAAAAATTCATTTTTGTCAAATTATGGGATTTTCTGCGGGTTATATGATGGACAATGAACTTGAAACCGACGTCGCGCGCCGGACGCAGGCCCGCATATTGGATGCCGCGAATCAGGTGATCGCGAAGGTCGGGTACAAACGGTTGCGGATGGAAGCCGTGGCAAAGGGCTCGGGGATCACGCGCCAGACGATCTACAATTATTTTCCGAACAAGCAGCAGCTCGCAACGGCGGTGCTGCTCCGCGAGGGCGCGCTGGTGAACGAGCGGGCGAAGGAAAATATCCCGGCCGATCTGGAAGGCGAGGCGCTGCTGTCCGCCGCTGTGCTTGCGCTCGTCGATGCCGCACGCGCCATGCCGATCTTCGAAGGTCTCTTCGAGGAGGGCTCGATGGGCTATGTCAACGAACTCGCCGAGCATTCGCAGGTCATCGAGCGGATGATGCACGACTATTGGGCGCCGGTGATCGAGCGGATCGCCGCGACGGGACGGGTACGGGGCGATATTCCGGCCGAGCGGATCGAATGGTGGCTGAGCTTCGTCTATCGCGCGTTGCTTCAGCGCCCCGCCGAGGACCTCGACGATCGCGCCGGAATGGATGCGCTGGTCCGCGACTTTCTGGCGCCGACGGTGATGGCGCGCTGATCAGGCGGCGATCGGGGTGACCGTTACCGGGATGCCGTCGATGAACGTCGTTCCCGAGACGAGCTCGACCGCTTCCGGCCCGAGCCCGAGCAACAGGTTGATGTTCGCGCCGGGCAAGGTGTTGGCATGGCGCCAGCCGCCATTGTGACCCCATCCGTGCGGATAGCAGATCGCGCCCTCTACCACGTCTTCGGTTACTTCGACCACGACTTCGACGACGCCATGTTCGTTCGCCACACTGGCCTGACCGCCGTCGCTGAGGCCGTATCGCGCTGCGTCGGCAGGGTGGACGAGCAGCGCGGGCTCCTGCGAACGCGCCAGCTTTTCGGGATTGTGCATCCAGCTGTTCATCGACTTGAGTTTGCGCTGGCTGAACAGCTTCAGCATTCCATCGCCGCCGGTCGGCGCCTGCTGCGCGGCGAAGCGTGCGAATTCGCCGGCGACGATCGGGTGCCAGAGGCGGATCTTGCGGTCCTCGGTGGCGATGTGTCCGGCCCAGCCATCATAGGTGAGCGGCAGGTCGAGCATCGTGCCGTGCGGCATCTCCGCCAGTTTCGCGAAGCTCAACGCATCGTCGCCGCGCTGCTTGCCGAGCGGCCCGTACCGGAGCGCGAGTTCGACGAGGGTCAGCGGCGTGATCGACATGCCCTGCCGCTCCAGCCAGCGCAGGCCCGGGGTCGGCGCGATCGAACCGAGCCCCATGCGCGCGACGAGATCGTCGAAAATCGCCTTTTCCTCGCGCGCCTCGCCCATCGGCGGCACCGCGGCGCGGGCGTACTGGATATAGGGCCGCACCATGTGCGACAGCCCGATCAGCGGAATATCGTCCTTTTCGAGGAAGGTGGCGGCGGGCAGGATATAGTGCGCGAAGCGGTTCGTCTCGGTCACATAGAGATCGACCGAGAAGAGGAGGGCGAGCGACCCGAGTGCCCTTTCGAGCCGCTCGCCCCCCGGCGCCGACAGGACGGGATTGCCGGCGATTACCATCATGGCGCGGACCCGGCCGTCGCCGGGTTCCAATATGTCGTCGGGCAGCGCAGCGGCAGGCATCAGGCCCGCAACGACCGGCAGGTCGCCGATGCGCGTGCGATGCTCGCCATAGCCCGACAGCGGTTCGGCGCCTTCGGCGAGCGGAAAGGCGCCGAAGGTCGACCCGCCCGGCTTGCCGAACTTGCCGCCGGCGATGTTGATCGCGTCGAGCAGCAGATTGGCAATCGTCGAGAAGCGGCCACGGCACAGGCCGACGCGACCGTACATCGCGGCACGCGGCGCGGCGGCGAAGTCGAGTGCAAGTTGTTCGATGGTGCCGCGCGGGACGCCGGTGGCCGCTGCAGCCTCGTCGAGATCAACCTGCAGTACGGCAGCGCGCAGATCGTCCCAGCCGGTGCAATGCGCGGCAAGGAAGGCTTCGTCGACGACCTCTGCGCCGATCATCACCTTGAGCATTGCCGCGTGAAGCCACGCGTCGGCATCGGGCTGGATCGCGACATGCTCGTAACGCTTCGCGGTTTCGGTACGGCGCGGGTCGATCACGATCACCCGCCCGCGCTCGGCAATGGCGTCGAGGTCGTGCCGCATCCGCGGTGCGGTGAGCAGGCCACCGTGCGATACCAGCGGGTTAGCGCCCGTTATGATCAGGAAATCGCAATGCGGCAGGTCAGGAATCGCGTTGCGAAAGGCGACGCCATAGAGGATCCAGCTCGCGAGGTGGCGCGAGGTGCTGTCCTGCGATCCCGCCGCATAGAATTTGGTGCTCCCGATCCGTTGCAGGAACCACTGGCTCGACATGAAAGTGTCGGTCGAGAAGGCGCCGGGATTGCCGAAATAGGTCGCGACCGCCTCGGGCCCGTCGGTGTCGATGATCGCCTTCAGTCGCGCGGCGATATCGTCGAGCGCTTCGTCCCACGATACCTCGGCGAATTCGCCGGGACCGCCGATGCGCTTCAACGGTCGCAGCACGCGGTCGGGATCGTTCGCGACGTCGACGATCGCCGCACCCTTGACGCAGATATGCCCCTGCGTGTGCGGATTGTCGCGGTCGGGGGAGAGTTTGACCGGGCGGCCATCCTCGACCGCGATCACGGTGCCGCAAAAGGCCTCGCACAGCCGGCAGAAGCTTGTCGTCTCGGTTCGAATCGGGGCTTCGCTAGCCAATTTACTCTCCATCCATTCGCCGAAAACCCGTGGAATCACCCGTTTAAATGAGCATTTAAAATCCCGGTTGACAGAACAAAATACGACGAATATCTATTTTTGTCGTGTCGGGATATGCGCTACTGTGGCGCGGACTGGCAAGCAGAAAGATGAAGCGAAAAGCTTCGCGATCTGGAGGGAGACGAAGATGCGTAAGGCTGTTCTGATGGCCAGTGTCGCCATCGCCACTGTGAGCGTTTCGCCGGCTTGGGCGGAGGAGTCTCCGGCGCCGGCCGCGGAAGACGGTACGACGGCTGACAGCGGGGGGTTGGTCGATATCGTCGTGACCGCGCAGCGCCGGTCCGAGAACCTTCAGAAGGTTCCCGTCGTGGTGACTGCAGTCGAGCCTGAAGTGCTCGAGGCACGCAATGTGTCGACGCTGCAGGATCTGCCCAAGCTCACCCCGTCGCTCACCGTCCAGAACCAGGCGAGTAACGTCACGCCCTTCATCCGCGGCGTCGGCTCGACCGTCACCGGAGCGGGGCAGGCGGCCAGCGTCGCGACCTATGTCGACGGGGTCTATATCTCGACGCTGACGAGCGCGGCCTTCGACCTCGACAATGTCGAACAGGTCCAGGTGCTCGAAGGGCCGCAGGGCGCACTTTACGGCCGCAACGCGACCGGCGGTGCGATCGTCGTGACGACGAAGACGCCGCGACCGGGCGATCCGATCTCGGGCCGCTTCCGCGCCGGTTACGGCAATTACGACAATCGTGAAGCGTCGGGGATCATTTCGGGCGGGCTTGGCGACATGTTCGCTTTCTCGGTCAACGGGTCGATCCGCAAGCGCGACGGCTATATCCGGAATCTGAATGCGCCGGGGCTCGGGGCCACGAACGACGACTTCTACGACCGCGATTCCAAGTCGATCGGGGCGGTCCTTGTCTTCAAGCCGTCCGAAAAGTTCAATCTGGTGCTGCGCGCGCAGCATTTCGAATCCGATGACCGGTCGGGGCAGGGCTACCAAGCGGTCGGGCTGGACATCGACGTCGGCGGCACCGGGCTCAACGGGTCGCAGCTCTATTATGCCGGGCTGCTGCAAAGCTTCGGCGTTTCCGCCGGCGATGCGATGGCCGCGGCGGCAAACCTGCGCTTCAGCACCAGGCATGGCGCGACCTATGACAATGAGGCAAATGGTTCGACGCGCGGCGTCCTGCGCCCGGGTCCGGCCGGATCGTTCGTACAGCTCAATACGGAAACCTATTCGGCGAAGGCCACGCTCGACCTCGGTTCGGTCGAGCTGAGTTCGCTGACCGCATATCAGACGGCGCAATCGCTGTCGGCGACCGAGGTGCTGTTCGCCGACCCGACAAGCTATCCGGTCGGCTTCCAGGGCGGATCGGTCGGCTTCACCGGCGATTTCCCGTCGCGGACCTGGCAGCAGGAATTCCAGATCGCATCGGTGGATTCGCCGGTCCAGTGGATCGCGGGTGTCGTCTATCTCGACGCGGCCGGCGACGTCCTGCTCACCGGCGACCTGCCGCCGCTGTCGGCGCTGACCGCCGACAACCGCTGGCAGAACAAATCGGTCGCCGGCTTCGGCCAGATCACGGTGCCGATCACCGAGCGGTTCAGTATCACCGCCGGCGGCCGCTACACCGACGAAAAATATACCAGCAACGACTTCATCTCGCTGACCGACCCGCGCAACGTGTTCGGCACCCCGAACCAGGGGCGGCAGGTGCTCAAGGGATCGAAGTTCACCTATACCGGCCGTATCCAGTACGACACCGGCGACCTTCTGCTCTATGCCGGGGTTTCGACCGGGTTCAAGGGCGCGACGCTCTCGAACACCAACCTTCTCAGCCCCGGTGTGACGCCCGAGACGATCACCTCGTTCGAGGGCGGCGCAAAGATCCGCCTGTCGCCCGACGCGCGACTCAATCTCGGCGCGTTCCACTACGATTATGGCAATATCCACATTGCCTATACGGACTCGGCG
>Ga0209257_1002450_pt1 | contig 18426 bp, 15 predicted proteins | sample AraplaCvi_mCL_r2_FD_184277 | JGI IMG/M metagenome (GOLD analysis project Ga0209257, IMG submission 184277) | Arabidopsis root microbial communities from North Carolina, USA - plate scrape MF_Cvi_mCL_r2 (SPAdes) (version 2) | ecosystem: Host-associated > Plants > Roots > Endosphere | place: USA...
CTGGTTGGCAAGCAGCCAGCCCTGCTTCGCCATCCGCGCCGCCTGCCGTCGCAGCATCGCCGCCATCGGATCCTTGCCCAGCCGGTCGATCTCGTATTTTGCCGATGCAGCCGAAATACCCGCGCCGGCAAGCCGGACGAGCAGGGCGGCATCATCGTCGCCCGCGGCAAGCCCTTCGGCAAGGATCGCGCGCTTGTCGGCCTGGGACATGAAAACCTCCGCTAAACCCGCCGCAGACTAGCGGACAAAGCCCGAGGCTCAAGCGCAAGTCGATGACAGGAAAATGACGGTCAGTCGCCGGGCGGTCCCTTATAGTCGGGGCCATAGACCGCGGCGCGGAAATCGCGGTGAAGCGTGCCGTCGAAGGGAATGCTCTGGACGAAGAAGACCGCGGTCAGCCTGTTCGCCGGATCGACCCAGAACAGGGTCGAGGGCAGCCCGTCCCAGAAGAACTCGCCGACCGCGCCGCGATTTTCCTGCGGCGTTTGCGGCTGCGCCTTGCGCACCGCAAAGTCGAAACCGAAGCCCATCGCCCCCTTGCCCGGCAACCATGCGCGCTCGGTGATCGACGGGTCGAGCTGATCGGTCGCCATCAGCCGCACGGTCGAGGGTTTCAGGATATGTGCGCCATCGAGTTCGCCCCGATTGAGCAGCATCCGCGCGAAGCGCTGGTAATCGTCGAGCGTCGAGGCGAGGCCAAAGCCGCCGGGGGTCAGCGCATGGTCCTGAAAGTTCAGCATGCGCGCCTCGGCGTCGCTCTGCTGGACGAGCTTGTCGTCCTTCATGACATTCATTGCAGCGAAGCGCGGCAGCCGCGCATCGGGCTGGCGCCACGCGGTCTCGGTCATTTTCAGCGGCTCGAAGATATGTTCGCGGACATAATCCGCAAAGCGCTCGCCCGACAGTTTCTCGACCAGAGCAGCCTGCACGTCGACCGCCATGCTGTATTCCCACTGCGTTCCCGGCTGGAAGAGCAGGGGCACGCCCGCAAGCCGGCGGCTGGCTTCGGACAGCGGTACCGTCAGCGCGAGCGGGTCGGCAGCAACATAGGCGTCATGGGCAGGCGTCGGCCCCGGCCCATATGCGAAGCCCGCCGTATGGCGCAGGATGTCGCGCACCAGGATCGGGCGGTCGGCGGACACATAGCGCGGCGCGCCGTCGGCATTCTTGCCGGCATAGACGCGCATCGCGGCATATTCGGGCAGATATTTCGCCAGCGGATCGTCGAGTCGAAACTTCCTCTGCTCCCAGAGCTGCATTAGCGCGACGCCGGTCACCGGCTTGGTCATCGAGAAGATCTGGACGATCGTATCACGGCGCATCGGGCGCTTCTCATTGCGGTCGGCCATACCGGCGGTCCCGAAGTAGACCTCGCGCCCGTCCTGCCAGATCAGCGCCGAGGTGCCCGCGGCGCGGCCGCTGTCGACCATCTGCTTAAGTGCCGCATCGATCCGCGCCTTGTCGATCCTGATCGTATCGGCCTCGACCGTACGCGCCGCGCCAGGCTGCGGAAGAAGGGCTATCGGAGCCGCGACAAGGGCAAGGCCGATCAGCGAAATCCGCATGCTTCGTCTCCCGATGGCCGCCGCCCGGGTGGCCTTGCCGCGATCAGAGCGCGGCGCGGCGCAAGCGTCAACGCCGCGCGGGAATGAATAGCTTTGCGATCATTCCGCCGGCACCGCCAACGCGCCGCTCTGGATCAGCCATTGCGGATGACTGGCCTGCACCGAGACAAGGATGCGATCGATCGCCGCACCGACCTGCTCGCCTTCGCCTTCGCGGTCGCGCGCGACGACGACGCGGCGGGCCTGCGCGTCGATCAGTATCCGGTCGCGCGGAACAAGCCCGCCGACGGTCAGCTCCGAAAGGATCGCCACGCTGTCGGCATCCCGCTGTTCGAGCGCGCCGATGCGGTCGCTGAGCCGTTCCTCGACCTGCACCGCGGCGTTGCTCTGTTTCTTGAGCTGGACGAGATTGACCGTGACGTTCCGTTCGAGGTCGCCGCGCACCTTTGCCGCCAGATCCTCGTCGAGGCTGGGACTGAAACGATCGACAAGGATCACGCCATCGACCGCGATGTCTTCGCCCTCGGTGCGAACATTCAGGCTGTCGATCCGGTCGCCGTCCCCGAGCAGCCGTTTCAGTTCCGACTGGATCGACGAACGTGCGCGCACTTCACCCGCAATGCCGTTGAGCGACAGTGCGAGCGGGATCGAGAGGATGCCGAGTGTCACCACGATTCCGCTGACCTGCACTGCGGTATGCTGCGGAGTCAGCGACGGTCCGAAATGATTGAGCCGCGCGACGATCGTCGCCGCGAAGGCGATCGCGAGCGTGTTCGTCAGGAACAACAGCGCTGCGCCAAGCGCGAAATCGGGGCGCCCGGTGACGAGGCCGAAGCCGACCGTCGACAGCGGCGGAACCAGCGCGGTCGCGATCGCCACGCCGACCATCACCCCCGACAGCTTGCGCATGATCGCATAGACGCCAGCAATGCCGCCGACGACCGCGACGCCGAGGTCGAGCAAAGTGGGCTGCGTCCGCGCGCGAAGTTCGGGGGTCACATCGCTGATAGGCGAAAGCCAGATGATCAGCGCTGCGACGAGGATCGCGACCGCCGTTCCCGCAGCAAGCGTGACAAGCGACCGGCGGATCAGATTGTGCTCGAGCGTCGCGAGCCCGAAGCCTACGCCCATGATCGGCCCCATCAAGGGCGACACGAGCATCGCGCCGATCACGACTGCGGTCGAGCTTTGCAGCAGGCCCAACGTCGCGATCATCGACGCGAGGATGATCAGCAGCAGGAATTTCCTGTCGAGCCGCGCGTCGCGCGCAACGCTCGCCAGAACCAACGAGCGGTCGAGGGCATCGTCGCCCTCGACCGCTTCGTGATTATCGTCATTCCGCGTCGCCCGCCGGCCGCCCGCGTTGAAGGGGGCATCGCCGATACCGGGCACGCCGGGATGATCGCCGGCCATGATCAGATCTTGCCGGTCAGCTCCGGCACGGCGTTGAACAGATCGGCGACGAGACCGAAGTCCGCGACCTGGAAGATCGGGGCGTCCTCGTCCTTGTTGATCGCGACGATCGTCTTCGAGTCCTTCATGCCGGCGAGGTGCTGGATCGCGCCCGAGATGCCGATCGCGAAATAGACTTCCGGTGCGACGATCTTGCCGGTCTGGCCGACCTGATAGTCGTTGGGAACATAGCCCGCATCGACCGCGGCGCGCGAAGCACCGAGCGCGGCGCCGAGCTTGTCGGCGAGCGGAACGATGACTTCCTGATACTTCTCGCTCGAACCCAGCGCACGGCCGCCCGACACGATGATCTTGGCCGAGGTGAGCTCGGGGCGATCCTGCTTGGCGATTTCGGCGCCGACGAAGCTCGAGATGCCGGCGTCGCCGCCCGCCGAGACGGCTTCAACGGCGCCCGAGCCGCCGGTGCTGGCAGCCTTTTCGAAGGCGGTGCCGCGAACGGTCAGGACCAGCTTCGCGTCCGAGCTTTCGACGGTCGCGATCGCGTTGCCGGCGTAGATCGGACGGGTGAAGGTCTTCGGACCCTCGACCGACAGGATTTCCGAAATCTGCATCACGTCGAGCAAGGCTGCGACGCGCGGCGCGATATTCTTGCCGGTCGTGGTGGCGGGCACGACGAACGCGTCGTGCGAACCCATGAGGTCGGCGACGAGCGGCGCGATATTCTCGGGCAGGTTGTGACCGAAGGCGGCGTTGTCGGCGACATGCACCTTGCCCACGCCGGCGATGCCGGCAGCGGCCTTTGCGACGCCATCGACGCCGGCACCCGCGACGAGCAGATGGACTTCGCCGAGCTTCGAGGCGGCGGTCACCGCGGCGAGCGTGGCATCCTTGACGGCGCTGCCGTCATGTTCGACCCAGACGAGCGTTTTCATGAGTGCACTCCCATCGCCTTCAGCTTGGCAACCAGTTCATCGACGTCGGCGACCTTGATGCCAGCCGAGCGCGCGGCCGGTTCGCTGACCTTGACCGTCTTGACGCGCGGCGTGGTGTCGACGCCATAATCGGCGGGCGACTTGGTATCGAGCGGCTTCGACTTCGCCTTCATGATGTTCGGCAGCGAGGCATAGCGCGGCTCGTTCAGGCGAAGGTCGGTGGTAACGATCGCCGGAAGCTTCAGCTTCACCGTCTCGAGGCCGCCGTCGACTTCGCGCGTCACGCTGACATGATCGCCATCGACATTCACAGCGCTGGCGAAGGTGCCCTGCGCCCAGCCGGTCAGCGCGGCGAGCATCTGGCCGGTCTGGTTGTTGTCGCCGTCGATCGCCTGCTTGCCGAGGATCACGAGACCCGGGGCTTCGGCGTCGGCAATCGCCTTGAAGATCTTGGCGAGCGCGAGCGGCTCGACGTCGTCGTCGGTCTGCACGAGGATCGCGCGGTCGGCGCCCATCGCAAGCGCGGTGCGCAGCGTTTCCTGTGCCTTCGCCGGGCCGACGGACACGGCGACGATCTCGGTCGCGACGCCTTTTTCCTTCAGGCGGATCGCTTCTTCGACGCCGATCTCGTCGAACGGGTTCATCGACATCTTCACATTGGCCAGGTCAACGCCCGTGCCGTCGGCCTTGACCCGCGGCTTGACGTTGTAATCGAGCACCCGCTTCACGGGGACGAGGATTTTCATGGCTTTAAAAGCTCCTCTCAACAAATTGTGCACTGCGTCATAGTTGCGGTTTACGTAAACGTCAACTAGCAGTCCCTCCCCTCCCTCGCGGGGAGGGGAGGTGGATTATCACGCGGCCTTGGCAACCTCGGCGACGATTTTCTTTGCCGCGTCGCCCAGATCGTTTGCTGCCACGATCGGCAGCCCCGAATTGGCGAGGATGTCCTTGCCCTGCTGGACATTCGTGCCTTCGAGGCGGACGACGAGCGGAACCGACAGGTTCACTTCCTTCGCCGCGGCAACGATGCCCTCGGCGATGATGTCGCACTTCATGATGCCGCCGAAGATGTTGACGAGGATGCCCTCGACCGCGGGATCCTTGAGGATGATCTTGAACGCCGCGGTGACCTTTTCCTTCGAAGCGCCGCCGCCGACGTCGAGGAAGTTCGCCGGGAAGGCGCCGTTGAGCTTGATGATGTCCATCGTCGCCATCGCGAGGCCTGCGCCGTTGACCATGCAGCCGATGTTGCCGTCGAGCTTGATGTAGGCAAGGTCATATTCCGACGCCTCGACCTCGGCCGGGTCTTCCTCGGTCAGGTCGCGCAGTTCGGCGATGTCCTTGTGGCGGAACATCGCATTGCCGTCGAAGCCGAGCTTGGCGTCGAGGACGAGCAGTTCGTCGCCGTTCGCGCCTTCGCAGACCGCGAGCGGATTGATCTCGATCTGCTCGGCGTCGGTCGCGAGGAAGGCGTTGTAAAGGCCGGCGAGAACCTTCGCAGCCTGCTTGGCGAGATCGCCTTCAAGTTCGAGCGCGGCGGCGACGCTGCGACCGTGGTGCGGTTGCAGACCCGTCGCGGGGTCGATCGTGATCGTGTGGATCTTGTCGGGCGTGTTGTGCGCGACGGTTTCGATGTCCATCCCGCCTTCGGTCGAGGCGACCACCGCAATGCGGCTGGTGGCGCGGTCGACGAGGAGAGCGAGGTAATATTCCTTTTTGATGTCGGCGCCGTCGGTGATGTAGAGACGGTTGACCTGCTTGCCATGCTCGCCGGTCTGGATCGTCACCAGCGTGTTGCCGAGCATGTCCTTCGCGTGCGCCTCGACCTCTTCGAGCGTCTTGGCGAGGCGGACGCCGCCCTTCGCGTCGGGGCCGAGTTCCTTGAATTTGCCCTTGCCGCGGCCGCCGGCATGAATCTGCGATTTCACGACATAGAGCGGCCCGGGGAGCTGCTTCGCCGCGGCGACGGCTTCCTCGACACTCATCGCGGCGATGCCCTTCGGGACAGCGACGCCAAATTTCGCGAGCAGTTCTTTCGCCTGATATTCGTGGATGTTCATGAGGTCTGCCGGGCCTTTCGACTCTGGAGCGGGAGAAGTTTGGCGCCGCATAAGCACAAGTTGCACGGCAAGGCTACCCCTGCCGCGCCCAGAAAAACTTGGACTGCCGAAACTGCGAGCTAAGTCGTTAGCGCAGCGCGCAAAGCGCCGCCGAGCTGGTCGATACCGTCAATATTTCGGGATCTTTCAGCGCGCGGACCTTGTGCAGGAACTGGTCGAGCGACAGGTCGGCGATCCTTTTGTCCTTCAGGCTGCCGAGCGCCGACAGGCGGCGAAGCTGGACCAGCGACAGCCGGTCGACCATGCGCTCGGCCATGCACGTCGACATGCCCTCCGACAAACCTGCGTTGTGAAGGCCGTTGCGCAGCCGCGTCTCGGGCGTCGCGCAGCCCGCGAGCATCAGCGAACCCGCGATCAGGGGAATAACGAGAAGCCGCATCGTCTATCTTCCGTGAAATTCTGCAACGGCACCCGATACAGCCTGCATCAACGCCATGCGAGCGGGAATCGACGATGTCGTGCTGCCCATCATCACGACGATCGCATAGCGCGTGCCGTCGGGCGCGGTCGCGATGCCGATATCGTTATAGCCGGCGGTCATGCCGTTGAGGTCCTGTCCGGTGCCGGTCTTGTGGACGAAGGTCCAGCCCGGCGGCAGCCCCGCCTTCAGCCGCTTCGGCCCGCTCTTGGTCCGGCTCATCACGCCGAGCAGAAAGTCGGTCGATTCGGGCGACAGCAATGTACCGCGGGCCAGCCGCGTCAGCGCGCTGGCGATCGCCGAAGGACTCGCGCCATCGACGGGGTCGGCAAGATATCTGTTCATCGCCGCCTGCCGCGTCGCCATCGGCAAGGCCGCACGGGCCGTCTGGAAATTGCGGCCGGTCGCATAGCTCTGCTGCCAGGTCAGCCCCGCGGTGCCCGCCTGCAGCAGCCGCTCGCCGGGGCCGAAACGGATCGATCCCAGATCCTTTTTCGACACGAAGGCGCGCACCGCATTGGGACCGCCGACCGTGCGGAGCAGGCTGTCGTTCGCCAGATTGTCGCTCTGCGTGATCGCGGTCTCGATCAGGTCGCGCACGCTCATGCTGACCGAGCCCTCGGCCTGGACGCGGCTTGCGAGCGGCTGGTGGAAGACGACCAGATCCTCGGGACCGATGCGAACCTTCTGGTCGAGGCTGATGCGACCGTTATCGACCGCGTCGAGGATCGACATCGTGACCCACAGTTTCGACACGCTTTGCTGCGGGAACAGATCGTTGCCGCGCTGCGCGATCGCCCATTCGCCGTCGATGCGCTGGACCGCAATCCCGGTCTTGCCCGGAAAAGCGCGCCACAGACCGGCGATCCGCTCGCTGAGACCCGGAGCGGGACGACGGAAGCCCGGATCGAGCGTGCCGCGCGGGGGCGGCGTGGCGGCGGACGTACGAACCGGCGGGCCGATGGGAACGGTGACCGGGTTTGTCCCATGCACCGTCTGCGTCTGGCGCGGCGGCGGCACGATGGCCGCGCTGCTTACGCAGCCCGCCAGCAGGGCCGCGCCAATACTGATGCCGAGCAGCGACCTGCCCGAAAAACTGAACTTCATTTACACCCCGCGGTTGCGACCGTCTTTTATTCCCGGCCCCTTCAGGCCCGGATCGGTCGTCCCGCAGGTCCACCGGCCGGACCAGCGATTTGCGATGAACGATTCAAATGTCGCGACAAGCGGGGGAACGGCCGCGTTCAGGGCGCCGGCTTGGCGCGGACCAGATCGGGGAACAGCCGCTTCAGCGCCGCAAGCTTGGGCGCATCCCAATAGGCGATGTAACTGTTCTTCGGATTGCGCTGCATGAAATTCTGATGCCCCGGCTCGGCGGGATAGAAGGCCTTGTAGGCCTCGACCGGCACGACGATCGGCTTGGCGAAATATTTGCCCTTGGCGATCTGCGCCAGATAGCTTGTCGCGACCTGCCGCTGCGTCGCGTCGAGCGGAACGATCGCGGCACGATATTGCGGTCCGCTGTCGGGGCCCTGCCGGTTCTTGAGCGTCGGGTCGGCGATCACCGAAAAGAGGACACGGAGCAGCGTGCCGTAGCTGACCTGCGTCGGGTCGTAGACGATGCGGACCGCCTCGGCATGGCCAGAGGTGCCGTCATGCGTCAGCGCGTATTTGGCGGTCGCCTTGCTACCGCCATGATAGCCCGACTCGACCGAGATGACGCCCTTCACGTTCGAGAAGACGCCCTCGACGCCCCAGAAACAGCCGCCCGCCAGCACGGCGGTCGCCTTTTTCGCGTTGACCGCAGGATCATAGGCAGCGGCAGGGAGCTTGATGACGCTTTCGGCCTGCGCCGGCGCGGTGCATTGCGCGACGACAACCGTCGCCACGATCACGCCGAGCGAACGGCGCACTGCCATCAGAGCGGCATTGCCATCGCGGGCTGCTGCATGACGACGATTACGGCGCCAATCGCGAAGCCGGCGAGCATGGACGGAAACCAGTCGGAGCGAAGCATGGACAGCATATAGATCTCTTCTCATATCATGTCGATTCGCGGGCAAAGCCGCTTTGGTTACACCGACGATATGGAGCGCCCCGACCAGACGTGCAGTGATGGCAGTCACCCTTACGGAAGACTGCTTACTATCCGGTGAACCGCCTGGTTGTGCGGCGTTCAGGAAGCGGCGTCAGCTGAGCGCCGCACACGCCTGCTGGATGCGTACGCACGCTTCCTTCAGCACTGCTTCCGACGTCGCGTAGGAAACGCGGAACGCCGGAGACAGGCCAAAGGCGCCGCCGTGCACCGCGGCGACGCGCGCGCTGTCGAGGAAATAGTCGATCAGCGCCTCGTCGGTGTCGATAAGCTTGCCGTCGGGGGTCTTCTTGCCCATGCAGCCCGACGCATCGGGATAGACGTAGAAGGCCCCGTCGGGCACCGGGCACGACAGCCCGGGTGCATCGTTCAGCATCGCGACCACCATGTCGCGGCGCTTCCTGAACGCGGCGTTGCGGTCGTCGAGGAACTGCTGCGGCCCGCCAAGTGCCGCCGCCGCGGCGGCCTGCGCGATCGAGCAGGGGTTCGAGGTCGACTGCGACTGAAGTTTGCCCATCGCCTTTATGAGCCACGCCGGTCCGCCGGCATAGCCGATGCGCCAGCCGGTCATCGCATAGGCTTTCGAACAGCCGTTCACGGTCAGGATGCGGTCGATCAGGTCGGGGCAGCGCTGGGCGATCGTCGAGAATTCGAAATCGGCGTACCAGACATGCTCGTACATATCGTCGGTCATCACCATCACATGCGGATGACGGCGGATCACGTCGCCGATCGCGTCGAGCTCTTCCGGCGAATAAGCGGCGCCCGACGGGTTCGACGGCGAGTTGAACATCACCCAGCGCGTCTTCTTCGTGATCGCGGCATCGAGCTGCGCGGGGGTGATCTTGTAGTTCTGCGCCGCGGTGCCTTCGACGATCACCGGCGTACCACCCGCGAAAGCCACGATGTCGGGATAGCTCACCCAGTAAGGCGCGGGAATGATAACCTCGTCCCCCGCGTCGACCGTCGCGACGAGCGCGTTGAACAGCGTGTGCTTGCCGCCGACGTTCACCGTGATCTGGTCGAGGCCATATTCGAGGCCGTTGTCGCGGCGGAACTTGCCGCGGATCGCTTCCTTGAGCGCGACCGTGCCGTCGACGAGCGTATATTTCGTCTGGCCGTTGCGGATCGCCTCGATCGCGGCTTCCTTGACGAAGTCGGGGGTATCGAAATCGGGTTCGCCTGCCGACAGGCCGATCACGTCGACGCCTTCCGCTTTCAGCCTGGTCACGCGCGCGGTCATCGCGAGCGTCGCCGACGGCTGGATGCGGTTGAGGGCGGCGGAGGTATGCGGCTTCAGCGACATGAAAGGCGTCCCCTGTTCGATAAGGAAATTGCGCGCGCCGCGCATAGCCGCGACATGGCATTGCCGCAACCGCCGCCGGCCAAAAAACAGAATTACCGTGCCTGCGAATACGTAGGCGCGCGGCTCAGCGTCGCGAAGGCACCGTCAGCGTCGCAATTCCGCGGCTGCCATCGCCTTGCTCATCGTCCTTGCCAAAGCCGATCTCGGCATCGACGAGCTGTTCCTTCTGGCTGACCCGGCCGAAGTCGCGGATCAGCCGGACCGTCACCCGCCCCGTTCCGTTGGGATTGATGCGGTCGGGCGAATAGCCGTGAATGCGCACCCTGTAGTCGCCGCCCCGGGCGCGGCGAATGACATATTCCTCGGGTCCGTACCCGTCGGTCATGTCGTTCGAGATCGTTCCGCCCGCAGCGCTGAGGGCGTTCGAATAATAGACGCGCTCGCCATTGGGTTCGATCACCCACAGGTCGATGTCGGCGTCATCGTTGGTCCATTCGATGACCAGCCTTACGTCGGCGTCGAGCAGCGCCACGAATTCGGGATCGAGTTTCCAGGCTATGCCGGCCCTGTCGAGCGCCGGAACCAGCGCATTCGCTTCCATCAGGGCGATCGTGTCTATCCCCTCGAAGGCATTCGGGAAGGGTTCGAGCGCGACCTCGGTCAGGAGCGCGAAGGCACGCTCGAGATCGGCAGGACGACCGCGCTTCGCCAGCGCGAGCGCGAGCAGGCGTTTGGGCTGCGGACGTTCGGCGTTGAGCGCGGCAAGGCGTTCGAGGATCGCGATCGCATCGTCGATCCGCCCGTCGCGTTCGAGCCGGAAAGCCACGATCTGGCGCGTTTCGTCGTCGGCCGTTGGCGCGTCGAGCGCGGTCAGCAGCAGGCGCGTGGCCGTCGGGCCGTCGCCCTTGACGCGATACCATTCGGCAACGTCGAGCCAGAAACCCGCAAGGCTGCCATATTGCTTCGCCTGTTCGCGAAGCACCGTTTCGCGCGCGGCAGAAGCAACTGCATCCAGCGCCTTGATATAAGGGCCGTCGGACAGAAGGTCGGAAATCTCGACCTTGCTGTCCGCCATCGCGCTGCCCGAAAGCGCCGAAATCGCCAGCGGAACGTCCTGCGTCCGCTCCGCGCGTCGCTGTGCGGTCACGATGACTTCGCCTGCCTCGCCCTCGAGATACCCCGAACCAGCACGTTCGGCTGCGGAATTGCCGACCACGCCCGGCAATTCGGACAGCGCATCCGCCGATGCAGGCGGCGGCGGCGCAGCTGGCGGGGGCGGTGCGAATGCCGCCGCAGCATCGGCGCCTTCGTCATCCTTGTCCTTCTTCGCGCGGCTGTCGGGATTGAAGCGCGTGGCCCACCATTGCTTTCGCGAGGCCCAGTTTTCGCGGACCATCGCAAGGTGCTCGGCGCGCTGTTCCTGCGCCGCTTCATCCTTTTCCTTTTTGAGTTCGCGATACTCTTCGCGCCATTTATCGTCGAACCCTCCAGCCGGCGGCGCGACATCGGCATCGACATATTGTCCGGGACTTTCGAGGACGAGGAAAGCCAGCGAGGCACTCGCCACCTGGAACTTGCGCGCCAGCTCGACCATCGCCTCGCGATCGGCGGGATCGTCGGCAAGCCGCGCAACCTCGCCCGCGGCCCAGAGAGCGGCCGCGCCATCATGCCGTTCCTTGCCCGCTCCTTCCGTGTCGAAACGCTCGATCGTCACCCGCCCGCCGGCGTCGGCGATCCACAACGACAGTCCTTCCTCGCCGCGCATCGGGCCGACGATGTGCCAGCCGCCGCCCGTTGTTGCGAGGGCGCGGAAAGGCACCCGCCGCCCCGACGCGCTGCGAACGCGGACGACCCCCGGTCCGGGATCCAGCAGGGCCGCCAGCACGGCGCTCTTGTTATCGGCGCCCAGCTGCAGCAATCGCCCGCCGCTGTCCTGCGCCAGATTGCCGAGATAGGCGATGTCGGCGTCCGGCGCCGAGGCGATTATCGACAGGCGGCAATCGGGCGCGAACTCCGCGGCCGGATCGAGGGTCCGTGCGCCATCGGTAAAGAGCAGGCATTGCGCCGCGTCGGCAAGCCGGAGCGCGTCGAGTCCGGCCAGGCGGGTTGCCCCGAGATAGGATTGCCCGGTCAGCGCGGCGCGAAGATCGGCTGCGCTCGCGACGCTGGTGACGGCCGGCGTATCCTCGGCAAAACTCACTAGGTCGATCCCGCTCACCGGCCGCGCTTCCAGATAGGCGTCGAGCAACGCCATTTCCGCGTCCAGCGCATCGTCGCTGCGCGACCAGCTGCGGTCCCAATAGATACGCAGCCGCCCGGGGGACGCCGGCGCCTTGACGGCCGTGCCGGCCGGTTCCGACCCGAGTTCGAAAAAGGCCTGCCCGTTCGTGTGCTCGGCCACCACCAGCTTCCGCGGCAACCGGACGTTCCTGACCGCCAGCATACCGCCGGCGGCCGCCACCGCGGGCACCGACGCCTCCGCCTTCCACGCGTTGCCGACACTCTTCGCCGCGAGAGACTGGCCCCAGGGAAGCGACAGTTGCGGCTGGCCGTCGATGGCGGTTCCCGCGTAGCGAACCGTGACGGGGCCGGTAACCGGAACATCGGGCCAAGGCAGGACAAAGCCTGCAAGCGCATCGATCGGCCCCGAGAAATGCACGCGGATCGTCCGCGACTTGCCCGGCGCGATCGGGAAGACGCGCGTGCTGAAGCGGTTGCCCGAAACTTCGGCGAGACCGGGGTCGATGCCCTTGCGCACTTCGGCCTCATAGACGCGCCGTGCCTTCGGCTGGTCGAGCAGCGTGCCGGCAACCATTATGCCCTCGATATCGAGCGCGTAGCCGGTGACGACTGCCTGCTGCGGCAACAGCAGCGACAGGCGCGCCTCGATCGGATCGTCGTTCTGCTGGCTGCGATGCGAAAGTTCGGCCTCGACGCTGGTATCGACCATTCCGCCGCGCTGCCGGATCTCGACCGTCATCCTGGTGATCGCGAGGTCGCCGGCCCCCGCCGGCTCTCCGTCATCGATCCCGTTCCAATAGCCCTTGAGGGTCGACCCCGCAGGGGTCTGCGCCGCCGCTGATGCGGGACCGGCAAGGAGGGTGAAGGCGGCGAGGAAAAACGCAAGAAGGCGCATCGCAGGCCGTTTCACCATTCTATATCTCCTGAAGCCGCGCCGGAACGAGCCCGCGCAGCGAATTTCCGATGAAGAATCCGTCATTCAGGTCCGCGACCCGCAAATGCGATTCGACGGCGCGGCCCTTCTCGATCAGCTCGGCGCGCAACACGCCCGGCAGCAATCCCAGCGAAAGCGGCGGAGTAAGCAACTGTCCGTCGCGCTCGACGAAGATATTGCTCCAGCTTCCTTCGGTGACGAAGCCCGGTTCGTCGACGAAGACGACTTCGGGAACGCCCGCCGCCTTGCGCTCCTCGTCATAGACGGCGCGCAGGCTCGTCTTGTGCGCGAGGCGAAAATCGCCGGCCTCCATCGGTGCTGGCCGTACCGCGACAGGCACCGGCAGTTCGGCAAGGCGCGGCAAGGGAGAGACCTCGACCGCGAGCGCGCCCGAGCGCGCAAGGCGCATCCGCACGCGCGCGGCGTTGCGGAGGCGGAAGGTCGCCGATTGCAGGCTGTTGCGGGCGCCATGACGGTCGAAGACGAAGCCGAGCGCCGCAGCACTCGCCTTCATGCGCGCCAGATGCCCCTCAAGCCGCTGGACACCCTCGACGGGATCGAAAAACATCGTTTCAATCAGGTCGAAGCTTTCGCCCGCTGCGCCCACAAATTCCCCCTTGGCAAGGCATTCGCGCCATTCCTCAGCCGGCCGGCTGTCGGCGACGATTCCCGAACCCAGACCAAGCGTGGCGCAAGCCGCGCTTTCCCGCAAGTCGCTCTGCGACGGAAAGACGAGCGTGCGGATCGCGACATTGAAGGCCGCGTCACCATCGGCGTCGATGAAACCGATCGATCCGGTGTAAATTCCGCGCGGATCGGCCTCGAGCTCGTCGATGATTTCCATCGCGCGGACTTTCGGCGCACCGGTAATCGAACCGCACGGGAACGCGGCGCGCAGGATGTCGATCGCAGTCGCCCCCGCCGGCAACCTCGCCGACACGTCGGAGACGAGCTGGTGGATCGTCGGAAAGCTTTCGACCCGGAAAAGGTCGGGCACGGCAACGCTCCCCGGTTCGGCGACGCGCGACAGGTCGTTGCGGATCAGGTCGACGATCATGAGATTTTCGGCGCGCTGCTTCGGATCGGCGGCAAGGTCGCGCGCCGCAGCCGCATCGGCCCCGGGATCGCCCTGCCGTTCGGCCGTACCCTTCATCGGACGCGCCATCACCTGCCGCCCGCGCAGCGCGAAGAATAGCTCGGGCGACAGCGAGGCAATCGCCTGCTCGCCGGTCCAGATGAAGCCGCCATAGCCGGCGCGCGCCGTCCGCCGCAGCCGGGCGTAGACGGCAAGCGCATTGCCCGCGAACGGCACGTCGGCGCGGAAGGTGTAATTCGCCTGATAGATATCGCCGGCTTCGATCAGGCCGAGCACAGTTTCGATGGCGGTGAGATAATCGCGACGACCCACGCGCGGCGCGACGTCGCCCACCCAGCCGCTTGCAGGGTCGGGCAACCGCGACGGAATTGCATCGGCGTCGATGCGCTCGAGGCGCTCGAACAGTCCGAACCACCCGAGAGGTGCATCCTCGCGGCCAGCATCAACCGCACCGCGCCAGGCCGGGGACAGTCCCTTCCCCGCTTCATAGGCAAGATAGCCCGCGGCGTGGAGGCCGCGCCCGGGTGCCTCTTCCAGCCTCGAAAGCAGCGCGGTCACCTCGCCGGGCGAATGTGCCGTGACGATCTCGACGGGGTTCAGGAACAGCCGCGCCGGAACCGCACCCTCGGTGCGCGCATCGTCGAGCAGCACGAACGGCGGACATCCGGGACCCGGAACCGGAATCGCCGCCTCGCCCGCCATGACTATCCCGGACTAATCGAGGACGATCAGCGGTCGCGCTTCAGACGGATCGCGCGGCCGCCCTCGATGGTCGCGAAATAGCTGCCCATCGTCGCGGTCTTGATATGGATTTTCTGGCCGGGTTTCGGCTGGCGCGGCAGCTTGGTGGTGTCGATCTGGACCCACACCGCATCGTCTTCCATCACGAGCGTATATTTGCCCGAGCGGTCCATGCTGACCGAACGGATAACGGTATCGATCTCGTTGATCTCGTCCTCGTCGCCGCCGAAGATGCCGCCCAGCTTGGGAAAGGAAAAGCCGAACAGGCCGCGCCGCGTCTTCTTCGCGGTCTCCTTGTCGGTAAAGACGATCTCGCGCGCCTGATCGGCATTCGCCAGTTCGCCGACCTCGCGGTCGAAGCAGGCGAGACGCGCTGCGGGATCGGCGATGTCGCGGCAGGCATAGAGTTCCTGGATCTGCGCGGGACGCGCGGGCGGCGCCTTGTCCTTGTCGCGCGCGGCGGCGGGTGCCGCGGCAAGCGCCGCGAGAAGGACGAACGGCACGGCGAGACGCGAGATAGGCAGCAGCATGGAAAACCCCTGTCGAAACGGACGGCCCTGACTAGCCGCCACGCTCCGGCGCCGCAAGCGCCGGGCGCGCGTCGGAGCTGCTCAGCTTGCGGCCTGGCAGAGCAGGTTGCAGCCCGTTCCGGCAAGCACCGCAGCAATATCGCGCGCCTGTTTGGCGAGCGACGGCGGCAGGTCGGGAATGACAGCGACGACCTTGTCGCGCAGACTGCGCCGGTCGGCCGGCGTAAAGCTGTCGGCGCTGAACCGCAGATCCTCCAGAACCGCCGCGAGCAGCTTCGTGCGATTTGCGAGGCTGATGTTCGGTGCGGTCGCCGAACCCAGCGAACTCGCGATCGTCAGCGCTGCACCGTCGCGCATCTGTGCCAGCGGCTCGCCGAGATTCGCCCGCTGCGCGGGCGTCATCGCGGCGACAGCGCCGGCCACCGCACGAAAGCCCTTCTGCACGCACAGATTGGCCGCGATCGATCCCGCGATGATTTCGTTCTGCAATTCCGACAGCTTGGCCTCGGAGGCCGCGGCTCGGTCGGCGGCACCGGTTGCCGAGCGATCGGCGAAGTTGACGTAGGCGACAATCGAATTGCCTACCGCGATGCAAGCGCGGCTGACCTTGTCGAGGTCGAGCGGCATCGCGCGGACGACATCCGCGTTATACGCGGTACGGACCAGCGCCGCGTCGCCGTTGGAGAACGTCGGCGGAGTGCCTTTCGCGCCGGTCGCGTCGAGGCGCGTGATCAGCGTTTGCGCCGAACGGATCAGCGCCTCGGTATCGGCCGACGGGTCGGCGGCGCTGGCCGGCGCGGCCCCCACGAACGCAGCGACGGCGAGCATAATGCTCGCAAAGCAGGACCGGAATGTCATTTTGTTTCCCCCAACCAGTGACCCCGCCGATCCGTACGCAGCCCGCCGCTGCTTGGCCAGAGGCAATCGCGCCGCGCCGATTGCGCCTGCACCGCGGCTTGCTTAGAGTGATGTCAATAACGAGCACGAAGGGCCCCCCACCTCGATGAACAGCCTCCACGACTGGTCGCACGACTACCGCCATCCGACGCCGTGGGACCAGCCGTTCGAGCCGCTGTCGCTTCCGGACATGCTTGCCGCCAGCGTCGCACGCAAGGGCGATGCGCCGATGCTCGATTTCATGGGCCGGCGCTTTTCCTATACCGAGGTTGCAGGCGGCGTCGCGCGGGTCGCCCGCGGGCTGCAGCTCCAAGGCGTCGGCAAGGGAAGCCGCGTCGGCCTGTTCCTGCCCAACGTCCCGCATTATGTCGCCGCCTATTATGGAGCGCTGGCCGTCGGGGCGACGGTGGTCAATTTTTCACCGCTCTATACCGTCGCCGAGCTCGAGGCGCAGGTCGAGGATTCGGGGACCGACACGCTGGTGACGATCAGCGCCGCCGCGCTGCTGCCCACCGCGCTCAAGGTGCTCGACGGATCGAGCCTCAAGCGGCTGATCGTCGGCTCGATCGCCGGCGGCCTGCCCGCCACGAAGTCGGTTCTCTACCGCCTGTTCAAGAAAAGCGAGGTCGCGGCGCTTCCCGACGATCCGCGCGTCATCCGCTTCTCGGCGCTCGCCGACAATGACGGAAAGCCCGATCCCGTCGCGATCGATCCCGAAGCCGACATCGCGCTGATCCAGTACACCGGCGGAACGACGGGCACGCCGAAGGGCGCGAAGCTCACGCACCAGAACCTCACCGCCAACGCGCGGCAGGTGAACGCGATCGATCCCGATCATGATGCCGGCGACCGCATCCTCGGCGTCCTCCCCTTCTTCCACGTCTTCGCGAACACCTGCGTTCTCAACCGCACCGTCCTCAACGGCGGGATGATCGCGATGCTGCCGCGTTTCGACGCAAAGGCGGCGCTGCAGACGATCACGCGGACGAAGGCGACCGCCTTGCCCGGCGTGCCGACGATGTATCAGGCGCTGCTCGACCATCCCGATATTGCGAAAACCGATTTCTCCTCGCTGCGCGTCTGCATCTCCGGCGGCGCGCCGATGCCTGCCGAGCTGCGCGAGAAATTCATCGCCGCGACCGGCGCCTCGCTCGTCGAAGGCTATGGTCTGACCGAAAGCTCGGGCGTCGTCGCGACCAATCCCTATGACGGCCCGGTCAGGCCCGGCACGATCGGCCAGCCATTGCCCGCGACGCACATCCGCCTGCTCGACAAGGAAGATCCGGGAAGGGATGCGCCCGCCGGCGAGCCCGGCGAACTAGCGGTCAAGGGGCCGCAGATCATGCAGGGCTATTGGAACCGGGCGGACGCGGACAAGGACAGCTTCACCGCCGACGGCTGGCTGCGCACCGGCGACGTCGCCACGATCGAGGCGGATGGCTATATCCGCATCGTCGACCGGCTGAAGGACATGATCGCGGTCGGCGGTTTCAAGGTCTATCCGAGCGTGATCGAGGCGCATCTGCACGAGCACCCTGCGGTCAAGGAAGCGATCGTCCTCGGCGTGCCGGACAGCTACCGCGGCGAGGTACCGAAGGCGTTCGTGACGCTGGAGGAAGGCTTCCAGGTTTCGGGCGAGGCGCTCGCCGCCTGGCTCAATCCGCAGCTCGGCAAGCACGAGCGCGTGAGTTCGGTCGAGGTACGGCTGAACCTGCCCAAGACGATGATCGGCAAACTCGACCGGAAGGCGCTACGGGCGGAGGCGGGGGCATAAGCTCCTCGTCACCCCCCGCGAAGGCGGCAATGACGACTGCGGGACAATGAAATGTTGCAATGAGATATTGTAACCTTGGTCATGTTATGCCATATCAATCCTCGTAGTTGGACCAACGGAGTAGAGGGTGACCCGAGTCGCCGATCATAGTCATGCCTGGCCGCGCTTCGGTGCGCTGGTTCGGGCTGCGCGCGATTCGCGGCCGCTGACCTCGCTCACCGGTGACCAGCTTGCGATGGGCCTGTCGGGGCTGTGCCTCGTCCACTGCCTCGCCAGCACGATCTTCTTCGCATCGGTCGCCTCGGTCGGCGGCGCGCTGCTCAATCCCGCCTTTCACGAAGTCGGCCTCGTCATCGCGATA
>Ga0209257_1002453_pt1 | contig 18398 bp, 17 predicted proteins | sample AraplaCvi_mCL_r2_FD_184277 | JGI IMG/M metagenome (GOLD analysis project Ga0209257, IMG submission 184277) | Arabidopsis root microbial communities from North Carolina, USA - plate scrape MF_Cvi_mCL_r2 (SPAdes) (version 2) | ecosystem: Host-associated > Plants > Roots > Endosphere | place: USA...
CCGCGACAAGGACCGCATGCTGGGGTTCTACACGGGTGTCCTCGGCCTCTCGGTCGACCGCGACCGGCCGGAGCTGGGCCTCACCCACGTGCGCGCCGGCCCGCAGATGATCGACCTGGTCACCCTGGACGGCCCGCTGGGCCAGCGCGGCGGCGAAGGCCCGGGCGCGACGGCCCGCAACCTCGACCACTTCGCCCTGCAGGTCCGGCCGTTCGACGAGCCGGCCATCCGCGCCCACCTGGCCGCCCACGGCGTCGAGGTGATCGAGGAAGGCGACCGCTACGGCGCCGACGGCGACGGCTTCTCGCTCTACGTAAAAGACCCCGAGGGCAATGTGGTCGAGCTCAAAGGGCCGTCGACCTAGGCAGCGGCCTCCCTCTCTCCGCCCCCTACGGGTGAGGAGAAGAGGTCGTCGCCTCCTGATCTCGGTGGCCCTAGACCGCCCGGATGATTCCCAGGAAGTCGTCGGCCTTCAGCGATGCCCCGCCGACCAGCGCGCCGCCCACCTCGTCGGCGTGGAGGATTTCGGCGGCGTTCGAGGGCTTAACCGACCCGCCGTAGAGGATCGCCACGCCCTTGCCCGCCTCGCCGAACATCTCGACCAACGCCGCGCGGATGGCCCGGTGGACCTCTTCGATCTCGGGCGTGGTGGGGGTAAGGCCCGTGCCGATGGCCCAGACCGGCTCATAGGCCACCGAGAACGCATGGCCGGCCAGTTCCGCGGGCAGCGAGCCCCTCACCTGCCCGGTCACGACGCTCAGCGCCTCGCCGGCCTTGCGCTGCTCCAGGGTCTCGCCGACGCAGACGATGGGTTCTAGCCCGGCCCGCAGCGCGCCCTGGACCTTCGCCGCCACAAGGGCGTCGGTCTCGCCGTAGCCGGCGCGTCGCTCGGAGTGGCCCAGGATCACCAGGCTCGCGCCGGCGTCCTTCACCTGTTCGGCCGCCACGTCGCCGGTGAAGGCGCCCGAGGCCTCGGCGCGGCAATCCTGGCCGCCCACAGCGACGGCGGTATCCTTCAGCGCCCAGGCCATCTGCGCGATCAGCGTCGCCGAGGGGCAGATCGCCACGCGCGCCGTCACGCCGTCCAAACCAGCCGCCACGGCCTTGGCTTCGCCCAGCGACGCGGCGACGCCGTTCATCTTCCAGTTGCCGGCGATCAGGGGCTTGGGCGCGGTCATCGGTCCTCCGGTGAAGTGGTCGCCCGCGGTTAAGCCAAGCCGGGCGGACTGTCACGCGCTTGCCGGACGGAAGCCCCCTCCACTATACCGGCGCGCACGCCTCTCCCGGGAAAGGACCCGAATGCTCGCCAACATCCGCAACTTCGCCAAATCCTGGCCTGCCAGGATCCTGATGGCCGTGCTTGCGGTGAGCTTCATCGGCTGGGGCGTGAACCGCACCGGCGCGGGCGTGGTCGGCGGCGACAGCGTCATCAAGGTGGGCTCCCGCACCATCAACTCGGTCGAGTTCCGCAGCGAGTACGACAACTACAAGAAGCGGCTGGAGCAGCAGCAGGGCCAGCCGATCACCGTCGAGCAGGCCCAGCAGGGCAACCTGGACGCGGTCGTCCTGAACGGCGTGGCGACTCGTGAGGCGTTCGCGGAAATGATGTCGCGCGCCGGCATCCGGCCCGGCGACAAGCTGATCCTGGACCAGATCCAGAAGATCCCCGCCTTCTTCGACCAAATCACCGGCCGCTTCGACAAGAAGACGTTCCAGCAGCGCCTGGCCGAGAACGGCATGACGCCGGAGCGCTTCGACGCGGTCCTGCGCGACGAGATGGCCACCCAGCACTGGGCCGTGGCGGTCCAGAACGGGCTGACGACGCCCCGCGCCTATGGCGCCCTGGCTTCGGTCTTCTCGCTGGAGTCCCGCGACCTCGCCTACGTCGTCCTCGGCCCCAACGCCGTGCCGCGCCCGGCGCCGCCGACCGACGCCCAGCTCCAGGCCTTCATCAACGAGAACAAGGCCCAGCTGACCCTGCCCGAGATGCGCATCCTGACGGTCGTGCCCTTTACGCCGCAGAGCGTCGGCGCGGCTGCGGCGAACGCGCCCATCGATCCGGCCGAGCTGCAGAAGCGCTACCAGTTCCGCAAGGACACGCTGTCCAAGCCCGAGGTCCGCACCGTCGTGCAGATCCCGGCCAAGGACGCGGCCACCGCCCAGAAGATCACCGCCGCACTGCGCGCCGGCCAGGCGCCGGAGGCCGTCGCCAAGTCGGTCGGCGTCGACGCCGTCACCTTCGCGGACCGTCCGCTCAGCGCCATCTCCGACCGCAAGGTCGGCCAGGCGGCCTTCAAGATGCAGGCCGGCGAAGTCGCCACCGTCCAGGGCGACCTGGGCGTGGCCGTAGTCAAGGTGGGCAGCGTCACCCCGGGCCGCGAGGTCAGCCTCGAAGAAGCCCGCCCGATGCTGGAGGCCGAGATCCGCAAGGACATGCTGGCCGAGAAGGTCTACGCCCAGACCCAGGCCTATGACGACGCCCACCAGGGCGGCGCCAGCCTGGCCGAGTCGGCGCAGAAGGCCGGCGTGGCGGCCACGACCGTCGGGCCGATCACCGCCCAGGGCGTCAACGAACAGGGCGGCCAGCTGCAGGGCTTCCCGCCCAAGATTCTCGAGGCCGCCTTCGCCCTGCCTGCTGGCGGCGAGAGCGACGTGACCGAGCTGGGCGACGGCGCCTATTTCGCCGTCCGTGTCGAGCGCATCGTCCCCGCCCACGTGCCGCCGCTGGCCGAGATCCGGCCGATGGTCACCCAGGTCTATATGCAGCGCGAGATCGTCAAGGCGCTGGAAGCCAAGGCCGAGGCGATCCGCGCCCGCGCCGCCAAGGGCGAGTCCTTGGATGCGGCCGCCGGCCTGCCGGCCTCGCGCCTGCCCGGCCTGACCCGCCAGACCGCCAACACCCACCAGGACCTGGGCCGTGAAGTCCTGGGCCGCGCCTTCGCCTCGAAGCAGGGCGAGGTCTGGGTCGCCCGCGCGCCGAACGGGATCGTGGTCGGCCGTGTCGAGGCCGTGCGCACCGACGCCGGCCCCACCGCCGCGCGGCTGGCTGAGGAGAACCGCGGCCCGCTGGCCCAGGCGATCTTCCGCGAAATGGGCGAGTCCGCCCAGCTGTATGCCCGCACCAAGCTGAAGACCAAGGTCGACGCGGCCCGCGCCCGCAACGCCGTCGGCTTCGAGCCGATCACCGAGAAGAAGGGCGCGGCGGAGAAGAAGAAGTGACGTCCGAGCCGCCGTTCGAGGCCTTTCGATCGACCTACGACGGCGGCGCCCCCCAGGTCGTCTGGATGCGTCTGGTCGATGACCTGGAGACCCCGGTCTCCGCGTTCCTGAAGATCGGGCACGGCAAGCCGTACGCCTTCCTCTTCGAGTCGGTGGAGGGCGGGGCCTTCCGCGCCCGCTACTCGATCATCACCTTGAACCCCGACCTCGTCTGGCGCTGCAACGGCGACCAGGCCGAGGTCGCCACCGGCGCCGACATCGCGGCCGGCCGGTTCGCGCCCCAGGCCGGCGGAGCGTTGGACAGCCTGCGCGATCTGCTGGCCAAGTCGCGGATCGAGCTGCCGCCGGGCCTGCCGCCCATGGCCGCCGGCGTGTTCGGCGCCCTGGGCTACGACACCATCCGGCTGGTCGAGAAGCTGCCGAACGTCAATCCCGACCCGCTGGGCCTGCCCGACGGCGTGATGGCGCGGCCGTCCATCGTCGCGATCTTCGACGCCATCGCCCAGGAGATCCTGCTGGTCACGCCCGTCCGCCCGGACGGTTCGTCGGCCCAGGACGCCTACGCCGCGGCGCAGGCGCGCCTGCAGGCGGTCGCCGACGACCTGCGCAAGCCGGCCCCGCCGCTCACCCACGCGGCCCAGCCGCAACCCGACCGCTTCACCACGCCGGTCAGCCGCGAGGCCTATGCCGACATCGTCGAGAAGGCGAAGGAGTACATCCGCGCCGGCGACATCTTCCAGGTCGTGCCCAGCCATCGGTTCCGGGCACCCTTCGAGCACGACCCGTTCGCGCTCTACCGCTCGCTGCGCCGGACCAACCCATCGCCGTTCCTGTTCTTCCTGGACTTCGGCGACTTCCACCTGGCCGGGTCGTCGCCGGAGATCCTGGTCCGCCTGCGGGACGGCAAGATCACCATCCGGCCCATCGCCGGAACCCGCCCGCGCGGCGCCACGCCCGAGGAGGACCGCCGCCTAGAGGAAGAGCTGATCGCCGATCCCAAGGAGCGTGCCGAACACCTGATGCTGCTGGACCTCGGCCGCAACGACGTGGGCCGGGTCGCCATGCTGAAGCAGGCCGGCGCCAACGAACCGGCCAAGCCCTCGCGGACGCCCCGTGTTCGCGTCACCGACAGCTTCTTCGTCGAGCGCTACAGCCACGTGATGCATCTGGTCTCCAACGTCGAGGGCGACGCCCCCGAAGGCCTGGACCCGGTGGACGTGGTCATGGCCGCCCTGCCCGCCGGCACGCTCTCGGGCGCGCCGAAAGTGCGGGCCATGGAGATCATCGACGAGCTGGAGATCGAGAAGCGCGGCATGGGCTATGCGGGCGCCGCCGGCTACTTCGGCTCGGACGGCTCGGTCGACACCTGCATCGTCCTGCGTACGGCGCTGTTCAAGGACGGGGTGATGTACGTCCAGGCCGGCGGCGGCGTGGTGGCCGACAGCGACCCCGACGCCGAGTACGACGAGACCCTGCACAAGGCCCGCGCCCTGCGTCGCGCGGCCGAGGAAAGCTGGCGCTTCATTTAGCGGATCGAAACCGAACCGCGGGCGTTGCACGAGCCGCGTCAGCGGAGTGCGTCAGTGGGTCGATCCGAAATTCATCTTCCGTCCGATTGGACGAAGGCCGCCGAGGGGCCGTCGAACCGGTACGAGGGCAAGACCCTCACGGGGCGGGTGCTGCTCGACGGCGGCTCGTTCGAGGGCTGCCGGTTCGTGAAGGCCGTGCTGGTCTATACCGGCGGCGTCCCACCGCGCATCGCCAACTGCCAGTTCACCGACACGACCTTCGAGTTCCAGCATGCCGCGAGCCGCACACTCGCGTTCCTGCAGGCCATGGCTTCCCCGTCGAGCGGCCTGTCGGCGGTGTTCAAGGCCTCGTTCAGCCGGCTCTTCGGCCACTAGGCCGGCTCAGTCCGGCGCGCTCTGGACCACGTGCTCGGTCTGCAGCGGGGGCGCGAGCACCATGACCGTCGCGAAGACGACCGAGGTCACCGCCAGGGCAGTGGCGGCCAGCAGGGCGGGCCACATGGGGTCATGGCGCACGGGCGTCTTGAGAAGCGACCGCGCGCGGACCACCTCCGAAGCGTCGAGGGCCGAATCGTTCATCGACATGAGCCCAGCATCCCGCTTGGCGCGCGCCGCGGCAAAGCCTATGGAACCGTCATGATCCTGGTGATCGATAACTACGACAGCTTCACCTACAACCTCGTCCACTATCTGAACGAGTTGGGGGCGGAGACGGTTGTCCATCGCAATGATGCGATCTCCGTCGACGAGGCGCTGGGACTGCGTCCGGAAGCCGTGCTCCTGTCGCCCGGGCCGTGTACGCCAAATGAAGCCGGCATCTGCCTCGAGCTCATCGGCCGGGCGCCGGAATCCCTGCCAATCCTGGGCGTCTGCCTCGGCCATCAGGCGATCGGCCAGGCGTTTGGCGGCGAAGTCATCCGCGCCCGCGCCCTCATGCATGGGAAGACCAGTCTCATCCATCACACCGACACGGGTGTCTTCTCGGGGTTGAAAAACCCTTTCACGGCGACCCGCTACCACAGCCTCTCGGTGGAAAAGGACGATCTGCCGCAGGTGCTGGAAGTGACCGCCCGCACCGAGGACGGCGAGATCATGGGGATCCGGCACAGGACCCGCCCGATCCATGGCGTCCAGTTCCACCCGGAATCCATCGCCACGGAATGCGGCCACGAACTGCTGGGCAACTTCCTCGACCTGGCCGGCGTGAAGCGGCTGGCCGAGGTCTAGCGCTTCCCACATGTCCGACGCCTTCAAGCCGCTCCTCTCGCGCCTCGCTGACGGCGGCACGCTGTCTGAGGAGGACGCCAGCGAGTTCTTCGCCTCCTGCCTGCGCGGCGAGCCCAGCCCCGCGCAGGTCGGGGCCGCCCTGACCGCCATGCGCATGCGCGGCGAGACCCTGGGCGAGATCACCGCCTGCGCGCGGGCCATGCGCCGGGCGGCCATCCACCTCGAGCCGCCCTACCCCACGATCGATGTCTGCGGCACCGGCGGCGACGGCCAGCACACGCTGAACATTTCCACCGCCGTGGGGTTCGTCGCGGCCGGCGGCGGGCTGAAGGTGGCCAAGCACGGCAACCGGGCGCTGTCGTCCAAGTCGGGCGGCGCGGACGTGCTGTCGGAGCTGGGCGTGGCCATCGACGCGGGCGCCGAGCGCCAGCTCAAGGCGCTCGACGAGGCCGGCATCTGCTTCCTCTACGCCCCGGCCCACCACGGCGCGATGCGGCACGTCTCGCCGATCCGCCAGGAGCTGGGCTTCCGCACCATCTTCAACCTGCTGGGCCCGCTGACCAACCCGGCCGGCGCCAAGCGCCAGGTCGTGGGCGTGTTCGCCGAGCGCTGGGTCGCCCCGCTGGCCCAGGTGCTGGGCGCGCTCGGCTCGGAACGCGCCTGGGTGGTCCACGGCGGCGGCCTGGACGAGATGTCCACCACGGGCGAGACCAGCGTCGCCGAGTTCCGCGAGGGCCAGGTCCGGCTGTTCACGGTCACGCCCGAGGCCGTGGGCCTGAAGCGCGCCGCGCTGGCCGACCTCACCGGCGGCACGCCGGCCCAGAACGCCGAGGCCCTGCGCCGCCTGCTGCAGGGCGAGCAAGGCCCCTACCGCGACATCGTCCTGCTGAACGCCGCTGCAGCGTTCCTGGTGGGCGAGCGGGTCGAGACCCTGCGCGAGGGCGTCGAGCTTGCCGGCCACGTCATCGACGACGGCCGCGCCCAGGCGGCGCTGGACAAGCTGGTCGAGATCGCCCCCCTCAGCAAAGAGGGCCAATGAGCGACATCCTCGACAGGATCGCCGCCTACAAGCGCGAGGACGTGGCCGCCCGCAAGGCGGCGCACCCGGCGGTGTCCACCGACCAGGCTTCGCCGCCCCGCGGCTTCCGCGCAGCGCTGGAGCGCGCCCACGGACCGGGCCGGCTGGCCTTGATCGCCGAGATCAAGAAGGCCTCGCCGTCCAAGGGGCTGATCCGCGCCGACTTCGACCCCCCGGCTCTGGCCCGCGCCTACGAGGCGGGCGGCGCGGCCTGCCTGTCGGTGCTCACCGACGCGCCCAGTTTCCAGGGCGCCGACGCCTTCCTGACGGCGGCGCGCGAGGCCGTGTCCCTACCCTGCATCCGCAAGGACTTCCTGGTCGACCCGTGGCAGGTGGCCGAGAGCCGCGCCCTGGGCGCCGACGCCATCCTGGTGATCCTGGCCATGGTGGACGACGCGCTCGCCGCCGAGCTGATGTCCGAAGCGCGCCGCCTCGGCATGGACGCCCTGGTCGAGGTGCACGACGAGGCCGAGATGGCCCGCGCGGGCGCGCTGGGCGCCGATCTGGTGGGGGTCAACAACCGCGACCTGCGCACCTTCACCGTCGACCTGGCGATCACCGAGCGACTGGCCGCCGCCGCGCCGCGGGACGCCCTGCTGGTCACCGAGAGCGGCCTCTTCACCGCCGCCGACGCCGCCCGCCTGGAACGGTCGGGCGCCAAGGCCATGCTGGTCGGCGAGAGCCTGATGCGCCAGCCCGACGTCACCGCCGCCACCGCCGCCCTCCTGCAAAGCTAGTTTTGTCGGGTAGTCGACGTAGTAGCACGCGACGTCGGACAGTATTGGTTAATATACGACACCCAATCACTCGCCTGACAGGTGTATAAATTTGCGCTCATCCACGCGTCTCATTAGCGTGACTCATAAGTAAACAAATCAGACGGGGTTGGGGTTTATGAGTGGACTGAAGTACGCGCTGGCCATGCTCGGCGCGGGTGGCGCCGTTGCGATGGCGTCCGATGCGGCGGCGAGCACGATCGTCACCCTGAACCTGTCGCCCTATGACGCGCCGGTCGACATCAACCTGTTCATGGGCAGCCCGGCCCAGTTCTACTACGGCGCCGGAACGGCCAAGGTGGCCTTCCTCACCGACGGCCCCGCCGCCGTGCTCGGCACATACGGCGACTCGACTGTTGGCACGCAATCGCCCCTGCCAGGCTTCGTGATTCCGGGGCCGACCCAGACCAGCGGCGAGGTCAAGCTCGGCGCGCTGGTTCCGAACGTTCCGGAGGGTTTCGCTGCGCTGTCCACCCCGGGGCTCGTGTTCGCTGGCCCGGCGATCGACCAGTACGTCAGCCTGACCTTCCAGGAAGGCGGCACGACCTACGCCGGCACGGCTCACGTCGATTCGACCGGCTACCTGCGCACCATCGAGTACGATGCGACCGGCGGTGTCCCGGAGCCCGCGTCCTGGGCGCTGATGATCGGCGGCTTCGGCCTCGCCGGCGCGGCCCTGCGCACCCGCCGCCGTCAGGCCGCGCTCAGCGCGTAGTAGAACAGCGCCTTCGTCGCCACCTCCCGTGCGCCCGCCTTGCGGGCCACGGCGAGCGTGTCGCGCACGTCGTCGTCGCAATGGAAGCGGAACTCCGCGACCCCTTCGGCTTCGGCCCTCTCCAGGACGCGATCCAGCGCCAGCGCGCCTGGCCAGTCGCCCCGCCACCCCGGCGCGGTGACCCGGCCGTCGACGACGCCGACCCCATAGTCCATTCGCGCCAGGACCACGGCGGCCACCCTGCCGTCGTGGATCACCACCTGAGACTTGTCGCCGGTCGAGACGCCGGTGTTCGCCACACGGCCGGTCAGGGTGCTCAGCGCGCGGAACGGTCCCCCGCCGAACTCGGCCGAGACCAGCCAACCGACCTCATGCAGAGGCGCCTCCGCCAACGGGACGACCCGGACGCCCGAGGGGATCCGCCCACTCCGGCGCAGCCGTTCCATCGTTGGGCGCAGGCGCTCGCCGATCGCTGCGGTGCGCGCCTGGAAGAATTGCTGCCGCCGGGCCGCGGTGAAGCCGCAGGCATGGGCGAAGGCCGCGGCTTCTCCGCCCAGCTCGATCGGCTCGAGCGACCACAGGCCGTCGATCTCGCCGTCCGCCAGCGCCTTGGCGGCCTCCACCAGGGCGCGGCCGACGCCGTGGCGCCGATGCTCCGGCAGCACCCGGACGTTCAGCGGAAAACCGCAGGGCTTCGCCCAACTCTGCCAGGCCAGGGCGGCGGCCCCGGCCAGGGCGCCATTTCGCCGCGCGATCAGCAGTTCGGCGGGAAACCCGCGCGCCTCGGGCAGGAGCGCCAGGCAGGCGGGGGCTTCGGCCTCTGTTGCGCGCGCCACGGCAAGCGTACTCATGCCCGACCGCTAACATGGCCCGCGAGTCGATGACCAGATTGCTGCTGATCGGCGCCGCGGGCCTGGATTGGCCGGGCGTCAACGCCCGCATCGAGGCGGGCGAGGCCCCGAACCTCGCCGCCCTGCGCGCCCGCGGCGCTGCGGGCTGGTTGCGCGGCTGGCCGCCGTTCGAGGGGCCCGCGCCCTGGACCACCCTGGTCACCGGCCGCTATCCCGAGGCTCACGGCGTTTGGCGCACGCAGGAGGCCTGGGCGGCCGGGGCGCGGCCGGTCAGCCGGGCGTCGTGGCGCGCCGCGCCGCTGTGGGCGCGCCTCGCGGAGGCGGGCGTCTCCACAGGGTCGGTGGGCTGGCCCGCCGCGCGTCCGGGCGCGGCCTGGGCCGGCGACCACGTGGACCGCGACTTCGCAGTCGCGACCGGACGGAGTCACGACGACTGGGCGCTGCCGCTCGACTGCGCCCCGCCCGACGCGCGCGAGGCCCTGCGCGACCTGCGAGTCCATCCCTCCGAGATCACCGGCGACATGCTGGCGCCGCTGGTCCCCGGCCTTTCCCAGCTGGACCAGAGCCGCGACACCGCCCTGCCCCACCTGGCGGTCGCCATGGCCCAGGCCGCCAGCATCCAGGCCGCCGCCGCCTGGCTGCTGACCGAGCGCCGACCGGCCGCCGTCTTCGTCCACCACGAGTGGCTGGCCGTGGCCGCCGGCGCCTTCGAGCGCCACACCCAGGGTCCATTCGCCCGCGTGGTCGACGGGGCCTGGCGCTTCTTCGACGGCCTGGTCGGTCGGCTGGCGGAGCTGGCCGGCCCCGACGCCCTCGTGGTCGTGGCGTCCCCGGGCTGGCGGCAGAACCCCGGCGTCGCCATCGCCGCCGGCCCCGGCGTCGCGCCGGACGGATTCCAGGGGGCCGAGGCCGTCGATCTCGCACCCAGCCTGCTGGCCGCCTTCGGCCTCGAAGACCGGACCTTGCCCGGCCAAGCCATCCCCGCCCTCGCGCCCGAGGGGCCGCGCCGCCCCGCGCCCGAGGTGGCGATTCCGCCGGCCCCGCCCGCCGATTTCGACCTGCTCCGCGAGGCCATCGCCGCCGGCCATCCCGCGCCGCCGCCGCTCACCCCCGACTGGTGGGCCGGCGGCTTCAGCGAGCTGGCTTTCACGACCCTGCAGCGCGACGCCCGCACCGCCCTGGCGGCGGCCGACGCCGCCCTCGAACGCAAGCCCGACCACGCACCGGCGCTCGACGCCAAGGCCGTGGCCCATGTGCTGCTCGACGAACCCGATCCGCTGCCGGACCTCGCCGCCGCCCTGCGCAAGGCCGCGCCGCAGCAGGGATGGGGCGATCTGGCGGAGGCCGCCTGGCTGGTGATGCAAGAGCGCTCGACCGAGGCCGGCCCGCACATCCGCGCCGCCGAGCGCGACCGCGATCCGGACTTCCTCGCCCGCGTCGCCGCCGTGTGGTTCGCCGCCGGCCAGCCCGCCGAGGCCGCGCGCGTCTTCCAGGACCTGCTGGCTCTCGACGCCGGCAGCGTCACCGCCCGCGTCGGCCTGGGCGCAGCCGCCGCGGCCCGTCGCGACTTCCGCGCCGCCGAGCAGCATCTGGTGGCCGCGGTCCGATTGGACCCCGGGCGCCGCCCCGCGTGGGCGCAGCTCGCCGACGTCTACCGCAAGACCGGTCGCGTGGCGGAGGGGGATCGGGCCGCGCGACTCGCCGAGTCGGGCCCGCCGCCGGTTCCCGCACGCTAGCGGTTTGGATTCATTCGCCTTCCAGCGACGCTAGCCTGTAACTTGACATTAATACGGAACACCTAGAGAACATTCGCAGACGTTTGTGATTTGTTCTTCGAGGTCCCGCAATGCTCACTCGCAAACAGCATGAGTTGCTCATGTTCATCCATGAGCGGATCAAGGAATCCGGCGTCTCGCCTTCGTTCGACGAGATGAAGGAAGCGCTGGATCTGGCGTCGAAGTCTGGCATCCACCGGCTGATCACCGCGCTGGAAGAGCGCGGGTTCCTGCGCCGCCTGCCGCACCGCGCCCGGGCGCTGGAGGTGGTGAAGCTGCCGCAGCAGGCGACGCCGGCCGCCCCGCCCAAGGGCCGCGCCCCCTTCAAGCCTCAGTTCGTCGAGGCCGGCGCCGCGGTCCCCGCCGCCGCCAACGACACCCGCGAGCTGCCGATCCTCGGCCGTATCGCCGCCGGCACGCCGATCGAGGCGATCCAGCAGGAGCGCGACCGCATTCCCGTGCCGGAAAGCATTCTCGGCGCGGGCGAACACTTCGTGCTCGAGATCGCCGGTGACTCGATGATCAACGCCGGCATCCTCGACGGCGACTTCGTGGTCATCCGGCGCACGGACAGCGCAGTGTCGGGGGACATCGTCGTGGCCCTGGTCGATGGCGAGGAAGCCACTCTGAAGCGCCTGCGCAAGAAGGGCGCGTCCATCGCCCTGGAGGCCGCCAACCCGGCCTACGAGACCCGCATCTTCGGCCCCGACCGCGTCGCGGTGCAGGGCAAGCTGGTCGGCCTCATCCGCCGGTATCACTAGGTCCGTCCCTCTCACCTCCCGCCGCTGCGCGGGCGGGAGGTAGGAACGTCAGTTCGGACCGACGAACACGAAGTCTACGATGAACACCCGCTCGCCACGCCCGTGGCGGGCGGTCTTCATGAGCGCTTCGAGGCTTTCGAACCCGCCCTCCAGGGCCATCGCCTCCGTCACGTCCTCCAGATCGACCTCCCGCAGGCGCGTCACCTCGATGTGCCCGTCCAGGAGCGGGTAGCGCCCGCCGACCCTCACGCGCGGCGTGAGCCAGATCCGCACGCTGGTGGTGATCTCGCCCGAGCGGACCCGTTCCCTGAGCGGCTTGGCGAACATCATCGCGGATCATAACCCCAGGTCCACGGCCGCCGCCCGCGCAGGTCCTGCGCCCAGACGATCCGCCAGCCGCCGCCGGACCGGTACAGCTCGGCCGAACCGCCCCTCGTGAAATCCTCGCCGGTCAGCACCAGGGGCGCAGCGCAGTTCTCCGGCCGGAACGCGTTGCGCAGCACCACCAGGTCGGCCGCCGCGCAGAGCTCTTCCAGCCGCCCCGGCTTCAGCGGCCGCTTCAGGTTCCAGGCCGCGGCCAGCCGCACCGGCGCCTGGCCGACCGGGCTGCAGCTCCAGTGGTCGCAGGCAAACCGCGCGTCGCGTTCGGTCTCGCTGATCAGTGGGGTCAGGCCACGGCGCCGCGACCACAACTCGGCGCCGAAGAGCTTGGTGTCCGGCCGCAGCAGCACGGCCTCGCGGCCCTCCCGCACCGCCACCGCCGCGCCGTCCGCCGAGATCCAGACGTCCGGGGCCGGCGGCCGCGGCGCCCAGAGAATCGCCAGCGCCAGTGGCAGGCCCGCCCAGCGCAGCGGCCCGCGCCACAGGCAGACGAACAGGAGGCCCAGGAAGCTCACCGGCAACACCCAGTCCGGGGCGCTGGCGATGACGAGCTGCGCGGCCGGCGCGGCCGCCGCCCAGGCCGCCACCTGGTTCATCAACCCGATCGACCAGCCCGCCACCTCCAGCGGCGCCTGCCCCAGCCCCAGCGGCGTCAGGGCCGCGCCCAGCGCCAGGCCGGGCATCATCAGGAACGACGAGATCGGCGCCACGGCCAGGTTGGCGAACAGGCCCCAGGTGGAGACCCGGTTGAAGTGCTGGATCGCGAACGGCCCCGTGGCCAGGCCGGCGACGAAGCTGACGGCGATGCTGGCCGCGGTCCAGGCGCCCGCCGCCTGCACGGCGCGGATCGGCCAGGGGACCTCGATCTCCTTCACCGGGCGCGGCCAGATCTCGGCCAGGGCGACCAGGGCCGCGGTGGCGGCGAACGACATCTGGAACCCGGGCTCGGTCACGGCCTCGGGCTGCAGCAGCAGCACGCCCATGGCCGCCAGGGCCAGGGCGTGCAGGCTGATCGCCTGGCGGTCGGCCAGGATCGCCAGGAAGGCCACCCCCGCGGTGATCGCCGCCCGCTCGGCCGGCGGCGGCGCGCCCGACAGCACCAGATAGCCGCCCACGGCGGCCAGCCCCACCAGCGCGGCCAGCTTCTTCCCCGGCACGCGCAGGGCCAGCCAGGGCCAGGCCGCCACCGCCAGCCGCGCGGCGGCGAAAGCGAAGCCGCCGACGATGGCCATGTGCAGGCCGCTGATCGAGATGATGTGCGCCAGCCCCGCCGCCCGCAGGTTTTCCACCTGCTCGCGCGGGATGAAGGCCTCGTGGCCCGTGGTCATCGCCGCCGCCAGTCCACCGGTCTCCGGTCCCAGCGCCGCGACGATCCGCTGGGTGAGCGCCCAGCGGGTGCCGTTGACCCACATGGCCAGCCGCAACCGCGATGGCGCCGGCGCTTCGGCCGCCACGACCTCGGGCTCGCGCAGCGCCAGGCCGACGGCCCCCACGCTCTCGAAGTAGGCGTCGCGCCCGAAATCGTAGGCGCCGGGGCTGGCGGGCGGCGGCGGCGGGTTGAGGATCGCCAGCAGGCGGACGGCCTCGCCCGGTTTCGGCAGCGCCATTCCGGGCCGCAGCGTCACCCGCGCCCGGATCGGCGTGGCGTTCGGGGTCCAGTCCCCGATCCGCATGGGGGCCAGCAGCAGCCGCTGGCCGCCCTCGCCCGGCTGGGCGATGTCCACGACCCACGCCTCGATCGCGTGCGGCCGCGCCCCGGCCTGGGCCACGGGCGCCTTCACCGCCTCGGTGCGCAGTTTCGCGACCGCGAACCCGCCGACCGCGCACGCGGCCAGCACCAGGGCCATGGTTGTCACGCGCCAAAGGCTCCAGCGGGTGGCGATCAGGAGTGCGGCCACGACCGGCAGCAGGGCCCAGGCCACCCAGGCCTGCGGCTCGCGCAAAAGCCCGAAATAGAGCCCGCAGCCGCAGCCCAGGGCCACGGGCGTCCAGAGGCTCCAGCGGTCGCCCTGGGCCTCGGCCTGGTCGCCCAGCCAGCCCCGCAGCCGCGACGCCGGTCTGGGCGCCGCGCCCTCGAACGACGCCTCCGAAATCCCTGCGCTCAAGCCGCCCGCCCCTGCAATCGCGGCCAGATTGCAACAATCGGAGCGGCGAGGCCATGTCGGCGTCGCGTGTCGGCGGTCACCACGGCCTAGGCCCCGCTCGGACCGCTGTGGTAAGAGCCGCCCCCTTCGCGGGACGCTGCCCCGCCCAACCAAATCCGAGCGCCATGACCGACCGACCCGTCCGCACCCGCATCGCCCCCTCGCCGACCGGCATGATGCACATCGGGACGGCGCGGACCGCCCTGTTCAACTTCCTCTACGCCCGCCACCGGGGCGGCCAGTTCCTGGTCCGGATCGAGGACACCGACCGCGAGCGCTCCACCGACGCGAACGTCGAGGTGATCTTCGAGGGGCTGAAATGGCTGGGCCTGGAGGCCGACGAGGCGCCGGTGTTCCAGTTCGCCCGCGCCGACCGGCACCGCGAGGCGGTCGCCGAGTTGCTGGAGCGCGGCCAGGCCTATCGCGACTACATGCTGCCCGAGGAGCTGGAGGCCGAGCGCGAGGCCGCGCGCGCCGAGGGCCGCGTCGTCCGCTCGCCCTGGCGCGACGCCGATCCGTCGACCTGGCCCGACCGCCCCTACGCCGTGCGCCTGAAGAGCCCGCTGGACGGCGAGACCATCGTCGCCGACGCGGTGAAGGGCGACGTGAAGTTCCAGAACGCCAGCCTGGACGACCTGATCCTGCTGCGCTCGGACGGCAACCCCACCTACAACCTCGCCGTCGTCGTGGACGACCACGACATGGGCATCACCCACGTGATCCGCGGCGACGACCACCTGAACAACGCCGCCCGCCAGACGATCATCTACCGGGCGCTCGACTGGGAGATCCCGGTCTGGGCGCACCTGCCGCTGATCCACGGCCCGGACGGGGCGAAGCTGTCGAAGCGCCACGGGGCCCAGGCGGTCAGCGAGTTCGACGACATGGGCTACCTCCCCGAGACCCTGCGCAACTACCTCGCCAAGCTGGGCTGGGGCCACGGCGACGACGAGATCTTCTCGGACGAGCAGGCCATCGCCTGGTTCGACATCATCGACGTGGTCGGCGCGCCCGCGCGCCTGGACTGGGCCAAGCTGAACCACCTCAACAACCACTACATCCGCCAGGCCGACCCGGCCCGGCTGGCCGGCCTCGTGGCGAAGATCCTGAAGAGTCGCGACGTGAAACTCCGCCAGGGCGACGAGACCCTCATCGCGCGCGTCATCCCGTTCGTCCGCGACGGCGCCAAGACGACGCTGGAGCTCGCCGACGCCGTCGTGTTCGCGCTCAAGAGCCGTCCCCTGGAACTCACCGACAAGACCCGCGCCCAGCTGGCCGAGGAGGAGACGAACGGTCGCTTCATCCGCCTTCGCGCTGCGCTTGCGAAGGTGAGCGACTGGAGCGTACCTGCGCTGGAGGAGGCCCTGCGCGCCTTCGCGGAATCCGAGGGCGTCGGCCTGGGCAAGATCGGGCCGGCGTTGCGCGGCCTCCTCTCGGGCGGATCGCCCGCGCCGGACCTCGCCGGGGCGATGACGGCGCTCGGTCGCGATGAGAGTTTGGGCCGCATCGACGACGCGCTTTCGCTCCCCGCGTAAAGAGGTATAAGCGCCCAACAGTTGTTTCATCTCGCAGCCGCGAAAGGGGTCCCATGGGCGATACGGCGAAGTTCGAAATCGACGGCAAATCGGTCGAGCTCCCGGTGCAGCGTGGCACGGTCGGCCCCGCAGTCGTCGATATCCGCAAGCTGTATGCGGAAGCCGACGTCTTCACCTACGACCCGGGGTTCACCTCCACCGCCTCGTGCGAAAGCAAGATCACCTTCATCGACGGTGATCAGGGCGTGCTGCTGCATCGCGGCTACCCGATCGACGAGCTGGCCGAGCAGTCCAGCTTCCTCGAGGTCTGCTATCTGCTCCTGCACGGCGAGCTGCCCAAGGCGGGCGAGTTCGCCGAGTTCGACAAGAACATCACGTACCACACGATGCTGCACGAGCAGTTCGACCGCTTTTTCCAAGGCTTCCGTCGGGATGCTCACCCGATGGCGATCATGGTCGGCGCGGTCGGCGCCCTGTCGGCCTTCTACCACGACAGCACTAACGTCGATGATCCCGAGCAGCGGATGATCTCCGCCCACCGGATGATCGCCAAGATGCCGACGATCGCGGCCCGCGCCTTCAAGTATTCCCGCGGCCAGCCATTCGTGTACCCGCGCAACGACCTCTCGTACGCCGAGAACTTCCTGCGCATGTGCTTCTCGGTGCCCGCCGAGGACTGGAAGCCCAACCCGGTCCTGACCAAGGCGATGGACCGCATCTTCATCCTGCACGCCGACCATGAGCAGAACGCGTCCACCTCGACCGTCCGCCTAGCCGGTTCGTCGGGCGCCAACCCGTTCGCCTGCATCGCCGCCGGCATCGCCTCGCTCTGGGGTCCGAAGCACGGCGGGGCGAACGAAGAAGCCCTCAACATGCTCAAGGAGATTGGCTCGGTGGATCGCATCCCCGAGTTCGTCCAGGGCGTGAAGGACCGGCGCTACCTGCTGATGGGCTTCGGCCACCGGGTCTACAAGAACTACGACCCGCGCGCGAAGGTCATGCAGAAGACCTGCCACGAGGTTCTGGCCGAGGTCGGCCACGGCGACGATCCGTTGCTGAAGGTGGCCATGGAGCTCGAGAAGATCGCGCTCAACGACCCCTTCTTCATCGAGCGCAAGCTCTACCCGAACGTCGACTTCTACTCCGGCATCACCCTGCGCGCCCTGGGCTTCCCGCCCGAGATGTTCACGGTGCTGTTCGCGCTGGCCCGCACCGTGGGCTGGATCGCCCAGTGGAAGGAAATGATCGAGGACCCGTCGCAGAAGATCGGCCGTCCGCGCCAGATCTACACGGGCGCTCCGCTGCGCGACTACGTGTCGGTCGACAAGCGGTAACGTCGGTATCGCGACGGTTGCGTCGCGCCTGAAGACTCCTAAGGATGGTCGGGCCGCGCCAAGATGGCCCGGTCATCCAGGGAGGCGGCCATGCCTGTCATGGCGATCTATCAATCCGACGCCGTCACGGCGGACCAGTACGCGGATTTCCGCGCCAGGCTTCCGCTGACCGCCGCCCCGCACGGCGCACTGGTCCACGCCCATGGCGGTACGGACAAGGGGTTCGTCACCTTCGAGGTCTGGGAGGACCGGGCAGCCCTGCAGAGCTTCCTGGACGACGTGCTCTGGCCGGCGGTGAAGAGCATGGGCCTGCCCCTGGTCCAGCCCGCGGTCATCGAGGTCGACGACTTCGTGGTCACCCAGGGCGTGCATGGGCGCGAAATCCCCTACGGGTTGCTGGGCGCCGTTCCCGCCTGATCCCGCATCGCCGCGATCACCGCGTCCGCCGCCGCTTCGCTGGGGTCCGGGCCGCCTCGGCCCATTTTCAGCAGCGCCTCCGATTGCCGCGCCGCCTGTCGGCTCCGCAGCGCAGGATCGTCGAGCCTGAAGCGGATTTCGCGCGCCAGCGCCTCGCCGTTGCACGCATCCTGGATCAGTTCCGGCGCGACGAAGTCCTGGGCGGCGATGTTGAACAGCGTCACCCACGTCGTGCGGATCAGCCGCTTCAGGATCGCGTAGGTCACCGGCGCCAGCTTGTAGCCCACGACCATCGGACAGCCCGCCACCGCCAGCTCGGTCGTGACCGTGCCGGAGCAGGCCAGCGCCACGGTCGCAGCCTTCATGGCGTCGCGCTTCGGGCCTTCGCCTTCCACCACATGCGCCCGATGAGGCCAGCCAGCGACGCGGGCCTTCACCAGATCGGCGACCGTCGGCGCGGCCGGCACGACGACATGCAAGTCCGGGCGCTCGGCCTTCAGCCGATGCACGGCGTCCTCGAAGGGCGGCAGCACGCGTTCGATCTCGGACGGCCGGCTGCCGGGCAGCACCAGCAGGATCGGATCGTCCGGCCCCGCGCCGATCTCCGCCCGCAGTCGGGCCGGATCGGCGGCGGCGAAGTCCATGGCCAGCGTGGC
>Ga0209257_1002454_pt1 | contig 18381 bp, 17 predicted proteins | sample AraplaCvi_mCL_r2_FD_184277 | JGI IMG/M metagenome (GOLD analysis project Ga0209257, IMG submission 184277) | Arabidopsis root microbial communities from North Carolina, USA - plate scrape MF_Cvi_mCL_r2 (SPAdes) (version 2) | ecosystem: Host-associated > Plants > Roots > Endosphere | place: USA...
GAGCCTGGGACCGCGACTGGCTTGGCGGATTTGACCGCGCGTGTGCCTGCCTGCTTGAATCGCCGACATGCGCCTGCCACGTCTGGCGTGCCTGCGAGTCATGCGGTCTGTAACGGTAATGCTGCTGCGCGAGCTCTCGCCGCTGTACGTCAGTTGGGTAGTTGGCCCGCGTGAAGCGCTGCTGATACTTTGGCAGAGGAGCCGGGGCAGGGGCCGCGGCGCGATTCCATCGCTGCCAATTGGCGTGACGATGCGCCCAGTCGGGGCCCCACACCCTGTCCCAGCGTGGCGGCGCATTGATCGCCCAACCACTGAACATCGCGGGTCGATACAGGTAATAGCGGACTGGAATGCGCAGAATGAAGAGCGGCACGCTATCGATGGCGACGAGATCCCATGGGCCGTCGAACCAGGGGCTGGCATACCATGCGTCGTCTACGTAGACCCAATAGAGTCCATCATAGAAGAAGTAATTCGCATGCAGGCGTGGTGCGTAATACACCGGGTAGCCGGGAATCCGCTGCAGGGCAGGGTACTGGACTACGTTAATGGATATGTTGACGCTGGCCTTCGCGGGTGGCGGCATGAAGTTGAAAGCAGCCATCGCGAGTATGGTGATTAATTTGCGCATGATCTCCCCTTTCGTGCGGGGGCGTGGCTGGCACTCGGATTCTCCGCCACGACGATGTCAGGTTAGCATGGAGTGTATTGTTGCGTCCGTACGATGGCGTACCAAAAGGGGCGGTTGACAAGTTTGCATGCCGGTGTTGCAATGCAAGCAATTCGGAACAGGCCGTGCCCACATGCTCTCAAAACAGCTTCTTTTCCTATTCAGCGCCATGGGGGCGGTCAATGGGATTCTCCTGGCGTGCTATTTCTTTAGCCGCCGCACGCAGCGCCTGGCCAATTGCATGCTGGGTGCATTGCTCATTGCGATTGGCATTCGCACTGGTAAATCGACTTTTTATTATTTCAATCCCGACCTCGCCGTGGAATTTCTTCAGGTCGGTATATCGGCCTGCCTCTTGATCGGGCCGCTGACTTACCTGTACGTCCATTGCCATCTCGCCGACCTGAAGCAGGGCGCCATCAGCAAGCGCTGGCGCTGGCATATTTTGCTGGCGGCCCTCGTCATCGGCATGGGTATGCTCTTCCCGTACCCTTCGTACCCGCTGATCTGGCGCCACGTCATGGGCGGCATCCACCTCTACTGGTTGGCCTATTTGCTGCTGGCCGGCCGCGAGTTGTGGCAAGCGCGTGTTTTCTCGCGTCAAACCATCCTCGTGCATAGTGTTTTCTTCAGCAGCGTTCTGATCCTCGCTGCTTATGCCAGCACGCCAATGACGTCGTATATTGTCGGCGCGCTTTCCTTTACCTTTTCCATCCATGTCACGATTCTGACTTTTCTTTTCCAGCCAGAAGCCAAAAAGGAGAAATACCAGAATCGCAAGCTGGATGACGCGGATGCCCGCGCTTTAATCAACTCGATGGAAGAAGTAATGCGCGGACAGCAGTTATATTTGAATCCCAATTTGAACCTGGCATTGCTGGCCAAAAAAGTCGGGAATTTGCAGGCCTCCGTCTCGCAGGTTATTAACGACAATCTTGGCAAGAGTTTCAACCACTATATCAATGAGTTCCGCATCCAGCACGCGAAGGACCTGTTGACGCGGGAGTCCCATCTGAATATGGAATTGGTCGCCGAGCGCAGTGGCTTCAATTCCAATTCCACATTCTTTGCCGCCTTCAAGAAGATCACGGGGCAGACGCCCGCCACTTTCCGCGCCGGGTCCGCTTCGTAAACACTACAAAACTATGAATCCGGAGTCCGAAATCATGTTTCGCGACTCCAGCCTCCGACACGACCGCTAAGTTGTAGCTCCCATCTACAACTTGAGGTCCACCTATGATACCGCACGGTTTCCTGAGCGCCGTACTCGTCGCTTGCCTGCTCCTCGGTCTGCAAAGGGCAGCCAAGGCCCAATCCGATACCGAGCAAATACGCCAGACGCTGACCGATTACATAGAAGGTACAGCGAATAGCGATCCTGAGCGGTTAAAGAATGCCTTCCATCCGGATTTCAAGCTATACGCCGTGAACGAGGCCAATGAGTTGCTTATTCGCTCCGGCGAGCAATATATTGCCAATTTCACTCCAGGCGCAAAAAATAATCGTATAGGCCGCATCCTGTTTATTGATGTCAGCAATAACGCGGCGACAGCGAAAGTTGAAGTATTAATTCCTGATTACCGGCTGTATACCGATTATTTCTTGCTGCTGAAATACAAGGGCGCGTGGAAGATCATGCAAAAGAGCTACACCTATAAGGAGGCTGCAAAGAGCAAGAAAATCCTGTTCGTCACTTCCAACCAGCATACCTATGGCAATACCAGGCTGAATACGGCAAACCATTTCGAAGAGATTGCCGTCGCCTATGACATCTTCATCAAGAATGGCTACGTGGTGGATTTTGTCAGCCCTGGCGGCGGCGCGATCCCGCTGGGCTACATCCAGACTTCGAACAGTATCCAGAAAGAGTATCTCTACAACCCGGCGTTCATGACCCTGCTCAAAAACACGTTCAGGCCGGAGCAAGTCAACGCGGCGGACTACAAGGCGGTTTATTACAGCGGCGGCGGGGCCGCAATGTTCGGTGTGGCGGAGAACAAGGAGATTCAGGAAATTGCGAGCCGGATCTATCAAGATGGCGGCGTCATTTCGGCCGTTTGCCATGGGACAGCGGGCATCGCTTTGCTCAAAAGCCGGGATGGCAAGTCGCTCCTCGCGGGCCGTAAGGTGACCGGCTTCCCCGATATGTTCGAAGACACCAAGGCAGCGTACTACCTGACCTTTCCGTTCTCGATCGACAAGGAGATCGGCAGGAACGGTGGAAACTTCGTCCACTCCCAAAAAATCGGTGATGACTTCTTCGTCGCAGATGGAAACATCATTACCGGGCAAGACCCCTCGGCCACGGCATCGGTCGCGCGCAAAGTCATCGAAACCATCCAGGCGAACTAAGGAGATCCCATGAACAACAACCTGGCAAAGTACCTGTCGCTCTGGTCCCTGGCAGCTCTCCCGTTCACAACCAGTGCGGCGAACGTAATCGATCCGACATCCGCACAGGCCATCGAGAAGATACTCAGTGATGTCAATTCGCCGGACAAGCCAGCGCTGGCAATCGTCGCGCTGAAAGACGGTAAGGTAGTCTATGAAAAGGCCTTCGGTAGCGCAAATCTCGAATACAAGATCCCGGCCACCGTCGACACCAGGTTCCAGGTCGATAAAATGGCCTGGGAGTTCATCGCCTTCGCCACGCTCACGCTGGAAGATCAAGGCAAGATCGGGCTTGACGAGGATATCCGCAAGTACCTGCCCGAACTGCCGGACTTCGGCGCCAAACTGACGGTCAGGCATTTGCTCAGTTCCACCGACGGACTGCACAGCTATAAAGTTTTGAAGTCGCTGGGCGGATGGGAATCGCGGGAGCCCGAGCAGTATAAGACCATCCTCCAGTTTATCCATAAACAGAAGGCACTGAACTTCAAGCCGGGCACGGCATTTTCTCCGGGCGGCGACACGCGCCTGGTGCTGCTGGCGAAGATCGTGGAAGCGGTGTCGGGACAACCCTTTGAAGTGTTCTGCCAAGACCAGATCTTTACTCCGCTTGGCATGAAGAACACCACGTTCGTCTCCGACAGTGGCCTGCCGTTGGCAAATACGGCCGTGCCGTATCGGGCTGGCGAGAAAGGCGCCTACAGGGCGGATTTCGGCAGTGGCATCGCCGGCCCGGCCAACCTCTATTCGTCCGTGCGTGATTTATCGCTCTGGCGCGCGCACCTTTCTTCGCAGGCCCCGGGCGTAAAGGCCATCGCCAGCAAACTGAATACGCCCGTCCGGCTGGATGACGGGACGATCGTGAAAGACATCAGCAGCATCTCCAATTATGGCCAGCACCATGTGGGACAGGAGCGTGGCATCCCCAAGGTCTACATGATCGGCGCTTATGGCGGGTATGCGAGTTCTATTTTCAGTTTTCCAGCGCAGAGACTGACCGTCATTACATTAAGCTCCGGCCTGGCCTATAGCGGTAGCTATGGCATGCGCCTGGCGACTGTCCTGCTGGAAGATCAATTCCCCGAGCCGGCGTCGATTGAGTACGACAAGATCACGGCTGTGAAGCTGCCCGTGCAACAGTTACAGAAGTATGAGGGCAGCTACTGGAATTCTGTCCGGGCCCTTGCGGGCAAGGTCTATCTCAAGGGCAGCACCCTGTATTTCAGCCGGGCCGAAGGCGCGGAAGGACGCGAGATGATCCCCTTGGGCGACGGGCTTTTCCAGGTGAAGGTGGAAGGCGACGACAAATTCCTGGTCAGGTTCGTCGCGTCTGAACAGGGCTTGGAACTACACTACACCATGAGCGGGAGCGATCCCTCGGTGTATAAGTCGTACAAGCCCACGACTTACACAAAGGACGAGCAGGCGCAGTTCAGTGGCACATACTACAGCGAGGAGCTGGATTCTTCCTTTGTCATCGCCCCAGGCCCCGATACGCTGATGGCGACTAACCTTCGCGTTGGCACGGTGAACCTCACGCCCAGGAGTCGCGACTTGTTCGCGGGAGACAGGCGCTTCATGGCCGGCGTCAAGTTCATGCGGGGTAAGAACGGGGAGGTGACCGGATTCCAGGTTGTCATCGATGAAGTGCGCAATCTCGTATTCAAAAAGCTGCGCACAAGCTAGGGGGCGTAACGCTCAAGCCGGCTACTTGGAGGCCAAGCCCAGGTTTGAACGCGGCCTATCCATGCCGCGTGCCCTTGCCATAATGGGCTGCCATAGGGCAAACTGCTGGCATGAGCAAATTTGCAAGCCCGTCAAGCCAATGAAAGAAAGTATCGTCAGCAGCTGGTTTGGCGAGCGATATGGGGACCTGCATCCTGATTTGCAGGCCTTGCATCGCAAAGGGGGGCGCCTTTCGGGTGTGGTCGGGATTCGCATCGGCACCGGGGTCGGCGGGTGGATCGGGAAACGCCTGGCGAAGTCGCTTGGCGTCCCGGTCGATCTGCCCAACAGGGGTTTTCGGGTCGATATCAGCCATACGGAAGATGCACTTCTTTGGCTGCGTCGTTTCGACAATGGCGTCGTACTGGAATCCAGCTTTCTTCCAGTCGGCGCCTGGCCCGAAGGCTATTGGATCGAGGAGACAGGTGCCCAGCGGTTGGAGCTTGCGGTCGACATTGTCGACCATGGCTGGCAATGGCGCCCGCTTCGCGCCAGCTTCAATGGATTCCGGCTGCCGCTATGGCTGATGCCGCAATCAAAAGCGGGGAAGCGCATTCTTGGTAATGGCAACTACCTGTTCGCCGTTGAATTCAAACTTCCCATGGTTGGTCTGCTGCTTGGCTACGGCGGGGAACTCGAAGTGGAGACAAGCTGTGATGCAAGTGCTGTCTGAACGATCAGTCGCCCGTGAGCTGCGTGTTATTTTCTGTTCCTTATGTCGAATATCCGTTATAGACCCACTTCGCGCTACATCAACTCAATGCAGGACGGCTCCAGGAGAGTTGTCATTGTCCTCGCAAGCATTGTTCTGCTGTTTGGCTATTTGATGTACTTTGGGCCCGCAAGGTCCAGAGACGATCCCACGGGAATATTGGTGATCATGGCCTTAATCGCTGGAGCGATTGGCTTCGCGCAAATTCGTAAGCATCGGAGGGTCGTGGCTGCCATTGCTGCGACATCGTATGTGATCGCTGAAGAAGGCATCTCAGTTGAATCGCCAGATGGCAGCTTCGTCATTCTTTACAGTGAGATTCGCGGAGTTACGATCAAACGCTACGTGCTGGACAAGGAAATTGTCCAGATCTTCCTTAAAGGTCAGGGCGGACTTGCCGCGCTCCCTTGCCTGGAAATGCACGAGTCCTTTGTCACTGCCTTGCGTGAGCGCTTAAGTGCTAACTCATTCGACGAAAAGCGTTCGTTCCTGATGTGACATCACTGATGATTCTGAAGCAGAACCATATGGATAAAAGAGCAGTGGCAGATTTCGCTGGTGCTTGGGTTGAGCCGGATTTCAACTCGAGCCTCATAGAGCGCTGCCGGGACAATTGGTCGGTGCCTGTCGGCGAAATCACAAACCATGTATTGGCCACATTCATTCGCCAGCGAATCGCACTGGCCTTAGTGGTGCCAGAAGCGCGACGACGCATCGCCTCCGGTTTTACCGACGATACTGAAATTCTCGACGACGAGCTAGCTCTCGCCATCGAAGGAATCTTGCCAACGGACGAACCGAGGTAGTTTCTACAAACAAGGAAATGAGATCGAAGACATGGCAGTACTCGACAATTTACCAGCGCTGACAGGCCGAGAAGCCTATCAGGCAATGCTCGAATTTTTGCGAATGGAATTCGAGCTGGCCGGGAGCGACGGCATGGTTCACCTGGGAGGCTTGTTAGCCGAGCTGGAGCTGGAGACCAATGGGGAATCTTCGGACCCGGGAGGAACTTTGCAGTTTGCAGACGCTGTCGGTCGCGTGATGATGATGCGGCATAAGAGCCCAGACTGTTGACTGCCGTCTCCGGCCAGAAATAGCCCCGACCGACGTTGGCTCATATAGGGAGACAATGGAGACGAGTTTCGAGATTGCCTGTAATGACTTCGTTAGTCGAGAGGTTGACCGGCTTGCCCGGCTATCGCCTTGCGAATTGATCCAACTCGTGCGAAAGAGTGAAGACATAACAGTCGGTGGAAGGGCCGCAAAGATTTTTCACACCGTTGCCGATTTCGACGATAGCCGGTGCATCGGCGCAGTATTGCTGGTGCCCGGGATGCTGGGTTTCGGTCAGCGGAAGTTCCAAGGTGGGATCAGGTAGCCATGCGAAGCGAACGCATGTCTGACGTTGAAGCTGCCGGATTTTTTGGTTGGCTTTAGGATGACAAGCCGGCCGCCCTTAAAGACAACAAGAACATGGACACGAGTACCTACGCTGAAGAAACCGAACTCACAAAGTACATTTGGACCCACTACCAGCATCTCTTTTCCCGTCCCGAACAACTTGCTGCGAAGGCCGTGTTTGCTGAAGTAAAGGCCAATGATAGCTCCAGTTTGGCCATGGCCAAGGCACTTAGAGAAAAATGGGGCGCTGAGAACGACGCGGGTGTCATTGCTGCGCTGAGTGAAGGCGCGGATGCGTTTAGGGTCTGCGTTCGCGAGCGGCTAATGCGCGAGTGTCCCGAGAGAATCCATATCAATCGTTGCCCGGCCTGCGGCCGCATTCTCCGCACGCCGCGTGCACGGCAATGCCTCTGGTGCAGTCACTCCTGGCATCAAAGCGATAGGTAGCAATTGAAGGGATTTGGCAAAGAAGCGATGGCAGCTCGAGGCGAGAGTCCATTATTGACAACTCGCCCCATTCCTCAGCTTAGCCCGACATTAGAATTCGAGTATTCTATTCGGCGGCGGCCGAAGGTCATGGCAAGTAGGCCTGTAAAAAATAGGAGCACCATTTCGGGTTCTGCGATTGCCGTGATCTCAGGCTGATAACTGGCACCTGATCCTGTTACGAGGGCTGCTCCCTCAGGGACGACAATTTCCAGCGTCACGGTGTGTGAAAAATCAGAAAAGCCACCGAAATCGGAGTACGCCTCAAGTAGACCGTAGATGTCATATGTAACCCCGTAATAAAAATCGAATGTGCCGCTCAGCGTCTGACCGTCCCAGGCACCGTTGACATTCGATGTGCCGGACGCGGTACTCATGCTAACCGTTAGTGCTTGGTTATTGAAGCTGAAAATGAAACTCATGCCGGAGGCGCTTCCGCTCATGGTTTCACCCGCGAGCCCAAAACTGCCATCAATGCGAAGGTTGAAGCTCGCTGATCCGATGCCGGTACCACCAATGTATTGCACCGTGTCGTACCATGCGCCATTGGCGGTGCCAGCACTTTCGCTAAGGAATGAACCGTGACCGTCTCCGACGAACGTACTGACAACACCGGCACGCAGGACTCCGTAACCTGAGCGGGCATATATTGAGCCGTAGTCGTCAGAGAACGTGAGTGCTGAGTTGGTCGAAGTCTGTTGAAAACTATTGACTGGGTTGTTGCAGGCGGCATCGCAAGACACGTAAGCGGTGTTTGATTGCAACGCAATTGGGCCCGCCATCGCTTGGCTGTTCACAAACGACGCGATCGCGAATGCTACTGTACCGACGGACTTCCTAATCTTCGGGTTCACAATGCCTCCTTACCATAAGTCGCAAAGTTGATGACACCGGTAAGCGAGCTACGCAAGGACTATGCCTATCAAAAGAATAGTATGTAAATCAGGTGATTGCAGTCGCGGATTAGAAAAGTTGGACGGGAGTGTAAAGTCTCCCGACAGTGGAAGAACAACCAGAACAACAGCAGTTGTCTGCCGTATGACAGTTATGGAACATGAGTTCATTCAGCGGCTAAACGAAGCGCTTCACATCAAGCAACCATTTCCTTGGAAAATCATTGACGCGCTGACCATTTGCGCGACCAGCCGCATCGCGATAGGCGTAATGTTGCAGATTGCCGCGCATCTCACGATGGCTTAGCGGGCGACCAGTGTCCGCGTTCCCGCATGAACCCGTTGCGAGTTCGTAATGGATGGTGTCTATTTCGTCACACTTTGCACTCCATCTATTGTCGAGCTGACCCAGCCGTGCCAACATGCATCCAGGTAGTCAGTTTTGCCGTCGCGTCCGTTGTTCGCACCGCGCGTGGTGGCGTTTGGTAGTGGCTTGCCGGAATACTTGAAAAGGGGGCAATGCGAAGGCTGAGGCCTTGCGCGGAACAATCGTGGGAGGTGCATATGTTCGATACGGTCGATGCACGCAGCAAAGCCAGCCTGCTGATTAACAAAATGTACTCCTGGCGAGGTTATGCCGGGCCCCACCGACTGACAGACGATCCGAACAGGATCACGCTCACCGCCAGTGACAAGGGCGAGGTAATCGGCACCCTGACTTTGGGACTGGACTCGCCGGGGGGCATCCTGGCTGACGAGGTTTTCAAGCACGAGGTCGACAAGGTGCGCAGGATCCGCGGCGCCCGCGTTTGCGAGATCACTAAGCTAGCATTCGACAGCGGCAGCAGCAGGGTGCAGATGGCGTCGCTCTTCCATCTATCGGTGCTGTACGCACGCGACTTGCACCACTGCACACACATCTTCATCGAAATAAATCCGCGCCACCGGCGCTTCTACGAAACCATGCTCGGCTTCAAGCGCTTGGGGGACCTGAAGGTCAACCCGCGCGTGGCGGCCCCAGCCTATCTCTTGGTGGTCGAGCTTGCCTACGTCAGCGAGCAGATTCAAAAATTCGGCGGCCAGGGACCGCAGAGCGCGATGTCAGCACGCTCGTTCTATCCTTTGTTCTATTCGCCGGACGAAGAACGCGGCATAGTTCAACGCCTGAGGAATATCCATTGAGCACGGCTCAGTCGGCCACTCTTTTGCGAGCGCCGGCCGATTCGGAGGCCTGCGTCATTTGGCGCGATCAGGTTTTCCCTGACTGTCGCTGATGCGGAACTTCTTACGGCGATCGCCCATCAGGTAGCGAAGATCACTGATTGTCAGCTCGGAGACTTCGTGCATGCGGATGAGTAGCGCGGCACCCACCGGAAGGCGGCGATGGCGAATCTTGCTTAACACTGGCGGTGCCACTTCCAGCGCGCGGGCGAGAGCGGCGTCGTTCTTTAGCTTCAGATGGTCAATTAATGCGTCCAGCAAGCGGTTTGGGTTGTACTCACGTTCAGACGTGTCTGGCTGGATGGTTGCTGCATCGCGCATGCTGTCCCTCCTTCACTCGAGATATGCGAAATTTAACATATATTACCCTAAAGGAATGAGTGTTGTGTAGAGGGAAATTCGACTGAGCGCCCAGCCTGCTACATAGCAGGACAGGGCGCCAACGCAAGGATTATTGAACGACCAATTCGACACGGCGGTTCTTGGCGCGACCTGCTTCGTCCGCGTTCGAAGCGACTGGCGCCAGGCTGGCAACGCCTTTGCTTCCCAGGCGGGTGGCAGCGATCTGGTACTGCTTGGCCAGCGCGGAGACAACCGCTTGCGCACGCTGCTGCGACAACGCCTGGTTGGCATCCAGGTTGCCCTGGTTATCCGTGTGGCCAACGATATAGACCTTGAGTGCGGGCTGGCTCTTCAACAATTTCGCCATTTCGTCGAGCTGGGTCTTGGATTCCGCAGCTTTGATCTCAGCCTTGCCGGTATCGAAGTAGATGCCATACAAAGCGATCTTGCCGCTCGACTGCAAGGCCGTCTTCAACGCATCCGCATTGACGGTAACCTGGCCGCCTTGCATTGCCTGGGGTTCGGCGATCTCAATGTAAGTCGAGGTGAAATCGGTGCGATATACCTTGCCGGAGTTCACCATTACGTGAACCGTGTTGCCATCCTTCGACAAGGTGCCGTAGGTGAAATAGAGGTCGTCGGTACCGAGCATATTCGTGCCACCTAGGGAAAACATCTGGTCATTCAGCGCGGACTTTTCCGGATGACGTGCCCGGTTGGCGCGGAAGTCGGCTTCCTTCATTGAGCCATAATGGTCATCGAAACCGTAGCGCATATGCTCGCAGCCTTTGTCGCGTGGCGTGCAGCTGATGATGGCCTTGAAGCCGGCTGCCTTCAGGGCCTGTTCATAGTTGCGGTGCACTTCAAGTGGGGTTTTGCCAAGCGGTGCGAAGTACACCATGCGGGTAATCTGGCCTTCCACGGTGATCGGCGCCAAAAATTCATTCTTGCTGTCCAAACCGAGCTTGCCTGGGAAGGTCGTTTGGTCAAAGCCGATCTTCTTGTAGGCCATCATCCATGAATTGTTATAGCGCTGAATCAGGGGATGATCTGCTCCCCCAGCGACATCGATTGCCCAGTCAGGACCGGCGGAGGCCGGAGCGGCAATAGCGAACGATGACAGGCAAAGCGCGGTGGCGACGAAGTGGCGCGCCAGAGGGGAGGACAGTAGTTTCAAGGTTTATCCTTTCATGAAGAATGGTAAGAGCACGAAGCAGTGCAATGATGCAAATTTTATACGCCGCCATGATCGTTCGTCATGCAAATACGTCGGTAATCGGAGCGCTGTATTAACGATGTTGAGAAAGCAGATGTAGTCCGCTGCCCAGGGCTGGCGGTCCGGCAGCCGGGCGCATGAGGGACGCATACCAGAGTTATCATCCTTAAAGCGAAAACAAGAACGCTGTTTCATGATCACTTTTGGGTTCACGATGTCCTTTACGCGCTTTCTCCTCGTCGTCATTGTTCTGACTTCAAAGACCGTATTTGCATCCGAACTGGTCATGGCCATTTCCAACGGTAGCGGCATGCCCATGACGGACATTCGCGGCGAAGAGCTGATGGGAGGGATTCTCAAGGAATTCGGCGATGCGCTGGGTGCGCAATTGAACCTTCAGCCCCGGTACATGATCCTGCCGCGAACAAGGGTGGAAGGCGCCTTGTTGCGGGGCCACGCTGACTTGCTGTGTGACCTGCGGCCCGAATGGCTCGATAGCCGGACATTTCTCTGGTCCGATGCGATCATCTCCAATCGCATGATTGTTGCCATGCGCCGCAACACGCCTTCGCCGGACTCCCTGAACGCTATTGCCGGCCTGCGCGTAGGCACGATCCAGGGCTATCGTTATCCGGAAGTTGAGTACCTGCAGCCGAAGATTGTGCGTGACAACGCAGCCAACGACAGTCAGAACCTGGAAAAGCTGCTGCTCGGCCGCTTCGACTTTATCTTCACTAATCGGATCTTCTTCGACTACCAGCGCAAAGTGCACCCGGAGCGGTCACGCCTGGCGCCCTCCAATTTGAAAATTACGGACTTCGATACCTATTGTGCGATTCCTGCCCAGGGCAAGCTTGGAATCGCGGACCTGAATCATGCGATTGCCAGGCTCAAGGCCCGCGGCATAATCCAGTCGATCCTGGCGCGTTACCGGCCGCAAGACATGGGGCGCTAGAGCAGGCCGGCCTGCCAATTGGCAGGCCGGGACACTTGCAGCGACGATCAGAACTTGTACTGCAGGTTGGCAAAGAACGAGCGGCCGCGCGGGTCGCCATAGGTCGGATCCCAGGTGACCTCGAAGTAGCGCGACTGGTTGGTGAACGGCGGCGGTGTATCGAACACATTGATCAAGCCGGCGCGCAGCTTGAGGTTGGTCGTGAAGGAATAGCTCCCCGTCAGGTCCCACAGCGAATACGCTTTTACGTCACGGTCGTTCCAACCTGGATCAGCCAGTCCGGGGATGTTCTGGTCGCGATAGCTGGAGAAGAAGGTGTTGCCCAAGCTCAGGCTGACAGGACCCTGGGTCCAGTCGACATTGAGCTTGTGGCGCCAGCGCTGCACGGCTTTGTCGTCGCGGAAAACGCCGAGGCCATTCGTCATCGGTGAGTTTGGATCGGACTGGAACTTGTATCTGGTGATCAGGGTGCCATTCAGGCTGGCGCTGAAGCGTCCCATCGGGCTGGCATCGCCGCGCCAGTTAAGCTCGATATCGAGACCGGAAGTATTGAGCTTGCCCCGGTTTTCCTTCTTGAACTGCAGGAAGGACACGACACCATCTTCGTCGCGCACCACGATGTTCGGATCGTTGTAGTAGATCGGGTTGTCGAATACTGTCTGCTCGCCGATCTCCGAAATGATGTCGGTTTTACGAATGATCCAGTAATCGAGGCTACCGTTCCAGTTCCTGTTAGGCTGCAGCACCACGCCGGCCGAAAACTGCTTCGACTTTTCCGGCTTCAGCTCGGGGTTGCCGTAACGGTCCAGGTCGAACTGGGCGATTTCGCCCGAGACCGGGTCTTTGACGAAGCTGGCCGTGGTACCGGAGCGCACTGGCAGGAAAAGTTCGGCAATCGACGGCGCACGGAAGCCGGTGCCGTAGGAGGCGCGGGCCAGTATTTCCTGGCGTGGGCGGTAGCTGATGCCGATCTTCGGATTGGTGGTTGTCAGCTTCGGCGTGGTGACGTTGGTCAGCGGATCGTGCACGCCCTTGTAGCGGTCGTGACGAATGGCGAACTGGCCTTCCCACTCCTTGCTGAACGGCGCATTGATCTCCGTGTAGAAGGCGGCAATGTCGCGCGAGTTGGATGTATCAGCCAGCAACTCGTCCGAGCTGGCGCGGTCGCCCTGGACGTCGTTGGTGCGCAGAGCCTCCGTGGCGCTGAACGAAGTCTTCTCGCGCCGCAGTTCGGCACCCACCGCCAGCACGGCGTCGCCGCCGGCCAGCGCCATTAGCGGGCGGGCCAGCTTGCCGTCGACGCTGTCGCTGGTGCCCTTGGACATGCGCGCCGCGTCACGGATCTTGATCGAGTCCATGAACTTGCGGCCGGAGTCGTCCGTGGCCGGCACAAACGGGTTGTATTGGCCGCTTGCCATGCCAGCCAACAGCTTGCTGCGCGAAACCCAGCCATCGATGTCCAGGTCAGTGGCCTTGTTCTCGCTGTGGTTGTAGGCCGTATCATAGTCCCAGTCACCCACCTTGCCGGTCGCGCCCAGTACGAAGCGCGAAGCCTTACTGGTCACTTCCGAGGTGCGGCGGCCCGCGTCCGACAGGCGGAAGCGGAAGTTGACCGGGGTAGTGATGCCGGTTTTGGCCTGCAGGTCGGCCGGCAAGAATATGCCGGTGCTGGTGCCGTTGATGGCGCCCGAGGTGGCGGGCGAAGCTGCATAGCTGGTCTCCGCTTTGCTCAGGAGAACTTCAGCAAACACCTGGTGGTTGTCAGCGAGTTGGAAGGTGGCGCGGCCGATAAAGCTTCGCTTTGTGGACTCCGGATAGACTTCCGAGTCACCCATGTAGTTGAAGGAGCAGCCTTCCGTGCCGCCGGGGCCGAGCGGCCGCACCACGTTCGGACTGCTGTCGACACAGGAGTCCTTGCCGAAGTTGACCCGCCGGCCCGGCGACGGCACCCAGGTGCCCCCGGGGCCGGAGCCCTTCAGGTAGCTCGATTGGTTCAACGTCGCCAACTGGGCGGAAGTCAGGTCGACGTTGGCCGGGAATGAATAGCTGGACAGCTGCGGAGACAGGCGGTCCGGCAGGCTGTATTCCTGCATGAACTTGCGTTGCGAGCTGGCCAGGCGATCGGTTTTCTGCACGTCCAGTGCGCCGAACAGGTTGTAGCGGTCGGTGCCCAGGTCGCCGATGCCGCCGGACAGCGAGGCCGACCTTTTGCCGCCGCCGCCTTCGTCCGTACGCAGGGCATACACGCTGGCATCGCCACCCCGGTAATCCTTGCGGGTAATGAAGTTGATCACGCCGCCCATGGCATCGGTGCCATAGATCGCCGATGCTCCGTCTTTGAGCACCTCCACGCGCTGGATGGCGCCGGCAGGGATGTTGTTCAAGTCCACGCCGGAGTTGTCGCCAGGGCTGGCAAAGTTGGCCAGGCGGCGGCCGTTCAGCAGCACCAGCGTGCTCGAGACGCCCAGGCCGCGCAGGTTGGCGCCATTAAAGCCGCGCTGGCCACCCATGACATCGCTGACACTTGTGCCATCGGTCAGTCCGCCAACGTTCGAGGAAATCTTTTGCAGCAGTTCGGAAGCAGTGGTCACCCCGGACTTTTCAATATCTTCTCGCTTGATGACTTCGACTGGCAGCGCCGACTCGCCTTCGATGCGCTTGATACTGGAGCCGGTGATCTCCACGCGCTGCATGGTTTGCGAGTAAGCATTAAAGCCGATGCTGCAAAGCGCGAGCAATACGGCATGGGAGCATTGGGAGCGGCGGAATGGCGACGCCTTGTGCGTGCCAGGTATTTTCATGCGATCAGTCCTCGTAGGTTGGTACTCAAACGCTGTGGGCAGCGTGAGTTGTTATGGAACAATTGCAGTGTATGCAACGTTGGCCAGCTTGTGCGCACTGGAGCTTGCATAAGGTGTAGTTTTGTCGCGATTACAACGCATCTGATTACTTTCAACTTGCATGTTTTCGATCGCAAACGGACAGAAATCGGCATAGTCGGGCCATGTTCAGGCGCGCAGCGCAACAGCGGCGTTGCGATCTTTGCCAAGCCAATGCAAAGTGAACTTTTTCGTGCTGCGGAGGAATGGAGATGATCAGTCAGGCATGCTTTGGTGAGCTGGAGGCGATCAATATCAGCGCCATCCTGACCATGTTCGACGCTTTGAATGACATCGCCTTTTTCGTCAAGGACAGGGAAGGGCGCTATTTCGGGATCAACCGCACGATGGTGCGGCGATGCGGGGTGCGGGACAAGGAGGAGGTGATCGGTAAAACCGCGTTGGACCTGTTCCCCCAAACCCTGGCGGAAACCTACTTCGCCCAGGACCGCAAGGTGATCGACAGCGGGACTTCGATCGACAGGCACCTCGAACTGCATATCTATCCGGAGCGCGGCCGCGGCTGGTGCATCACCAGGAAAATGCCTTTGCAGGACACCCAGGGCAGGATCATCGGCCTGATCGGCACTTCACGTGACCTGGGCCTGCCCGATGACCTGAATCCCGCCTTCCGGGAAATCGCCCACATCGCTGAATACATTCGCGAGAATTACCAGCGGAATGTGTGCGTCAAGGAGCTGGCCGACCAGGCCGGACTATCGCTGTCGCAGGTGGAGCGCCTGTTCCAGAAAGTCTTTCACCACTCGCCGCGGCAAATGCTGGTGCAATGCAGGCTTTCCGCGGCCAGGGCCATCATCGACAGGCAGCCGGATGCCAGGATCGCCGACATCGCCTATGAATGCGGCTATACCGACCACAGCGCTTTCAGCCGCCAGTTCAAATCCGTCGTGGGAATGAGTCCCACTGAATACAGCCGCATGGCTAGCCGCGCCGGGACCTAGCTTGATCCCGCGCGCGGCTTACCAGGACTACTTCAAGCGGTCCCAGAGGAAGCTGTAGACCATGCCATAGAGCCGGGCCTGCTGTTCGCCGTTCACCGCGCCCCCATGGCCGCCATCCATGTTCTCCCAATACAGCACCTGGTGGCCTTGCTCCTGCATGCGCGCGACCATCTTGCGGGCATGGGCCGGATGCACACGGTCGTCCCTGGTCGAACTGGTGAAGAACACCGGCGGGTACGAACGGTTCTTCTCCAGCAGGTGATAAGGCGAATAACGCGAGATGTAATCCCATTCCTCGGGACGGTCCGGATCGCCATACTCGTCTATCCATGAGGCGCCGGCCAGCATGCGGTGGTAGCGTTTCATGTCGGCCAGCGGCACTTGGCTGACGACCGCGTTGAAGAGCTCGGGACGCTGCAGGGCCGCGACGGAAACCAGCATGCCGCCCAGGCTGCCGCCCATGATGCCAAGATGCGGCGGCGAAGTGATTTTCCGTGCAATCAGATCTTCGGCCACGGCGATGAAGTCGTCGTACGATACCTGGCGCTTCTCCTTCAGTGCGGCTTCATGCCAGCGCGGTCCGAATTCGCCGCCGCCGCGAATGTTCGACAGCACGTAGACACCGCCTTTTTCCAGCCAGGCGCGGCCGACAGTGGCGTTGTACGATGGCTTCATCGAAATCTCGAATCCGCCATAGCCGTACAGCAGCGTCGGGTTGTTGCCGTCGTATTGAAGGTCCTTGCGCATCACGACGAAATACGGAATCCGCGTGCCGTCGCTGGCGGAGGCGAAATGCTGCTCCACCTTGAGGCCAGCAGCGTCGAAGAATGCCGGCTGCGATTTCAGTTGCTGCCGCTGGTCGGTGCCAATCTTGCCAAGGTGCAGCGAGGTCGGGGTCAGGAAGTCGTTCTGCACCAGGAAGTACTGGTCCGAATCCAGGTAGTCGAGCGACGAGATCGAAACATTGGAAAATGCCGGCGTCGTTACGGTCCGGCGTTCCCACTTGCGCTTCTGCATGCGCAACTCCTGCACCTGGCTGCGCACGTTGACCAGTTCGGTCAGCAGGATGGCGCTCCGGGTGGTGGCGACCGATTGCAACGAGCGGGTGGCGTCGGGCTCGTACAGGACGGTGAAGTTGCGTTTGCCAGCCAGGAAAGCGGAAAAGTCGATCGACAACAGCGAGCCTTGACGGTATTTGCGATCGCCGGCGAACCAGTCTCCGCGCAGGCGGATCAGGAGCTGGTCCTTGAAGGTGAAGGCAGTCGCGCTATTCGGCTTATCCAGCTTGACCAGCTTCCCAGCCTGGCGGAAGTACAGTTCGTTGGTGAAGAACGAGGTATAACGCAGCACAAACTCGCGCATGAATCCCGGATAGTGATCAGAGTAGCCGGATGCGCTGATGTCGGCCTGCTCGCCCTCGAACACCGGCTTTGCGGACTGTAATGGCGTTCCGCGCTTCCACTCCTTGACGATGCGGGGATAGCCTGAGCTCGTGAGCGAGCCGGGGCCGAAGTCGGTGGCCACCAGCAGGCGGTCCCGGCTCACCCAGTTGACGTCGCTCTTCGCTTCGGGAAGGGAAAAGCCTTGGGGGACAAAGCGCAGGCTGAGGGTGTCGAACTCACGTACCACGTGCGCATCGCCGCCGCCGCGGGTCAGCGAGAACAGGCAGCGCTCGGCATGCGGTCTGAGGCACTCCATGCCGTGCCATACCCAGTTTTCCTTCTCTTCCTGTGCCAGTCGGTCGATGTCCAGTACCACGTCCCACTGCGGCGCGGCGGTCTTGTAGTGTTCCAGTGTGGTACGACGCAGCACACCGCGCGGGTGCGCGGCGTCTTTCCAGAAGTTGTAGAGGTACTTGCCTTGCTTTTCGATGAAAGGAATCCGCTCGCGCGAGTCGACGACTTGGCGGATCGCGTTGGTGGTCTGCTGAATGCCAGGCAGTTTGTCCAGCTGGCTGGTCGTGAGGCCATTCCACTGCCGGACCCAGTCCAGCGCCCGCTCGGAGCCCACTTCCTCCAGCCACAGGTAAGGGTCGGCATCGGCCGTCGGCTCCGGTGACTGGGCATGCGCCGCCGCGCAGAACAGCAGCGCGGCGGACGTGACCAGGCTCATTGTCCTGATTGGAATCATGTTGCGCACTCTCCTCAGAACTTGTGCTCAACCGTCAGCATCAGCGTACGCGAACGCAGCGGCAGCGGGCTGCCCGGATACAGCTTGACCGGGTCCTTGCGGTCGAACAGGTTGAACACGTTCGCCGATACCGTGGTGCCAGGGCGGAATGCATAGCGGGTCCACAGGTCGACCGTCGTGTCCGAGGCAATACGGCATTCGTCCCTGCTCACGCCGCGATCTTCGCAACCTTCGATGCTGCTGGTCGAATCGAGTTCACCCCATGCCAACCTGGTGGAGTCCGTATAGTTCGCGCGCAGGCCGGCGACCAGCGGGCCCTTTTCCCACGACATCTTGGCGACGGCACGGGTGCGCGGTATGCCGCGATAGCCGACGTAGTTCTCGGTGTAGGCGTT
>Ga0209257_1002456_pt1 | contig 18380 bp, 14 predicted proteins | sample AraplaCvi_mCL_r2_FD_184277 | JGI IMG/M metagenome (GOLD analysis project Ga0209257, IMG submission 184277) | Arabidopsis root microbial communities from North Carolina, USA - plate scrape MF_Cvi_mCL_r2 (SPAdes) (version 2) | ecosystem: Host-associated > Plants > Roots > Endosphere | place: USA...
CGCCGCTGGTTGGCTATCTGCTGGCCGGCGTCGTCGCAGGCCCGTTCACGCCCGGCTTCGTCGGCGACCAGACCCTCGCCCCGCAGCTGGCCGAAATCGGCGTGATCCTGCTGATGTTCGGCGTGGGCCTGCATTTCTCGCTGCGCGACCTGCTGGACGTGAAGGCCATCGCCCTGCCCGGCGCGCTGGCGCAGATCGCGCTGGCGACCTCGCTCGGCTGGGGCATGGCGCTGTTGCTGGGCTGGTCGCACGGTGCCGGCCTGGTCTTCGGCCTGTCGTTGTCGGTGGCAAGTACCGTCGTGCTGCTGCGCGCGCTCGAAGAACGCCGCCTGGTCGAAACCAGCCGCGGTCGCATCGCGGTGGGCTGGCTGATCGTCGAAGACCTCGCGATGGTGCTCGCGCTGGTGCTGCTGCCCGCGCTCGCCGGCCTGCTCAAGGGCGGCACCGAAACCAGCGCGGCGGACATCTGGGAAGCGCTGTTCAAGACGCTGGCGAAGGTCGGCGGGTTCGTCGCGGTGATGCTGCTCGTTGGACGTCGCGTGATTCCGTGGGTGCTCGAACGCGTGGCCGGCACCGGCTCGCGCGAATTGTTCACGCTGTGCGTGCTCGCCATCGCCCTGGGCGTCGCGTTCGGTTCGGCCGGTCTGTTCGGGGTGTCGTTCGCGCTGGGCGCCTTCTTCGCCGGCATGGTGCTCAACGAATCCGAGTTCAGCCATCAGGCCGCGAACGAAACGTTGCCGTTGCGCGATGCGTTCGCGGTGCTGTTCTTCGTGTCGGTGGGCATGCTGTTCGATCCGATGATCCTGATCGAACGACCGCTGCAGGTGCTGGCGACGTTCCTGATCATCGTGGTGGGCAAGTCGATCGCGGCGTACGTCATCGTTCGCGCATTCGGAAAACCCAACAACACCGCGCTGCTGATTTCCACCAGCCTGGCGCAGATCGGCGAGTTCTCCTTCATCCTGGCCGGCCTCGGCCTGCAGCTGGAAGTGCTGCCGAAGGAAGGGCAGGACCTGATCCTCGCTGGCGCGCTGCTGTCGATCATCGTCAATCCGATCCTCTTCGCCTGGCTCGATCGCCGCGAAGCGCGCGAGGAAGCCCGGCGCGCGGTCGAGGTCGAAGAACATGTATATCCGCCGATCCCGCCGGACCTTCGCGACCATGTCATCCAGATCGGCTACGGACGCGTCGGCAGCGAGCTGGGGCGGCTGTTGACCGATCGCGGCGTGGGGCTCGTCGTCATCGATGGCGAGGAAGACCTCGTCGATCGCGCACGCGCCGCGGGCATCCCGGCGATCCGCGGCAACGCGGCGAACGAACGCGTGCTGCGCGAAGCGGCGCCTGAACGCGCGCATACGGTGATGGTCGCGATTCCCAATGCGCTGGAGGCCGGCGAGATCATCGCGCGCCTGCGCGAGATCAATCCCGCACTCACCATCGTCGCGCGCGCGCACAGCGACGCCGAAGTCAAACATCTGCTGCAGCACGGCGCCGACGGCGCGGTGATGGCCGAACGCGAACTCGCGCACAGCCTCGCCGAGATGGTGATGGCGACGCCGCCGTATCGCGGCTCCAAGCACCTGCCGCCCGCTGTCGCATGAGGACCGCATGAGCGAAGACAACACAACCCAACTGTCGGCGATCGATGCACGCATCCTCGCCTCGTTGTTCGAGAAGGAAGCGACGACACCGGATGCCTATCCGCTCACAATCAATGCGATCGTGCTGGCGTGCAACCAGAAGACCGCGCGCGAGCCGGTGATGGAGCTGGAACAGGGCGAGGTCGCCAACGCGCTGCGTCGCCTCGAAACGCGCGGCTTCGTGAAGTCGCAGCACACGGCGCGCGCGGAACGCTACTCGCATCGCCTCGAAGCGGTGCTCAGCCTGACGAAACCGCAGACGGCGCTGCTCGCCCTGCTGATGCTGCGCGGCCCGCAGACGGCGCACGAATTGCTTGCACGCACGGATCGCCTCGCGCGGTTCGAAGGCATCGAGGACGTGCAGCATGCGCTGGAGCGTTTGTCGAAACGCACGCCGGCGCTGGTTGTCGCGCTGCCGCGCCAGTCGGGGCAGCGCGGCGAGCGCTTCGCGCACCTGCTCAGCGGCGAACCCGATCTGAGTGCCTTGGCGGTTTCGTCGGCGGGCGATGCGTCGCCTTCGCCGATGTCCGAAAGGGTCGCGGAACTGGAGCAACGTGTGGCGGAACTTGAAGCGCGGTTGAGTGCGCTTGAAGCCGCTCGCGAACAAGGCTGACCTCCGCAGGGAATCTCCGCGGCACGAACTTTGCCGGCGCCAGCGCCGGATCCGCACCCTCGCGCCGTGAACACTCTGGCCGCCCCCATCGCGCCTACGCGTTGCGACCTATGCCACACCGTGCCGACGTCCTGCGGACGCCGCCGATGTCGGCCATTACCCGCTCGGACGAGCGGTGGATCGACGCGACGCAAGGAGGACGAAATGAACATCGTGAGAGAACTCGCGACGACTGTGGTGTGCGCAGTGGTATCCGCACCGCTCGTCGCCTCGGCGGCACTGCCTTACGGACCGGACACCTGCGCGCAGGGATACGTCTGGCGTGAGGCCTATCCGGGCGATCATGTCTGCGTGATTCCGGACGTGCGCGCGCAGGCAGCCGACGACAACGCAAACGCCGCCGCGCGTATCGAGCCCGGTGGAGGACCCTACGGTCCGAACACCTGCCGTGCCGGCTTCGTCTGGCGCGAGGCACGATCGGGCGACCAGGTCTGCGTCACCACGGACACGCGCGCACGAACGGCCGAGGAGAATCGACTGGCAAGCCAGAGGCGCGCGAAGCCGGATGCACCGCCCACCGACGCGAACCGGAGCCCCGACGGTCAGGCGACGCGCAATACGTGCACGAACTATGCGAAGGCCGCCGTCTCGCAGTACAGGACCGCCTCATCGCGGTGTGGCGTGAAGTCCGATGGTCGCTGGCACGACAACTATCAGGCACATTTCGACTGGTGCATGGCCGCTCAACCGTCCTGGCGGAAGGCGGAGTACCAGGCGCGCGGACAGTACCTGTCCAAATGCGGCGGGAAGATAGACGACGGACCGGTACTGGTGCCGGTTGACGACTGACGACTGACGACCGATGCCGCGCACCTTCGCGCGCGGCATCCTGCCTGCCGGGACTTCGCGAGCATCACTCCTTCCGGAACGCCAGCTGCCCACCCTGCGCTTCGACGTGCACCGTGTCGCCGCTGGTGAACTCGCCCGCCAGGATCTTCGATGCGAGCGGATTCTCCAGCTGCTGCTGGATCGCACGCTTCAACGGGCGCGCGCCGTACACCGGATCGAAACCGACATTGCCCAGCAGGTTGAGCGCGTCGTCCGACAGCACCAGCTTCAGGCCGCGCTCGGCAAGGCGTTTCTCCAATCCGTTGAGCTGGATGCGCGCGATCTGCCGGATCTGCTGCTTGTCCAGCGGATGGAACACGACGATGTCGTCGAGGCGATTGATGAACTCCGGGCGGAAATGCGCCTGCACGACGCCCATCACCGCCGCCTTCATCTGCATGTAGGCCTGCGGTGAATCGTCGCCGGACATCTCCTGGATCTGATGCGAGCCGAGATTGCTCGTCATCACGATCACCGTGTTGCGGAAGTCGACCGTGCGGCCCTGTCCATCGGTGAGGCGGCCGTCGTCGAGCACCTGCAACAGGATGTTGAACACATCCGGATGCGCCTTCTCGACTTCATCCAGCAGGATCACGCTGTACGGACGGCGACGCACCGCCTCGGTCAGATATCCGCCCTCTTCGTAACCGACATAACCCGGAGGCGCGCCGACGAGACGGCTCACGGAGTGCTTCTCCATGAACTCGCTCATGTCGATGCGCACCATCGCATCGCTGGAGTCGAACAGGAATTCCGCCAGCGCCTTGCACAGTTCCGTCTTGCCCACGCCGGTGGGGCCGAGGAACAGGAACGAGCCCGATGGACGATTCGGATCGGACAGGCCCGCACGCGAGCGGCGCACCGCATCGGACACGACCTTGATCGCCTCCTCCTGCCCCACCACGCGCGTATGCAGCTGCTCTTCCATGCGCAGCAGCTTCTCGCGCTCGCCTTCGAGCATCTTGCTGACGGGAATGCCGGTCCACCGCGCGACGACCTCGGCGATCTCCTCCGCCGTGACCTTGTCCTGCAGCAGCGTGAAGCCCTTGGTTTCGGCTTCCTGTGCGGCGCGCAGCTGCTTTTCGAGTTCGGGCAGCGTGCCGTACTGGATCTCGCTCATCTTCGCGAAATCCTGCTGGCGCTGCGCGGCTTCGAGATCGAGCTTGGCGCGTTCGATCTGCTCCTTGATCTTCGTTGCGCCCTGCAGCGTGGCCTTTTCGGCCTTCCACACTTCCTCAAGGTCGTTGAACTCGCGCTCCAGGCGCGAAATCTCCTCTTCCAGGTCGGACAGGCGCTGCTTCGATTCGGCGTCCTTCTCCTTCTTGAGCGCTTCGCGCTGGATCTTGAGCTGGATCAGGCGACGCTCCTTGCGATCGAGCTCTTCGGGCTTGGAGTCGATCTCCATGCGGATGCGCGAGGCGGCCTCGTCCATCAGGTCGATGGCCTTGTCGGGCAGCTGGCGGTCGCTGATGTAGCGGTTCGAGAGCGTGGCGGCGGCGACGATCGCGGGATCGGTGATCTCCACGCCATGGTGCACGGCGTACTTCTCCTTCAGGCCGCGCAGGATCGCGATCGTGTCCTCCACGCTCGGCTCGCCGACGAACACTTTCTGGAAGCGACGCTCCAGCGCGGCATCCTTCTCGATGTACTGGCGATACTCATCCAGCGTGGTCGCGCCGATGCAGTGCAGCTCGCCGCGCGCGAGCGCGGGCTTGAGCATGTTGCCGGCGTCCATCGCGCCTTCGGCCTTGCCGGCGCCGACCATCGTGTGCAGTTCGTCGATGAACAGGATGATCTGGCCTTCGTTCTTCGCCAGGTCGTTGAGCACGGCCTTCAGGCGCTCCTCGAATTCGCCACGGAACTTCGCGCCGGCGATCAGCGCGCCCATGTCGAGCGAAAGCACGCGCTTGCCGCGCAGGCCCTCGGGCACTTCGCCATTGATGATGCGTTGCGCGAGGCCTTCGACGATGGCGGTCTTGCCCACGCCGGGCTCGCCGATCAGCACCGGGTTGTTCTTGGTGCGACGCTGCAATACCTGCACGGTGCGGCGGATTTCCTCATCGCGGCCGATGACCGGATCGAGCTTGCCGCTCTCCGCGCGCGCGGTGAGATCGATGGTGTACTTCTCCAGCGCCTGGCGCTGGTCTTCGGCGTTTTCCGATTGCACGCTTTCGCCTCCGCGGACCTTGGCGATGGCCGCTTCGAGTTTGTCCTTGCTGGCGCCTGCGGCCTTCAATGCGCGGCCGACGTCGCCGTTGTCGTCCAGCGCGGCCAGCACGAACAGCTCGCTGGCGATGAACGCATCGCCGCGCTGCTGCGCGAGCTTGTCGGTGACGTTGAGCAGGCGCGAGAGGTCGTTGCCCACGCTGATCTGGCCCGCCTGCCCGGTCACTTTCGGCAGCTTTTCCAGCGCTTCGCCGAGCCGTTCGCGCAGCAGCGGCACGTTGACGCCGGCCTGCGCGAGCAGCGGCCGCGTGCTGCCGCCGCTCTGCTCCAGCAGCGCCGACATCAGGTGCACGGGTTCGATGATGGTGTTGTCGCGGCCGAGCGCCATCGACTGCGCGTCCTGCAATGCCTGCTGGAAGCGCGAGGTGAGTTTGTCCATTCGCATGGAAGGTTCCCTGATCACTGTGGCGGCCAACGAACGGCCGCGAATGTGCACCAGATGCGGGCAACGTGTGCCCGATTCAACGGCCTTGAGGCTTATTCGGCCCCGTTACGGCGCGTCCACTTCATGCTGACATGCCCGTGTTCACAATGCGTGCATGTCCACGCCCATCCTCACCCTGCCCGCCCCGCCCGCGGTGTCCTCCGAATGGGCGCTGTTCCTCGACGTCGACGGCACGCTGCTGGATTTCGCCGATGTTCCGGGCGATGTGCTGGTGGATCCGGGCCTGATCGACGTGCTCGCGGTACTGCATGGCCGCCTCGACGGCGCGCTCGCGCTGGTGAGCGGCCGCCAGCTGTCGCAGCTGGACGCGTTGTTCGCCCCGCTGAAGCTGCCGGCGGTGGGCCTTCACGGGCTGGAACGGCGTGAGGACGGCCATCAGGAACGCCATCCGCGCCCGCTCGCGCTCGACCAGGCCGTGGCCTGGGGACAGGCGCTCGCGCAGCGGTATCCGGGCGCGCGCGTGGAGGACAAGGGCACGACGATCGCCATGCACTGGCGCGCCGCGCCCGACGCCGAAGACCTGCTGCGCCAGTACGCCGATTCGATCCTGATCGAGCTGCCGGGCTACCACCTGCAATACGGAAACATGGTCGTCGAGCTGCGACCCGACGGCGCGCACAAGGGCAGCGCGGTCGTCGACCTTCTCGCGCATCCGCCTTTCCATGGGCGTCGCCCGGTGTTCGTCGGCGACGACCTGACCGACGAGCACGCTTTCCAGGCCGTGGGCAGCCACGCCGGCTTCGGCGTGCTCGTGGGCTCGCGCCAACCCACCGCGGCGCGCTACGGACTGCACGATCCGTCGGCCGTGCGCGCATGGCTGGAGGAAGGCCTCGATCTCGCATGACTGGATCCCGCATGACGGGCGTGCCCGCGCGATGCAGTCGCGCGAGGTTCGCATCAGAAGAACTGGAGTACGGATGACCTCGACCGACACCCTTCAATGCAGCCTCGAGCTCGGCCTGATCGGCAACGGCAGCGTCGCCGCGCTGGTCGATCCGCAGGCGCGCATCGTCTGGGGCTGCGTGCCCGCATTCGACGGCGACCCCGTGTTCTGCGGCCTGCTCTCGCCGCGCGAACACCAGGGCGGCGACTGGACGATCGAACTGGAGAACTTCGTTTCGGCCGAGCAGTCCTACATCAACAACACCGCGATGCTGCGAACCGTGCTGCGCGATGCGAACGGCGGCGCGGTGGAGATCGTCGATTTCGCCCCGCGATGGCACCAGAACGACCGCTTCTACCGACCCGTGATGCTGGTGCGCCGGCTGCGCCCGCTCTCCGGCACCCCGCGCATCCGCGTCCACCTTCGCCCGCTCGCCGAGTATGGATCGGTGAAGCCGGAGACCACGTGGGGCAGCAACCACATCCGCTACATCATTCCCGAGTTCACCCTGCGCCTGACCAGCGACATGCCCGTGCGCCTGGTGCGCGACGCGCTGCCGTTCGTGCTCGATCGCGATGCGCATTTCGTGCTCGGCCCCGATGAAACGCTGACGCAATCGGTGTCGGGGTTCGCGCGCAATGCGGAGGAACAGACCCTCAACTACTGGCGCAACTGGGTTCGCAACCTTTCCATCCCGTTGGAATGGCAGGAGGCGGTGATCCGCAGCGCGATCACGCTGAAGCTGTGCCAGTACGACGAGACAGGCGCGATCGTCGCGGCGATGACGACGTCGATTCCAGAAGCACCCAACACCGTGCGCAACTGGGATTACCGCTACTGCTGGCTGCGCGATTCGGCCTTCGTCGTGCGCGCGCTCAACCGGCTTGGCGCGACGCGCACGATGGAGGAGTACCTTCGATATCTCGCCAACATCGCCTCCGACGATGGCGAACTCCAGCCGCTGTATGGCATCGGTTACGAGCAGCAACTGGCCGAGTCGGAAGTCGAATCGCTTGCAGGCTATCGCGGCATGGGGCCCGTGCGGCGCGGGAACCTGGCGTGGTTGCAGAAGCAGCATGACGTGTACGGCAGCGTCGTACTCGCCTCCACGCAGCTGTTCTTCGACACGCGTCTGGCGCGCGTGGGCGATGCCTCGGTGTTCGCACGGTTGGAACCGGTGGGTGAGCGCGCCTATGCGCTGCACGATGTCCCAGACGCGGGCCTGTGGGAATTCCGCGGCCGCGAGGAAGTGCATACGTATTCCAGCGTGATGTGCTGGGCCGCGTGCGACCGGCTGGCGCGCATCGCGGTGCATCTCAAACTCGCACCGCAGGCGCAGCTGTGGCGGCAGCGCGCGGACGAGATGCACGCGCGCATCGTCGCGCATGCGTACAACGAGGAGCTGGGGCATTTCGTGGAGTCGCTCGACGGCAACCGGCTCGACGCCTCGCTGCTGCTGCTCGCCGACCTTGGCTTCGTGAAGCCCGACGATCCGCGTTTCGTGCGCACCGTCGAGGCGATCGGCAAGGGACTCAAGCGCGGCGACGCCTTGTTCCGCTACGTGATGCCGGACGATTTCGGCGCGCCGGAAACCAGCTTCACCATCTGCACGTTCTGGTACATCGACGCGCTCGCGTCGATCGGCAGGCAGGAGGAGGCCAGGTCGCTGTTCGAGCGCATCCTCGCCCGGCGCAACCACCTGGGCCTGCTGTCGGAAGACCTGGAATTCGACGGCGGAGAGGCCTGGGGCAATTTCCCGCAGACCTACTCGCACGTCGGCCTGATCAACGCCGCCATGCGCCTGTCGCGGCCCTGGCAGGATGCGGCATGAGTCGTCTGGTCGTTGTTTCGAATCGCGTTGCGGTACCGGGAATCAGCAGTGCCGGCGGACTTGCGGTGGCGTTGCAGGCAGCTCTGGAGGAAACCGGCGGCATGTGGTTCGGCTGGAGCGGGCGCATCGATCCGGACGACTCCGGCCAGGTGCACGAACACGATGCCGGCAACATCCGTTACGTAACGGTGGACCTGTCCAAGCGCGACCACGACGACTACTACAACGGATTCGCCAACCGCACGCTGTGGCCGCTTCTGCATTTCCGCGTCGACCTGGTGGACTACAGCCGCATCACCTACGCCGCGTATCGACGCGTCAACGCACTGTTCGCCGAGAAGCTCGCGCCGCTGTTGCGAGACGACGACATCGTGTGGATCCACGATTACCACCTGATCCCGATGGCGAAGCTGTTGCGCGAACTGGGCGTGACGTGCCGGCTCGGCTTCTTCCTGCACGTTCCGATGCCCTCCTCCGACCTGCTCGCCGCGTTGCCGCAGCATGAGCGATTGTTCGAAGGTTTGTCTTCCTACGATCTGATCGGCTTCCAGACCGAGCGCGACCTCGAACGTTTCCAGGATTACGTACGCCTGTTCGGCCGCGGCCGCGTGATTTCGCACGGCGTGCTGGAGACGCGCAAGGGCGTGCGGCTGCGGGCGGGTGCGTTCCCGATCAGCATCGACACGGCGCAGATCGAGGAACAGGCGAAGGCGGCGGCGAACAAGGTCGGCGTGAAGCGCCTGGCACAGAGCCTGTCTGGGCGTGCGCTCGCGATCGGGGTGGACCGCCTGGATTATTCGAAGGGACTTCCGGAGCGCTTCCGTTCGTTCGGGCGCTTCCTGAAGCGGCACCCGGAACATCGCGGCAAGCTGACGTTCCTGCAGATCGCGCCGGTATCGCGCGGCGAAGTGCTGGAATACCAGAAGCTGCGCAGCGAACTGGAGCAGCTGTCCGGCCACATCAACGGCGCGCACGCCGAGCCCGACTGGACGCCGGTGCGTTACGTCAACCGCAATTATCCGCATCCGTCGTTGACTGGTTTCTACCGGCTTTCGCGCGTGGGTCTGGTCACGCCCTTGCGCGACGGCATGAACCTGGTGGCGAAGGAGTATGTGGCCGCGCAGGATCCGAAGGACCCGGGCGTGCTGGTGCTGTCGAGCTTCGCTGGCGCTGCGCGCGAACTGGATGCGGCACTGCTGGTGAATCCCTACGACATGGACGGCGTCGCCGACGCGCTGGCCGCGGCGATGGAAATGCCGCTGGAGGAACGCCGCGAACGCTGGGAAACCATGATGGCCGTGCTGCGCGAGAACGACATCACGGCGTGGCGCAGGAAATATCTGGCGGCGTTGCGGGAGCCGATCTAGCGGTTCTGGGGCAGGCCACCATCGCATCCCCCTCCACCAGGCGGGAGAGGGATGCGGAGAGTTGAATCAGACGCGCGCCGTAGGCTGCAGGATTTCCACCCAGTAACCGTCCGGGTCCTTGATGAAGGCGATGTCCTTCATGCGTCCGTCGGTGAGACGCTTCTGGAACGCGACGCCGAGCTGCTCGAAACGCGCGCAGGCCGCCTCGACATCCGGCACCGACACGCAGATGTGGCCGAAACCGCGCGGCTCGCCATTGCCGTCGTGATAGCGGAAGTCGGCATCTGATTCGGTGCCATGGTTGTGCGTGAGTTCCAGCACGCCGCGCTGGCTCAACAGCCACTGTCCGCGCGCGGGTTCCTCGGCGGGGATCTGAGCGGCATCGTCCACCAGCACCAGGAAGTACAGACTGAACTTCGCCTCGTCGAAATCGCGGCGACGCACCAGCGTGAAGCCGAGCACGCGCGTATAGAAATCCAGAGACTTCCGGATGTCCTTTACGCGCAGCATCGTGTGGTTGAACACGAAACCGTGAGTGGCGGCATCGCGTGCGGCGACGCCGGGATTGGCGTTGAGTTCTTCCTGCAGGGGCATGGGATTCGTTCGTCGTGGGGGCGAAGTATCTGAAGTGAGGGCGGCCTGCCCGCCGATCAATGTGCCTGATCGGCGCCTTCGGGCGGCGTCTGCCGTTGCAGCGACAGCAGCCCCAGCAGTACGGCCAGCGCCACGTACGCGCCAGCGAACTGCCACGCGATCGCGCGACGCAGGCCATCGAGCATCCACGGCCAGTAGATGCTCCCGCGCGGGTCGACCGAGTGGATGAAGCCGAACATCGTGAGGACCGCACCGATCAGCAGTACCACGGCGGCACGGCGGAAGCGGTGGTCGATCATCGCCACCAGCGCGGTGGACCAGATCATCGCGGTGATGATGAAGCCGTTGCCGAGCGTCACGATGGTCGCCAGGTCAGGCAGGCCGTGGCTGTCGACGCCTTCGTACAGTGCGGCGAAGCGATCCGGCGCGATCCACGCCGGATTGCCGATCTTGATCACCAGCAGGTACGCCACCGACGGCAGGAATGCGAGCGCCACCGCAAGCGCGTGGCGGCGCGGACTGTCGTGGAAGGCCTGCACGGTAATGTCCATGCCGACGTAGACGATGATCGGCGCAAGCACGGCGATCGGCAGCCACTGCACCAGGCCAGACACGTATCCGAAGATGCCGCCCAGGCCGATGAACAGACCCGTCAGCAGCGTGTAACCCATGCGCGCGCCCATGTGCTTGTACGCGGGCTGGCCGATGTACGGCGTGGTCTGCGCGACGCCGCCGCAGAAGCCTGCGACCAGCGTGGCGACGGCCTCGGCCAGCAGCACGTCGCGCGTGCGGTAGTCGTCGCCGGCGGCGCGTGCGCTCTCGCTCACGTTGATGCCGCCCACCACCATCAGCAGGCCGAACGGCAGCAGCAGCGGCAGGTACGGCACGGTGTACTTCAGGCCATCGATGAACTGCAGCGTCGGCAGCGGCAGCGTGAAGCGCAGAGGCGCGGCATCGGGCAACTTGAAGCCCGGCGTGCCGAGGCCCGCGATGCCAAGCCCGTAATACAGCACCGTGCCTACGATGAAGGCGAGCAGCACGCCCGGCATGCGGATCGGCAACTTGCCCTTCGCGACCAGCACGTACATCAGCAGGCCGAAGGTGACGAAACCCACGACCGGCGAGCGCAGCGTTTCGATCAGCGGCAGAAAGCCCAGCAACGCGAGCGCCGCACCGCCGATGGACCCCAGCAGCGCCGCGCGCGGCACTGCGCGCGTGATCGCGTCGCCGAAGAACGACAGCACCAGCTTCAGCGCGCCCATCACCACCAGCGAGGCCATGCCGAGTTGCCAGGTCGCGGTCGCCGCCGCGGCTTCGTCCATGCCCTGCTGCTTGAACGCGACGAACGCCGGGCCGAGCACCAGCAGCGCCATGCCGATGCTGGTCGGGGCGTCCAGTCCGAGCGGCATCGCGGTGACGTCGGTGCGCCCGCTTTCGCGCGCGAGGCGGTGCGCCATCCAGGTGTAGATCAGGTTGCCGACCAGCACGCCGAACGCGGTGCCGGGGAACATGCGGGTGAACACGACCTCGGCGGGGAAGCCGAAGATGCCGATCAGCGCGGCGGAGATGAAACCCAGAATCGACAGGTTGTCGACGACCAGGCCGAAGAAGCCGTTGAGATCGCCCGGGACGAACCAGCGGCGGGATGGGGTGGTCGGCATGGAGGGCTCTGGGCGTGGGATGGGGAAATCGTAGCGGCTTTGGCGCGCCTTCCAGCGGAAGGATTGGAATGAGGACATGGCGAAGGCGCGCGCGGATCAGAAGGCCGCGTCAGAAGGAGACGTCCACCGGACCTCTCGCCCACAGCACCGATTCGTGCCCGGTCATGCGCTTCCACGCCAGCCGGATCGCCTCGATATCCCCGCGCCGCTTCGCTCCGTCCTCGTGCAGCACGACCAGCACCTTGCAGCGCTGTCGCACCAGCCGGCCGTCCTGCTGGAAGCGCCATTGGCCGTAGCCGTCGAGCACGGTCAGGCCATCGGGGAACCTCGGCGTCACCTCGCCATCGAGGAAGGCGCGCCACTGCGCGTCGTCGATGATGCCGGTGCCGTCCTCGTCGCCGACCGCGAAGTACAGCTCGCTGCGGATCCAGCCCGACGACTGCGCAGGCCTCGTGGCGTCGCCCTGCATTGACGCGGTGGTCGTCGCCGGGGTCGCGCAGCCGGTCAGCAGGATCGCCGCGACCAACGTCGCGAGCGTCAGGCGCACGCGCGTCATGGCAGGAACCTCGTGGCCTGTTCCGGCGTGGGAACCGCACACTGTTCGTAGCGTCCGAAGATCCGGTAGCGGTTGCGTGCGAACCAGCGATAAAGGCGATTGCGCACGCCGCGCGGCACCACGCGCAACAGATTCGCCAGCCGCCACACGCCACCCAGTCCCGCGAGCACGCGGACGATCGCGTCGGTGTCGGTCCACGCGACGCCATTTTCGATCAGCAGGAACGACACCGGATCGTCCGCGTCCAGTCCGTGCGAAAGCAGCAACGCGCGGCCGCTTTCGCCCTGCATCGCGGCAAACCGATACCGTCCGCGCCGGTCGTGCCGCAGCAGGAACCGCACCCAGCCGTTGCACAGCACGCAGACGCCGTCGAAGACGATCACGGCGTGCTCGCGATGAAGCTCATCCGACATCCAGCCACCCCCGGTAATGCACCAGCCGGCCGATCCACGGCATCGTGGCGAACACATCGAAACGATAGCGCCGGTCGCGTTCGTATTCGCGTGCGCCGACGCCTTCGAACCAGCACCCCGGCAGCGGCACGCCCAGCGCGCGCACTTTCGCCACGCGCCATACGATCGCGTGACCCGCGCCCAGCGGCACGACATCGAGACGAAAGCCGAACGTCACCAGCCCGAGCCGCTCGCACAGCAGGCCATCGCTTATCCAAAGCTGGGAGCGCATCGCACGGCCCGCGAACTCACGCGCCCAACGTTCGTGGTGCGGCGTGCTATCGATCTCCACTTCGATCGTGCCGCGGCCGGCGACCGGCAACCGTGTCGCCCACGCACACAGCCGCGACAGGACGCCGCGCCCCCGCTCCACTTCGACCTTGCCGCGATAGCGATGCAGGCCGGCACGTTCGTGCAACACGCGCACCGACGGCGGCAGATCGTCGAAACGCGCCGGAAGCAGCTGACGGTACAGCGGCGTCGGCGCGGCGAGGGTCATTCGCGCTCGTCGATCCAGATCAACGACGCCATTCGGCCACCACGCTGGTCGCGTCGATGCGAGAAGAAGCGCTGCGGATCGGAAATCGTGCACAGCCCGCCGCCGTGGATACGATCGGGTGCCATTCCGGCAGCCTGCAGGCGGCGCCGCGCGAGCGCGTACAGATCCACGCGCCAGTGATCCGGACGCGTCGCGACGAACGCGCTTTCCGCGCCGGCGTCGAGCGAAACGAACGCATCGAATACTTCCCGCCCGATTTCGTATGCCTGCGGACCGGCGGCGGGGCCGAGCCAGGCGCGCACGCGATCGGGTGCGGTTCGCATCGCGGCCAGCGTGTTTTCGAGCACGCCGCCGGACAGTCCGCGCCAGCCGGCGTGCGCGCCGCCGATCTCGCGGCCATCGTCGGCGCAGAACAGCACCGGCAGACAATCGGCGGTGAGGATCGCCAGCACGACGCCCGCTTCGGACGTCACCGAGGCATCGGCCTCGACTTCTTCCATCGCGGGCCTATCGAACCGTTGCACCTGCGTGCCGTGCACCTGCCGCAGCCAGCACGGCGCGGACGGCAGGCCGGCGTGTTCGACCAGCAGCGCGCGGTTGGTTTCCACCGCCTGCGCTTCGTCGCCGGCGCGCAGACCGAGGTTGAAATCATCGAAAGGGGGCGCGGATACGCCCAATCCATGCCGCACCGTCGTGAAGCCATGCACGCCCGCCGGGACGGGCCACTGCGCATCGATCCACGCGGCGGCCATGCTTCAGCGTTCCTTCTCGGCCGCGGCGGCCGTGTCGTCGCGCAGCGCCCGGACCAGCTGGATGAGATCGTCCGGCACGGGCGCGGTGCAGCGCACGGGTTCGCCGGTCACCGGATGCGCGAACTCCAGCGTTTCGGCATGCAGTGCCTGGCGCTTGAAGCCCCGCAGCGTGGCGATGAGGTCCTCGGTCGCGCCGCGCGGCAGCTTCAGCGGGCCGCCGTAAAGCGGGTCGCCGACGATCGGATGCTTCAGGTGCGCCATGTGCACGCGGATCTGGTGGGTGCGGCCGGTTTCCAGGCGGCATTCCAGCAGCGTGTGCGCGCGGAAGCGTTCGCGCAGGCGGTAATGCGTGACGGCGTCGCGACCGTCCTCGCGCACGGCCATGCGGATGCGGTCGCGCGGGTGGCGGTCGATCGGGGCATTGGCCGTGCCGCCCGACACCAGCGAACCGACCACGACGGCCAGGTACTGGCGGTGGACCTCGCGCGAGGACAGCTGCTCGATCAGCGCCGTGTGCGCCTGCAAGGTGCGCGCGACGACCATGACGCCGGAGGTGTCCTTGTCGAGCCGGTGCACGATGCCCGCGCGCGGCAGGACGTTGAGCGAGGGATCGCGGTGCAGCAGCGCGTTGACCAGCGTGCCTGCCGGATTGCCCGCGCCGGGATGCACCACGAGACCGGCCGGCTTGTTGATCACGAAGACATGCTCGTCCTCGTAGAGGACGTCGAGCGCGATGTCCTCGGGCTCCGAGTGCGTCTGGACGTCCAGCTGGACATTCAGCGTGACGGTCTCGCCGCCGCGCACCGGATCGCGCGGGCGGACCTCGCGGCCGTCCAGGCGGGCGTCGCCGGACTTGATCCAGGCAGCCAGGCGGGAGCGGGAGAAATCGGGGAACAGCTCGGCCAGCACCGCGTCGAAACGACGGCCGGCGGCGGCGTCCGGAACGGTCGCCTGCAGGGCGGCGGCGGGCGTTTGGGAATTGGCAGTCATCGGACGGGGAGGATTCAGGGCAGGCAGGTGGGGACTGCTATTATCCGGTCTTCGTACCTTCGGCGCCCGTCGAGACCCCATGAGCCTACGTTCCGCCCCTTCGCGCCTGCTGGCCCTGCTGTTGATCGTCGCTTTTGCCGGCGTGGGCTGCAGCAAATTCAAAGACAAGGATGCGGACGAGGGCGTCCCCGTCGAGCAGCTTTACGAGAAAGCCCACAAGTCGATGACCAACGGGAACTGGTCGGCGGCCGAAACGACGTTCAAGCGTCTGGTCGCGCAGTATCCGTACGGCCCGTACACCGAACAGGCGCTGGTCGAGACCGCGTACGCGCAGTACAAGGCCGGCAAGCACGACGACGCGATCAGCAGCATCGACCGCTTCATCCGTACCTACCCGACGCACAAGAACATCGCGTACATGTACTACCTGCGCGGGCTGACCAACTCCAGCCGCGACACGGTGTTCCTGCAGAAGGTGTGGACGCTGGACGCTAGCCGCCGCGACCTCGCCACGCCGTTGCAGGCGTTCAACGATTTCTCGATCGTCGCCGACCGCTATCCCAACAGCCGCTATGCGGCCGACGCGCGCGAGCGCATGGCCGGCCTGCGCGACATGTTCGCCCGCCACGAGCTCGACACGGCGCTGTACTACCTGCGGCGCACCGCGTACGTGGCTGCCGCCGAACGCGCCAAGTTCCTGCTGGAAACCTACCCGCAGAGCTCGTACCAGAACGACGCCGTCGCCACGCTGGCCGCCGCGTACGAAGGCCTGGGCAACAAGGTGCTGGCGGACGACGCCCGCCGCGTGCTCCAGCTCAACGATCCGAACCATCCGTTCCTGGCCGGCAAGTGGCCGGACTACCCGAGCAACTGGCGCAAGCTCAACCCGTTCGCGGGCGAGAAGTCGCCGCTGGACAACGACTGATCGGGTTGTATCGATGCATAGCGAAAACGCCGCCTTCGGGCGGCGTTTTTGTTTGGGAGGCGGTCTGCCTCAGTGCCCGTATCCGTTCGAGATCGGGTACCGGCGCTCGCGACCGAACGCACGCCGCGACACCTTCGGCCCTGGCGCGGCCTGGTGGCGCTTCCATTCGCTGATGCGCACCAGGCGCAGCACGCGATCCACCGTGGCCTGGTCGAAGCCGGCGGCGATGATGTCCTCGCGCGACTGCTCCTGGTCGACGTAGCGCAGCAGGATCGCGTCGAGCACGTCGTACGGCGGCAGCGAATCCTGGTCCTTCTGGTTCTCGCGCAGTTCGGCCGACGGCGGGCGGTCGATCACTTCCTGCGGGATCACGCGGTCGCCGACCGTGTTGCGCCAGCGCGCGAGCTCGAAGACCTCGGTCTTGTAGATGTCCTTCAGCGGCGCGTAGCCACCGCACATGTCGCCGTAGATGGTGGCGTAGCCGACGGCGTATTCGCTCTTGTTGCCGGTGGTCAGCAGCAGGCCGCCGAACTTGTTGCTCATCGCCATCAGCAGCGCGCCGCGCGTGCGCGACTGGAGATTCTCTTCGGTCGTATCGACATCGCGTCCGGCGAACGTCTCCGACAGCGCATCGAGGAAACCCTGGAACGGCTTCTCGATCGGGATCGTCAGCAACCTCACGCCCTGTACGCGGCACTGCTCTTCGGCCAGGTCGTTCGACAACGCGGCGGTATACCGCGACGGCATGCGCACCGCGGTGACGTTCTCCGCGCCCAGCGCATCGACGGCGATCGCCAGCACCAGGGAGGAATCGATGCCGCCCGACAAGCCCAGCCACGCATGCTTGAAGCCGTTCTTGGTGAAGTAGTCGCGCGTGCCGCGAACGACCGCACGCCAGGCCAGCGCGTCGCGGCTTTCGTCGCCATCCTCCATCCACTGCACCGGCGAGAAGCGGCGCGAATCCGGATCGAAATCCACCACCAGCCACTGCTCGGCGAACGCCACCGCAGCCGGATGCACGGTGCCGTCGCCATCGGCGACGACCGAACCGCCATCGAACACCAGCGCATCCTGCCCACCCACCACGTTGACGTACACCAGGCCGACGCCGGTTTCCTGCACGCGCTGCGCCATCAGCGCGTCGCGATCGGAATGCTTGTCGCGCTCGAACGGCGATGCGTTGGGCACCAGCACCAGCTCCGCGCCCTTGGCGACCGTGCTGGCGAGCGGCTCGGGGAACCACAGGTCCTCGCAGATCAGCAGGCCGACCTGCACGCCATCGACGTCGAAGACGCAGTCGTCGCGGTCGGGGTCGACATCGAAGTAGCGGCGTTCGTCGAACACCGCGTAGTTGGGCAGTTCGCGCTTGCGATAGGTGTGCGAGACGTGGCCGTCGCGCAGCACGCTGGCGGCGTTGTAGACGACGCTGCCGGCCGCCTGCGGCCAGCCGACCACCGCAACGATGTCGCGCACGCCGGCGGCGATGCGTTCGATCTCGGCCTGGCAATCGGCGAGGAAACTGGGACGCAGCAGCAGGTCTTCCGGCGGATAGCCGCTGAGCGCGAGTTCGGGGAACAGCACGACGTCGGCGCCGTATTCGTCGCGCGCCTGCTCGATCATCGCCGCGATGCGCTCGGCATTGCGCTGGACGGCACCGACGGGGAAGTCGAACTGGGCGAGGGCGATGCGTAGGGGGTTCGGCATTGAACAACCTTCTGCTTGCGTTGAGCCCGCGCGACACGCGTCGGCCGACTCGCGATGGGGTGCCTATTGTTCCAGATCGCGCGATGCGGGTTCGTGAGCCCACGGGCCCCACAAAAAAGGCCGCCCGAAGGCGGCCTTTCCCGAACAACTCAAACCATCGAAGCGCTTACTTCGCCAGACGCTTGGCGATGGCAGCGCCCAGGTCGCCCGGCGACTTCACCGTGGTGACGCCGGCCTTTTCCATCGCGGCGAACTTGCCTTCCGCGGTGCCCGAGCCGCCCGAGGCGATCGCGCCCGCGTGGCCCATGCGCTTGCCCTTCGGGGCCGAGGCGCCGGCGATGAAGCCGACCACCG
>Ga0209257_1002457_pt1 | contig 18372 bp, 19 predicted proteins | sample AraplaCvi_mCL_r2_FD_184277 | JGI IMG/M metagenome (GOLD analysis project Ga0209257, IMG submission 184277) | Arabidopsis root microbial communities from North Carolina, USA - plate scrape MF_Cvi_mCL_r2 (SPAdes) (version 2) | ecosystem: Host-associated > Plants > Roots > Endosphere | place: USA...
CGCCTCTCAAACGTCATTCATTCCAATGCTCACACTCGGGATACCGGCCAATGCGGTCATGGCGTTGATGATTGGCGCTCTCATGATTCAAGGGATTCAGCCAGGGCCGCGGATGATCGACGAGCAACCGACCCTTTTCTGGGGACTGATTGCGAGCATGTGGATTGGCAATCTGATGCTGTTGGTCATCAACCTCCCGCTGGTCGGCGTGTGGGTTTCGCTTCTCAAGGTACCTTACAAATACCTCTATCCTGCGATCCTCGTGTTCTGCGGCATCGGGGCCTATTCGGTAAACAACTCCGCCTTCGACGTTTATCAGACGGTGGTATTCGGTCTGATCGGTTATGCCCTCATCAAGCTGGAATTCGAGCCGGCTCCGTTGTTGATCGGCTTCGTGCTTGGACCGATGCTGGAAGAGTATCTGAAGCGGGCGATGGTCCTGTCGCGGGGTGACGTCAGCGTGTTCATCGATCGCCCCGTGAGTGCTGTGTTCCTTGCGCTTGGTGCACTTGCACTCGCCGCGATGATTTTGCCGAGTATTCGTCGGCGAAAGGAAGAGGCAATCGCGGAGTAGCCGCGACACTACCCGGCATCAGGCCAGAATCACCGAAGCCGAACATGCTCGTGCATGTTCGGCTTCGGATTTTGTTCGTCGTTCGTCCGTCACAGGCAAGGGCGCTTCTCTCGATCGACACTGGCCTAGGTGGTCTTCGATAACTCTCGGATTTCTTAGCACCAAACGCGGCCGCATCGAATGGATACGCCTATGGATGGAGTGGAAGGTGTGAGAGTGCTGGCACGCGCTGCCGAACGCAATCGGAGCGATCGCTTGGCGGGTGAACTCACCTAGAACGGAACTTCATCGGCTCTGCCGAGCGGCTGTATCGCCGCAGCGCCAGACGGCAGCGGAATATTCGATACAACGAACAGGTTCAGAATGTCCTCACGGTCCATGAACATGATCTGCGATCGTCGGCTTGCATCGAGCTTGTTCCCAAGCCAGTTTCTCGCCTGTTTCGTTATCTCGCCCCCGGCGACGATGAACGCGTGATCGACGAGAACCCGGCGGTTCACCTCGGGATCGAAGATCTCATGGCCAAGCATCATCGTGACCTGATTGTGCATCTCGGCGACATTGGCGTTTCCCTTCTTGGTGACTCCGGAGGAGTCGATCTTGCCCTTCTTTGCCTGAAGCCCGAAGTAGATCACGCAGCGTGTAGCGCATCCAGATGTCTTTGCCATATTCCAGTGCCTTGTCAGCGTGGCCGGCGGACGTGATCCGGTGATACCCCAACTGCCTGAACATCGGGAGCAGGATCTCCTCGATGAGCTCGTCCTCGGAACAGCGGTCGAGGAACGCAGCCAAGTCCGCACGCTTCTTGACCTCTTCCGGGTGAAACGGACGGTGTGGGTTCGACAATTCCGAGATGCGCTTCGTCGCAATATGACGAAACTGAAGCGTCGAGGTGTCGTCGAAGAAAGCCTCGTAGCCCTCTCGTCGTAACGGAGCGTTGAGCGTCGCAAGTGCAACTTTTCTGTCCGCGTCACCTTCAGCGGCATCCGATCTGTCCATCAGGACCCGGAACAGATGGGCGAACCTGCTTGGCAATGAATGCTGTTGAGGAGAAGCTTCAAGGAGAAGCTCGGCCCGGCGGTCCGCTGTCCATGCCCATCTCGTCGAGCCGTCGTGTACAAACGATAGATCGCAGTCTTCGAAGAATTCGGTGATGTACTTGCTGGAACGATACGGGAAGCCTGGCAGATCGCCTATTACGCACTCGGCCAAGGCACGCAGATTTCTTGACTTGAACTGCATTCGACGTCCCAGATCGTCTCTTTGGTGCGAACATAGTACAAGTAGAGCGACACACAAAGCCTCCCGTAGGCGATGTATCGTCTGGGGTGGACCAGGATAGGTGATCACGGGATCCTGGCGAGAGATCCGATTGCACTCGCCGTACGGTGAGGGAGTGCGGGCGAAAACGTCGACCGCCTAAGCCTCCAAATTCCGAGCTCAGGTAGAGATCGGCTTGTGATCAAAAATGAACTTGCGCCATCGATCGATTGTGTAACTCGTGAATATCCCATTCAGGAAAAATGGGTCATTCTCGATGTAATCGACTGCATCCTGACGCACGTCGGAATCGAGAATGATCAGACCGCCCGTTGGAAAGTCATCGTCATCCGGAAAGAGCCCTCCGCTGGCGATGATGCGGGGTGCATTGCTCTTCACGTACTCAAGGTGCACCGCGCGTAGTTCTCTCTTTCGCTCGAGGACATCCGGATCGTCGTGGAACATAATAACGTAAGGCATCTGTGCTCTTCTCGACCTCGCTGCGCCATCCAATGAACCTGACCAGTTCTGTCGTTACCTTCGTAACGGCTACCGGGCAACAATTCAGGCAATCGGGGTATAACGTCACATTATCCCCAAAGAGCCGACGTTCCGACCGTTTCAGCCGAGGGCACGTACGGCGTTAGGGCGCGAGAGCGCGCCTTGCAGCTTGGTGCCGAAACCCGAGCAATCGCGACGAGAGGAGAAAATCTAATGTACGGATTGACTCCCTCTTCAATGAGAACATAATAAGAACATCGGCGATGCGGCCGCCACCTGAAAATCTGAAGATGATGCACTCCAGCGTGAGCTGGAGAAGGAGAAGTTATGGCCGCCGCCTACCGACAAATCGAGATTGACGAGCAAGCTGAAGTGATCGACGAAGTTGCTGCAGCCGTGGCCTGGCACGATGGCGACGCGCAGGCCACGATCCGGACGCTGCTGGCCGACTGCAAGCACCTTCGCCAGCAGTTGGCACTGGCCGAGATATCTATGAGCCTCGGTTTCGCCCGCGGCTGGCGGCCCTCGGCGGATCGATTGGAGGATGCGCAGTGAGCGACGAACCGGATGCAGCAGCAACGAGGACAGGCGTAGGCCCCTACGTGCACTACTGTCGCGAGCCCGGTTGCGGCGAATGGGGCGGTTTCGGGTTCGCAGTCGGGAAAGGAGAACCTCAGTGGTACTGCTTCGAGCACCGACCAGCGGTTTGGCCGCCAGCGAAGCTGGCAGCCTAAATGCCAGTTTCAAAGGCTGTCTGCCGTGCTGACTGACAGGGTTGAATGCAGCTACTTTTAGGCCGCCGTGTCACGACAGACCCGTATCCCGACGATTGACGTGGGGCGGCGACGTTGTACCCTTGGATGTGGAGGAAACGACAATGGCTGACGATCCTTCAGAGACGGGCAAATTCATTCCAGGCGAAGTCGCCGACGACGCGCCCGACAATCCCTTCGAAACCATTCCCGCGGAAACGGTTGGTCTGCCCCCGCAACGGATGGATATGCAGGACCTGCCAGCGAAACTGCGCGAGGCCATCGACCAGCGTGACGATCGCGAAGGTTTCCGCGGCTATGCCGTCGAGCTCGCCAACATGCCGGAAGATGTGCCAGACGGCTGGCTCTACATCGCCGTCTATGGCGGCGGCGCGAAAGCGGGCTGCACGTACATCGACCGTCGGTATTATTCGGAGCGCACCATCGAGGGAATGGAGGTCGAGATCGGGCCAGCGTGGTTGAACGTCGACAACGTCGACGATGCCGTCCGGTCGTTCTTGGAATTACTGCGGGACGGTGGCTGGGTCGACTAAGCGATCAAAGAGGGGACTGAGAATGTGCGGGCGTTTCACGCAGATGATGGAGTGGGGCGAACTGGTGCGTCTCTATCGGCTAGCCGACAAATGGTACGGCCGCAACACCCCGGCGCGTTACCGACACAGACCGTGCCCTTCGTACATCAGGGGCGCGACGGAGAGCAGGAACTCAGTGAGGGGCGTTGGTGGCTCGTCCCTTTCTGGGCGAAGGAAATGCCCAAGCACCCGACGTTTACGCCCGCTCGGAGGAGGCTGACGTCAAGTCGTCCTTCAAGGATTCGTTCAAGGCGAAACGCTGCCTTGTGCCCGCCGATGGATTCTATGAATGGACCAAGGGCGAGGACGGAGGAAAGGACCCCTGGTTCATTCACCTGCCGGACCGCAAACCGTTCTCCTTCGCGGGCCTCTGGGCCTACAACAAGACGCTCGACGTCATCAGTTGCACAATCCTGACGATGGTCGCCGATCAGCCTATGAAACAGCTCCACGATCGCCAGCCTGTCATTCTGGAGCCGGACGCCTACGACGCGTGGCTGTCGACCGAAACAAGCACTCCGGATGCCAAGGCGCTGCTCCAGCGCAATCTGGATGGCGAACTGCAGTTCCACCGCGTTTCGCGCAATATCAACTCGTCGAAGTTTGAAGGCGACCCCGGCATCAACGTGGCGTTCGCGGGTGCCTAACGATGCCCAGCTTCACGGAAGCGCTGCCATATCTCTTCACAGGCTTCTCCGGGGCGGTGCTGGCCTGGCTTCTCTTTTGGTACTTTAGGTCGCTGTTGTTCTATTGGCGGAACGGCTGGGACTTCTCCGTCGATTTCGGCCCGCCAATGGCCTGGGGTGACGAGTTCCAAACATCCGGGAACGAGATTCGGCCTCGCGAGAAGGTTCTCTGGGGGTATCCAATCACTGTGTTGATCTGCGCCTACATTTTTGGGATGTCGGTCTACTTCTTCTGGAGCCCTTGAGGTTTTACGCATGATGAAATGGGTCATGGCTGTCCTCGCCGGATTGATGTCCGTCTGTCCGGCGTTCGCTGAAGAAGCAATCGTCGGTCGCGCGTCGGTGGTCGACGGAGACAACATCGAAATCGCCGGCGAGCGGATTCGGCTCCATGGCGTCGACGCCCCGGAATCCTGGCAGATATGCGAAGATGGCGATGGCCTAAGGTATCGGTGCGGCCGGGAGGCCGCCATGATGCTCGATCGTTTTCTCGAAGAGTCTCGGCCGACGCGGTGCGAAACCATCGAGCGTGATCGATACGGGCGTTTCGTTGGTGTCTGCTTCCGTGCCGACGGCGTAGAGGTCAATCTCTGGCTCGTCGAGAGCGGACTGGCTGTCGACTGGGAGCGTTACAGCCGCGGAGCCTACGCTGACGCACAAGCCAAGGCCCGTAAACGGGCGCGCGCGAAGCAATTGCTTTCGTGTTGATTGGTGCAAAAGTCGCCTACGGGCAGCAGCCCGCCTTCGAGCAGGCGAAGGTGTAGAACCTATCTTCGACATCCCAAATCCAACCGATGAGGTCTAGCGCAACGCGGATAGGACCAAGAAGACCGGTCTGGGTAAGCAGCTCGGTGACTGCGCGCTGTGCCATTGCCTGAGGATCTTCCAGTATGGGACGTATCTGGTCCTGAAACGTGGTTAGATCTACACCTGCATCGGCCCCATCGGGACTCAAATACGGAATCCCCAGGTTAGCCAGGATCACCGCTAGAGTGAGCTTACAAGCGGCCTTGCAGAGCTTGGAGGGCAATTCCTTCTGTAGATCCGTGGCAGTCTTCCTGAAGTATCCGATGGTAAGTCGGAACGCAGCCCCGACTTCGGACTCCACCCTGAGTTTAAGGCTACGGAATTCGGTTTGCGCATGGAGGATGTAGAGTTCGACGCGCCCCCTCAGGCCATCACCGACGAGGTTCCCCGGGTTGTCGAGCGACTTGATGACACCCCGCAATTTTTCGAGCAGAACGACTACATAACCATCGCGCTCCGTCACCTGCAGGTCGTGATCGTAGATGTACTCGCCTTCGCCTTCGATCTCGATGATCTCGGTAAGATCCTCACGCGTAATTGTCGATCGAACTTGCATTGAAGGGCTCCCCATATCCCTTGGAAAGAGCATCCATCGTATGACAGCGAGTGTGTGAGAAACATTCGCCCGATAGTAGTACCGTGCCACGATCTTCGTTGAGCGAAGTCACGGACCAATCGGCGTTTCTGTGCGCCACTTGACCGTGCGAAATGCCGCTCGACAACTCTTCGTTATTCAAGCAATCTCTGATTGACGTCTGATCGCTAGGCAAGGGAGGATCACATGATCAATCTTACGCAATCGAATGGCGACACGCTGGACCTCGACGGCACCACCGTGCTCCGCATCAGAAAAACGGTCGCTTATTGGGACAATGACCTCGGAAATACCTTGGTAAACGCAGCCCGACCCCTGTTTGTGATGGAGGAGGCGTCTGCCGTTGCCACACTGGTCAAGGCGGAGCTTCCGGGCTTGGATTCTCTTACCCAACCGGGCGGTTCCCCCGTCTGGTTCAATCCCGCAAAGTCGAGCGGTCCTATCCCGGTGGCCTCGCCGGGGAAGGATGGGATCAATTCTGCTCTCGATATCGGAGGGAAGCGCCAATACGTTCGCGAAACTCCAGAAGAAGTCAGAGCCAAAATTGAAGCCGGCGACGGCGAGGTTCAGCCACTTCCAGGCGAAGCGTTCTGGAACCAGGCTATCGAGGCAGTGAAGGACTTCTTCGATGGAGTTGAAGACTGGGATCCGGATCGCGGGGTCGAGACTCCGGAAGACCCCGCGGGGTCATAAGCCCGGCGTGCAGGCATAGGACGCCGTTGATCTCCGTCGATGAATTCCAACAGGGGGAGAGCTGTATGTTAAGAGCGATCACTGTCATCGGACTGATGTGCCTGCCAAACGCGGCATTCGCCCAGTCGGGAGCTTTCAGAATTGGATCATGGAACATCACCAATCTGCATCACGAAACGGGAGTTCCGTTGCGAGGCGATGCCAAGGCTCGGGACGACATCGACTACACCAGGCTGAAGGACTTCGCGGCATCCTTGGACCTCGACATCGTCGCTCTGCAAGAGATCGGATCACCGAAAGCGCTTTCACGAGTGTTCCCGGGCGAACAGTATCACTTCATTTTGTCCAAGGACTACGTCGACGGGGCCGAGAACCAGCCGGCGGACCAGCGGGACATTTATACTGCATTTGCTCTCCGGAAATCGGCATTCCCGAGCTTGCCCGATGTCCGCACGCTGGATGCCTTGCACATCGTCCACCTGGAGATCGGCAGAGATGGCAAGGCGAGCGACAGGCCTGTGAGATCTGGCCTAATCCTTCCGCTGACAATAGGCGGCAAGCAGATTGAAGTTCTGAACGTTCATCTCAAGTCGAGTTGCAATTCCAGTTCACTGAGCCCGGTTTTCGACGAGCGCCAGGACGGCTCGGTCAATCCCAGTCGCTACGACTGCAGAACGCTGCTCGCGCAGACTGCCATCCTGGAGAACTGGTTGGAACAGAGGCAGGAGCTCGGCATCCAGACGATAGTCCTTGGCGACTTCAATCGGCAGCTCAACAGGGAGGGAGCAACCGATCACATGTGGCAGATGCTGAACGACGGCACTCCGGAGGGGCTCGGCTTCGTGAAAGCTCCACTCGAACCAAACACAGTTTGCTGGCCATCTCCGCACACGGCGTTTTTCCCGAACAGCATCGACTTCATAACTTACGACCAGTCGCTGCTTCCGAGGCTGGATCCCAAAACCATCAAGAAGATTGGCATACCCTTCGCAGACGACGCACGATACGCCGGTGACGACAACCAAAAGCTCAGTGACCATTGCCCGACAGTAGGCGTACTGACTGTGAACTAATGCGTGAACCGCGCAACTGTGCCCTCCTTGGGACGCAGCAGCGTATGTGAAACGGCGTTGCGGATCCTGTCGTCCGGTAGGCTGCGGCGCAAGCTGAGGCCTAACAGACGTATGACGGAAGTGGTGAAAGTTCCGATCGGCATCAGGATCGCGTGGTTGTCGTTGGTGCTGGTCGCGCCACCGGCAATCATCTGGCTTGCTGCCTGGATCTTCAACAACATCATCGAAGTAGGGAAGGTCGACTTTGGCTTCCTCGAGCACACGATACGGTTCCGCTTCACAGATCCGGACTTCTATCATCCTTTTCACATGCCATTTGTCCCGTCGTCAGTAGTGCTTTCGCTCTACGTATTCGGTTTCTTGGCCTGTCTCACTTCGGTTCTGAGTATCGCAACTGCGATCTATGGTTCGGTTGTATTTCAGGTAAATCTCCGCTGTTGGATCGCGACCGGCGTAGCGTGCGGATTCATGGTCTTGACTGCGATCGGGCTAGGCTATGTCTACACTTCCAAAGCGAACCTGCCGGCGACGATCGCTCGGGAGCTTATTAAGAAGACCTTGTACTTCCTTCCGATGTGTGGATGCGACCTCGGCATCGGCAACACAGGAAATAGCCTAGTTGACGTCGTTGGAGTTGTGATGGCGATAGTCGCCATTGGCGGGGCGGCCTATTGGATGGCCGCATTGGCGATCGTTTGGAGCAAATCCCCCGGAGAAACTCGGCGCCGGTCATTCCAGAACCTGACAACTCTGGCCGCCGCGACATTCCTGATGAGCGTCGTCACAACCCATTTGCTGTTCCAGCCTGGAGCGGACATGATCGTAGCCGCCTATCTCCCCGACGGCGTAGACGGCAACCTGCCAGCCGCAGGTGTCAGTGCCTTGGCGGAATACTCGAATCTCCGCAATGCCATGACCTGGTACTGGGGAACCGTCTTTTCGCTTGCCATGTGCTCCGCCTATTTTCCTACGGAACTGTCGATCCCGAACTCAATGATCCGAATGTCAGGATTCGACAGCATCTGGAAACTGATTGGAAGCGTGGCTACAGTAATTTCGCCCCTAATTGCGAGCGGTGCGCTGCAGCTAGTTCAGGCAATTCTAGACAGGACGTCGACTCAATAGGGCAGAAAGCGAGATCGGGGGATCGTACCGCTGGCCGACAACGACACCATGTCTGTTGTCGCACGCCCCTTGCGAGCCCGTAGAGCCTCGAAAAGCGGAAGCGGCTTCTCACGCAGACGACTTTTCCTAGCGCGGCAATCGCCCTATTAGCACGACGTTATCGGTGCGGTTGCCGCAATCGCAGCGGAACCGGCTGCGCAGGTTCATCAGGTATTGGTCACCCCAACGCTCCAGCACCGCGTCCTTGTTGAGCCAGCCTATGCGACCACATGCGGAGCAACGTGCACCCAACACCTCCCACTCCTGTAGGCCCTTGATCGTGTTGTACATCGCAGGGTTATGCTCGACGTACGTGGACGGCGGGAAGGGAGCTTTCAATCTCATTGTTCTGCTCTGCTTGTGACCAGAACAAAATAGGAATATAGTCCTATTCGAGTCAAGATCACATCGGCGGGCTTGCCCCCGAGAGCCGCATCCGTCTTTCTCAAGTTTGTACTTGCAGGCGCCAAGGTCTGCTATGAGATCCTGAATACCACGCCTCGCTCGGACTCGCGGGCCTGGCACATTCTCGCGGATCGTAGACCGGATGGAGCAAAAAAAGGACATGCGATGAACCTTGAAGAAGTGGATGCTTTCGCGTGGTCAAGTCTCGTAGCCGCAACGACCGACTCGCAATCTGGGTTCAGGTTCATCAACCTGTGTTCTGTTGATGCGGCAGGCCGCCCGCAGGCGCGCATGGTCGTGCTCCGGCGGGCGGACACCGCGGCTCGTCTTCTCGAAATTCATACCGATACACGTAGCCCTAAATGGCTCGAACTATCTCGCAATCCCTTCGTCACCGTCCTCGGCTTCTGTGCATCATCCCGAATTCAACTCCGCCTTGTCGGGGCCGTCCGTCTTCATGCGCCTGGCAGCGATCTCGCCGAGAAGGCGTGGAGTGAGCTTTCCGTCTGGACGCGAAACACCTACGCGGCCGGTCCGCCCGGAGAAGAGCCCGATAACAACGAACCTGTTCCGGTGACGGGCGAAGCTGGTGGGAAGGCCTACTTCGGCGTTGTAAGCTTCCGTGCCGATGCCCTGGACTGGTTCGAGCTACGGCGCGCCAGCAACCGTCGCGCCGTTTTCGAATACAGCGATCTCGGTGCACTGATGGCCGCTCGATGGATCAATCCTTGAGACTGAACTGGCCGAGTGCCTTTCTTGGCCCTGCGGGGCGAGATTCAACTGAATCAACGCCACCGCTGCTACATCGGAGACAGGCTGCTCGTCGGGCTGACCGCCAACTTCGACTGCAGCTAGGTCGACACCGTCGTGGCTGGGTCGACTTCCCTTCCTGGAACACGGTTAGGTCGATCGCAGCCTCAGACGATCGGCCTTTTGGTTTTGCGAGAACGTGAGACTCTTTCAGTCGCTGCTGGTTGCGACTGCGATTTCTCGACGAACCCTCCGAAATCGGCTGCGGGTACAAGCCCTGCCTCGCCGCGACGGACGTCCGCCAGATGGACTGCTTCGCTGAAGCGCAGTCCCGTTCTCGCCTGCACGTCTGCCACGGTCGTCAAGAACTCGGCCACGCGCGACAATTCGGCCTCGTCGTCGAACCGCTCCATCGCTTCAGGTGTTCCTTCAGTGAGCAATTCCAATACCGGCTTTTGATCTGCCAAAAGCGCGATCGATTTCAGTTCAGCACCGTCCGCCCACACCGCGATTTTCCAGAACCGCATTGGGACGAGCGTTCCGGACCTATACTCGACGTCGTATCCGTCATCAAAAATTGGTCCCGCGAAGACGCAGATGCGCTGCCGCGTGATAAACGCGTTGCGCAGCACGTAGCTTTCGAGTGCCCGCCATCTGAGCGTACCCTTCGACCCCGGCTGGTTTACTGGACTTCCCTGGTTGAAGAAGCCGAGCTGAGGGGCGGCATTGGTGTAGAAGAAGGTGTCGGCTTCGGCAGCTATTGCCTCAGCTTCGAGCCCCCAGGCGGGATCGCCCCGCATGATGATGTGGCCCTTCTGGAACATCCTAGCCGTGCGTTCCATCATGGCGCGATGGTAGGCTTTGAGAACGGCAGCCGGAGCGTCTTTGCCGGGAAACTCGGGTTTGGGATGTCCCGGTACGTTCTGGTCCCGGTAAAACGAGTTGGCCATTTGGTCCGTATCGGCGATCCTGGGGTCGGGCTGAAAGTCGTCACTCGCTTCCGCACCAAATGCCTCAACGCCGAGGTCCTTCAAGGTGGGGTTTGACTTTCCCGTTTTAGTCTCGCGGTTTACAGCGACGACCCGGCCGCCGTCGATGTTGCAGGCGGTGACGGCGGCAAGCTTGCGGTCGCTGTTCACGAAGATCGAGAAATGATGGTATCTCAACTCGTGCGGATTATCCCCCGCTGGCGCCTCGGTGTTGACAGCAAGGGCGTAGGGCAGGTCACTCATATTCGGTAGAGGAACCATAAATCCCGGGATGAAGCCGGGCTCGTAGCCACCACGGTCGCTGAAATCCAATATCTTCGGATTTCGTTCCTCGCTCGATTTCAAACCGGTGGTGTCTTTTCGCTTGGCCTGCGACAGTAATCCGGCGCCCATACGACCGTCCATCAGCGGAGACCTGACGTTGATTTCGATCGGGAATGTCCAAGTCACCGAGCCATCGGGCTCGGTTCGCCGATTGGGCTCTTCCTGCGTGGATTCGCCGAGAGGTGCCTGCTCCCGCGGCTGGGACGGCCCACGCCTCGGTGCGCCGTCCCATAGCGACAGCAGGTCCTCTAGCACGGTACGGTCCGCACCGCCCAACGCAGAGCGGCGCTGTTTCAGATTGCTCACGATGGCGCTCACACGGATACCTTCGTTGATATCGCGCCTCAGTGGGTTGCCGTTTATGTCCTTCACTTCGAGGGCAGGACCGCCCCAATGATGCAGCGCGATGGGCTCCCAGTCATTGTTGCAGACGGGCGCTCCGGAAGATCCCTTGTCGGTGTCTGCGATGTAGTGGAGGACTTGGACAGTCTCATCGCGGGCAACCAGGCTGTTTTCGCGCACCACAACCTGTTTGGGTGCTCCGAGAGGATGTTGGATGATATTGGCTAGTTCCCCGAGCATGTGCTTGTCGGTTGCGTCGGAGAGCGGAATGTACCCAAAGTCAGCAATCGACTTGGCTCCTCCAACCTGCGTACCGACGGCGAGAACCGTAAAGTCGTGACGTTCGATCGGATCGGAGAGGAAGAAACGTTCGGGAGCAAATTCGAACACCGTTGTGCGGCGCCGATCGCTTCCTCTGTCGTCGAGTTCGTAATCGAACTCCACCAGCATCTGGCGGGCGGAAGCCGGCGTCTGAATGACGTGGTTGTTGGTAATGAGGATGCCCGGCGCCACGAGAAAACCCGTTCCCTGCGCCCGTCCACCTTTCCAGACAATCCGTCCGACAGCGTTGGCTGCCCACCTCCCGCGCGATAAGAACTCAACCCCGGTGAAGTCGATCGTCGGTCCTTGAATCGCTTCTGCTCCGTCGGCGAACAGAGCAGCCCCGGTTGCCGCCGTCAACTCGATCACGCTCGAAATCGCCGCGGCGTCCCGGTGAGGCAAGTTCGCCTTTTTTGAAATGCGCAACACCCGCCGCTCCCGGAGCGGCTCCGCCCCCAACGGATTTCCAATTGCAGTTTGCCTGAGGGAGTTCTCGATCTGATCCTTGTTTTTCAGGATCCGCTCGCGAACGATATTGGCCAGGTAAACATCGACATCCCGCTCTGACATCGGAGGAATCCTAACAACTAGATTGATGTTACGGCTTTCGCAGGAGCGCGTGGCGTAGCGCGCTACATATCTGGTCTGAAAACTTTGGCGTCGAATGCCGACGCGTCTTGGTTTGGCAACTTCCACTCAACAGCTTTGATGTTCTGGCCTCCAGAAAGGCTTCGCATCGTTTCCCACCCGGCTTTCCCCAACTCGGGCGAAGTGGTAGCAAATCCGAGGTTTTGGGCTTGGTATGCCTTCAATGCCAACTCTGCCTTCGGGGTCAGAACAAACTGATTTGTTCGTGGTTCCTGGACGAGAATCTCGTATGTGCCTGGATCCATACCCTGCTTTTGCAATGCGCCTGCGACGGTGGATTGCAGGGCGAGGCCTTCGAACGGGATCGCTGCGTCCAGGGCCCCAACGGCCCTTAGGCTCGCGGCGAGTTCGCTTGAGGCGATTGCGACAAATCCATACTCCTCTTTTGAGAAGGCGGCCTGCAGCGCTTCCGCAAATTCTGTGGCCGGCACATCGGTCCTTCCACCGAACGCTTTCTCCCAAACCTTGGGATCCCCGAGTTGGCTTGGGGAAATGATGGTTCCGATTCCGGTCGGGACGTAATCATCGAACACGATCTCTGGGAGTTGGCAATACTTGACGCCGTCAGGCTGCGATCGTGTGTGGAAGCCAAAGTTGTCGCGTTTGAACGCCTTAAACCGCGTTGCTCCGTCGCATTTGTCAAGAAACAGCTTTGTCCCACCAGCAGCGCTGCTCTCGCCCTCAACCTCTTTCCATGCCTCGCTAGACACGCTCATTTCGATTTTGGTGGAAACGGGTTTTCCCTGCGTGGATACGGTCCGTATCGTGATCCAGTCGGCTAACGAAGGCGACGGGATCGCGACTGCGCCCACCAGGAAGCACGCAGCGAGAAAAGGAGCGTGGGTCATTCTGTCTACCATTCGGACGCATCCCTGAGTTTTCTGAAAATGCTGCAAACGGCTGAAACACCAGATACAACCAGATAAAGAACGACAATCGCGAACAGGATAAGAAGGGCGCTCACCAGGGTTGCCAGATAGTTCGAGATGACAAAGATAGTTACGCGATCGATCAAATGCCCCAGGCCACCATCGACCTCATTTGGGCCAATGATCCGCACCTGCAAGTTTGATTTGTCTCCCGCGATGGCATCCGCATCAAGAACGTAACTGAACGTCGGTCTGACCCTCTTATCCTTCAGACCTATTTTGAAACCCACCTCGGTTTTCGGTGGGATCATGGCGGCCACGCGGACACCATCGACGCTAATCTGAAGTGGTTCCGGCAGCCCGAATTGAGCACCTCCGACATACTGGGCTTCGGCGTTGATGCTTGGGATCTTTTCGAGACAGCCTCCGCCGGCCTCGGCGCCGCTGGTAGTGGGGCATCGGAACACGAAGTCCCCGGCGTTGATCGATGAGGCCATTGAATTGTTGGCCACGTGGATTGTAACTGTATCGACCGCCTGGTCCTTTCCCTCCTCATATCGATACTGGATGACCCGGAGGTTTTTGGCGGTCTCGATCGCGGAGTTGAACATCCATCCAACGAGCCCGATTAGCAACACGACTATGTATGGCGCTTTTTCGTCTGTGAATGGGTTGGCCATTCGCTCACCTCGTTACGCACGCGGGTCTGGTCAGTTTGTCACTTTCTTGCACAAGGTACTCGCTCAGGGTGCAGCTTAGGCAACGTGAATGCTCCGCGAATGTGGCTGCGTGTCGATGAAACTTCAGCGGTATCTGCGATCAGCTATTGCATTTATGAACAGGAGCGGACCTGCCAACCTGGGCCATAAGTGTTTGCGAAACCTAGCGAAGTCGATCGGCTCTAAGACAACTTATAATATGACCCTAATTCAGAATGCAATGATGTGATCTTATGCGCGCTGCGCGCGTGCGGAGTTCGCGCGTGGACATGCGTCCGCACCCGATCCCGTCATGCTTGCAACGTGGCTAACGCGAGATAGGCGATTTGGTACTTTGACCGCGATTTGTGCTCCTTTTGCCAGCTTAGACGTTTTTGCTGTTTCATGCGTTAATGCGGAATGGCTAAAACACCAAAGAAGAAACCGCTTCCCGCGCCGCCGACCGATCCTATGCCGCGCCGTGTCGATCCCTGTGTTGCAACGCTCGTCGACAAACCGCCTAAAGGTCCGGATTGGGTCTTCGAGGTGAAGTGGGACGGCTACCGCCTCGGCGTTTATGTCGAGCCGGGGGACGTGAGGGCGATTACGCGGGGCGGCTATGACTGGACCAAGAAGTTCGGATCGATCGTCGCCGAGGCGGGGCAGCTAGGCCGTGAATCCTTGATCCTGGATGGCGAGGCGGTCGTTCTCGATGACCAAGGCCGTTCCGATTTCGGACTGCTGCAGCGAGCGATTGGCAAGAAGCCCAGTCTGCATGATGCTGGCGAGATCATTTTCTATGCCTTCGACCTTCTACATCTCGATGGTCATGATCTGCAAAAACTGCCGCTGTCCGAGCGCCGGCGGCGGCTAGAGCCGATCGTCTCCGGCCGGACTGGCGCGATACGCTACTCAGAGGAGGTGGTCGCCGATGGGGAGGAGTTCCTTCGTGCAGCGTGCGAGCTCGGCCTTGAGGGCATCATCGCGAAACGCCGGGACAAGCCCTATCGGTCGGGCCGCCGGCCGGAGTGGCTGAAGATCAAGTGCGCTCGTCGCGACACTTTCGTGATCGTCGGCTACGAGCCGTCGACTGTGCCCGGCGCAATAGGTCGGCTCCTTTTGGCGGCAAAGAAAGGTGAAGGCCTCGTCTATGTCGGCGGCTGTGGGACGGGCTGGAGCGATCAAGAGTCGGCAAAGCTGCGCGAACTGCTTAATGCAATCCCTGCCGACGCCCCAGCGGTAAAGTTGAAGCGCAAAGGAGCAGTCTTCGCACGGCCACTACTGGTCGCCGATGTCGAGTATCGCACTTGGACGCAAGACGGAAAGCTTCGGCACCCTTCATTCAAGGGCGTTCGGGAAATGGAGGGGCCGACCGAGGCCTATGAAATTACAGAAGAGTCCGCTTAGGATCTCGGCAACGGGTCGCTGCGGGCCTGGAAGCATATCCGCGCCTGTGGTCATGCCTCAATCGGATTGCCGATCTGTTTCAGTGGGTTGCGTTTGTCTCGACTATCACTGTCCACTGGCTGATGTCGCTGTCGAAGCACTTTGAGGCGATGGCGAGAGCCTTGACCTTTCGAATTGTTGAAATCGATACCGCCAGGCAAATGGCGGCGTTCTTTCGTCGAAGAAGACCGCTGCAGCCTGCGCACCCCCTACTTTCCCAAATCGCGGAGCTCGAACGACTCCTCCGTTGCTCGTCGGTCCCACTCTGTCTACGCTTGCCCCAACGCACAAGATTCGAAAGGCCGGGGCAGGGCATATCTTGAAGGGGATCTTCGATACCAAGCGCAACTCCGGCTACGACGACGAAATCGCCGTACGATATCACTTCCCAAAGCAATACCGTGCGGTCGCGGAAACCCTGGTCGGCGACCGGATCATCTACCGGGAGCCGCAGCGGAACGGCGGGCGCCGGGCATATGTGGCAACTGCAAAGGTCGTCGCTGTCGAGGACGATCCCAGCAGACCCGGCTACGCCTACGCTGTGGTTGCCGAATACCAAGAATTCGATGAGCCTGTGCCATTCTCCCCGGACGGCCGATACTGGGAGACAGCGCTGCTGTTGGTTGCTGATCCAAGCCGTGTTGGCGCCTTCCTCCAAGGGAAATCCATCCGCACAATTCCAGAAAGCGACTTCGCGGCCATCGTGCGCGCGGGTCTTTCTTTGACTTTGGCGGCAGACAACGCCATCCGGCTGGAACTCGATCCGAAACATGTCGATGATCGCACACAAGAGCTGCTCGACCTCCCAATCCAAGAGCAGGAACGTCGCATCGAGCAGATCCTCATGAACCGCAAAATCCGGGAGGCCGGCTTTCGCCGGAAGGTCTGTGATGCCTACGACAACCGTTGTGCGATCACAGGGCTGCGAATCGTCAATGGAGGCGGCAAGTCCGAGGCGCAGGCGGCGCATATATGGTCGGTCGCAGAGGGCGGACCGGATGTCGTGCAGAACGGCATCGCGCTTTCGGCAACCGTGCACTGGCTCTTCGACAGGCATCTGATCTCGTTGACCGACGATTACCGGATCCTTGTTTCACACAACAAGGTGCCATCGGAGCTGCGGACACTGTTTGCGAAGCAGATGGATCGGATACACCTGCCTGCGGATGAGCGGCTGTGGCCGCACCCGGCGTACGTGGCGCGGCATAGAGAGAAGTTCAGCGGGATTGTGTAGAGAACGATTCGACACCCCACGAGAAGTCGGTTCTGGAAGCGAGCATCCGCATTACGGAGCGCCCGAGTGCTTTCCACAGCATGATTATCCTCAGGGGCGTCGAATTCACCCGGTTGGTGTGTCCCGTCCACGCAGCCTCAGAGAGTAACCGCGTCGCACGGAATCCCCTGCTTTCATTTTCGACCGGACGCTATTGCATTGCCGAGGCGCGGATCCGCGCTGCAAGCTGCTGTCGCCATGACGGCCCTGAACGAAGACTTCGCCAATTTCCGGATGACTGCATTTGATCAGATCTCCTTCTTCAGCAGCCTTGCGGTCTGTCGTGACCACCCATTGTGGGTACGATGCCACGGCAAGATTTCGCTATGTCAGTTTGCAGTGCCATTAAGCGTCCTTGATCGAAGATCTTTGCGGATCTGCAAATCTGCGTCCGGACAGTACTCCCCGAGCGAACTCTTCTGTGCAGAAACACGTCTAAATTTTATCCGGTCACTTCAAATGCCATCGCAGAATGCAATTGGTCTTGATAGAGTACCGCAAGAAGTTGGGGGAATCATGCAGACTGCTATCGATCTTTATTCCGGCTGCGGCGGAATGTCGGCTGGTGCGGCCATCGCAATCCCTGATCTCAAAGTGAAATGGGCGCTCGACATTGACAAGAACGCAACGGCGACCTTCAAGAAGGCTCATCCGGAAGCGCTAGTCGATTGCTGCGATGTCTCGCTGGTATCGGCGACCGACGTGATTGAGCGCGCGGAAATCGAGAAGATCGACTGGTTTTTCGCAGGCCCGACATGCCAGGCCGTCAGCACAATGGGCGTCTTCCACCTCGATGATCCCCGCAACGCGCTCTTCGTACATTTCATCCGATTGCTGGACGGTTTTACGGCGGCTGGACGGCGTCCGCAGCGCGTTATCATGGAAAACGTTCCGGGCGTCGTTTACGGCAAGAACCTCGTCATTGTGAAGGAGCTGTTCACGCTCTTCGAGGATCGCGGTTACCACGTTTTCGCCGACGTCGTGAATATGGCCGATTACGGCCTTCCGCAGCTCCGCAATAGGTTCATCCTTATTGCATCGGTGGATCCGATTCCGTCCACCTTTCCGAAGCCGACGCATTCTGTCGATGGCAGTCTTGGCCTATCCGCCTACGTTACGGTTTCGGAAGCTATCGGTGACTTGCTAGCCCCGACCAGCAGAGACGGGAAAGCTTCAACCAGGCTACCGTCTGCGCCAAGTGCGTTTCAACGTTTCGTCGCGAATTCCGATGGTGAGGTTGCGAACCACTGGTGTAACATTCTCACCGACCTCAATCGAAAGCGGATCTCCAAGGTGCCGCAGGGCGGTTCCTGGAAAGACATCCCGCCGGAACTGCTGCCTGATCGTTTTCGCCGCGTCCGCTTGACCGACTACGCGACACTCTACGGTCGCCTGCACGAGGCTTCGCCCGCCTACACCATTTCTGCCGGCTTCGGGAACGTTACTTCTGGCTGCTTCACGCATCCGCTGCATGATAGACCCCTCTCGGTCAGAGAAGGCGCGCGTCTTCAGGGCTTCCCGGACAGCTTCGAATTCACGGGGCCGCGCGGGATGCAATACAAGCAGGTTGGCAACGCTGTCCCGCCCTTCTTCATGACCAAGCTCATTC
>Ga0209257_1002458_pt1 | contig 18368 bp, 18 predicted proteins | sample AraplaCvi_mCL_r2_FD_184277 | JGI IMG/M metagenome (GOLD analysis project Ga0209257, IMG submission 184277) | Arabidopsis root microbial communities from North Carolina, USA - plate scrape MF_Cvi_mCL_r2 (SPAdes) (version 2) | ecosystem: Host-associated > Plants > Roots > Endosphere | place: USA...
AGTAAGGGCATGTTCAGGCTGGGTTGGTTTTCGATGGCCAGGTGAAGTAGGACTTGGCGATATGGCCCCACGGCACGGCAATAATGGCCAGCAGCACGCCGAGGAAAGCATAGGTCGTGCTTTCCGCGGGCGAGCCCGCCAATTCGCCGCGCGACCACAGCGGATAGGCGACGATCGCCAGCCACATCACCTTGTAGAGGATCTCGAGCAGGATGATTGGCAGCATCTTCACCGGCCGCAGCAGGCCAAGGCCGGCCAGCGTGGCAAATGCCGTCCAGACAGTCCATGCCACGGCCCGGTTCGGCTCCCACTGGCCCTGGTGGGTCAGGATTTCAGTCCAGGTGGTTTGGCCCAGCATGAAGAACATCAGCGCGTAGAGCAGGCGCAGCAGGTAGATGTTGATGCGCATGACGCCTTCATGCCGCGGATCGCGCTGCCACAGGCGGGCCAGCATCAGCCCACTTCTTTCAGCATGGTTTCGACTTCGGCCAGGCGGCCGTTCATGTTTGCCAGCGTGGCTTGCATGGCGGCCAGGGCAGCGGCGTTTTCGGCCTGGGCGGCAGCCGCTTGCGCGGCCAGTTGGCGGTAAGCCTCGGCGCCGGCGGCTTCGGCGCGCGCCTTGTGCGCGGCGGACCAGTACTTCAGGCCAAAGACAAGCAGCACAGTGGCCAATGGCAGGCCCAGGGTCAGCAGGTAAATATGTTCGGACATACGGTCATTCCCCTTCCAGGTTGAGATGTTTGGCGGCTTCCGCAATCGCTGCGGGATCGAGCGTCAGGCAGAAATCCGCCACTTCGAAGTAGTTCAGCGCCTTGCCGTCGCTGGAAAGCTCGTGCTGGCTGGTGACCAGGCCGGCCGCCTCCAGTTTGGCAAGGTGCAGGTGCAGCAGCGGGCGGCTGATGCCCACGTCGCGCGCCAGTTGGCTGACGTAGTTGCGGCCCTCCGTCTTCAATGCAGCGATGATGCGCAAGCGGTGCGGATTGGCGAGCGCTTCAAGCACTGGCAGCAGCTTCTGCATCCCGCTCACTTCAGCAGCAGGCGGCAGTTTGCGCTGACCGATTCTGTCGCCATCGCCCCTTTTTCGCCGCGCGCGGCCTGCATGCATTGGGCGAAGGCTTCTTCCTTGGTTTTGGGACGCTCGCATTGTTCGGCCAGCAGCGTGTTCTGGGCGATCAGCATCCTGTTTTGTTCAAGCAACTGGTCGATCCGCTCCTTGTCCGTCATGGGAGCGTCAGCGGCCCAGGCTGGCCCGGCCAGGACTGCGGCAATCATCAGGGTGGTCAGGTATTTCATGGCACGTCCTTTCTGTTTTAAATTAAAGACACGTGTAATAAATATCTTACAGGTGGAATCTGTTGTCAAGTGTTCTATGCTGAAATGACTTTTCACCACGGGAGGACGATCCAATGAAAACGCAACTAGCAGGGGTATTGGTGCTGGCCGCCTTATCCGCAGTGCCGGCGTTTGGGGCCGACGCCAAGGCCGATGTCGCGGCGATCAAGGCGGTCGACCAGCACTGGCTGAAAGCCTTTGCGGCCGCCGACGGCGATGGCCTGGCCAGGCTGTACGATGAAAACGCGGTGCTGATGCCGCCCGGCGCGCCGGCAGTCTCCGGCCGTGCCGCCATCCGCGAATTCCTGTTGAAGGAAGCGCAGGGCGCCAGCAAGGCCGGCATGGTGTTCAGCTTTGGCGAGAAATCCGATGGCGGTGCAAGCGGCAACCTGGGCTGGTCGTCCGGCACCTATGCCGTGAAGGACAAGGACGGCAAGGTGGTCGAGACCGGCAAGTACCTGTCGGTGGACAGGAAGGTCGACGGCAAGTGGATGTACTGGCGCGATACCTGGAACGCTGACAGCGCACCGTCGAAATAGTTCCACCCTGGCGTGTGCGCCCGCTCAAGGCGCAACGCGCGAGAATGGCAAACAATGGTGGTTTGCCGACAGCGGGAGGCCGCCATGGAACAGCTGACCCCGGATGACCGGATTGCCGCACAGGAGAAAGCCTTGGATGCCGTCAATTGCGAACTGGCCTTGCTGCGACAGCACATGGATGAGCGGTTCGCCAGCATACAGGCATCCATGGATGCACGGTTCGCCAGCATGCAGGCATCCATGGATGCACAGTTCGCCAGCATGCAGGCATCCATGGATGCACAGTTCGCCAGCATGCGCCAATATGTTGATGATGGCTCTGCGAAGCTCCGTCTCGAAATGCAGCTTTACACGCGGGATGAGATCGCCAAGGCTGTGGCGCCGCTGCAGGCCCAGATCGATGCGCTGCGCGACCACGTCGACCGCATCAGCCGCAGGGGATTCGGCATGATGACGATGATCCTGCTAGGCGAACTGGCCTTGCTGGCGCGTGGGCTGCTCGGCTGAGGGCAAGGGTATAATCTGCGGTTTTGCACTCGCAACCGCAAGACCATGCCCATTCGCCTGATCGTTGGCCTCGGCAATCCCGGCGCCGAATACGAACAAACCCGCCACAACGCCGGCTTCTGGCTGGTGGACAATCTCGCCAATTCGCTGCCCAACGCGCGCCTGCAGCGCGAGACTGGCTTCAACGCCATGGTGGCCAAGACCAGCATCGGCGGCCACCAGCTCTGGCTGCTGGAGCCGCAAACGTATATGAACCGTTCCGGCCAGTCGGTCGGCGCCATCGCGCGTTTCTACAAGATCCAGCCGGACGAGGTACTGGTGGTGCACGATGAACTGGATTTGCCGCCTGGCGCCGCCAAGCTGAAGAAGGGCGGTTCATCGGGCGGCCACAATGGCCTGAAGGACATCACTTCCACGCTGGGCACCCAGGACTACTGGCGCCTGCGCATCGGCATCGGCCACCCGCGCACGCTGAACCTGAACCAGCCGGTGGCCGATTTCGTGCTGCACCGCCCGCGCCGCGAAGAGCAGTTGCTGATCGACGAAGCGATCGAAAAAGCCCTGCGCATCATTCCCATCGCCGTCGCCGGCGACTTCACCAAGGCGACGATGGAACTGCACACCAACTAAGTGCTGCTGCCCGCCTGCCGCAGCAGGCGCCACACCATCCCCGCCACAATCGCCACTCCCAGTACCAGCACGCCCCACAGGATCATGAGGCGGTTCTGGGCTGCGCTGTTGTCGGCGCTGGCGCGTTTGGCGGCACTGGCCAATGCTTCGAGCTGCTGTTGCGCGGGGCCGGCGCCAGCGCGATCGAGCGCGCGCAATTCTGCCTGCGTGAAGCCGGGCGCCACTTCGTTGATGTCGCGCGCTGCCGGGGCGGCTTGGTCGCGCCCGACAGCCAGCTTGTAAGGCGGCGTGCCGCCCGCAACGAACACCAGCGTGGCCGGCACCCAGCTGACGCGCAGCGCGGGCTTGACCGGCGGCGGCTGGTCAAAGCGCAGGACCCAGCTTTCACCGATCCAGGACGGGACCGCGATGTCATCGGACAAGCGCGATCTGCCATCCTGTTCAAGGCGGTAGAACGTGGTGCGTACGACCGGCTCGAAACGAATCTGGCCGGTGCGATGCACTTTGACATAGTTGCCCAGCATCGCGGGCAGCACCATATTGCCGCTGTCGACCTGCAGCCCGACGCGTCGCGCCGTGATGCCTGGCGGCTTGCGGTACTGCAGGTCGCGCGGATCGCGGCCCGGCTGCGGTTGCAGGAGCAGGGAATCGATTGGCGCTGCCGCCGGTCCCTGCACCGGCGATTGCGCGCTGATGCTGGCGAAGGGAAGCGGTTCGCCGCTGCGCCAGCTCAGGCGCGCATAGCGCATCGGGCGCGCCGGGAATTCCAGCCTGTCGTTGGCGAGCGTTTCAGCGCTGGCGTTGGCGAGCCAGCTCAACTCCGCCACGCCGACGGCATCCCAACGCTTCAAATCGTCGCTGGCTTCCAGCCATACCTGGCCGTTATAGGTATTGCGGCCGGGCGGCAGCGTGAAATGCAGCGCATCAACGGTTGGCGGCTCTTTCATGCCTTCCTGGCGCAAGTCGAGTACCAGTCCGGCCAGGCGTTCCTGCGCGCGGCCGGCCGGCGCCATGCCTTGTTGCGCAGGCAGGCGCACCGAGAGCACGCGGCCATCGGTCGCGGTGCTCACCTCCAGGCCCGCCAAGGGGAGGTCGGCGCGTTCGGCCATCAGGGAGAAGATGCGTACCGGAAGGGCGCGGTGGGTGGTGCTGGGCGCCGCATCCGGCTCGCGCAATGCGAAGGGCTGCGGCGTACCGTGCGCGTCGAACACCCGCAAGTCATTGAGGGATGCCGAGCGTGCGTTGAGATAGACCTCGCGCGGCATCTGCAATTGGACCACGCTCGGCTTGCCGTTGACCGATAGCGGAATGAGGTGGGTGTAATCCTGCGGCAAATCGCTCACCGCAGTGGTGGCGGCAGCAGCCGCCAACAGCAATGCGTTCATGCTGCTTCCTTTTCAGTTTCGCCGCCGCGTGCGGACGGGTAGGGCGCGAGGTAACCGATGCCGACCATCAGCGCGCCGACGCCGAGGAAGGACACGATGCGCTCAACGCCGCCGACATTGGACAGGTCGACCAGGAACAGCTTGGCCACCACAACGCCGAGCAGTACCGCGCCGGCAATCCACAGCTTGCGCGCCTGCTTGCGGGTCGCGAAGCGCATCAGCAGCAGCGCCGTGACGCTCCACACCAGCGACAGCATGGCTTGCACGAACTGCGATGCAAACAGGTCGTCGAAGCGGTACGGCACGCCGACGTAATGCGACACGATGCGCAGCAGCGCCAGGTTGAACCAGGCATACGCCGCCAGCGCGGCGGCGGCCAGCAGCTGCGGGCGGTGTGGCTCGAGTTTGTCCTTCAGCAGGCGATAGCCGGCCACCGACAACAGCAGTGCGAAGATGCTGGTCAGGTCCAGCGGGTTCGCCAGCGGAATGTAGGGCAGCGGTGCCATGGCGCCGTCTTGCGTCAGGTTCCAGACCGCCACCAGCAGCAGCGACCAGCCGCAACCCAGTGGCAGCAGCACGTCGCGATACCAGGCGGCCACGGGCTTGACCGGCCAGCCGTCGGCGCGTACGCGCCGCATGACCCATGCGAGGCCGCCCATCATCAGCCAGGCCGGCAGGAAGTTGGCCCAGCCCGGATCGGCGCCGCTGCCTTCCAGGGCGCGCGAGATCCAGTAGGCGCCTACTGGCCAGATCATCAGCCATGGCCCTGCGCTGCGCAGCGTGTGCAGGACCACCAGCGGCGCCTGGCCCAGCGAGGCATCACGCATCAACCATTCGGAAAGCAGCCACAATGCTGCATAGGCGAACCACACCTCGCCGGCCGGCACCGTGATGCTGCCATACAGCGCGCCCAGCATGCCGACCGTGGTAATTCCGAACAGCAGCCATGCCGGTAGCACCGCCGCCCGCAAGGCCGGCCAGGACAGGCGCTGCGCCAGTTTGACGAACAACGGCGTGGTGGCGACGATCATCAGGTTGTAGGCGCTGGCACGTAACGGGCTATGCAGTTCAAAGTTTCCGGTGGTGGCAATTTCGTAATGGGCCAGCAGCCAGTTGGCAACGGTCGGCACGATCACCAGCAGCCACCACAAGCCGGAATATGCCAGCACTGCGTTCGACCACGCCGGCGGATATTGCGGGCCGTGGCGCTTCAGCGTCCAGGCGCTGAACACGGCGCCCGCCAGCAGCATCGCGCTGCCGAGGAAAGGCGTGGCAAACAGATCCGGCAAGACTGGCGCGACGTGCCAATTCAGGGCCAGCAGGAACGCCAGCACCAGCCCAGCCAGCAGTTGCGCGGCCAGGGCCAGTCCGCGCGCCATCGGCCAGGCCAGGCGGCGCCCGATCAGGGCCATTACGACTGCGGCGCCGAGGGCGCTGGCAACCAGCAGGTTGGCCTGTAGCTTGCCGCTGGTACGCAGTATGACTTCGGTCCAGGCCCCGCCGACCAGCCAGAAGGCGGAACCAGCCAGGAACAGCGCGCCCAGCAGCTGCAGGCCGCCCAGTCCCTCATCGCTGGAATGGCTGCGGAAGCGCATCGCCATGATGCAGGCGCTGATTGCCAGCAGCAGGAAGCCCAGCCACAGGTTGGATTGCATGGCAGCTTCCGGATCGAGGCCGGACACCGAGCCGATAAAGCTGACCCATGCACCCAGTTGCACCAGCAGGCCAAAGCCCCAGGCCAGCGGCTGGCGCTGGCGCAAGCCGATCCAGACGATGCCGGCACCCTCCAGGGCCCAGGCGGCGGAAGTCCAGCGGCCATCCAGCGCCATCGGGATGGCCAGCGTGCCGAACACCACTGCCAGCGCGGTGAAGGCATCCACCAGCAGCCCATACGTGGCGCGGCGGCGCGCCAGCGTGACTGCCAGCACGGCGTAGAACAGGCCCAGCGCCAGGGCCGAATAGGCCATGGCGAATTCGAAGCCCTTCACCAGGCCGAATTGCAGGCTGGCGGCCAGCATCGGCGTGCCGAATACCAGCGTGCCGTCGACATAGCTTTTCAGCTTGGGTGCTTCGAGATGGGCGTATGCGACGGCGATGCCGACGTAGTACAGGAAGAACAGCGCGAGGAAGCCTTGCACCGACCAGTAGAACTCGGGCTCATAGCGCAGCACGCCCCAGGCGGTGCCGATGGCGAAGGTGAACGCAAAGCCAAGCAGGTTCAGGGCACGCCAGGAGCGCTTGAGGGCAATGGCCAGGATGCCGGCATTCAGCAGGGCGTAGTAGCTGAACAGGGCGACGTGGCTGCCCTGGCCGGTGGAAGCCAGGATGGGCGCTGCGAAGCCGCCGGTAATGCCGAAAATGGCCAGCCATTGGGCGTTCTGCAGCACGGCCAGCAAGCAGGTGCCAAGCGTCAGCAGGAACAGCATGGCGAAGGCCATGCCGCCGGGGATCAGGTGGTAGATGCGGAAGGCGCCGAATACCACCAGCATCAGCACCGCCATGCAGGTTCCCTGCAGCGGCAGGCTGACGCCCTTGTTGTTGATGCGGATACGCCAGGCCCAGGCCAGCGCGCCCAGGTCGACCAGCACGATGCCGGCCAGGCGCAATTCGATGGGGACCGTGACGCGGGCGGCAGCATATTTCAGCAGGAAGCTGACGCCGATGAAGAGGATCAGGAGGCCGGCCTTCGCCACCAGGTTGCCTTCAAACAGCCAGTTGCGGGCGGCGGTGAACCAGGCTGGCGGTTCGCTTGGGGGCAAGCTCGGCCGCTTTGCTGAACGGACGGGGGCGCCGTGTTCCTGGGCGGCTTCCTGGGCGGCCTCCTTGGCGGCGGCCCAGGCCTGGTCGGCAGCATCGCTGGCCCTGGCAGGCGATTCCGGGCGCGCCGTTGCTGCGGGTTCGAACGGCTCGGCTGGCGCTGCCACGGCGGTTGCCGCGACCGGCGGTGCGGCTGTCGCGACCGGCGCCGGCTCCGGGGCTGGCGCGGTTGCCGGTGCCGGCGGCGGATGCACCGTGGCGCGCGCGATCAGCGGTTCGCGCTCGGCCGGCCTGGATGGCGGTGCGGAAGGAGCTGCCGGCATTTCCGGTGCGGCGGCCGCAGGCGGGGGAGCGGCGCCGTGCTTGAAGCTGGCAAGCGTGACCTCCATCGCCGCGACGTCGCGCTGCAACTGGAGGGCGTGCTCGCGTGCCTGGCGGGCGTCGCGGCGGGCCAGCCAGGCCCAGCGCCCAACCACGACCAGCACGATAAACCAAAGCAAATCCATGAATGCTCCCTATATTGTTCTCCTGGCATTATTTTCCATTGGTAACAATATTACAAGCACCGGCAATACCTGTATCGCCGATTGCCCGCAGGCGTATCAGGATCTGATCCTCGTCAAGCCTCCGCTTCCGGCACCAGCATCAGCAAATCGGTCACGCCCACGTCGATGCCTGCCTGGGACAGCAAAGTCGTGGCCTGGCCGCGATGGTGGGTCTGGTGGTTGAAGAAATGCAGCAACAGCAAGCCGAGTTGCCGGTGATTGGCCTCGCCGTTCATGCGGCGGTAGCTGATGACGGCATCCAGGTCGGCGTCGGCCAGTCCGGCCGTCCAGTCCAGGATCAGGCGGTCGAGCCAGGCGCGGCGCTCGCGCAGGGCGGCAAGGGAATCGAACAGCGGCTGGTCCAGCGCCGCTGGTGCCGGCAGGGCCGCCAGTGGCGCCAGCGCAGCCGCAAAGCGCGGATGATGGCCGATGCGCTTCAGCCAGATGGTGTCCGCCACGGTGATATGGTTCAGGGTCGCCAGCAGCGAACCGAAGAACGCCCCGCGGTCTGCCGCCAGCTGTTCTGAAGGCAAGGCAGCGGCCGCCTCATACAGCTTGTTGTTCATCCACTCGTTGTAGCGGGCCAGCAGGGCGATATGGGCGGTAACGGGCACGGATAAGGTCTCTCTCAAGGCAGGCATGGCCGGCGGCGGTCGCGCAAGCGCAGGAAGGGCTTTTCCAAAGCCACGTGCAGCAGCCACGCTGCCGCAAAGGATAGCAGCAAATAGATGGCGAAGAACAGCAGCGGCGAGGGGGCAAGCGCCTTGGTGAGCTCCATGGCCGGAACAATCAGCGGGAAATGGGCCAGGTAAAGTGCGTACGACAGTTTGGCGATGACGCGCAAGCTTTGGGCGGAGCCGAATGCGGGCCGCAAGCGGTTGATGGACAGTCCAAACCAGACCAGGGCTGCGCTCAGCAGCGTGGCGCCCGCGATGGCGGCGCAGGTGGCCGGCCAGTTGCCGAGGCCGACCCAGTCAGCCATGCCAAGCAGGGCGACGGCGGCCGCCGCGGCGATGGCGAAGCCGCGGCCGGGCGCTCGCGCAGTGCGCAGCCGCGACCCGCCATGCAGGAGGGCCACCAGCACGCCGGCCAGGATGGCCAGCAGCGCGTGGTGGAAAGGCGCCCGGACGGTCCAGAAGAACGTCGAATAATCCGCCCCCGCCATGCTGGCGGCGGCCTGCTGCATCGACCAGGCAATGGCCGCCATCGCAAGCAGTAGCGCTGCCGTTGCCCAGGCACGTCCCAGGCGCAGCAGGAGCCAAAGCAGCCATGGCGCCAGCAGGTAGAATTTTTCTTCCACCGCGAGCGACCACAGCGTGACCATCACATCCGAGCTCAGGTAATCCTGCAGGAACAGGAAATGCGTCATGAATGAAAGCTGCGAATAGCCGGCGCCGACGCCCCATGGCGCCGCACACCAGGTCAGCACGATCACGCCCCAGTACAGCGGCAAGGTGCGGAAAATCCGGCGGCGATAGAAGCTGGCAATACTGGCGCGGTTGACCGGCGCCGCATCGGGACCGGCAAAATGGGTGGCGATCAGGAAGCCGCTCAGCACAAAAAACAGGTCGACGCCCAGCCAGCCATTGAAAGCCAGTGCTGCCAGTGGCCCGTTGCCCAGATTGCCCCATTGTTCCTGCGCCGCTACCGCCCAGTGCCGCAGCAGCACCAGGATGATGGCGCAAGCCCGCAGGGCGTCCAGCACCGGATAGCGGCCGGGCGCGCCGGCCGTTGCTGCCAGCCAGTGTCTCAGGCGATGTGCAGGGATGCCTGCACGGCCGGCTTGCGCAGCTTCCATATCAGCGAATCGACAATGTAGTGGTGGAAGTTGAGCACCTGGTAGCAGATCAGCACCAGTGGCACCGTCGTGAACTGGGTGAACCAGGCGCTTGCGGCGCCCAGGCCGCCATACACCACGCCGGTAATGGCCAGGCAGGCCAGCAGGTAGACCGGCCAGTTGCGCCCCTGGCTCAGCCAGGAAATCGCCAATTGTTCGCGCTCGACGCCGCCTTTGAAGCGGTTCGAATTGAACAGCCAGACAAACGCAATATATTGCGCGTTATGCCAGATATTGATCACGATCCAGCCCTGGGTGATATCGCTGATTGCGGCATACGCCACCACGTAAATCACGTAGTGCGAGCACAGGTAGGCGAAATGCAGCCCGCCCAGGGTGCCGGCACGCAGCGCACGCACCTGGTTGACCAGCCACCAGAGAAGGCAGGCGCCGGCAGTTGCCAGCGCTGCGTGCGCCAGCCACATCGGTACAGGCAGCTTCCAGACCTCAACGCCGAGGAAAACCGAGTCGGGACGTGCGCTCAATGCCATGAAGGCCGCCACCGGCACCAGGTAGAACGTCAGGCGGTTGAAAGCGGGATGACCGCCCTGCACGCTACGGGTTTTCATGCCGTAAGCCTTATTGATGCCTTCGCTCTGGCGCGTGTAATGGTAGAACTGCCAGTGCATGTAGACGGTAGTGATGGCGGCGACGCCGCCGGCAGCATCCAGTGCCAGCACCGCGGCGATCACGGCCAGGGGCAGCGGCAACAGCAGCGTCCAATGCTGGCGAGCCGACTTCAGGTCGAACAGCAGGCGGGTATAGGTGGAGATCACGTGATGGTAGCCGAGCAAAGCCAGGTCCAGGGTAAGGACCAGCAGCAGGAAATCAGGGCGGTTGACCACCAGCGCGCCTGCCATCAGCGCAACGGCGGGAATTCCCAGCACGAACAGGCGGTCGAAGCCGGCATTTCTCATGTACAGCGGGCTGGTTGCGGTAGCAGTTTGCATCGAGCGGCTTCGGAAGAAGTCAATAGAAGGGGAATCCTTGCAGAATAGTGCCTCGCAGCAACAAAGTCCAGATCAAAAAAGCTGATGCTGCGCTAGCGCCACAGCCAAGTCCCGCAAGGTTCTGGGTTACAATCGCTGTTTACTTCGCGGCCGTAGCCGTAGCAGAACAATATTATTAAAGGTTTTCCATGAGTCTCAAATGCGGCATCGTCGGCTTGCCTAACGTCGGCAAGTCCACCCTCTTCAATGCACTGACCAAGGCCGGCATCGCGGCCGAGAACTACCCGTTCTGCACCATCGAGCCCAACGTCGGCGTGGTGGAAGTGCCTGATCCGCGCCTGAAACAGCTGGCTGAAATCGTCAAGCCGGAGCGCATTCTGCCGGCCATCGTGGAATTCGTCGACATCGCCGGCCTGGTGGCGGGTGCGTCCAAGGGCGAGGGCCTGGGCAACCAGTTCCTGTCCCACATCCGCGAAACCGACGCCATCGTGAACGTCGTACGCTGCTTCGAAGACGACAACGTGGTGCACGTGGCCGGCCGCGTATCGCCGCTGGACGACATCGAAGTGATCCAGACCGAACTGGCGCTGGCCGACCTGTCGACCGTTGAAAAGACCATCGCCCGCGAGCAGAAGAAAGCCCGTTCCGGCGACAAGGATTCGGCCAAGCTGGTGGCCCTGCTGGAAACCCTGGTGCCGCACCTGAACGAAGCCAAGCCGGTGCGCGCAATGGGCCTGGGCGCCGAAGACATGGCCCTGATCAAGCCACTGTGCCTGATCACCGCCAAGCCGGCCATGTACGTGGCCAACGTGTCCGACAGCGGCTTCACCAACAACCCGCTGCTGGACCAGCTGAGCAAATACGCCGAAGCGCAGAACGCGCCGATCGTGGCGATCTGCGCCGCCATCGAAGCGGAAATCGCCGAACTGGACGACGCCGACAAGGAAGCCTTCCTGGCCGACATGGGCATGGCCGAACCTGGCCTGGACCGCCTGATCCGTGCCGGCTTCAAGCTGCTCGGCCTGCAAACCTACTTCACTGCCGGCGTGAAGGAAGTGCGCGCCTGGACCATCCACGTGGGCGACACCGCGCCGCAAGCAGCCGGCGTGATCCACACCGACTTCGAGCGCGGCTTCATCCGTGCCCAGACCATCGCCTTTGACGACTACATCGCCTACAAAGGTGAAACCGGCGCCAAGGAAGCGGGCAAGATGCGTGCGGAAGGCAAGGAATACGTGGTCAAGGATGGCGACGTGCTGAACTTCCTGTTCAACGTCTGACGCCAGCGTCCGAAAACAAAAAAGCCCGGTGGACTCCACCGGGCTTTTTTGTTGGGGCTGGCTTGCTCAGTTCCGCTGGGATTTACGGCGAGCCACGGCGAATGCCGCCAGCGCTACTGCGAACAACGCCAGGCTGGCTGGCTCCGGGACGTCTTGTACCGGCGCTGCGCTGAAGTCAACGGTCAGGTTGGGACGGTCGCTGACTGGCGCCCAGCTGGAGTCGCTGCTGACGAAATCGCTGCCGTGGAAACCGCCCTGGTCCGAGACGGTGATCAGGATGCCGGCGTATTGGCCCGCGTTGTTGACCAGGTTCTGGATGAAGGAGGTGACGTCCAGCGTATACAGCGGCTGGCCGTCCTGGGTTGCCGCCGTGCCAAGCAGGGTCGCAGTCTGGCCGCCGTCGGCATTGGTGATGCTGCCGTCGCCGCTATAGCCCCAGAAGCTGAAAGTCGCGCCACTGACTGCGGTGCCGCGGCTCTGGATCTTGAAGGTCGCCGAGTTGATGCTGGAACCGGCGTCGATGCCGGCCAGCGAAAATTCGAGCGCGCTACGGTTGTAGAAGTCGTGGCCGAAGGTGCGCAGGTAGCCGTCGCCCGGATCGCCGGAGACGGTGAAGCTGGTGTAGTTGTTGCTGGCGTGGAACCAGTCGTCGGCTGCGGCTGTGTTGGAAATGACGCCTGCGTTGGCGGAAGCTGCGGCAAACGCGAACACGAAGCTGGAAAGCAGAGTACGGATTTTCATTTTTTCCCTAGGTTTAAAGAATTCGTGTATCTAAGCAATTCCTATGCCAATAGGAAATTATTATTGCAATCAAGGATTTACGTTTTTCGCAATAATTTGTTTGGGCAAGAATGTAAAATTTTCCGACACCACCTTAACGCCGCATGCCCGGCCCCAGCCTAGGGCTGCTTCGCTTCGTATTCGCGGATGGCTTTGGTGAAGCTGTCCATGAGCGGATTGGGCACTGCCAGCGACAGCTGGTAGTGCTCGATCTTGAAGCCCTTGCCGGTGTTGACCAGTACACCGCTGGCCTGGCAAGTCCCCATCTGGGTGTTGAGCTGTTCGTCGAACCACACGTATTTCTTATCCGGCGAGAAGTAGACATTGCGCTTTTGCGCGGTGAAGCTCCACGCCTTCTTGCGGTCCCAGAAGCGCTTGGCCCAGGCCTTGAATTCCCTGTAGCTCCAGACTTCGCTCTTGTCGGTGCCGATGAACACAGCGTCCGGCGTGAACTTGTCCCAGTAGTCGGGACGCGTGTTGGCCGCGTCGTCGTGCCAGCCGTCGACGAAGGCGTTGACCTGCTGGCGGAAGTCGCCGTCCGGGTCGGCCGCCAGGGCGCCGTGCATCATGAAGGCAGTGGCGGCGGCGATCAGCAAGCGTTTCATTTGGTTGTCTCCCGGGTCAATGTTGGCGAAATAGTATAATCGTTGGATTGTGCACTATAGATAGCTACCATGGCCTCACCCAACGAAAACGCCAGCATGGCACTGTTCTGCGACTTCGAAAACGTCGCACTGGGCGTCCGCGACGCCAACTACGAGAAGTTCGACATCAAACCCGTGCTGGAACGCCTGCTGCTGAAGGGCAGCATCGTGGTCAAGAAGGCCTATTGCGACTGGGACCGCTACAAGGCGTTCAAGGCCCCGATGCACGAGGCGAACTTCGAACTGATCGAAATCCCGCACGTGCGCCTGTCCGGCAAGAATTCCGCCGACATCCGCATGGTGGTCGATGCGCTGGACCTGTGCTACACCAAGTCCCACGTCAACACCTTCGTCATCATTTCGGGCGACTCCGATTTCTCGCCGCTGGTTTCCAAGCTGCGCGAGAACGCCAAGCGCGTGATCGGCGTGGGCGTGAAGGATTCGACCTCCGACCTGCTGGTGGCCAACTGCGACGAATTCATTTTCTACGATGACCTGGTGCGCGAATCGCGCCGCCAGCGCCAGGCCACGCGCAATGACCGCGAGCAGCAGCCCAAGCGTTCGCCGGAAGAAGAAAAGCGCCGCCGCGAAGAGATGGACAAGCGCCGCAACCAGTGCGTCGACATCGCCTACACCACCTTCGATGCGCTGGCGGCCGAACGCGGCGAGGGCAAGATCTGGGCTTCCGTGCTGAAGGAAGCGATCAAGCGCCGCAAGCCGGACTTCAGCGAGTCGTATTACGGTTTCCGTACCTTTGGCAACCTGCTGGAAGAAATGAAGGCGCGCGGCCTGCTGGAATTCGGGCGCGACGAGAAGTCGGGCGCCTACGTGTACCGCAGCAGCCAGCCGGTTGTACTGCCGGCAGGTGAAGCGCCGGCCGAGCAGGACGCCGGCATGGCCGATGCGGATGCCGCCGCAGCCGAAGTACCGGACGGCGCTGAAGAAGCGGCTGTCACTGGCGAGGCTGGCGAAGCGCGCCGCGAGCGCGAAAGCCGGGATGGCCGCCGCAACCGCGGCAGCCGTGGCGGCCGAGGCCGCCGTGGCGAAGGTGATTCGGCAGCGGCCCCGGCGGCCGTTGCCGTCGAAGTGCCGGCCGACGCCGAAGTCGCTGCCGTGGCAGCGGTGGAAGAGGTGGCGCCAGTAGTTGACGCTGCGGCCGAAGCGCCGGCCGGGATTCCTGCCGAAGCGCCCGCCAAGCGTAGCCGTGCGGCAGCCAAGAAGCCGGCGGCCAAGAAGGCCGGCTCGCGCGGCAGCAAGGTAGCGCAGGCCGCTGCCGAAGCGGCGGAAGCGGTGCAGCAGGCGGAGGCCGTGCTGGCATCGGCCGCGGAAGCTGCGGTGGAAGCCGAAGCGGCAGCAGTGGAAGCTTCTCCGGCCGAGGCGCCGGCGGCGGCAAAGCGCGCCAGGAAGCCTGGCACGCACAAGCCGTCCGCGCGCAGCAAGCTGCCGAAAAAGCCCAAAGCGGAAGCGTAAATGTTCCCGATTCGCCGCGCGCCGCGCGGCGATGTTTTTTCTGCCATACTCACGGGCACTATGCCCTTCATCTCCGAACTTACCCTTTACCCGATCAAGTCCTGCGCCGGCCTGTCGCTCAAGCAGGCGACACTGACCCGCGCCGGTTTGATGACCGAGCAGATCTACGACCGCGAGTGGACGCTGGTCGACAGCGGCGGCGTGGCGCTGACCCAGCGCGACCATCCGCGCATGGCGCTGATCGTGCCGCGCCTGAAGTCGGAAACCATGGAACTGCGCGCGCCCGGCATGCTGCAGCTGGAAATCCCCCTCGGCCTGCCCGACCCGGACAGCGCACCGACGCTGCAGGTCCAGGTCTGGGAAGACACGGTGCTGGCCTATGACTGCGATGAAACCACGGCCACCTGGTTCAGCAAGTTCCTTGGTATCGAATGCCGCCTGGCGCGCTTCCACGCCAATGCCAGGCGCCTGACCAGCGGCAAGTGGACCAATGGCGAGCAGCACCCGACGCTGTTCTCGGACGGCTATCCGATCCTGGTCGTCGGCACCGGCTCGCTGCAGGACCTCAACGAAAAGCTGCAACAGCAGGGCCGCCAGCCGCTGCCGATGAACCGCTTCCGTCCCAACCTGGTGGTCGGCGACCTGGAGGCCTTCGAGGAGGACTACACCGAGCAATTCCGCATCGGCGACGCCGTGCTGAAGCCGGTCAAGCCTTGCGCGCGCTGCCCGATGCCGTCGGTGGACCAGGCCACCGGCGAATTCGGCCCCGACCCGCTGGACATCCTGCAAAGCTACCGCGCCAAGGAGGAAGTCGATGGCGGCATCTGTTTCGGCATGAATGCAATCGTAGCAACAGGCGATGGCATAAAACTATCGGTTGGCGACCCAATCGAGGTTACACTGTCGTTTTAGTAGTGAATGGCGGCAGGGCGATGGAGATCACGCAGAAAACCACGGGCAAGCAGCCCACCCAGGCGGAACTGGCAGCTGAAAACCAGTCGCTGCGCGCCCGCCTTGCCTACCTGATCGAACAGGCCGAACGCAATCACTCGATCATGATGCGCCACCAGGCGTTCGACCTGGAGATTGTCGGCGCGGCCAGTTTCCCCGAACTGATCGGCACCATTTTCCGCACCCTGCCGGTGATTTCCGACCTGGATGCGGTGACCCTGGCGCTGGTCGACGTGGATGACGACATCCGCACCGTGATGGAAAAGCTGGGCGTCGATTTTTCCGACTTCCCCAACCTGGTGTTCGTGCCCGATATGGAAAGCTTGGCTTTCGAACTCGAAGCGGGCCAGGCGCCCAAGCCTTACCTTGGCATGTTCGATGCGAACAAGCACCGCCGCCAGTTCCCGCAGCCGGGCGCGCGCCTGCAAAGCGTGGGCGTGGTGCCGCTGATGCGCAACAAGCGGCTGATTGGCTCGCTCAACCTGGGCAGCGCCGACCCGACGCGCTTCTCGCCCAGCCTGGGCACCGATTTTGTCGAGCACATGGCGTCCATCATCGCCATCTGCCTGGAGAACGTGATCTCCAACGAGATGCTGAAGTACATGGGGCTGACCGATGCACTGACCGGCGTCTTCAACCGCCGCTACGTGGACCGCCGCCTGCTCGAGGAGATTGCGCGTGCGCGCCGCCAGTCCTACCCGGTGTCGTTCATGTATATCGACATCGATCATTTCAAGCGCGTCAACGATACCGTCGGCCACGGCGGCGGCGATGAAGTGCTGCGTGAAGTGGCCAACCGCATCAAGGCGGAACTGCGGCTGTCGGACGCGCTGGCCCGTTTCGGCGGCGAGGAATTCGTGGTCCTGCTGATCGATGCGGACCTGGAAAGCGCAACCTATGTGGGCGAGCGCATTCGCGCCGGGATCGCTGCCAGCATGATTGAACTGTCGCATGGCGTGAAGGTGTCGATCACCGCTTCGGTGGGGGTGTCCAGCCTGGCGCAGGTGCCCGGCGATGCGTCGCCGGAAGAACAGGCGACGCAACTGATCGAGCAGGCGGATGAGGCGCTGTACCAGGCCAAGGAAGGCGGCCGTAACCGCGTGATCCGCTACGCTGCCTGAAAACCGGCAATTCAGGGTCAGACCCAAGGGTCTGGCCCTGCCTGCGACTGCCGCGTTTCAGTGGTTCAAGCCAGCAGGTCGCTTTCTGCGCGCGCCACTTCCTCGGCCGTGCCGCGCAGCACCACCACATCGCCCGCTTCCAGCATGGTGTCGGCATCGGCTTCCAGCCGCACCTTGCCGCGGCGGATGGCGGAAATCTCGGCGCCGGTCTCGTCCAGCCCCAGGTCTATCACGCGCTTGCCGATGCAGGACGCCTGCTCGCCCAGCGGCACGGAGTGCAGGCGCACCATTTCCGATTCCTCGCCGCTGTCGCTGGCGCCGTGGAAGTAGCCGCGCAGCGAAGCATAGCGTTCTTCGCGCGCCCGCTGCACGCGGTGCACCACGCGCCGCAGCGGCACGCCCAGCATCACCAGCGCGTGCGAGGCCAGCATCAGCGAGCCTTCCATCAGTTCCGGCACCACTTCCGCGGCGCCGGCCTCCTTCAGCCGGTCCAGGTCCGAATCGTCGTGCGAACGCACGATCACCGGCAGCTCGGGCGCCAGCTCGTGCACCAGGTGCAGCACCCTCAGGGCGGAAGGCGTCGAGGCGTAGGTGATCACCACCGCCGAGGCGCGCTTGATGCCGGCGGCCACCAGCGACTCGCGCCGCGCCGCGTCGCCATAGGATACGCTGGCGCCGGCGGCCTGCGCCTCCTGCACGCGCAACGGGTCGAGGTCCAGCGCCTGGTAAGGGATCTTCTCTTCGCTCAGCAGGGTGGCCAGCGACTGGCCCGAGCGGCCGAAGCCGGCCACGATCACGTGCTTTTGCGCCGACATCGTGCGCGCCGCGATATTGGTCAGGTTCAGCGACTGCATCATCCACTCGTTGGCGGAGAATTTCAGCACGATCCTGTCCGACTGCGCGATCAGGAGCGGCGCCAGCAGCATCGACAGCACCATCGAGGCCAGCACCACCTGCACCACGAAAGGGTCGACCAGCTTCATGCCGCCCACTACGTTCAGCAGCACGAAACCGAATTCGCCCGCCTGCGCCAGCGCCAGGCCGGTGCGCATGGCAGTCGAGGTGGAGGCGCCGAACAGGCGCGCCAGGCCGGCGATCAGGGCGAACTTGAGCAGCACCGGGCCGGCCAGCAGCACCAGCACCAGCCACCAGTTTTCCAGCACCACGCGCGCATTGAGCAGCATGCCGACGGTGATGAAGAACAGGCCAAGCAGCACGTCGCGGAAAGGCTTGATGTCCTCTTCCACCTGGTGCTTGTATTCGGTCTCGGAGATCAGCATGCCGGCGACGAAGGCGCCCAGCGCCATCGACAGGCCGGCCTGCTCGGTGATCCAGGCCGCGCCCAGCGTCACCAGCAGCAGGTTGAGCATGAACAGTTCCTGCGAGCGGCGCAGCACGACGATGGTGAACCACTTGCGCATCACCTTCTGGCCCACGAACAGCAGCAGGAGCAGCACCACCGCCGCCTTCAGTCCGGCCAGCCCCAGGGTCTTGGGCAGGTCGGCCGGGTTCTGCGCCAGGGCCGGGATCAGGATCAGCAGCGGCACCACCGCCAGGTCCTGGAACAGCAGGATGCCGATGATCTTGCGGCCATGCTCGCTTTCCAGCTCCAGCCGTTCCGTGAGCAATTTGACTACAAT
>Ga0209257_1002461_pt1 | contig 18338 bp, 16 predicted proteins | sample AraplaCvi_mCL_r2_FD_184277 | JGI IMG/M metagenome (GOLD analysis project Ga0209257, IMG submission 184277) | Arabidopsis root microbial communities from North Carolina, USA - plate scrape MF_Cvi_mCL_r2 (SPAdes) (version 2) | ecosystem: Host-associated > Plants > Roots > Endosphere | place: USA...
GTGACGGGTTCGTTGTAGAAGACCCAGCCGAACAGCATCGCCCAGAGGAAGCCGGTATATTCGGTCGTCGCGAGAATCTGCGCCTCGGCGCGGGCATAGGCCCAGCTCAGCAGCAGCAGCGACAGCGTGGCGAGCACCGCGGCGCCGGTAATCGCGGGTGCGTGGTCGAGGCCGGGGAAAACGGCAAACCACGGCGCGCCGAAAGCGAGGAACAGCGTCACGAAGAAATTCTGGTAGAAGGCGATTTCCATCGGTTCGGCCATCTTCGCCTGCCGCCGCGCGAGGATGAGGTTGTAGGCATAAAAGATCGCCGACAGGAACACTGCGCCGACCGCCCATAGCGCTTCGGGCGCATAGTCGCCGCCGCCGAGCTTGCCCGCGACGATCACGATCACGCCGGCTAGGCCGAGCAGCGATGCGGCGATCGAACGCGGCCCGATCGTCTCGCCGAGAAAGATCGCCGCCATGTAGAGCGTCATCAGCGGCGCTACGAAGGCGAGCGCGATCGCCTCGGCCATCGGCAGCCGCGCGAGCGCCCAGAAGAAGGTGATCGCCATCCCTGCGACGAACAGCGCGCGCCACGCGTGGATCCGCATCGTGGCGCGGTCGGGAAGCGCCGGGCGCGTCGCGAGATAGACGAGGCCGCTGAGGATCGTACCCGTGCCGGTCCGCCAGAGCACGGCGTTGTACGACCCGATGTCGATCGACAGCTGCTTCATCAGCACGTCCATCGTCGAAAAGGTCGCGATCCCCGCGCAGGCGATCAGGAAGGGGATGACCGGGGAAGGCGAATCGGGGCGCATGAACGCGCCCTAGCGAAACGTCGCCTGCCCCGCACCGTCGATGTTGAGCTTTTGACCCGAGCAATAGGGGTTCGCGTCGCTGACGAACCACACCACCGCCGCGGCGACGTCGGCAGGGACGGCGACGCGGCCGAAGGGCATCTTGCTCGCGAGATGGTGGATGTCCTCCTTGCCGGTGATCGCGCGCGACAGTTTCTCGCCCATGTCGCTGACGGTCAGCGCGGGGGCGACGATGTTGACGCGGACGCCGTTTTTCAGCTCTTCCTTTGCGAGCGTGATCGCCAGTGCCTCGGCCGCTGCCTTCGCCATCGTATAGGGCGCGCCGTTCGGCGAGTTGTGCCAGGTCGCGATGCTGGAAATGACGATGATGTCGCTGCGTGCATGCTGGCGAAGCTGCGGCAGCGCGAGGCGCGACAGGCGGTGCGGGCCCGCGGCGTGGACCGCGAACAGCTTGTCGACTTCCTCGGGCGTTGTGTCCGCGACCGACAGTCCGCGGCTCGCGATTCCGGCGTTGTTGACGAGGATCGACATGGGGCCGAAATCGGCCTCGACCGCGGCGACCATCGCCGCGCATGCGGCCTCGTCGGCGACCGACGCCTGATAGGCCTTCGCCTTGCGGCCGAGCGCTTCGATCGCGGCGACGGTCTCGGCGGCGGCGTCCTCGCCGCGGGTGTAATTGACCGCGACGTCGGCACCGGCTTCGGCGAGCCCGAGAGCGATGCCGCGGCCGATACCGCGCGAGGCGCCGGTGACGAGCGCGACGCGCCCCGCAAGATTCATGTCGGCCATATCGCTCTCCCTAGTTCATCAGTTCGTTATAGATGTCGTCGTCGCTGCGGCTCGCGGCATTGCGCCATTTGGGCGCTTTCTTGCGGTTGAGGACGTGGCCACCGGCATCGAGGATCGCGACGGTCGGGGTGCCCTTGATCCTGAAGCCGAAGCGTTCGGGAACTTCGGGATGTTTTCCCTGGCCGCTGATGTGCGGCATGCCGATGTCGGCGAAGACTATCCGGTAGCGCGCGCGGACCGGCGCAAAGCGTTCGGTGCCGAGCAGATTCGCAAGCCAGGCGCTGTCGTGGCAGCCGTTCGTGCCCATGACGAGCAGCACCGGCTTGCCCGAGGCCTTGGCTGCGGCGAGCGCGGCGTCGATCGCCGCCGTCGGGTCGGCGGCGGGGTCAAAGGCGTCGGTCTTGTAGGGATCGGTGACACCCGCGATCGTGCCCGGTTCGGTGGCCGTGACGGGCGCCAACGGGAACAATGCGGCAGCGAGAAGGAGGGCGAGTTTGCGTGTCATGCGCCGACGATAGGTTTTGCATGACGTTTCCGTCAACGTCAGTTAGCTTCCTTTGCATGAGCTGGGATAAAGAGATCGACGAGCTCGGCCGGCGCCGCGCGATGGCCGAGAAGATGGGCGGCGAAGAGAAGGTCGCGCGCCAGCACGGCCGCGGCAAGATGGACGCGCGGGCGCGGCTTGCGGCGATCGTCGACGAAGGCAGCTTTCGCGAGATCGGCAAGATCGCAGGGCGCGGCACCTATGGGCCCGATGGCGAGCTGGAAGATCTGGCCGCGAGCAATTTCATTTTCGGGCGCGCGAACATCGACGGGCGGCCGGTCGTCGCCAGCGCCGATGATTTCACCGTGCGCGGCGGCGCGGCCGATGCGGCGCTGCACCGCAAGTTCGTGCAGTGCGAGGCAATGGCGCATGAATATCGGCTGCCGCTGATCCGCATGATCGACGGCACCGGTGGCGGCGGGTCGGTGAAGACGCTCGAGGATATGGGCTATACCTATATCCCGCACGTGCCCGGCTGGGACCAGATCATCGCCAATCTCGACACGGTGCCCGTGGTGGCGCTGGCACTCGGGCCGACCGCGGGGCTGGGCGCCGCGCGGGTCGTCGCGAGTCATTACAGCATCATGGTGCGCGGGCTGTCGCAGCTGTTCGCGGCGGGGCCGGCGGTTGCGGCGGCGATCGGCGATACGCTCGACCGCGAGGAGCTGGGCGGGACGGATGTGCATACGCGCAACGGTGTCGTCGATGACGAGGTCGCGAGCGAGGCCGAGGCCTTTGCGGCGGCGCGGCGGTTCCTGTCCTATCTGCCGTCGTCGATCCACGACCGGGCCGAGCGCATAGAGTGCAGCGATCCGGTCGACCGGCGCGAGGAAGCCTTGCTGTCGGTCGTGCCGCGCGAGGCGAAGCAGGTCTATTCGATGCGGCGCATCGCCAATGCGGTCTTCGATCAGGGCAGCTTCTTCGAAATGGGCGCGCGCTGGGGACGGGCGGTGATCACGGCCTTCGCGCGGCTCGACGGGTATCCGGTCGCGGTGCTCGCGAGCGATCCGTCATACCTCGGCGGATCATGGGACGCGAAGACGAGCGAGAAGGCCGAGCGGTTCGTCAAGATGGCCGATCAGTTCCGGCTGCCCATCGTCCACCTCGTCGACAACCCGGGCTTCATGATCGGCGGCGAGGCCGAACGGACGGGGACGATTCGGTACGGGGTGCAGGCGATGAACGCGATCTACCGCGCGAGCGTGCCGCTGGCGTCGGTCGTGGTGCGGCGCGCTTACGGCATCGCGGGGAGCGCGATGTCGAACGCCGAGCGCTTCCAGTATCGCTTCGCCTGGCCGTCGGGCGACTGGGGCAGCCTGCCGATCGAGGGCGGGGTCGAAGTCGCGTACAAGAGCGAGCTTGAGGCGGCCGAGGATCCTGCGGCGCATCTGGAGGCGATCCGCGAGCGATTGAACCGCGTGCGTTCACCGTTCCGCACGGCGGAGAAATTCGGGGTCGAGGACATTATCGATCCGCGTGATACGCGGCCCTTGCTGTGCGAGTTTGCCGAACTGGCGTGGCGGGTGCTGAAGTAGCCGGTCTCGAAGCCCGTTCGTGCCGAGCTTGTCGAAGCACTGTTCTTTCTTTTAGCATCGTCGGAAGAAAAGAACGGCCCTTCGACAGGCTCAGGGCGAACGGTGGAGGGGATTTGCCGTGAATGCTGGACGCCATCTCGGCATGGACTGGCTGCGGATCGGGGCATTCGCGCTGCTGATCTTCTATCATGTCGGCATGTATTTCGTGCCGTGGGACTGGCATGTGAAGATCGACCCCACGATCGACTGGGTCGCGATCCCGATGCTGGCGACGAACGGCTGGCGTCTGCCGCTGCTGTTCCTTGTCTCGGGCTATGCGAGCGCAGCGCTGACCGCCAAGCTGGGCGGAGCGGGAGCGTTCGCGAGGTCGCGGAGCGCGCGGCTGCTGATCCCGCTCGCCTTTGCGATCGTCGTCGTGGTGCCGCCGCAGCCGTGGATCGAGCTGATGGGGCAGCATGGCTATGCGCACGGCTTCCTCCATTTCTGGACGCAGGATTATTTCCGTTTCGGCAAGCTCGACGGGATCGTGTTGCCGACGTGGCAGCACCTGTGGTTCGTCGTTTACCTGTGGGCGTACACGATGCTTGCGGCCTTCCTGCTCGCCGTGGTGCCGGCCGATGCGCGCGCGAAGATCGCCGATGGCGCGGCGCGGCTGCTCGGCGGCCGGGGATTGCTGATCGTGCCGATGCTGTGGTGGCTCGCCGTCTATGGCGCCTTCCCGGATCATGACGAGACGCATGCGCTGTTCGACGACGGGCCGTCGCATCTTCATTATCTCGCCGCGTTCGGCGTTGGCTGGCTGCTGCGCGTGCGGCCGGTGCTGTTCGAAGCGGTCGCGCGCTGCCGGACGGTCGCGGTTGTACTTGCCGTGCTGGCATTCGTGCCCGTCGGATGGGTCGAGTGGACCTGGCCGGGCGACTCGCGCGCACCCGAGTGGGCGGTAACGATGTTCCATGTCGCGCGACAGGTGCAGGGCTGGGCGACGATCGTCGCGCTCGTCGGGGTCGCCGATCGCTGGTGGAACCGTGACCATCCGAAACGCGCGATGCTCGCCGAGGCGGTCTTTCCCTTTTACATCATCCACCAGACGATCATCGTCGTGGCCGGCTGGTATCTGCTGCAGGCCGATGTTGCGGCGCTGCCCTCCTTCGTCATCCTCGTCGCAGTCACCGCACTCGGCTGCTGGCTTTTCTATGCGATCGGGCGCACCATCGGCTGGCTGCGGCCGCTGATCGGGCTGCAACGAAAATGAGGAGGCGGGCATGGGCGCAGTGAAGGGGCTTATGGCGATCGTCGGCGTCGCGGCGATCCTGATGGGCGGGCTGTGGATGCTGCAGGGGTTGGACATCGTGCACTGGCCCGCGAGCAGTTTCATGCTCGGTGATGCGGTGTGGACGCGTAACGGCGCGATTCTCGCGGCGGTCGGCGTCGTCCTGATCTGGTTCGCGCGGAAAAAATGAATCGACTACATTTGTAGTTGATCTGTATTGCTTATGTGATACACCTTGGCCAATCCGGGGTTGGATTGGAGCTCAACAATGATTCGTTCTTCGCGTCTTCTACCCGGCCTGCTGATTGCGGCCGCGATGGTCGCGGCGCCCCTGATCGCGCCGCCGCCGGCCCTTGCCGCCGATGAGGCCAGCGGCGATGCCGTCGCCGAAAAATATGCCGCGCTGCTCGAGCGCGACTATGTCTATCCCGAAACGGGCAAACGCTATGCCGACGCGCTGCGTGCGGGCATCAAGGCGGGCCGGTACAGGACGCTGTCGGGCGAAGCGCTGGGCAGTGCGATCGACGCCGATGTGAATGCGGTCGCGATTGACGGCCATCTGCGATTGCGCATTCCCGAGGGCGCAGCCTCGGCGCCTGCCGGTTCCGGCTCCGCAGCGCCCGGTCCTCGCCCGGTCAAGCCGCCCGTCGAGCAGGCGGGCTGGATCGCGCCGGGGATCGCCTTCGTGCGCTTCAACGTCTTCCCGAACGATGCCGCGGTGACCGCCGAGGCGGCGAAGTTCATGGCCGATCATGCCGACGCGAAGGCGATCATCTTTGACATCCGCACGCACAATGGCGGCGGGCTGGAACAGATGGACGTCATCTTTCCGTGGATCTTCGACAAGCCGACGCGGCTGGTGACGATGGCGACGCGCGCCTCGGTCGATGCCGAGGGCGGATCGCCGATCGACGGCATCCCGTCGATGCGGATGGTCAAGGGCGACGCGGGCATGGTCACGCGCGAGCATTGGGTGACGCCGAATGGCGACAAGCGCCTGAAGGGGGCGAAAATCTATGTGCTCACATCGGGTGCGAGCGCGTCGGCTGCCGAGCATTTCGCGCTGACCATGAAGTCGACCGGGCGCGGCGTGCTGATCGGGGCGCCGACCGCGGGCGCCAATCATTTCGGGCGCGGCGAGGATATCGGGGGCGGATACGGCGCCTTTATTCCGGTCGGCCGCACCTATGACCCCAAGACCGGCAAGGACTGGGAAGGCGACGGGGTCCAGCCCGACATCGCGGTCGCGCCTGCCGATGCGCTGGTCCGCGCGCTCACCGAACTCGGCGTCGCGCCGGCCGAGGCGAAGGCGCTGTCGGATGCGTATATGCCGAAGTGGCCGATGGAACGGCGGAGGCCGCGCGGGGTGCGGTGAACCTGCCCCGTCATCCCGGCCTTCGCCGGGATGACGAATGGTCAGGACCCAGCCAGCTTCGTCAGTGCCTCGCCGTCGACGCGCATCACGGTCCATTCGTCCATCAGCTTCGCGCCGAGGCTCTGGTAGAAACCGATCGACGGGGTGTTCCAGTCGAGCACCCACCATTCGAGGCGGGCGCAGTCGCGTTCGACGCAGAGTTTGGCGAGATGCGCGAGCAGCGCCTTGCCGAGCCCCGATCCGCGCGCCTCGGGGCGCACGAACAGATCCTCGAGATAGATGCCGGGGCGTCCCTCGAAGGTCGAGAAATTGTGGAAGAAGAGCGCGAAGCCCTGCGCCGCGCCGTCGATCTCGCCGATCAGAACCTCGGCATAGGGCCGCGCGCCGAAGAGGTTCGCACCAAGCTTTGCCTCGTCGAAGCGGACCTCGTGCGCTAGTTTTTCATAGTCGGCGAGGTCGCGAATGAACTGCGCGATGAGCGGCAGGTCGGCAGGCGTTGCAGAGCGGATGGTCAGGGTCAATCGAGCTGTCCTTCGGGGCGGCGGGGATAGGTTTTTTCGGCCTTGGCCGTTGCGATGATCGACGTCGCGGCAGCATGCGCCGCGACGTCGAGTCCGGAGCCGTCACGCAGGGCCGGATTCATCTCGACGAGTGCCGCTCTCGCCGCTTCGGCCGCTTCGCCGGCGGCTGCGACGGCGGCGTTTGTGGCGGGATCCGCCTCTTCGACGTCGATCGTGTCGAGCGGGGCGTAGACGGTCCAGCCTTTGCCCGTGTCTTGCGGATGATTGCGACGATATCGTGCGTGATCGCAGACGATTTCGGTCTCGCTGGCATCGCCTGCAAGCAGGTCGCGCGCCTTGTCGCCGAACCGTGCGCATTCGCGCCTGTAGGCGGCATCGTCGGTCGCGAGCTTTTCGATGCGCGCGCCTTGCCGCGCCTTTTCGCGATTGCTGCATGCGATATAGAGCGCGACGTCGGTTTCGTCATCGCCGACGCTTGCGCATCGCGCGTCGAGCGCGGCGCCATCTTCGAGCAGCTTTTCCACGGCGCGATCGGTGCGGTCGCGGCTTGCCGACTGGCAGGCAAGGCCTACCCGGGCGTCGCGATCGGGATAGTCATGTTCGCCGTCGCCGCCGCACAATATGGCATAGGCATCCTCGTCGGCGGCGAGCATCCGGCCGAGCCGCGATTCAACCAATATGTCATAGCTGACGCAGGCAAAGCGGAGCGGCCCGTCGCGTTCATTTTCGGGGGTCGCCTCGCAGCGCGCGGCGGTGCCCTGACCCTGCATCGCCAGCGCACGCCCCTCCGCTTCGTCGCGGTCGCTCTTCGCAAAGTCGCACGCCTGAGCCAGTCCGGCGCTGCGCCGGTCTTCGGGCGTGGCGGCGCACAGCCGGTCGCGTTCGGCCGGATCCTCGCCGATGCGCATCGCTTCCCCGAAGGCGGCCTCTTCGGCATCGGCGGACGCCTTGCGCCGGGCACAGGCGGCCTCCGTCTTTGTCGTGCGCTGGTCGTACGGGGGGTATTGCACGGCGCCCGAGCATTTGTCGTTTGCCATGCGCCGGTCGAGCAGTTCGACGGGGTAGCGATCGTCGTCGCCCGCGACGATGACGGCACGCATCGCCGGGCCCGCGGATTCGGGCGCGAACATTTCGTCCGGGCTGGCCACGCCGGGGACAGGCCCGTCGGCCTCGATCCGGTCGAGCAGCGCGAGTGCCGCGTCGAACCGGCCGAGTTCGCGCAGCGCGTTGACGACGTAGAGAAGGTTCGCGCGCTTCGCCGCCGGGGGGTCGTCCATCGCCTCGACCAGCGCCGGGGCGTCGGCTGCGAAAGCCGCGACGCGGCGCTGGCGCAGGGCGGGATCGGTCGTCGCCCAGCTCGACCGCTGGAGGAGGTGGAAGCGCAGCGAAGCCGGCCGGCCCAGCTGCGTCGCGAGCCAATAGGCCTGCGCGTAGCGATTGTCGGGGGCGAGCGCCCGATAGGCCGGATCGGCGACAAGTGCCGGAAGGCGCGCACGCTCCGCCGCATCATAGACGCCATAGATCATCCGGTCGCTTGCGTTCGCCTGCATCGCCGCGAAGTCGGGAAGGATGACGAGGCCGTTCTCCGGACAGCGCGGTATCTGCACATCCATCAGCGGATCGCCGAGCCAGCTGCCGTCGGGAAGCGTGATCAGCGCGAAAGCCGAATAGCCGACCTCCTGGGTGAAGCGCTGGCCGCCGAGCGGGCAGGTGAAGTCGCGCCTGTCGATCGGTTCGGCATCGCGCGCAGCGGAAGGCGCAATCGGCGCCGCCGCGATCAGGAGAAGCAGGATCAGGCGGCGGAAAAGGCGCGTCATTCGCTCGTCCTGTCGTGCGCGGCTGCTCCTGTCAAACGGGCTTTCGCCGGCGGCCGGCCAGCATCGCGATGCGGATCGAAATCCTCAAGCCCCGGTTTGTGACCCGCGGAAGCGGTTGTAGGCGACGAACAGGGCCGCGCCCACCGACGACGCCATCAGCCCGACGACGAGCGAGTCGAAGATCATCAGCGCCCAGACAATGGCGTCATGTTCGCCCATCGCCCAATAATGGTTCCTGCTGTGAAGCCATGCGAGCGGAGCGAAGCCCAACGGTGCAAGCAGCGCGAGCAGCAGGACCCAAGGCCAGCTTTTTGTCACGAGCGTCTTCGCGGGGAGCGCCCGATCGCCGAACAGGCCTGCGAGCATCACGAACAGGAAGGGAAGCGACAGCAGGGAGAAGATGATCGTGGCGGCAACCGGCGGTTCCTCGCCGAGCATTCGAAAGAGCTTGCCGCCCGACCCGACCACCATGAACAGGAGGAAGCCGAGGATCAGTCGCCCCCATGCAATCTGCCGGATGTCGTACCAGCGCCCTCCGTGCGTCCGGCACCACCAGAAGCGCGCCGAGGCGATGAACGCGAGCGCGAGGCCGGTGAGCTTCACATAGCCGAAGCCCATGCGCAGCGGGTCGTTGGCGACGGCGCGACCATGTTCGAGGCTGTCGAACATGCCGATGTGGATTTCGGCGATATGCTGGAGGAATTCGGGGATGACCACGAGCGCGACGACGAGCGGGCCGATCCGGAAGAGACTGATGCTGCGCATCAGATATTCGCCGACCGCAGAAAAGAGGGTGCGGAAAACGGCCGCAATGCGCGCCGGCAAGCTTTGCGGGTTTCCGGTCGTCATGCACTTCCCCCTGATATTGCCAGCCTAATTGCTAGTCAAAACAGGGGCTTCCGGCCAGCGGGAAATATGGAAACGGGCCGCGGTGTCAGGATTTGTTGTCGCCGATCCGGATGATCTTTCCGACTTCGAGTTCGTCGATGCGAAGCTTGCGGATGCGCGCCTTGCCGATGCGGAGATGACCGATGGCGAGGGCGCCGACGGCAAGGGCGCCGAGTGCGGCGGCGCCGAGGATCATCATGCCGGTTGCCGCCGACCCGGTCGCCGCGGCGCCGGTCGCAACCGCGCCGGTCGCTTCGCTCTCGCGCCTGACGGGCGGAAGGACGGTCCCGGTCTTCACGCCGCCTTGCCGTGGAGCGTGTCCATGCTCACCGAGCTGCCGGCGTCGATCTCGGCCGCCTTGGCCTCGACGAGTTTCACGATGTGCTGGATCATGTCGGCGTCCTCGACATGGTGGTCGGTGACGCCCGAAAGATAGACCATGTGGCGGCCGTTGCCGCCGCCGGTGATGCCGATGTCGGTCTCGCGCGCCTCGCCGGGGCCGTTGACGACGCAGCCGAGGACCGAGAGCGACATGGGGGTCTTGATGTGGCTGAGGGCATCCTCGAGCGCCTGGACGGTACGAATGACGTCGAAGCCCTGCCGCGCGCAGCTGGGGCACGAGACGACGCGGACGCCGCGGGTGCGGAGGCCGAGAGCCTTCAGGATTTCATAGCCGACGCGAACCTCTTCCTCGGGTTCGGCCGACAGGCTGACGCGGATCGTGTCGCCGACGCCGCCCCAGAGGAGGTTGCCGATGCCGAGCGCCGATTTGACGGTGCCGCCGATCAGGCCGCCGGCCTCGGTGATGCCGAGGTGGAGCGGGCAGTCGACCGCGTCGGCGAGCTGCATATAGGCCGCGACCGCGAGGAAGACGTCGCTCGCCTTCACCGCGACCTTATATTCGTGGAAGTCGTGATCCTGCAGCAGCTTGATATGGTCGAGCGCGCTTTCGACGAGCGCCTCGGGGCAGGGCTCGCCATATTTCTCGAGCAGGTCCTTTTCGAGGCTGCCCGCGTTGACGCCGATACGGATCGCGCAGCCGTTGGCCTTGGCGGCGCGGACGACCTCTCCGACGCGCTCGGACGAGCCGATGTTGCCGGGGTTGATACGCAGGCATGCGGCGCCGGCGTCGGCGGCCTCGAGCGCGCGCTTGTAGTGGAAATGGATGTCGGCGATGATCGGGATCTGCGCGGCGCGGACGATCTTGCCGAGCGCCGCGGTGCTGTCGGTATCGGGGCAGGACACGCGGATCAGATCGGCGCCCGCTTCCTCGCAGCGGCGAATCTGGTCGATCGTCGCCACCGCATCGCTCGTCAGCGTGTTCGTCATCGTCTGCACCGTGATCGGCGCGCCGCCGCCGACGGGAACGTTGCCGACCATGATCTGGCGGCTGGTGCGCCGTGCGATGTCGCGCCAGGGGCGCAGGCCGGGATTGTGATCGCTCATGAATATGGCTCGTCAGCAGGGGGGATATGCGCCGCTCTTTAGCCGTCCGCGCGGCGCTTGGCAAAGCGCAAGCGCATCGGCCACAGCTGTTGCGCGAAAGACACAGTTGTTCGCGGAATCGGCTTTCCGCGCAATTTTCCGTTTGTGCGTTGCAGCAATATCCGCAATCAAGTCTCCGTTCGTCGTCACAGGCCCGCGATAGAGGTATGGACACGCACGGCAGGTGGGACGATCCGTTCCGATAAGATAGGGGATCACCCATGAAGTTTCTCACCAAAGCCTGCTACGGCATGCTGCTCGCCGCGTCGGCCCTGTCGACCCCCGCTTTCGCCCAGGAAGAAGAAGCCGAGGCCAGCGGCCCGTTCACCGTTTCGGGCGGCGTTTCGGTCGTCTCCGACTATCGCTTCCGTGGCCTTTCGCTGTCGAACGAGAAGGTCGCCGTCCAGCCGACCATCACGCTGACCCACGAAAGCGGCTTCTACGTCGGCGCTTGGGGCTCGACGCTCCCCGACAGCCCGCTCTACGGCAAGGCCGAAGTCGATCTGTACGGCGGCTTCGCGACGGAAGTCGCGCCCGGTACCACGGTCGACCTCGGCGTCACGCTTTATGCCTATCCCGACCACCAGGACGGTGCAGGCCCCGCGAATTATGTCGAAATCATCGGCAAGCTGTCGCACGACATCGGTCCGGTGTCGGCAACCGGCACCGTCGCTTACGCCCCCGACCAGAATTCGCTGGGCAGCGACGACAATATCTATCTGAACCTCGGCCTCGGCTATGCGATCCCGGACTCGCCGGTCACGCTGACCTCGTCGATCGGCTATACCGACGGCTCGCTCGGTGCGCTTGCCCCGGGCGGCAATTATCTCGACTGGTCGGTCGGCGCCTCGTTTGCTGCCGGCCCGGCGACGCTGTCGGTCCAGTATATCGACACCGACATCAAGAAGACGGGCATCAAGGCCGTCGACACGCTTTTCGATCCGACCGTGGTCTTTACGCTCGGCGTTTCTTTCTGATCGCCTGAGCTGGTCAGCGACCACGCGCTCGAGGGGGCGGCTTCTGGGGGGAAGCCGTCCCCTTTTTCGTACAGCCGCGGAGCCTGTCAGTCCCCGGGTTTGGCAGACGCGGCCGCCAGAGCGTCGCGGGCGCCCCGCAATCCCAGAAACTGCTCGGCAAGCATCCAGTCCTGCCGTGCAAGCTTCGGGTCCGAAAGGCTGACCGTCTTCGCATCGTCGAGCAGGCGCGCCGCTTTCGCTGCCGCTTCGCCGCCAAGCAGCGGGTAGCTCTGCCCCAAGGCATAGACTTCCCATCCGAGCGGCACATGGCGGTAGGTGTCGACATAGGTGGCGCCGTTGCGGCGGGTAACGATGATGTCGTTCGAGACATTCTGGTCGACGGGCGAGAGCTTGTCGATCCCGGCAACATAGGCGGCCGCAAGCTGCTTCGCTTCGGCCTCGCCGACCTCGGGCAGCAATGCGAGCGTGGCCATCGCCGACACCGATGGTGCGTCGGTGCGCAGACTGTTGTCGGGATAGTCGGACCAGTTGGCGCCCGCCACCGGACGGCGCCGCTTGAGCCATTCGACCGCGCGGCCGCGGGCGGCCTTGACCTTTGCCCGCAGTGCCGGGTCTCCCTGCAACGTGTCATCGATGTCGCGCAATGCGATGACGGCGAGCGCGGTCACATAGGTTGCGGCGTTGTCCGGCCGGTCGGCGGCATCCATCGCGCTCGACCACCAGCCTTCGCGATTCTGCGCGTCCAGCAGGGCCTCGATCGCGGGGGCGGGCGGCGCCCGGTTCATTACGCCATAGGCAGTCAGGGTCCACACCGACACGATGGTAAAGGGCGCGTCCTCGACGATGACGCAGTGGCACGGACCACCCAGGAATTTGGCGACCGCGGCGTCGAAGCGCTGCAATTCCTGGGGGGTCAGCGTTTTTTCGACCGCAGTCAGTTGCACAAGCGCCCAGAAAGTCTTGCCGTTATTGTCGGACTCGGCGTCGTTGAGCGCGCTGACCAATGCATTGGCCATGACAGGCTCGGTGGCCTTGACGGTCTTGTCGAGACTTGCCTCAACCGCTGCCCGATCGAAAGATGCATTGCCTCCGGCTGTATACAACCCGCCGGCGCCGATGGCGCCGATGGCGAGCGCGGCGGCAGCGCCGAGCGCGAGCGGCGGGAAGCGGCGTTTGCGCGGGCCGGCCGGCCGGACATCGTCCGCAGCATCGGCGGGCGCGGAGCCGTCCTTCCTCAGCCGCCGGTCGATGGCGGCAAGGACACGCTGCCACCCTGCATGGTCGGACCTGCCATCGAAGCCGGACAGATCGAGGACATTCACATTGTAGAATTCGGCGGGCAGCTCTTCCGGGTTCATTTTTTCGAGCCCGATCGCGACCAGCGATCCCCGGTCCAGACCGATGCGGCTTTCGATGCGCACCCAGCGGCGCTGGATCGCGGCCGGCGTCCAGCAACCGAGCACGACCCTGGCACCCTTTACGGCGCGATCGATGACGTCGGGAAACTCGGCCCCGGCATCGATCCCTTCAGCGTCGAAAAAGACATGGTGGCCGCGGGCGATCAGCAGGTCCCGGATCTGCACGGCCCTTTCCGCATCGGCCCGGCTATAGCTGATGAAAATATCATATGGACGCCCAGACGAGGCGTCGGTCCCGTTTGCCGTCATTGCTGCCCCAACCTTGCGCCCCTCGAAAGCCATGTCGCTGAATCGGCTCAGCGATAGCAGCCCTGCCGATGTTGACAAGCATCGGCGGCCGCCACGCAGTCGGGCGCAATCGGCTTGACGGAGGTCGACGAACCGTGCAGTTCTGTCGACGAGTTGAATAGTTGGAGCTGACCCCCATGCCTCAAAACTCTCAAGCCTCTCAATCCCCCGACGATCCTCCTGTTCCCGCCGGCCCTCCGCCGCGCAGCGGCGAGCGCAGCCCCGGCGTCAAGCTGGTGATCGCGGTGCTGATCGCGGTCGCACTTATGGTACCCTTGCTGATGGTCTATGGCCTGCTCTGGGACCGCCAGCAGCAGGCCGAGACCGCGCAGGCCTCGATCGGGCAGGGCTGGGGCGGCCAGCAGACGATCGGCGGCCCCGTGATCGTCATCCCCTATCGGTCGACCGAAACGACGACGGTGCAGGAGAATGGCCGCGATGTGACGCGGACCGCGACCTTCATCCGTAATCTCTATCTTTCGCCGCAGGCGAACAAGGCCGACGTTACGATCAAACCCGAGAAGCGGCGCAAGGCGATCTACGAGACCGTCGTCTATGAAAGCCAGATCGCGGGAAGCGCAGATTTCGTCCTGCCCGCCGATATCGCCCGCTATGGCGTGACGCGCGAGGCGCTGATGCTCGATCGCGCCGAGGTGCGGCTTGGCGTCAGCGACGCGCGCGGGCTCGTCGACGGCAACAGTCTGGCGGTGAACGGCACGCCGGTGCCCCTGCAGCCCGGCAAGGGGCTCGCTTCGACCGGCAATTCGGGGACCTTTGCGTTCGTCGACTGGACCGGCGCAGCCCCCCTGAAAGTCGACTACAGGATCGGCGTGCGCGGCCTCGGCGATTTCAAGCTGATCCCGCGCGGCGTCGATACGCGCTGGACGGTCAAGTCGAGCTGGCCGAACCCGAGCTTCGGCGGCGATTTCCTGCCTGCCAAGCGCAGCGTGACGGGCAGCGGCTTCACCGCAACCTATGCGATTCCGAACCTCGCTCTGGGACAGGCGCAGGTGCTGACCGGCGACCTGTCGCCGCCGGTGCAGACCAATTATGCCAACGGCACGCGCTATGCCGATCCGGTTGCCGTCGAGGTATCGGCCGCCGCCGACAATGCCGGTGCGGAAAGCTCGGGCGGCACTGCGAAAGCGGTCGCGATCAGTCTGGTCGAACCGGTCGACCTGTACAGCCAGGTCGACCGCAGCATCAAATACGGCTTCCTGTTCATCGGCTTTACCTTCGTCGCCTTCCTGATGTTCGACATCATCGCGGGCGCGCGGGTCGCGGCGGCGGAATATCTGCTGACCGGGGTGGCGCTGGTGCTCTTCTTCGTGCTGCTGCTGGCGTTTGCGGAGGTGATCGGCTTCACGCCGGCCTATATGCTGGCGTCGGCGGGCATCATCGGGCTGCTGACCTTCTATAGCGCGGCGGTGCTCAAGAGCTGGAAGCGCGCGCGCTTCCTCGCGGCGATGCTGATCGGGCTTTATGCCTTGCTCTATGTGCTGCTCAACCTCGAGGCCTATTCGCTGCTGATCGGATCGGTGCTGATGTTCTTCGCGCTCGCGGGCGTGATGTACATGACGCGCAACATCGACTGGGGCGGGCTCGGCAAGAAGGAGGGGGCTGTTGCGGCCTGAGCTGCGACCCTCCCTGTCGCGAAGAGACGGGGAGGGTTACCGCCAGCGCAGATTGTGGGGGCCGAGATCCGCGAGGGTCCTGGCCCCCATCAATTTCATGCCGCGCTCGATCTCGGTGCGGAGCAGGCCGACCGCGCGGCTGACGCCCTCTTCGCCCGCCGCAGCGAGCGCATAGAGATAGAGGCGGCCGCCCGAACAGGCTTTCGCGCCGACCGATAGCGCTTTGAGTACGTGCGTGCCGCGCGTGATACCGCCGTCGCAGATCACCTCGATCCGGTCGCCGACCGCATCGACGATCTCGGCCAGCGCGTCGAAGGGCGAAATGCTGCCGTCGAGCTGCCGCCCGCCGTGGTTCGACACCATGATCGCGGTCGCGCCGATGTCGACCGCGCGCTTGGCGTCCTCCACCGCCGCGATGCCCTTGAGGCAGAAGGGGGCGTCCCATTGCTTGCGGATCGCCTCGGCGCGCTTCCAGTCGAGGCTCTGGTCGAGCATCGAGGTGAAATATTCGGCGACCGATTTGGGGACGCTCGACCCTTCGGACACATGCGTCGCGAGATTGGGCAGGCTGAATTTCTCGCGCAGAACATAGTTGAGGCCCCAGCCGGGCTTGATCGCATAGCTCAGCATGTTGCGCGCGGTGAACCGCGGCGGCGAGGTGAAGCCCGAGCGCAGGCAGCGCTCGCGGTTGCCGCCAACGATCGTGTCGACGGTGAGCGCCACCGCGTCGAATTTCGCGTCGCGCGCGGCGTCGAGCATCGCCTTGTTGAGCCCTTCGTCGTGGTGGACGTAGAGCTGGAAGAGTTTGGGGCCATCGGTCAGCGCGCCCGCCTCGGCGAGGCTGATCGTCGCAAGGCTGGAGATGCCCGCAACGGTGCCATGGTTCGCGGCGGCGCGGAGGACGGCGCGCTCGCCCTGCCAGTGGAAGAGGCGCTGGAGCGCGGTCGGCGAAAGGAAGAGCGGCATCGCCATCTCGCGCCCGAACAGCGTCGTCTTCATGTCGATGCTCTCGACGCCCGCAAGGACGCGGGGGACGAGGTCGCAGCGGTCGAAGGCGTCGCGGTTGCGGCGGCGCGTGACCTCGTCGTCGGCGGCGCCGTCGATATAGTCGAACACCGGCCAGGGCAGGCGCCGCTTCGCGAGCGCGCGGAAATCGTCGATATTGTGGCAGTCGGTCAGGCGCACCCCGGTTCCCCGTCGTAAATCAGAATACTGTTCGAGCAGCCACCGCGCCCTTGGTCGCGTAGCTGAAGCGTGGTTCGACGGGCAGCATCGGGTCGAGGATGTGCGCCGTGACGCGTTTGCCGACCGCGGGTCCGTTCTTGAACCCGTGCCCCGATCCGCCGCCGACGAGCCAGATGCGATCCTGTCCGGGCAGCCGGTCGATCAGATAGTCGCCGTTCGAGCTGTTCTCATACTGGCAGACGCGTGCGCCGATCAGCGGCGCGTCGGTCAGGCCGGGGAAGCGCTGCGCGATATAGGCGCGCGCGTCGGCGATGCCCGCGGGGGTCGGCGCGCGGTCCTGCGTGTCGGGATCGACGACGGGGCCATGGACGTCGATCGCGATCTTGAACCCCGCGCCCTCGATATCGGGGATGCCATAGACGATGCGGCCGTTGTTGAAGTCGGCCCAGACGGGCAGTTCGGCGGGGGTGAAACGCGTATCGCCCTGCGGCGCGCCGAAATGATAGACCTCCTGCCGCGTAGCGACGATCTTGCCGCCGAGCTGCTGCGGGAAGAGTTCGGCGAGCCACGGACCGGCGCAATAGACGAGATGGTCGGCGGTGCCGCCGTCGGGCAGCGTGTGCGTTTTGATCTTCTTCGCGATCAGGGGGGCGGGCATGACGACACGCTCGACCTCGATCTGGGCGTCGGCGATCACTTCCTGCACGCCGCGCCCGGCGATCAGCGCGCCGGCGTCCTTTTCGAGGATGCCGGTTTCGCCCTGATAGAACTGGATCTGGCGCCAGTTCTTCTGGAGCCAGCTCACATCGCCATGGTCGTGATCGATGCGGTTTGCCTTGAGCCAGTCGAGCGATTGCGCCGTATAGGTGTCGCCCTGTGGTGCGAACCACAGCACGCCGGTTTTGTGGAAGATCGGCATGCTCGCACTGTCGGAAAGGTCCTTCCAATAGGGCAGCGATTCCTTGGCCATGTCCGAATAGATGGTATCGGCGCCATATCCCATCCGGATGACGCGGCTCTCGCCGCCCGACGAGGCGCGCCAGTGGCCCGCGCCATAGGCGTCGAACAGACGAACCGACTTGCCGGCGCGGAGCAGGTGCCATGCGGTCCATGCGCCGAACACGCCCGCGCCGATGATCGCGACGTCGACATGCTGGACCTTGGGGCGCGCCGGCTTTCGCTTCTTCGACTTGCGTTCGGCCGCGACGGCTGCGGTCGTCATCGGAAGCGACGCGAGACCGGTCAGGACGGCGCGGCGTGACGGTGTGTCACCGGCCAACGGTCCCGCCCTCGCTCTTCTTGTAATAGCGATAGCCGCCGATCCAGGTTTCGAGCGGGGTCATCTTGCGGATCTCGTCGGGACTCGCGAGCAACGGATCGGATTCGAGCATGACGAAATCGGCGCGCATTCCCGGCATCAGCGTGCCGAGCCGGTCCTCCGCGAACGCCGCATAGGCCGCGGTCCGCGTAAAGCCGTCGAGCGCGCTTTCGCGGCTGACCGTCTCTTCGGGATGCCAGCCGCCGACCGGCTGGCCCGCGGCGTCGGTGCGCGAGATTGCGGCGGCGATACCGGGAAAGGGGTTCGCGCTCTCGACCGGAACGTCGGACCCGAAGGCAAGGCGGACGCCTGCCTTTTCCATGCTGCGCCACGCGTAGGCGCCTTTCAGCCGGTCGGGGCCCAGCCGCGCTTCGGCCATCAGGCGGTCGCTGGTCTGGTGGACGGGCTGCATCGAGGCGATGACCTTCGACGGCCCGAAGCGCGGGATGTCGACGGGGTCGATCACCTGCGCATGTTCGATGCGCCAGCGG
>Ga0209257_1002465_pt1 | contig 18316 bp, 13 predicted proteins | sample AraplaCvi_mCL_r2_FD_184277 | JGI IMG/M metagenome (GOLD analysis project Ga0209257, IMG submission 184277) | Arabidopsis root microbial communities from North Carolina, USA - plate scrape MF_Cvi_mCL_r2 (SPAdes) (version 2) | ecosystem: Host-associated > Plants > Roots > Endosphere | place: USA...
AGGGTGCGGTCGGCGTCCAGGCTGGACAGGTACGGGGTGCGCCCGCCCTGGTACAGCCGGCGGTTCTGCTCGGCGGCCAGCGCCGCCTGGGCCTGCGCCTGCTGCAGCGACTGCAGGCGCTGCAGGTCGTGTGCGTAGCGGCTGAGCGCGGTCTGGGTTTCGCGCAGCGCCTGCAGCACGCTGTGGTCGAATTCGGCCAGCGCCGCATCGGCGCCGGCTTCGGTGGCGTGGATGCGGGCATGGGTGCCGGAGGAGGGCAGCGTCCAGGAGATCAGCGGACCGATCGACCATTGCTGGGTCAGCGGCTCGCCGAAATCGGCAAGCAGCCCGGCCGCGCCGAGCGAGGCGCCCAGGCGGATGTCCGGATACAGCTCGGCGGTGGCCACGCCGATCCGCGCGGTGGCTGCGGCCAGCTTGCGTTCGGCCTGGCGGATGTCGGGGCGGCGCTGCAGCAGCGCGCGGCCATCGCCTACCGGCAGCGGCTGGGCCAGGGCCGGGGCCTGGTGGCAGTCAGCGACGCCGCCGGGCAGCTGGCCCGGCGTACGCCCCAGCAGGGCAGCCAGTTGATATTCCGAGGCCTGGCGCTGGGCGCGCAGCGGCGGCAACGCCGCTTCCAGCATCGCCACCTGCGCGTTGGCCCGGGCCAGCTCCGGCGGCGTGCCACGCCCGGCATGGATCAGCCGCTGGGTCACCTCGCGGCTGCGCTGCTGCAGCTGCAGCGAATGCTCGGCCACCTGCAGCTCGTGGTTGGCGTGGCAGATCTCCACATAGCTGCCGGCCACCTGCGCCACCAGCGACACCCGCGCCAGGTCCATCGCGGCGGCCGTGGCCTGTTCGTCGGCACGCGAGGCTTCGGCGGCGCGCTTGAGCTTGCCGAACAGGTCGAACTGGTAGGACACGGCGAACTTGCCATCGGCCAGGTTGATCGGCGGCAGCTCATGCTCGAGCAGGAACGACTCGGCCGACAGCTGCGCACGACTCACCCCGGCCTCGGCCTCGTACTCGACGCCACCCGCGTCCAGCGCCTGCTCGTACACGGCGGCGGCACGACGCAGGTTGGCGTCGGCCACTTTCAGTTCCACGTTGTCGCGCAGCGCCTGTTCGACCAGCCCGTTGAGCGTGGCGTCCTGGTACAGCTCCCACCAGCGTGACGGCAGCGGGGCGCCGGGCGCCACCTGGGGGTTGCCGGTGTCGATGAAGGCGGAATTGGCGTCCGGGCGCTGGAACGCCGCGCTGGCCGGTACCGCGTAATCAGGGCCGACCGTGCGGCATGCCGCCAGGCTGCCGGCGAGCGCCAGCACGGCGCCGATGCGGTGCAGGGCCGGCCGGTTCACAGCGCCGCCCGTGCCGGTTGCGCCGGCGTGGGGGTGGCGGTGTCCGGTTCGATGGTGACCGTGGCGGTGCGTCCGGCAATCAGGTTCACGCCGGTGGGCACGCGGTCGATGTGGATCCGCACCGGGATGCGTTGGGCCAGCCGCACCCAGTCGAAGGCCGGGGTCACGTTCGGCAGCAGGCTGGAACCTTCGCTGCGGTAACGGTCCTCGATGCCGGCGGCAATGCTCTGCACGTGGCCCTGCAGCGGCTGAGCCTCGCCCATCAGGCGGATGTCGACCTTCTGCCCGGCATGCACGCCGCGCAGGCGGGTTTCCTCGAAGTAGCCATCCACGCGGAAGGAGCCGGTGTCCAGCACCGCCATGACCGGGCGGCCGGCGGTGACGTAATCGCCCGCGCGCACCGTGCGGTCATTGACGTGGCCATCGCTGGGGCTTCGCACCTCGGTCCGGGCCAGGTTGAGCCGGGCCAGGTCCACCGCCGCCTGCGCCGTGGCGGTGGACGCCTGCGCGGCCTGCAGCTTGGCCCGGCGCACTTCGGCATCCTCGGCCGCCACCAGGTCCTGCAGGCTGCGATCGCGCTTGATCTCCCGGCGCAGCTGCTCCAGGGTGGCGCGGCGCTCGCCCAGCGCCGCCTGTGCCTGTTCCAGCGCGATCTGGTAGCGGGCCCGGTCGACCACGAACAGCACCTCGCCACGCTTCACCGGCTGGTTGTCGGCCACCTTCACCGCTTCCACCAGCCCGGACACGTCCGGGGCGACCTGGACCACGTCGGCGCTGACGTGCGCATCGCGGGTCCACGGCTCGTCCATGTAGTACGACCACAGGTGACGCAGCACCAGCAGCGCGGCGATGACGGCGACCACGGTCAGGACGACCGGGAAGGTGTGCTTGAGGATCTTGTTCACGATTGCATCCAACGCATCAGGGAAAACAACCCACCGAGGACGATCACGTACACGGCCAGGTTGAACAGGGCGGGGTGCCAGATGTGGCGGTAGGCGCCGGTGCGCTGCAGGACCAGGCGCAGCCCGCTCTTGAGCAGGTACGCCAGCAGCATCAGCCCGAGCAGGGTCGGGACGAACACACCATAGAGACTGAATTCACCGTACATCGGGGCGGGGGTTTCGCAGGGGAGGGCGGAAAGGGGGCATCCCGGCGCCGCAGGGCGGCACCGGGGCAGGAACGCGGCAGTGGCTTACGTCACCCGGTCGGAGGCGTCGGCGAGCAGCTGCCACAGCTTCAGCACGGTGCGCAGCTCGTCGTCGCTCAACTGGCCGAATACTTCCTGGCGCAGGCCGATGAGCGCCGCTTCCAGCTCGCTGACCAGGGCCTCGCCCTTGTCGGTCAGCCACAGCAGGTTGGCGCGGCGGTCGCTGGCGTCGCATTCGCGGCGGACCAGGTCGCTGGCCGAAAGCTTGTCCAGCAGGCGCACCAGCGAGGGGCCTTCCATGCCCAGCAGCTGGGCCAGGGCGACCTGGCGGATGCCACCGCCCGCGCGGCCGATCAGCAGCAGGGGCATGGTGCAGGCGGCAGAAATGCCATAGCTGCCCAGCGCCTGGTCGGCCAGGCGCTGCCACTGCCGCCCGGAATGGAGCAGGCCGGAGCTGAGCTGCATCTGCAGCTGGGTACGTTCGTCGAGGGCGCGTTTCATGTAATAGATAGGATACTACTAATTTCCTTCCTATCAATACCCTTGGCCCAACGGCGGCCCAACGACGCCTTCCGGGGGGTGCCGGCCCGCGGGTGGTGCGGGACGTTCATGGGCTCTGTCGGGTACGATGCTCGCCCTCCTTCGGGTGCTGTATGTAATGAGCAAGAAAGACAACGACGCGACCCCGGTGACCCAGGCCGATGCTGAATCGGCGGTACGCACGCTGCTGCGCTGGGCCGGTGAAGACCCCACCCGGGAAGGCCTGCTGGACACCCCGCGGCGCGTGGCCGAAGCCTATGGCGACTGGTTCAGCGGCTATCGCGACGACCCGCGCGCCTACATGGAGCGGACCTTCGAAGAGGTGGCCGGCTATGACGAGCTGATCGTGCTGCGCGACATCGAGTACGAAAGCCACTGCGAACACCACATGGCGCCGATCATCGGCCGCGTCCACGTTGGCTACCTGCCGGCCGGCAAGGTGGTGGGCATCAGCAAGCTGGCCCGCGTGGTCGAAGCCTATGCCCGCCGCTTCCAGGTCCAGGAAAAGATGACCGCGCAGATCGCCCAGTGCATCCAGGACGTGCTGCAGCCGATCGGCGTGGGCGTGGTGGTGGAAGGCGCCCACGAGTGCATGACCACCCGCGGCATCCACAAGCGCGGGGTCAGCATGGTGACGTCCAAGATGCTCGGCAGCTTCCGCGAAGACGCGCGTACCCGCGCCGAGTTCCTGCGCTTCATCGAAGTGGGCGGCAAGCGCTGAACCTGCCGCATGCCCGGTGCGTCGGCACCGGGCCGACCGCCTTCCTGCTGCGTGGCGCACGGCCGCGCGGTGTACTTCCGGATGTCCTGGCTGCATGAAGCACCGCGAACGCATCACCCGTTACCGCACCCTGCGCGACCAGCCCCAGTGGAAGCTGCTGGCCGCCGCCAATGCCCCGGAAATCATCGGCCTGCTGCAGAGCCTGCTGGTGGACGGCGAGCGCACCCTGGCCTCGGCGGTCCTGCACGACCGCCTGCAGCGCGCGCTGGACCAGCTCAACGGCGAGGAGCTGTCGCGCGAGCTGCCGCGCACCGCCCAGGCTTACATCGCCCACTGGCTGGCCCAAGGCTGGCTGGAGCGACGCCTGCCCGAGGGCGCCCAGCAGGAGCAGTACGAACTCTCCACCCAGGCGCTGCAGGCGATCCGCTTCGCCGACAGCCTGGAACAGGCCCGCGTCGCCGCCACCGAAAGCCGCCTGGCGCTGGTGATCGAACAGTTGTCGCAGCTGGCCGCGCAGACCGAATCTGACCCGGATGCCCGGCTGTCGGCGCTGCGCGACGAGCGCGACCGCATCGACGCGGAGATCGCGCGGGTCGGCACTGGCCGCGTGGTCGCCCTGGACGGCAAGCGCGCGCTGGAACGCGCGCGCCAGATCATCGGCCTGGCCGATGACCTCACCGAGGACTTCCGCCGGGTCCGCGACGACTTCGAGCGCCTCAACCGCGAATTCCGCGAACGCATCATCGACGACGAGAGCGAGCGCGGCGACGTGCTTTCGCGCCTGTTCGAAGGCGTGGACGTGATCGGCGACAGCGACGCCGGGCGCAGCTTCCAGGCGTTCTGGCGCCTGCTCAACGACGCCGAACAGAGCGCCCAGCTCGACGCCGCGCTGGAAGCGGTGCTGGCGCGGGGCTTTGCGCGCAAGCTGGACCGCAACGAGCGCGCCTTCCTGCGCGGCTTCACCGGCACCATGCTCGAACGCGGCGGCCAGGTCCACGACGTGCTGCAGCACTTCGCGCGCAGCCTGCGCGGCTTCGTGCAGAGCCGGGGCTACCTCGAGCAGCGTCGGCTGACCCAGCTGCTCAAACAGGCGCAGTCCGAAGCACTGGCGCTGCGCGACGACTTCTCCGCCCAGCGCGCGATCGGCCGCGACCTGCAGCTGACCACCAGCCGCCTGCGCTCGTGGAGCCAGTGGAAGCTGCACGATCCGCGCAGCGCCCAGGTCGATGGCAGCGTGCAGCGCAACGACGCGGCCAGCATCAGCCTGGAAAGCGTCGGCGACCTGGTGGCGTCGTCGGAAATCGACTTCCGCAGCCTGCGCCGCGACCTGCACGAGCTGCTGGCGCTGCAGCCGAAACTGAGCATCGCCGAGGCGCTGTCGCAGCGCGAAGCGCCGCAGGGCCTGGGCAGCGTGATCGGCTACCTGTCGCTGGGCACCCGCCACGGCCAGGTGGTCGAGGGCGAACAGGAAACCGCGCATTGGCGTGGTGGCGATGGGCAATGGCGGCGGGCCCGTATTCCGCTGGTTTGGTTCACCCAGGAGAAACGCCATGAGCTGGCATGAAGATACCCACGACGCTGCACCGGTGGACGGCGCCGTCGACGAGCTCGACGCCGAGCCGGTGGTGGTGACCCCGCTGCCGCGCCGCAACAGCGACGTGTTCTACATGGGCGACACCGGCCGCCTGCCGCTGGATGCGCGCCGCGCGCTGTGCCAGCTGCTGATCGGCCCCAGCATCGACCAGCTGCGCCATGCCAAGCTGTGGCCGGCGCTGATCCGCAGCGAAACCGCGATCCGTTCGGCGCTGGCCGACCTGTTCCTGGAGCTGGTGCTGGACCGCGACAGCGGCGTGGCCTTCACCCGCCAGGCCGACACCGAAGACATCGAGGCGCCGGTGCTGCTGCGCAGCTCGCCGTTGACCTTCATCGACTCGGTGCTGCTGCTGTACCTGCGCCAGCAGCTTGCCGAGGCCGACGCGCGCGGCACCCGCGCCGTGGTTGCCGACAACGAGATGGCCGAAGCGCTGGCGATCTACGAGAAGAACCTCTCCACCGACCGCGCCGGCTTCAACCGCCGCGTCGCCGCCGCGGTGCAGAAGATGAAGGAAAACCACATCCTGACCCGCCTGGCGGGCCAGGAGGACCGGCACGAAGTGTCGCCGGCCTTGAAGCTGCTGTTCTCCGCCGAAGATGTTTCGGCGCTGTCGGCGGTCTACCGCCAGCTGCGCGAAACCCCGGCGGCCAACGCCTGAACGGAACGACCGATACCGCATGGCCATTTCCAAGCAAACCCCCGCCCTGTTCACCGAGGGACTGCCGGACCCCCGCTTGCAGCAGTTCCGCATGCGCCGCCTGCAGGTCCACAACTGGGGCACCTTCAACGGCCTGACCGAAGTGCCGATCGCCGAGCGCGGCTTCCTGTTCGTGGGCCGCTCGGGCTCGGGCAAGTCGACCCTGCTCGACGCCATGTCGGCCATGCTGGTGCCGCCCTCGATCGTCGACTTCAACGCTGCCGCGCGTGAAGCCGAACGCAGCGGGCGCGACCGCAACCTGGTGTCCTACGTGCGCGGCGCCTGGGCCGACCAGCAGGACCGGGGCACCGGCGAAATCGCCACGCAGTACCTGCGCAAGGGCGCCACCTGGACCGCCGTGGTGCTGGAGTACCGCGCCGGCGATGGCCGCGTGGTCAGCCTGGTGCGGTTGTTCTGGATCGCCGGCAACGGCGCTGCCGCTGCCGATGTACGCAAGCACTACCTGATCGCCGAGCGCCCGTTCGACATTGCCAGGGATCTGGGTGGCTTCGACCTGGACCTGCGCAGGCTCAAGCAGCGGCTGGCCGATGTCCATCACTTCGACAGCTTCACCGGCTACGCCGAGCGCTTCCGCCATCTGCTGGGCATCGACAACGAGATGGCGCTGCGCCTGCTGCACAAGACGCAGTCGGCCAAGAACCTGGGCGATCTCAACGTCTTCCTGCGCGACTTCATGCTGGACACGCCGAAGACCTTCGACGCCGCCGAGCGCCTGGTCAGCGACTTCGCCGAACTCGACGGTGCGCACACCTCGGTGGTCACCGCCCGGCGCCAGGTGGAAACGCTGCTGCCCGCGCGCGCGCTGCACGCTGAACTGAAGGCGATGAACCTGCAGCGTGCCGACGAGGAAACGCTCAAGCTCGGGCTGGACAGCTTCCGCGAATCGCGCCTGCAGCGGCTGTTGGAGAAGCGCCTGCAGGACATCGACATCCAGCACCGTGGCCTGCAGGGCGAAGAGACCCAGCGCCGCCAGGCGCTGGCCAACCACGAAGAGCACCTGGCCGAACTGGAACTGCAGCGTAGGCAGCAGGGTGGCGAACGCATCGAAGAGCTGGAGCGCGAACAGGGCCGCGCGCAGGCCGAACGCGATCGCCGCCAGGCCAAGCGCGACCAGGCCGGTCAGGCCGCCGCCAAGCTGCAGGAAACCGTGCCTGACGACGCCCATGGCTTTGCCCAGCTGATCAGTCGCGCCCAGCATGAACTGGACAATCGCCAGCAGGCCGCCGCCGCGCTGGACGACGCCATCACCGAACGCCAGGCCGGCAAGCAGGACGATGCGCGCCGCTTCACCGAGGTCCGCGCCGAACTCGAGGCGATGGAGCGCACGCCGTCCAGCATCCCCGCGCCGCTGCAGAAGCTGCGCAGCCGCCTGGCCGAGGAAACCGGCGTACCCGAGGCGGCGCTGCCATTCGTCGGCGAGCTGATCCAGGTCCGCCCGGAAGAGGGCGCCTGGCAGGGGGCGATCGAGCGCGTGCTGTTCGGCTTCGCGCAGTCGCTGCTGGTGGAGGACAAGCACTACAACGAGGTCAACGCCTGGGTGAACCGCACCCAGCTCGGCATGCGCCTGACCTACTACCGCGTCCGCCGCAACGACGATGCCATGGCCCGCGCGCCGTCGGCACGCTCGCTGCTGCACAAGCTGGAACTGCGCGACAGCGTGTTCGAACCGTGGCTGCGCCGCGAACTGGGCAAACGCTACGACTATGAGTGCGTGGACGCCCGCCAGCTGCGCGACGTCGATCGCGGCATCTCGCGCGAAGGCCAGGTCAAGCACCCCGGCGACCGCTTCGAGAAGGATGACCGCAACGCCATCGGCGACAAGCGCCGTTGGCTGCTCGGCTTCAACAACCAGGACAAGCTGGCGCTGTTCCGACGCGAGGCGCAGGAACTGGCGCAGCGCATCGCCGAGTGCGACCAGGACGTGGCCCGGCTGCGCGGCCAGCGCGACCTCGACAATGATCGTCGCCTGGCCTGCCACCAACTGGTGAACTACGTCTGGGAAGAAGTGGACGTCGGCACCGCCAGCCAGCGCCTGCAGGACATCGCCTCGGCGCTGCACCAGCTGAAGGAAGGCAATGCCGACCTGGCCCGCCTGGCCCGGCAGATCGACCACGCGCGTGGCGACATCGCGCAGTCGCGGCGCACCTATGAAGACACCCGGGTCGAACTGGCCCAGCTCTCGCGCGAACGCGACAAGCTCGAGGCGCAGCGCCAGCGCAGCCGCGCGCTGGTACTGCCCGCGCTCGGCGGCACCCAGGAGGCCGGGCTGCAGAAGCGCCTGGACACCCTGGGTGGGCTCAGCCTGGAAACGCTGGAAGCGCACATGCGCGAGATCAGCAAGGGCATCAACGAAAGCCTGGCCGCCTCGCAGCAGGACGTGCACCGCGTCGAATCGCAGCTGGTGGCCTGCTTCCGTCGCTTCGCCCAGGCCTGGCCGGAAGAATCGGGCGACTTCACCGCCTCGGTGGCGTCGGCCGACGATTTCCTCGCGCGCCTGGAGCGGCTTGAGCGCGATGGCCTGCCGCAGCACGAAGAACGGTTCTTCGACCTGCTGCAGAACCAGAGCAAGAACAACCTGCTGGCGCTGCAGCGGCACAGCGCCGAAGCCCGCAAGTCGATCGGCCAGCGTCTGGACGAGGTCAACGCCTCGCTGGAACAGGTGCCGTTCAACCGCGGCACCCTGCTGACCATCGAGCTCAGCGACCGTCGACTGCCCGAAGTGCTGGAGTTCCACCTGCAGCTGCGCGACGTGCTCGCCCAGCACCAGACCGAAGAGCGCGACGTGGCCGAAGCCCAGTTCGCGGTACTGCGCGAACTGGTCAAGCGGCTGGGCTCGCAGGAGGGTGAGGACAAGCGCTGGCGCGAGAACGTGCTCGACGTCCGCCTGCACGTGGAATTCATCGGCGTCGAACTGGACGCGGCCACCCGCCAGCAGGTCGAGATCTACCGCAGCGGCGCCGGCAAGTCCGGTGGCCAGCGGCAGAAGCTGGCCACTACCTGCCTGGCCGCCGCGCTGCGCTACCAGCTGGGCGGCGCCGACAGCCAGCTGCCCAGCTACGCCGCGGTGGTGCTCGACGAGGCCTTCGACAAGGCCGACAACGAGTTCACCGCGCTGGCGATGAACATCTTCGAGAACTTCGGCTTCCAGATGGTGGTGGCCACGCCGCTGAAGTCGGTGATGACCCTGGAGCCGTTCATCGGTGGCGCCTGCTTCGTTGAAATCAGCGGTCGCCACGATTCGGGCGTGCTGCTGATCGAGTACGACGAAGAAGGCAAGCGCCTGAAGCTTCCCGAACGCACCCGCCAGGCCGACGACGCTAGCCCTTGAAGGTGTCCCACGCCATCCGCGCGATCAGCACCACTACCAGGCCCACGAACAGCTTGCGGATGAACGGCGTACCGCCGCGCAGCGCCAGCCGGGTCCCCACCACCGAACCGACGATGTTGGCGGTGGCCATGGGGATGGCGAACAGCCACAGGATGTTGCCGGTCGGCACGAAGAACGAGATCGCGGCCACGTTGGTGGCCAGGTTGACCACCTTCGAGGCGGCGGAGGCGCGCAGGAAATCCAGCCCGAAGAACCGCACGAACAGGAAGATCAGGAAGCTGCCGGTACCGGGGCCGAAGAAGCCGTCGTAGAAGCCGATCACCGCACCGATCGCCAACGCGATGGCCAGTTCCCGGCGGCCGACCTCGCGCGGCCGGTGCAGCGCGCCGAAGTCCTTCTTCCACAGCGTGTAGCCCAGCATCGCCACCAGCAGCACCAGCACCAGCGGTCGCACCGCGTCCTTGGGCAGCAGGCTGACCGCCGTGGCGCCGGCGAACGAGAACACGAAGGCCGTGGCCGCCGCGAACAGCACCGGCCGCCAGGGAAAGCGCACATTGCGCGCGTAGCGGAAGGCCGCCGCCGCAGTGCCGAACATCGAACTGAACTTGTTGGTGCCGAACAGCATCGCCGGCGCCTGCTGCGGCAGCACGGTGAACAGCCCGGGCAACTGCACCAGCCCACCGCCCCCCACGGCGGCATCGACCAGTCCGGCGATGAAGGCGATCGCCACCAACCACAACAGTTCAGGGGGAAGCAGCTCGAACACGGCAGCGCATCACGGCGGAAAGCGCGCCAGCATACGCCTCGGGACAGCACCGGGCCACGCCCGCACGATCCTCGCGCACACCCCGGTAACGCCGACCGGTGGTCGGCTGCCTTCCGTTCCGGCGCCATAATGCCCCATGGCCATCCCCGATCCCTGCCCCTGCGGGCACCCGCAGCCTTACGCCGCCTGTTGCGGCCGCCTCCATGCCGGCGCCGCCGCGCCCGACGCCGACGCCCTGATGCGCTCGCGCTACAGCGCCTACGTGCGCCTGCTGCCCGACTACCTGCTGGCCACCTGGCACCCCGACACCCGTCCCGAGGCCCTGTCGCTGGACGAGCCCGCCGGCCAACGCACGCGTTGGCTGGGGCTGACCGTGCATGAGCACACGCAGTCCGATGCCGACCATGCCCAGGTCCGCTTCACCGCCCGCTACCGGATCGGCGGCGGCAGCGCGGTAAAGATGCAGGAACACAGCCGCTTCGTCCGCCAGGACGGGCGCTGGTTCTATCTGGACGCGCTCCCCTGAAACCCGGCGGCCACGCGGCGTCCGCCCATTCAACGTCGGTCGCGTAACACGATCTGCGCCGGGCCATGACGTCGCGCTCACCCGCGCTCCGTGATCCTTCCTGCGATGAACGCCGTCGCTGCCCCACCCCGAACCGCTGCCGCCGCTACCGCGCTGGCCGCCCGCTACGCCAAGGTGCGTGCCCGCAGCGTGGCGTTGGCCGCGCCGCTCAGTGCCGAAGATGCCATGGTGCAGAGCATGCCCGACGCCAGCCCCACCAAATGGCACCTGGCCCACACCACCTGGTTCTTCGAGCGCTTCGTGCTCGCATCGCTGCCGGGGTACGCGCCGTTCGACGCAGACTGGCATTACCTGTTCAACAGCTATTACCAGAGCATCGGCCCGGCACATGCGCGCCCGCAACGGGGACTACTGTCGCGCCCTTCGCTGGACGAGGTGCTGCAGTTCCGCAGCGTGGTCGACCAGCGCGTGATCGCCGCGCTGCAGGCCGACAACCTGGACGAACAGGCGCGACGCCAGCTGGTGTTGGGGCTGCACCACGAACAGCAGCACCAGGAGCTGCTGCTCACCGACATCAAGCACGCGCTGTGGTGCAATCCGCTGCAACCGGCCTACCGCGACGATCTGGCCCACCCGGGCGGTTCCGCCTCACCGCTGGCCTGGATCACCTGCGCCGAGCAGATCATCGAGATCGGTGCGCCGGCCTGGCCCGCCCATCCCGACTTCGCCTACGACAACGAATCGCCGGTGCACCGCGTGCTGGTGCCCGCGCACGCGCTGGCCAGCCGCCCGGTCAGCAACGCCGAGTTCCGCCAGTTCGTCGAGGCCGGCGGCTACCGTGAACCGGGCCACTGGATGAGCGAAGGCTGGACCCTGTGCCAACAGGAGCACTGGCAGCACCCGCTGTACTGGAACGAGGCGCTCGACCGCGAGTTCACGCTGGCCGGCTGGCGCCCGCTCGATCCCGACGCCCCCGTCTGCCACCTCAGCTACTTCGAGGCCGACGCCTATGCGCGCTGGGCCGGTGCACGGCTGCCGACCGAATTCGAGTGGGAAGCCGCGGCCGCCGGTGCGCCCCTGGTAGGCAATTTCGCCGATGACGACGCGCTGCACCCGGCCGCGCCACGCGAGGAGGCCGCGCACGGCCCCCTGTCGCAGTTGTTCGGCGATGTCTGGGAATGGACCAGCAGCGCCTACGGCGCCTATCCCGGCTTCCGTACGTTCGAGGGCAACCTCGGCGAATACAACGGCAAGTTCATGTGCGGCCAGTGGGTGCTGCGCGGGGGCAGCTGCGCTACCCCGGTCGACCACATCCGCCCCAGCTACCGCAATTTCTTCGCACCGTCGGCGCGCTGGCAGTTCGCCGGCCTGCGCCTGGCCAAGGACGCCGCATGAGTACCGTCAGTGATGCCCTGGATGCGTTGACCGACCTGCAACCCGATCGCGCGCGGATCACCGCCGATATCCTGCATGGCCTGTCGCAGCATCCGCGCCAGTTGCCGTCCAAGTATTTCTACGACGCACGCGGCTCGCAGCTGTTCGAACAGATCACCCGCCAGCCCGAGTACTACCCGACGCGCACCGAACTGCACCTGCTGCAGCAGGTGTCGGCCGAGATCGCGCGCGCGGTCGGTGCCCGCCTGCACGTGGTCGAACTGGGCAGCGGCAGCGGCCGCAAGACCGAGCTGCTGCTGCACGCGCTGCCTGACCCGGTCGCCTACACCCCCATCGAGATCTCGCGCGCGGCCCTGCTCGACAGCGTGGCGCGCCTGGCCGAAGCGCTGCCGGAGATCGAGATGCTGCCGGTCTGCGCCGACTTCACCCGCCCGGTCGAGCTGCCCGAACCCCAGCGCGAGCCGGCGCGGCGGCTGCTGTTCTTCCCGGGCTCCACGCTGGGCAACTTCGTCCACGACGACGCGGTGGCGCTGCTCGATGCCATGCGCCAGACCATGGGCGGCAATGGCATGGCCTTGATCGGCATCGACCTGCACAAGGACCCGGCGTTGATCGAGGCGGCCTACAACGATGCCGCCGGGGTCACCGCCGCGTTCACCCTCAACCTGCTGCGTCGCCTGAACCGCGAAATCGGCAGTGATTTCGACCTCGACGGCTTCGAGCATCGCGCCCGGTACAGCGTGCCGCGCCTGCGCATCGAAACCGAACTGGTCAGCCGTCGGGCCCAGAGCGTGCACGTCGACGGCCGCCGCTTCGACTTTGCCGAAGGCGAAGCGATGACCGTCGAGTACAGCCACAAGTACACCGAGGCAAGCTTCGCCGCACTCATCGCCGAGGCGGGCCTGAAGGTGCGCATGCAGTGGGATGCGACCGACCCCGCGTTTGGCCTGCGCCTGCTGCAACGGGCCTGAACCGCGCGGCTTGCCGCTATGATGCAGGTCCACGTGGCTGCAAGGATCACCGCCAATGAGGCCTTTCACAGGCTGTCTGCTCGGCGCGCTCTGGCTGGCCAGCGCCCCGGTTGTCGCCGCGCCGCAGGATGACTTCGATCGCTGCCTGGCCACGCTGCAGCCGCAGGCGCTCAAACAGGGCGTCAGCGCGGCCGGGTTCACCCGGCTCACCGCCGGCCTTGTTCCGGACCTGAGCGTATTGCCGCTTCTGGATGCGCAGCCGGAGTTCACCACGCCACTGTGGGATTACCTGGCCGCACTGGTCGACACCCAGCGGGTGGACGATGGCCGGGCACGCTTGCTCCAGCACCGCGACCTGCTGGCGGCCGTGTCAGCGCAGTACGGCGTCGATCCAGCCACCATCGTGGCGGTATGGGGCGTGGAGAGCGACTACGGTCGCGTGTTCGGCAAGCGCCCGTTGCTGCAGTCGCTGGCCACCCTGTCCTGCAATGGCCGCCGCCAGCCTTTCTTCCGCGGCGAGCTGCTGGCACTGCTCAAGCTGCTGGATGCCGGCGATCTGAGCGCCGATGGCCTGACCGGTTCCTGGGCCGGTGCGTTCGGGCATACCCAGTTCATGCCCTCCACCTACGCGCGCATCGCCGTGGACGGCGACGGCGATGGCCGCCGCGACCTGGTCGCCAGCATTCCCGACGCACTGGCGTCCACCGCCAACTATCTCAAGCAGGCCGGCTGGCGCACCGGCCAGCCGTGGGGCATCGAGGTAACGATTCCCGCAGGCTTCAATGCCAGCCAGGCCGGTCGCACCAACCGCAAGCCGCTGTCGGCCTGGCGCGCGCAGGGCATCGTCCCGATCGCCGGCGGCGCGCTCGCTCCTGCCGGCCTGCCCGACGACGCCAACGCGGCGCTGCTGCTGCCGACCGGGGCCCAGGGGCCGGCCTGGCTGGTGTTCCGCAACTACGACGCGATCTACGCCTACAACGCCGCCGAGAGCTATGCGCTGGCCATTGCCACCCTGGCCGACCGCCTGCGTGGCGGCCCCGGCATCGTGGCGGCCTGGCCCACCGACGACCCCGGCATCGGCCGCACCGAGCGGCGCGAGCTGCAGACCCTGCTGCTCGCCCGCGGGCACGACATCGGTGCTGCCGACGGCATGGTGGGCACCGCGACCCGGCGCGCCCTCCAGGCCGAACAGCAGGCGCTGGGCTGGCCCGATCCCGATGGCCGTGCCGGCCTGCGCATCCTGACCGCGCTGCGCAGCGCGCCCCCTCTCCCCAAGCCCACCACTGCCATGCCCGACAGCACCGTGTTCTCCCTGCCCTCCAACCATGCCCGCCTGGTGCAGTCGCCGGCCGCGCCCAGCGCCGCGCTGCCGACGCTGGAGGGGCTGAGCATCGTCGACTTCCACGGCTTCCCGGCCTGGAAGGTGGAGACACCCCTGGCCACCGCCGCGATCTCGGTGTTCGGCGGCCAGCTGCTGTCGTTCATTCCCAAGGGCGGCCAGGACGTGTTGTGGCTGTCGCCCACCGCGCAGCCCCTGCCCACCCCGATCCGCGGCGGCAGCCCGGTGTGCTGGCCCTACTTCGGCAGGCAGGGGCAGGGCGGTGACGTGCCGTCGCACGGCTTCGTACGCAACGTGCCCTGGACCCTGCAGAGCGCCCAGCGCGACGCCGACGGCAGCGTCGTGCTGACCCTGGCCCCGCCGGTGCTGGAGAACCTGGACCTGCGCCTGCGCATGCAGCTGCGCATCGGCCGCACGCTGGAACAGCGCCTGACCACCGAGAACACCGGCCGCCAGCCGGTCACCTTCAGCCAGGCCCTGCACAACTACTTCCGGGTGAGCGATGCGATGCAGGTCAGCGTGTCCGGGCTGGACGGCCTTACCTACCTGGACAAGTTCGAGAATTACGCGGCCGCGCGCACCCAGCAGGGCGACTGGTCACTCAACGACCCTCGCGACCCCGGCCGCAGCGACCGCATCTATACCCAGGCAGGCGGCCGTTACGTGCTGAAGGACCCGGGGCTGAAGCGCAGCATTGAGATCACCACCCAGGGCAGCCGCTCGCTGGTTGCCTGGAACCCGGGTGAAGCCGGCGCGGCGAAGATGGCCGACGTCGGGGCAGGGTGGCGCAATTACGTGTGCCTGGAAGCGGCCAACGCCGGCCCGGATGTCATCACCCTGGCCCCTGGCGTACGCCACGTGCTCCAGCAGACCCTGGCAACCAGGCCCCTGTAATCGACCGCGCCGGTAACGCAGAGCCGGGCTCTGTCACCCGGCATCACCCTCCATCCCGTGGCCGCAATGCCACCAGGCAGATTCCGCCGGCCACCAGACCCCAGAACGCCGACCCGATCCCGGCCGCCGACAACCCCGAGGCGGTCACCAGGAAGGTGACCAGTGCCGCCTCGCGGTCGGCTTCCTCGCGCAGGGCCATCGCCAGGCTGTTGGCGATGGTGCCGAACAACGCGATGCCGGCCACGCAGGCCACCAGTTCCTTCGGGAAGGCGGCGAACACGGCAGCCACCGTCGCCCCGAACAGGCCCACCACGATATAGAAGGCACCGGCGGCCACGGCGGCGGTGTAACGCCGCGCAGGATCCTCATGCGCCTCGCGACCCATGCAGATGGCCGCCGTGATCGCCGCCAGGTTGAGCCCATAGGCACCAAAGGGCGCCAATACCGTATTGGCCACGCCGATCCAGCCGATCACCGGGGAGATGGGGGTGTCGTATCCGGAGGCACGGATCACCGCGACGCCGGGAATGTTCTGCGAGGCCATGGTGACCACGAACAGGGGCAGGGCGATGCCGAACACCGCCGGCCAGGACAGGGTCGGCCAGTTGAACACCGGCACCGCCAGTTCCAGCCGCAGCTGTTCGGCATGCAGCAGGCCCTGGGCGGCGGCAACGCCCACGCCCACCAGCAGGGTGGCGATCACCGCGTAGCGGGGGAACAGCCGGCGCCCCACCAGCCAGGTGGCGAACATCGCCAGCGCCATGCCCAGCTGCGTACCCATGGAGACGAACACCTCCAGCCCGAAGCGCAGCAACACCCCGGCCAGCATCCCGGCGGCCAGTGCCATCGGCACGCGTCGCATGAGCTTGGCGAACACACCGGAGAAGCCGGCCAGCATGCCCAGCACTGCGGCAAGTACGAACGCCCCGATGGCATCGCTGTACGCCACCGCGCCCGTCCCCACTACCAGCATCGCCGCACCCGGGGTCGACCATGCCGTCACCACCGGCACGCGGTAGCGAAGGGACAGCCCGATACAGGTCACGCCCATGCCCAGGCCCAACGCCCACATCCACGATGCGATCTGCGCCTGCGTTGCACCGACCGCCTGTGCGGCCTGGAAGACGATCACCGCGGAACTGGCAAAGCCCACCAGCACGGTAATGAAGCCTGCGACCACGGCGGGCAATGAGAGATCGCGCAACAACGAACGCCTGGCAACCGCAGACATGACGCATGCTTCCCTGACGACAAGAAGCTGCATTGTTGGCAGCCCTGCGCAGCACGCGCAACGCGCGTGCTGCGCATCGCCGTTGGCGCTGTGCCCACACACGGCAGGTACCGGGCGTTTGTCGGTACGAATTGAAAAAAGCGCTTGACGAATTTCGAGAAGTCTTTAGTATTCGCTCCCTCGCTGCGACGCGGTCTTCACCCCGGTGAACACCAAGCCAAAGCGGCGGCAACATCCTTCGAAAGAAGGTGTTGACGGAAACGAAAAGCCTGACATAATAGGCGGCTCGCTTCGACGAAAAGACCTTCGGGTCGCAACGACGAAGCAGTATCGGCAACAACGGTTCGCTACGGCGAAACGGCCTTGAAAAAAGGTGTTGACGAAGCGGATTTGCCGGCTATAATGGGCGGCTCGCAACGACGGAAACGTCGGGGCACACGGAGGAAGGCGCTGAGGCCGACTCCAAGGTTCTTTGACAGTATGCGCAGGTATCTTGTGAAGGCGCCTGCAGGAAGGATGTATGTCCATCTTGCAGACGTTTGATCAAGCAACATATCAATTGTTTTAAAGCAAGCGAAACGTTGCCAGCGGTCAAGCATCTGCAGCTTTAAATTTTTAGTCCTCGGACTATGCGTTTTTAAGTGAAGAGTTTGATCCTGGCTCAGAGTGAACGCTGGCGGTAGGCCTAACACATGCAAGTCGAACGGCAGCACAGTAAGAGCTTGCTCTTACGGGTGGCGAGTGGCGGACGGGTGAGGAATACATCGGAATCTACCTTTTCGTGGGGGATAACGTAGGGAAACTTACGCTAATACCGCATACGACCTTCGGGTGAAAGCAGGGGACCTTCGGGCCTTGCGCGGATAGATGAGCCGATGTCGGATTAGCTAGTTGGCGGGGTAAAGGCCCACCAAGGCGACGATCCGTAGCTGGTCTGAGAGGATGATCAGCCACACTGGAACTGAGACACGGTCCAGACTCCTACGGGAGGCAGCAGTGGGGAATATTGGACAATGGGCGCAAGCCTGATCCAGCCATACCGCGTGGGTGAAGAAGGCCTTCGGGTTGTAAAGCCCTTTTGTTGGGAAAGAAAAGCAGCCAGTTAATACCTGGTTGTTCTGACGGTACCCAAAGAATAAGCACCGGCTAACTTCGTGCCAGCAGCCGCGGTAATACGAAGGGTGCAAGCGTTACTCGGAATTACTGGGCGTAAAGCGTGCGTAGGTGGTTGTTTAAGTCTGTTGTGAAAGCCCTGGGCTCAACCTGGGAATTGCAGTGGATACTGGACGACTAGAGTGTGGTAGAGGGTAGTGGAATTCCTGGTGTAGCAGTGAAATGCGTAGAGATCAGGAGGAACATCCATGGCGAAGGCAGCTACCTGGACCAACACTGACACTGAGGCACGAAAGCGTGGGGAGCAAACAGGATTAGATACCCTGGTAGTCCACGCCCTAAACGATGCGAACTGGATGTTGGGTGCAATTTGGCACGCAGTATCGAAGCTAACGCGTTAAGTTCGCCGCCTGGGGAGTACGGTCGCAAGACTGAAACTCAAAGGAATTGACGGGGGCCCGCACAAGCGGTGGAGTATGTGGTTTAATTCGATGCAACGCGAAGAACCTTACCTGGCCTTGACATGTCGAGAACTTTCCAGAGATGGATTGGTGCCTTCGGGAACTCGAACACAGGTGCTGCATGGCTGTCGTCAGCTCGTGTCGTGAGATGTTGGGTTAAGTCCCGCAACGAGCGCAACCCTTGTCCTTAGTTGCCAGCACGTAATGGTGGGAACTCTAAGGAGACCGCCGGTGA